>Ga0268262_10001107_pt1 | contig 34429 bp, 28 predicted proteins | sample TergutNc150P3_FD_190354 | JGI IMG/M metagenome (GOLD analysis project Ga0268262, IMG submission 190354) | Nasutitermes corniger P3 segment gut microbial community from laboratory colony in Florida, USA - Nc150 P3 (SPAdes) (version 2) | ecosystem: Host-associated > Arthropoda: Insects >...
GTTCTTTTCAAGTAGACGGAGCGGTATATAAAATCTATAAAAATCCAAGAATAAATGAACCAGCTATTGACGGAACAACAACATTTACTCAAATTTTTAGTGTACGTCAAGGTCGTAGAACTTACGGGACAATTTCTGTTACCGAACATTTTAACGCATGGAGCAAATATATAAAATTGGACGATATTTATGAAGCAAAATTTATTGTTGAAGTATTTGGCGGTAATGGCTATCTTGATCTGACTTATCTGTACCTATCGAAGGAAACAAATCGAAGAAGCTGGATACCGGCAGGCACGCCGCCTGTTGATTATGGAAGCGGCGGCGGCGGTGGAACTGACGGAGAAACTGTAAAAGGTTCATTCAATGCCTATGCCGGTAATTCGTATACATCTCTTTCCAGTTCGGTTAATTATCAAATTGTTGATCTTCCGAGTGAAAGCAAGACCAATGTTTTGAAAGTTGTAAATCCAAGTGAGTGGGCTGTTGCTTTTTATGATCTATCAAGTTACAAAGGGCAGAACAAAACCATTACATTTTCCGCTCAAGTTAAACGAGTAGGTTCGGCAGGAACATTAAATTGGCAGATAAACAACAGTGATTATCCTTCGGTAGGATCTCCGATAAATAACGCCGCGGCGGGAACATGGCACACCATGAGCGGAACATGGACAGGAACACCAAGCGACAATGGTCCTAAACTTTTCCTAAGTACCTACGAGAACAACAGCGCGAGTACAACTTACTATGTTTCCAATTTTACGGTTACGGTAAATTAAGGTGAAGGTACGGCAAGATATGGTCAGTCGGATAAAGCCGTTCGTGTGCGTACCGATATAAATTGGGAAAAAATATTATTTATATTCTCCACAATCTTTACAATATATTAAATTCACAGGATTTTTCTCACCGCATTTTTTACATGTCCAAGTTTCATTATAATTTAATTTAAGAGTATTAATCGGCGTAATGGTTTCATTTGTTTTTGTTTTTAATTTTTTTTCCCATTTGAATATTATTTCATAACCAATTGCAATAATTAATAAAATAGCGGGAAAAATAGCATAAAATAATGATCTTGATATTTCACCATTTATCATATCCTGCGGGAAAATAAAATCTTTTTTATAATTTAAAAAAAATGTTACATTTGCTTTAATATAATAATTAGGAATTTCCGATAAATACACTTTTTTAGTATAATTTTGACCTTTATATGTGTATGAAATTGTTATATTATTTTTAAAAGTATTTTTCGGTCCTGAATTACGTTCAACTTCTTCAATTACTCCGGTTACTAATTCACCGGATTTTTTTAGAGATATTAATTTATACGCATCAATATAAAGACCTGTTGCTAATCCTCCGAATACTATGCAATAAAATATAATACGTATGATTATTTTCATATTCATAAAATAATCATAAAATCTTCTATTCATATAAGCCAATTTATCGCAAAAACAAACGGTTTTCTAGTGTGGCTACAGGCTTTGGGTGGTGAAATGCCAGCGCATATTGCGCTGTTAGGGCTTCCTTCGTACCAAAGGAGCAATGCAAAGTAAAATTGAAATTGCAAGGACAAGGCCGAGCGAGTGAGGCCATCGAAGGGCTTCAGCCCTTCATTAAAATCCGCTATTTTTCATTAATATACTCGCCCATGTAAAAACTATGTAATTACCTAGTTTTTTATTTGCGCGTTATTTGTATATTTAAATTTGGAGTATTTTAATTTATGGAAGGTTTTGAAATGAAAAACGTAATTAAATTAATTGGAATAATAGCCATTGCTGCAATAATCGGTTTTTCCATAACTGCTTGTTCTGCCCCCGGCGATTCAGGCGACGGTAATGGCAACGGCAGTAATAATGGAAACAACAATGGTAATAACAACGGCAATGAAAACGGAAACAATAACGGCAACGGAAATAACAACGGCGGCGATACTGCGGTAACTTTTTTAAGCGTATCTCCCAACGGTTCCGCCACGCTAACCACAACGCAGTTAACGCTGTCCTTTAGCCAGGCTATTGCCGGGCTTTCCGCTTCCGACATCACTTTGAGCGGCGTAACAGGCGTAACAAAAGGAACGCTTGGCGGTTCAGGCCCTGTATATACTTTGCCAATCAGCGGATTTACCGCGGGCGGAACATTGACTGTAGCGGTGTCAAAATCGGGTTATACCATAAGCGATTCATCGAGAACAGCGGCGATTTTCTATGTCAGCGGCAGCAGCGCGGGGCCCGGCGGTAAAATGGGCGATGTGTATGTGGCGGGATATGAAAATATTAACGGCAAAAATGTCGCCAAATTATGGAAAAACGGAGTGGTGCAAAATCTTTCAAACGGAGCTGAAACCGCATTCGCTCAATCAGTTTTTGTATACGGCAACGATGTGTATGTAGCGGGATATGAAATGTCCGGCGGCAAGAATGTTGGCAAGATATGGAAAAACGGGACAGAGCAAATTCTCCCGCAAAGTACCGCCGCCTTGTCGGTTTATGTATCCGACAACGATGTGTATGTGGCGGGGTATGAAGGTGTCAACGGCAAAAATGTCGCCAAGTTATGGAAAAACGGCGTAGCGCAAATTCTAAGAGATGGAACCGAGAGCGCGTATGCCCGATCCGTTTTTGTATCAAATAAAAATGTATATGTAGCAGGAGTTGACAATTCTCCCGGCAACGGCGCTGTCGCATTATGGACAAACGGTTCTATGAAATTGCTCACGGACGGAAGCACGGCTAATCGTACTTCGGCAGGCGCTCAATCCGTTTTTGTATCAGAAGGCGATGTGTATGTGGTGGGACATAAAAGAAATTTTACTACTAATGTTGCTACCGGCATTGCTACTGTTACTAATGATACTGTTACATTATGGAAAAACGGAACGCAGCAAAATCTGACAAGCGGAGCCAGTTATACTGTAGTCCCCGGTACTAGCAGTATGAAAAACGACGCTTATTCCGTTTTTGTTTCCGGTAAAGACGTGTATGTAGCGGGATATGTAACAGTCAACGACAAATATGCTCCCAGATTGTGGAAAAATGGCTCAATGCAAACTCTTACAGTCGGAGCAGGTAACGCGCAGGCTAATTCCGTTTATGTATTCGACAAAGATGTGTTTGTAACGGGCTATGAAGAGGTAAACGGCAAAAATATTGCCAAATTATGGAAAAACGGAACGGCGCAAAATCTTACGGACGGAACCAATGCCGCAAATGCGCGTTCCGTATTTGTTTCCAGCAGGCCTTACCGTTTAACCATCAACTACGCCTCAGGCGGCGGCGATGGCCCCGCGCCGACAGAGCCGGTAACCGCTGAATACGGAAAATCCGTCACCATGCCCGCGAATACCTACACACGCACCGGCTATACATTCGTGGACTGGGAAGTGTCGGGAGAAGGTTCCATACCCGGAAACTACGCGGCGGCGGCTGAGGTTGACGTGTCATCTCTGTCAAACGCCATTGCAAGCGATGACGCGAGCATAACGCTGACGGCAAAATGGAAGTTAAATGTTTTAACCATCAACTACGCTTCAGGCGGCGGCTCAGGTTCCGCGCCCGCAAGCCCGAAAACCGCGAATTACGGAACTAACGTAACCATACCGGCGAATACCTTTACCAGAACCAATTATACATTTACGGGCTGGGAAGTGTCGGGAGAGGGTTCAAAACCCGGAACCTACACAGCGTCCCAGAACGTTGCGGTAACAGACTTGTCAAACGCTATTTACGACGGCAACGCGAGCATAACGCTGACGGCAAAGTGGGTTGAAAATATTTACACTTTGACTATCAACTACGCCTCAGGCGGAGGCACAGGTTCCGCGCCTTCAAGTCCTAAAACCGCTGTAAACGGAACATCAATCACAATGCCCGCAAATACTTACACCCGATCAGGTTATATGTTTGCGGGCTGGGAAGTGACGGGAACAGGTTCCATACCCGGAACTCACGCGGAAGGCGCGAGCATCGCGGTATCAGCTCTGTCTAGCATCATTGCCAACAGCAACGCGACTATTACGCTGACGGCAAAGTGGGAGGAAATAATTGAAGATGATATGGTCTGGGTTCCCGGCGGATATTTCATAATGGGAAAGAACTTTGAAGATATAGCCCATCTTGGAGTACCGGATCATCCGGTAATGATGTCCGGCTTTTACATGAGCAAGTACGAGGTAACGCAACCTAAGTATCAGGCGGTAATGGGGACAAATCCAAGTCGATATAATTCAAAACCTTATGCCGGAGAAAATCAGGAGAAACGCCCTGTAGATAGAGTAAGCTGGTATAACACATTGGTATTCTGCAATAAATTGAGCATTAAGGAAGGATACAGCCCCGCGTATCGTATAAAGGGCAGTACGGATCCTTCCGCGTGGGGAAGCGTACCGACAACAAGCGTGGATAGCGCATGGGACGCGGTAGAAATTGTCAGCGGTTCCAATGGTTACCGTTTACCAACCGAGGCGCAGTGGGAATACGCGGCAAAGGGTGGAAACCAGGTAGAGCCGGGATGGGTTGGATACATATATTCAGGAAGCAACAATTTTAAAGACGTGGGATGGGGAAATTCAGAATCTTGGTATGGAGAAACAGGAGGTACACACGAAGTAGGGAAAAAACCGCCCAACAGGCTTGGGATATATGATATGAGCGGAAATGTGTGGGAATGGTGCTGGGACTGGAGAGAGGATTATTTGAAGACACCTAAAATAGACCCTATGGGTCCGTTAAATCAGAATTATTTTGGCCGAGTGCTCCGCGGCGGAAGTTTTGGTAATGCCAAAATAAGTTGTGATTATCGGTACAGCAGCACTTTACTGTACTCTGGCGAAGAGACTTACGGCTTCCGTATAGTCCGCCCGGGTCCGCGCAATGAAGATATTGGCCAAACCGGAGAAACTGTGCTTGGTTCATACTCTGCTTACGAAGATAATCCATATACAATTTCCAGCTCAGTTAATTATCAGGTAGTAAATCTACCGGGCGAAAACCGGATTAATGTTTTGAAAGTTGTAAATCCCGGCGAGTGGGCAGTGGCGCTTTTTGATCTGTCCGAACTTAAAAATTATAGAAGAGTAACAATAAAATTTATCGCTCAGGTTAAGCGCGTAGGAGCCTCGGGAGATTTAAATTGGCAGATAAACAACGAAGGCGCATGGCCGTCAGTGGGAACTCCAATAAGTAACGCCGCTGCCGGAACATGGCACACCATGAGCGGAGAATGGACGGGAACTCCAACCGAAGAAACCCCATGGTTTTATCTGAGCACCTACGAGAACAACAGCGCGAATACAACGTACTACATTGACAAATTTGCGGTTATGTGGATTTTTTATAATTAAGGTGAAGTTACGACAAGATATGGTCAGTCGGATAAAGCCTTTCGTGTATTTCGTGTGCGTACCGAAGGTACGGAGTACTTTCGGTACGTTTTCGTGTGGTTCGTGGTAAAATTCTTGTTCTATTGTTAGTAGAAATATTAATTGGGAGGAATAAATGAAAAACGTAATCAAATTATTCGGTCTTATCGCCCTTGCAGCGATAATTGTCTTTTCTCTTCCCGCTTGCGGCGGAGATGACGGAAACAGCAACAACAGCGGTAATGGCAACGGTAACGGCAATGGAAACAACAACAACGGCAACGGAAGCGGCAATATTGCGGTTACTTTCAACAGTATGACCGCCAATGGTTCAGCCACACAAACCACAACGCAGTTAACGCTTACCTTTGATAAGACGATCACCGGCCTTTCAGCCTCGGACATCACTTTGACCGGGGTGTCAAACATATCCAAAGGAACATTAAGTAATTCAGGAACAGCCTACACTCTGCCTATCAGCGGTTTTACAGCCGGCGGAACTTTAAGCGCGGCGGTCTCGAAATCGGGTTATACCATAACAGGCTCGCCGAAAACAGCAGCCATTTTTTATTACAACGCTGCCCCCAACCCTCCGCCCTCTGTTACGTTATATTCAAAATGGCCGTTTTATGTAGGAGCGGCGGTTGATGAAAACGCTTTTAGTTCAAGCGACGGACGGTATCCTTTGCTTGGGCATTTTAATGTGCTGGTTGCGGATAACTGTATGAAACCCGCGTCCGTAATGCCGAATGAATGGCAGAATTGGCAGTCATCTCCGGCTTACAATGCTTCTCAAGCCTACCGTTGGACAGCGGCGGATAAGTTTATTAATTACGCGCAAGCAAACAGTAACACAAAAATACGCGGTCATGTTCTTTTCTGGCATGAACAGATTCCCGAAGTCTTTTTCAGGACAGGTAATTTAACAAGCGCTTATGTTTCTAAGGAAGTTTTTTATAACCGTATGGAACAGCACACAAAAACCGTTTTTCAGAAATTCGGCAATAAAGTGTTATGGTGGGACGTAGCCAACGAAACTGTGGGAGACGACGGCAATCCGAGAGTTTCAGGCGGAGCCAATGTCGGAAACAGCGACGGCAAATCGGGATTTACCGCGGTCATGACAGCGGCGGGACTTACGGGCGATAATCGCTATGAGTGGATAGTAAACGCTTTTAAATATGCGCGGAAATATGCCGATGAAAACGGCGGACAGAATGTAAAACTTTTCCTTACCGAATACGATATTGAAAAAGATTACGCCTCAACCAAGCGAAACGGGTTTTTAAGACTGGTTGATTACCTGATCACAAACGGCGCTCCGATTGACGGCGTAGGCATTCAAGGTCATACCAGAGTACAGGAAAGCGCAAATTATGTTAGCAGTCTTGGCAGTTTAATTGACCAAATCGCGGCAAAGAAAAATCCTGTCAACGGAAAAAATCTTGTGGTACAGGTAACCGAACTGGACATATCGCTTTACGCGTGGGACGATAACAGCCTGACTCTTTCCTCAAGCGAATTAAATTCGCGTTTACAGACACAGGTAACTATGTACCGCAATCTGTTTGATATGTTTAACGATAAATACAAAGCGGGAAAATTCGATATGGTTCTTACCTGGGGCATTGACGACAATAATAGTTGGATGAATGATTTTCCTAAACCGGGCAGAGCAGATTACCCCTTGCTTTTTGACCGCCAATACAAACCAAAAGCGGCGTTTAACGCGATTATAACAGGACCTACCGGCACAGATCCAACTCCCGGCGGAGAAACTGTGAAAGGCTCATTCAACGCTTATGCAAGCAATACATATAACTCTCTTTCCAGTTCGGTAAGTTATCAGGTTGTTGATCTTACAAGTGAAAGCAAGACCAATGTTTTGAAAGTTGTAAATCCAAGCGAGTGGGCCGCGGCGTGTTATGAACTTACAGGTAAAAAAGGTCAAAATATTACCGTTACTTTTTCCGCTCAGGTTAAACGGGTAGGAGCCGCCGGAACTTTAAATTGGCAGATAAACAACGATCCGGGATATCCCTCGGTTGGAACACCGATAAACAACGCCGCCGCGGGAACATGGCATACAATGAGCGGAACATGGACGGGAACACCAAGCGACGATAATCCAAAACTTTACCTGAGTACCCACGAGAATAACAGCGCGAGTACAACTTATTATGTTTCTAATTTTACGGTTACGGTAACGCCATAGTTATTGGAATAATTATTGGAATATCTCAATTTGAATAGACGGAAAAACGATATTATTTTGAGATTTCGTCCAATTTTCACTTGATAAATTTAGGTTTTTTGATATTATTTAAATAAAGGAGGAGTTTTATGCTTGCGGTAAAAGGCAGATACAATGGGGCGACGGTTGTTTTGGATAGTATACCGCCCATTAAAGAATGTGAAGTTATTGTTCATTTTCCTGACATTTCTATGTCTGAACAGAACCAAAGAAACAACTTAAAACAAATCTTAAAATACAGAGGGCAGAACATTTGGGAAGGTAATATTGAAGAAATGAGAAAAGAAAGGAATAACAATACGAAAACCTTATGATTGCTTAATAGCCTCCTATGCAATTATTGAAGACATATATCTTTTACATAATGATTCAGATTTTACGCAAATGGTAAACAACAGTAAATTAAAAGTTTTTTCTTATCTTTAATCCGTATTCAAGTTTATATCTGCCTGAGTGGGCGAGAAAACAATATTATTTTTAGACATATTAAAATCCTCTATTTTTCATTAATATCACACACCATGTAAAAACCATGTAATTCCCTAGTTTCCTGTTTCCCCGTAATTCGTATATTTAAATTTGGAGAATTTTATATATTCCGGGAGGATGAAATGAAAAAGTTCAATCTATTAGCGGCGCTCTTCGCGCTTGTTATGGTTTTTTCCATTCCCTGCGTTTTATCGGCGCAGGACGGTAAAAAAGGAGATTTTAACAAAGCAAAAAAATACCACGATTCAGCGGCAAACAGAATGGAAAAATACGGCGAAAACGACGCGGAAGTGTTAAAACAATATAATTTAGCTATAGAAGAGTACAAAAGATGCATAACAGTTAACAATAAAAACACAGGCGAAGCATACCAATATTTAGGACGAATATTACTTACCGGCTCAAGATCTCTTAGAGACTATGTGGACGCTGCTCTATATTTGCATGAAGCTTTAGAAATTTACGAAAAAGAAAAAAAACAGGGTATATTTATACCTTTATGTTACAATGAAATCGGCACGGCTATGTACAGGTTGGGAGATTATTACGCGGCTTTTGACTACTGGAGTAAATCGTCCGAACTTTCTTCTCAATTCGCGGGAGACGAAGCGCAAATTTATTGGCTGGGCTTAGGAGTGGAACAAAATTTTTCTAAAGCTATGGAGATGTACAGAAAAGGGGCTCTAACCGGACGCGATTTGTGGATGAATATCTATTCTCTGGATTATCAAATAAACGAGTATAAAAAAGGAAATTTCGATAACGACGGTATGTACTTGTTTTTGGATTATCTGCACGCTAAAAGCATGGGCGAACCAAAAGATGAATGGATGTCTATATTAAAACAATCCGCCGATTTAAACTGGCCGCCCGCGCAGGTTGATTACTGGATTTTCTGCAGAGATAATAAAGAATATGGCAAGGGTATGCCTTATTTGCAAAAAGCGTTAGACGCGAAATTTACGCCTGCGTATTTTCACATGGGTTATGTATATCATGCCGGCTTGGGCGTTAAAGTTAACTATTGGGAAGCGGCAAAATATTATGAAAAAGCGGCGGTAGAAGGTTATCCGCTGGCCCAATCCAATTTAGGCGTTCTCTATTTTGATAATTTGATTTCCGCCGAAAAAGGTTTTTCAAATAAAGATTTGGCGGCATATTGGTGGAATATATCCGCGGATCAGGGATTTCCTAATGCCATTCAAAACAAAGAACTGCTGTCAAATTACCGCGCTCCTATGAGCAGTCTTGAAGCCGCTATTTTGATATCAAACAGCGTAGCAAGCGTTATTAATAATTCCGCAAAGACTTACAATTCCGTGAATAAATCCAAAATGCGCGGTTATGTCCCGCCAAACGCGGGAACTCAGGGTACGGCGCAAAGTAATTCTTCAACCTCGCAGAGCTCTTCCTCATCGTCAAGCAGTTCTTCAAGATCAAGTACAGTATCAAAAGACAATAAAGTATCAGAATCACCGTGTATGCACTGTACAGGCGGAAAATGCAGAAATTGCAGCGGCGACGGTACTGTAAAATGCGGTACTTGCCGTGGTTCGGGTCAGTCTAATAGTGTCGGCAGTAAAAGCGGCAAGCAAAAATGTTATGAATGTGACGGCAAAGGAACAAGGAAATGCGGAGTATGTCATGGTTCAGGCAAATGCGGATATTGCAACGGGAGAGGGAAAGTATAAGAAAAAATCCTTGATTATTCTTAATTTTATTATATTATATAGAATGGTGCCTGTCACCCAAATTTCGTAGCGTACCCCGCTATACCTGGTACACCAGATATAGCGTAGGTACGATAGGATAAAATGTTTTTATGAAAAAAAGTATTTTATTGTTGGCAATATCGGCGCTGGTATTACTAATGACACTCGCCGGGTGTGAACGCGGTAAAAATTTCATCGTAAGCGATGATAATGTCACCGGGACATTAACTATCAACAACTGTCCTGAGATACATGGAGTTTTGATATGTAATAACATGGGGTATGTGTCTTCGACAGGCCTGTTACTGGCGTTAAAAAAACCTTACGCGCATAGTTTAAGAAAAGAATCGCCGTTTCCTATACGTACTATGAAAGGTAAAGGATTTAATAATACAGGAGATTTTTTAGTTGTAATTATATTTATTGAACCCGGTGTAGAAATTGATTCCGTTAAAGAAACTGATTTCAATCTTTATTTTCTTGAAAATGTCAGTTTTAACAAAGGTTGTGCAACTATTGATTTTAATGATATGAGATCGTCTAAAAGTCTTTATAGTCATGATTAATATACAACGGCGTCCGCCGCCATTGTTAAAATAAAAAGAGGAGAAGAAGAAAATGGAATTAATAAAGGCTGAAGTCAGCAAGGAAAAAGGGAGTAAGAAAGTAACTTACTCATTTGAAATTAATAATGATGTTTTTAAGGCGTATTATTTTCCGGGTAAAAAACCCGCGTTGGAACTGACGCATAATGAAAATGCGCTTGGGACAATCGATCAACCCAACAAAAAAATTGATTATACGGTAAACAGCGGGACAACGCCGTTAAAAATTACGGCATGGCTGTATAAAAGGTCTATTTTCGCCTCATTAACAGGGATAGCTAATGGCATTGGAATTGAGGTGGACGGGAAGCCTGTTCAGCATACGCTGGCCAGCCCGGAAACTCATATAAATTATGGGCGCGGCGGGCTTTACATTCTTTTGTTTCTGTTAATTTTTAAATCTTCTTATACTTATTACTCTACATATACAGAATATGTGTCTCATATTATCGCGGGAATCACAAGTTTGATATATTTTATTCCGTTTGCATATATATTAATTACAACAATAAAATTTAAGTCATGGACGACTCTGGCGCTGATTTCCGGCATTATTATATCGGCATTAGAGTTGATTGATTATTTAGCGGGAATACCCGGAAGCATAACGTCCGGCTCAGGCAGTTTTGTAGTATGGATATTTATACGAGTATGCGTTTTGATTACATTGTGCAGCGCTTATAATTGGAAACGAAAGGAAAAGAAAGGGGCAATATAATAAGGAGGTTAATGGGAAATATATGGATATAAAAAATTTTACCGTCCGCCAGCCCAAAACAGCCGCGGGAGTTTATATATTTTTCGACGTTTCTTTCCTGCTCATGTATTTAATGCTTTTAAATGATCTTGATAACCCCAATAATATACAAGCAATGCTTATGATGATACCGTTTTTATTGATTTTTCTAACCCTTACTATTATGTGGTTCAGGTGGAAAATAACTATTAAAGACGATCAAATAACGGTAAGACCGTGGTTGGGAAGTACGAAAACATTTACTTTCGATTATATCGCGAAATTAAAGCATGTATCCAAATCGACGCAGTTTGCGACTAACATAGAATGTTTCACCGCTTATATAGGAAGCAGAGTGCTCTTTACCGTTACATCCTCTTGCCCGAATGCTATTGTTTTAGTCGCGCTTTGTAAAGCTAAGGGCGTGGAAATAGAATGGAAAACCAAAGAAATGGGTGAATATATAGACAAGCGGACAGAGGAATATATAAACGAGATAAATGAAAAGCAGAAAAGAGAGAAAAATAAGGAAGAACACGGAGAAGGGTACTATGAAGTATAGAACCAAATATTATCTTTTTATCACCTTGCTGGTATTCATCGGTTTGATTATCGCGGTTGGGCTTTTTCTTGCCGTCGGACTTTTTTTTGTTGATGTTATCAAGATAATATTATTTGACTTGCCGTTCTATATACAATTTTTCGTATACGCGCCTGTTTACATGCTGATTTTCCCCGCTATTATGGTTTTAATAGGCAATGTGTATTTTAAAAATAACGGCATAAAGACATGGGATAATTGGCTTAAAATACCGGTAAATTACAATTCTGTTATTACGGTTATAGCCGTATATCAATGCGCCTACGCGTTGATTGAATTGCTGGTATTTACCAACAAAAGCAGCGCGTCCGGCATCAGCGAAAGAGTAATAATGCTTACAGTGCCTTTTGTATTTTTTATTTTATCAAAAAAAATAATAAAATATTTATTCGGGCTTGATGAGATTGAAGGAGTTTTGGAAACAGGCGACGATGATAAAATAGACCCAAAAGATTTTACGATACGCCAGCCTGTATACGCTCTTGTAATCTATATAATTGTAACCGTTATATTTATGGGCATATTCAGCGTTATGATTTGGATGTATATTGATTATGATTTCAGGCTTAATAATTTACTTGCCATGCTGATGTTCTTGCCCCTTGTGTTATTAGGCCCTTTCCTTATTGTTCTGCGGAGCAGGTGGAAATTGGTCGTTAAAGACAAACAAATAAAATTTACTGCTTATTTCGGAAGAACAAAATCATTTACTTTCAGCGATATTACAAGGGTAAAACACGGAATCAAGTATACAAAAGTAGAAAGATTAAACGCTCTTGACGGATACAGGGATAAGAAAAAGCTCTTTTATGTCACGGACAACTGCCATGGGTATAATGAGCTTGTCCAACGGTTAAAAGACGAGGGGGTAAATATTGAATGGTAAAACGGGAATCTTTAATGTATAATAAAGACTATGTAAAGAAGGGATATTATATGAAAAAAATAAAAACGGTAATCGCCGTAATTTTAATGGCGGTATTGTCAGCCTGCGCCCCTCAGTATAATGACGAAAAAGATTTTAAGACTATAACCGTGGAAGGCGGTATGGAGATTGTCAGGTATGATGGAGTAAGACGCGATGTCCGTATCCCCGCGCTGATAAAAAATATGCCTGTTGTTTCTGTCGGCCGGGCATTTAAGGAAACGTATATTGTCAGCATAATCATGCCGGAAGGCGTTAAGAGTATTGATGACGGCGCTTTTAAGGACTGCAGAAGTCTTACAAAAGTAACCATGCCCGACACTGTTACCGCCATAGGGAAGGAAGCTTTTTCCGGCTGCTCCAACCTTGCAAAAGTTAACATACCTAAAACCGTTACTGCCATAGGGAAGGAAGCTTTTTCCGGCTGCGTTAACCTTGCCAGCGTAAACATACCGGCCGGCATTGAAAGAATTGAGAATAAAACATTTTACGGATGCGCCGGCCTTAAAGGAGTAACCATACCGAACAGCGTTACATATATTGACGGCGAAGCTTTTTCCCGCTGCGACAGCCTGACCAAAGTAACCATACCGAACAGCGTCACAGGTACCGGGTCCGGCGTTTTTTATAATTGCAGAAATCTTACAGGCGTAACCATATCAAACAGCATTACCAACATTTGGAGCGATACTTTTTCCGGCTGTGTTAAACTTGCAAGCGTAACAATACCCGGCAGCGTTACTAAAATTTATGACAGCGCTTTTTCGGGCTGTACAGGTCTTGCCGCGATAAATGTTGCCGCGGATAACAGCGCGTATACGTCGGAGAACGGCGTATTGTACAGCAAAGACAAAACCGTTTTACATAAATATCCGGCGGGAAAGCCATACGTTTCTTTTTACATACCTGACGGCGTTACCGAAATTTTGGATAAAGCTTTTCAGAATTGCGACAAACTTATAAGAATAACCGTACCCAACAGCGTCGCTAAAATTGGGATTTCCGCTATTTACGATTGCGCCGCTCTTACCGCAATAGATGTTACAGCCGGTAACAGCAAGTATTCATCGGAGAACGGCGTATTGTACAGCGACACAAAATACATTTTATATAAATATCCTGCGGGGAAAAAGGAAGTTTCTTTTACCGTACCGGACAGCGTTATAGGTTTTGGAGGTTACGCTTTTCAAGGCTGCGTTAATCTTAAGGATATAACCATACCGGACAAAATTTTTGATATTGGAAACGGAACTTTTTTCGGATGTACCGGCCTAACAAGTATAACCATACCGGATAAAACCGTCAAAATCGGCGGATCCGCTTTTTACGGCTGCGTTAACCTTGCCAAAGTAATCATACCTAACAGCGTTACCGGTATTGGGAGTTACGCTTTTTCCGACTGTTTCAACCTTACAAGCGTAACCATATCAAATAAAGTTACCGAAATTGAAACATCTGCTTTTTCTGATTGCGTCAGCCTTACCGCTATAATAATTCCAAACAGCGTTACCAAAATCGGAACCAGCGCTTTTTCCGGCTGTACCGGCATTACCGGTTTAACATTATCTAACAGAATAACCAAAATCGGGGAATCCGCTTTTTACGGCTGCGCCGGCCTTACCAGCGTTATCATACCAAGGAGCGTTACAGAAATCGGAGAAAATGCTTTTAAAGACTGTACCGGCCTTACAAACGTAACATTTCAAGGCACGATAAGAAAGGCAAATTTCGGCAATCGTTTTGATTATTATATCGACGAAAATTATAAATTGCACACCGGATATAAAGAAGGCGACAGTCCTTTCTCCGGCGACTTAAAAACAAGATATCTTGCCGGAGGCATAGGAACCTATGTTACAACAGCGCCGGTGAACGGAAGTTCAAAGTGGGCAAAGTGGTAATAACCGCAATATAAGGAATTTTATATGAAGAACAAAAAAATTATTTTTTGCGCCGCCTTAATGGTTATGGCGGTATTTTCGGTTTATTCCCAACAGAATAAAGCCGAAAAAGATTTTAGGACTAAACCGGTGGACGGCGGCAAAGGCTTGGAGATTACCGGATATGACGGAGTAAACCGGAAAATCCGTATTCCCGAGCGGATAAATAATATGCCTGTCGTTTCTGTCGGTCAGGCATTTAGCGGGACGAACATTATCAGCATAGTCATACCGAACGGCGTTACAGAAATTAAAAAGGACGCTTTTAAAAACTGCGCCAGCCTTGCCAAAGTAACCATACCAAGCACCGTTACCGATATCGGAAGTAACGCTTTTGAAGGCTGCGCCGGCCTTACCGGAGCAAACATACCCGACAGCGTTACCGAAATTGGGTATGAAGCGTTTAAAAATTGCGTTAAACTTACCTCGGTAAAAATACCAAAAGGCGTTACAAGTATTAAGACAAGTACTTTTCGGGGCTGCGCCAACCTTACCGGGGTAACCATACCGAACAGCGTTACAAGTATTGGGGTTTCCGCTTTTAAAGACTGCCTAAACCTTACCAGGGTAATCATACCGAACGGAGTTACCGCTATTGAAAGTTTCGCTTTTGAAGGCTGTACCTCTCTTACCGTTATAACCATACCGAACAGCATTACCAATATTGGGTATGAAGTATTTAAAGGCTGCGCCGCGCTTACCGCGATAAATGTTGCCGAGGGCAGCGATGCGTATTCGTCAGTGAACGGCGTATTGTACAACAAAGACAAAGATAAAACCGTTTTAGTAAAATATCCGGATGGAAAGAATGACGTTTCTTTTACTGTGCCAGACAATGTTACCAACATCAAAGATTACGCTTTTTATCGTTGTTATAAACTTGCCGGAATAAACATACCGGAAAGCGTTACAGGCATAGACACAACCGCTTTTTTCGAATGCGCCGCTCTTGTCGAAATAGAAGTTAAACCGGGTAACAGTTCGTATTCTTCAGAGAACGGAATATTGTATAATAAAAACAAAACTATTTTATGTAAATATCCGGCGGGAAAGAATGATTCAACATTTACTATACCGAACGGCGTTACTTTTATTAATACAAGCGCTTTTTCCGCCTGTACCAGCCTTACCGCTGTAATCATGCCGGACAGCGTTACCGACATTGGAGATTCCGCTTTTTACGACTGCGCTTATCTTGCGGACGTAACCTTATCTAAAATCGTTTCTATTATCGGTGAATTTGCTTTTTTTCGCTGTACCGCCCTTTCCGTAATAAACATACCTAAAAGCGTTATCGGCATTGGGGAATATGCTTTTTATTACTGTACAAGCCTTGGCGCCGTAACGTTTGAAGGAACAATGAGAAAGTCTAATATTGGCTTTTATTATGATTATTTTGATGACTATTATGATGAAGGCGACAGCCCCTTCTTAGGCGATTTGAAGGAAAGATACCTTGCCAGAGGCAGAGGAACATATACCACAGACGCGCCGGTAAACAATAAATCAAAATGGGTAAGGTAAGAGGGGAGAACATTGAGCAGAACAGCAAAAGATATTGACCCCAGAGAATGGCATTTTCTGGTCAGATTTTTAACAATATTTATTATGCTAAGAAGCATAAGAGACGGAATGTGTTTTTTCTATCCCGAACAGTTGTCCAACGCGACAAGCACGATATTAGCCTTATTAACCGCAACCAATCTTATTACTATTATCTCTCTCGGCATGTTAACCAGTTGGTTAAAAATCGGGTTTTGGATATTTCTGGGCATTCAAATCGCAAATGTGCCTATATGCCTGTCCGCAGGCCTAGGGATAATTCAAAGCCTGCTCGGAGTATTCAGCGCGGGGCTCCTGTGGCTTTTTCTGCAAATACCGAAAGACAGCTATTCCGGCTGGGATTATTTATCCGGGAATTATGTGAGTATCAGAGATACGGAGAAAATTGAAAATTCCAAAAAATGCAGAATGTGTAACACTAAATATACGGGCGCCGTTATCGGATGTCCCAAATGCGGCTCATTTTTATACGAGGAAATTGCAACAAATAAAAGATGCAGAATGTGTAACACCGTATATGCAGGCTCCCTTAACGGATGCCCACGCTGCGGCTCATCTTTATATGAGGAAACGACAGAACAGATAACAGAGAACAGTGAACAGGTAACAGAGAACAGAGAACAGGGAACAGTGAACAGATAACAAATAAGGGGTGAGGAATTATGAAAATTAGGTTTTTGTTGGTTTTGGCGGTGTTTTTTTGTTGTGAAAATATTTTGTTTTCATCCGGGAATAAACAGCCCGATCCTGTTGCTGATTTAGTATTGCTTGGGGATTATATACCTTTTCACAGTTCCAAACTTGCGTCATTAGAAAAAAAGACCGCGTTTTCGCTGACCGGCGATTTACCTGTATTGGACGGAGCTACGGCTTTGTTTCCGGTTTACGCGTCTTTTGTACAGGCAGTATATCCGAAAGCGGAATTTAACAAAATATATAAGGATAGGGACAAATTTGATTTAGATCAAAGAAATAAAATCGAAGCCGGTTTTATAAGATGCACAACAACGCCTTCCGCCTACAGAAGCCTGATAAACAGGGAAGCAGACATTATTTTTTGCATGGAACCGTCAAAAGAACAGGTTAATGAAGCGGCCGGAAAAGGCATAAAATTAAATATGACGCCTATAGGCAAAGACGCGTTTGTATTTATTGTAAATATTGACAATCCCATAAATAATATTACGTCTGATCAAATAAGAAAGATATATTCCGGTCAGATTACAAATTGGAAAGAGCTTGGCGGAAAAGATGAAGAAATAATCGCGTATCAGCGCAATAAAGACAGCGGCAGCCAGACGCTTCTTGAATCAATCATGGGAGATACGCCTATAATGGATCCGCCGCTTGCTCATGCCATTGGAACGATGAGCAGAATATTAACGAAAGTAGCCGCGTATAATAATTATCCAAACGCGATAGGTTATTCATTTTTATTTTATACGACTGAAATGGTAAAAAACAAAAAAATAAAACTGCTGTCTATAGACGGAGTAATGCCCTCAAGGGAAACAATTAAATCCGGCAAATACATTTTTTCCAACACCTTTTACGCGATAACAGCCGGAAATGAAAAAGAAAACGCAAAAAAATTCATTAACTGGATTTTATCCGCGGAAGGGCAGTATCTGGTTGAAAAAACAGGATATGTACCGATTAAATGAAATCATTTCCTACAGCAGCGTAATTCGTGCCCGTCTTTTACTTGCAAAGTCGGAACCGCTTTCGCGCATTCCGCCGTCGCTTCCGTACAACGGGGAGCGAAAGGGCAGCCGGGTTCAGGGCTGGACGGGTCTGTGACTTTTCCGGGGATGGAAATAAGCCGCTCTTTGGAATAATGGCTGCCGAATTGGGGAGAGGCGGCAAGGAGAGCCTTTGTGTACGGGTGGCGCGCGTTAGCTGTAATCTCGTTCGCGTCCGCCGATTCCATCTCAAGGCCGCCGTACATCACCATGATGCGGTCGGAAATTTCCGCTACTAAATCAATGTCGTGGCTGATAAATATAATCGATAACTTTCTTTTTCTGCGCAGGGTTTTTAACAGTTCCGTTATTTGTTTTTGAATTGTAAGGTCAAGCGCCGTGGTCGGCTCGTCCGCGATTAGCAACTCGCAGCCCTGCGCCAGGGCGAGGGCAATGCCTATGCGCTGTAACTGCCCCCCGGAAAACTGGTGCGGAAAGTTGGAAAGGCGCTCCAGTCCGTTATCAAGACCGGTTTCTTCAAGGAGAACGACAGCCCGCTTTTCAGCCTCCTCTTTGGTAATTTCCGGCTCGCTGTTTCTGAAAGTCTCCCAAAAAACATTTCCCATGTTTTGAAGCGGATCATAAGAGCGCCCCGGCTCCTGAAAGATCATCCCGATTTTTTTGCCCCGGTATTTGCGCAGTCCCTCGGTGTCAAGTCCTGTAAGTTCTTCCCCCTCATAGAGTATGGAACCGGTAATTTTCGCGTTCTTGGGCAGTAAGCCCGGAACTGCCAGAGTGCTAACGCTCTTGCCCGATCCGCTCTCTCCTACAATGCCGAGGGTTTCCCCCTTTTGCAGATTGAACGAAAGTCCGCGTACCGCCTGAATGGCGATAAAATCCCTGCCGCGCTGGACTTTGAATGTTACCGTAAGATCGCGGATGGAAAGGAGGGAAGAGGGCGATACGGCGGAGACGTCTTGAGAGGCAGGGAGAGTGGTATCTGCGGCAGGAAGCGAGGACGCGGGAGAACAGAATATTTTTCGGAACAATTTTTTTAGGCTCCATTTTCCTGCTCCTGCCATGCCTATATGGTACGGGTCGTAGAAGTCGCGCAGGGCGTCTCCTATGAAATTAAACGCCAGCGTTACGCCCAATAAGAACCAGACCGGGCTTAACAGCCAGGGGAAGGCGCGAAGGTTCGCAATCGTGGAAAGGTCGCGCTTGATTAGCGAGCCCCAGCTTACCGCTGGGTCTGTGATGCCAAGACCGAGGTACGAAAGGACTGTTTCTGTCATTATAAAGCCGGGTATGCTTAACGCAACGCTTACAATTAAAAGGCTCGCTATCTGCGGAATAATGTGCCTGAAAATTATCACAACGGACGGTATCATCTCAAGTTTGGCGTTCAATACAAATTCTTCGCGCTTTATGGCGTGAACCATGCCGCGTATCGTGCGCGCGGAGCTTGGCCAGCCGACAAGGGACAGGATCAGCGTGATCATCATGTAGGACTGCCCCGGGTCCATGTTAGACGCCATTAACGAGCGCAGGAACAGTATCAGGTAGAGGGTAGGGATCAGCATCAAGAATTCCGACGTTCTCATGATGGTCCAGTCCGTGATGCCGCCGAAAAATCCCGAAAGACCGCCGGCAAGCCCCGCAAGAGCGAGCGATATGGCCGTAGCCACAAAACCGATTGTAAGCGAGACTCTGGAACCGTAGACGATGCGGGAAAAGAGGTCCCTGCCCAAGTTGTCGGCTCCCATCAGGAAAACGGGGTAATCGGACGCTTCGGTTGTTAACAAATGCCTTTCCAGCGGAATTAAGCCCCATAAAAGATAAGGCTCTCCTTTGCCGAAAAAATGAAGCGCCGAATATTGGCCTCTTACGCGGGCGTATTTCCATGTTACCGAGTTTGTTATTCGCCATTCCTGAGCCTGAAGTTTCCATTGATAAAAACGGACATTGGGCGGGTGGTAGCTTTTGTCCGAAAAAGAGGTGTTAGGTGAATAGGGAGCGAAAAATTCGGCAAATAGCATTATAAGGTAGAGGAGAGCGAGACATGCAAGCGAAACCATCGCGACGGGGCGCACTTTTATGTAATTGAAAAATTTTTTCATGGCTTACTCTTTCCCGTACCTGATGCGGGGGTCTACAAAGGCGAGGGTAATGTCGGCCAGCGCCATTCCGACCAGCACAAGGAAAGAGATAAACATGATATTGGCAAGCACAAGGTTAATATCCTGCTGGATTACCGCCTCGTACATCAGTCTTCCTATGCCGGGGTACGCAAAAATTATTTCCAAAATAAGCGAGCCTGAAAAAAGGCTTGCAAGGAGGTTCGCGCTTCCGGTGATGTAGGGGTTCAGCGTGTTGCGGAAAGCGTGGGCGAAATAAACGCGCCATTCGGCAATGCCGCGGGAGCGCAGGCTTGTAATGTAAGGCTGTCCAAGCTGGTCGAGCATAGTCGCGCGTATCATGCGCAGGGAGCCGCCTATCCCGCCTAGAAAAGCGGACAACAGCGGCAGGAAAATATGATGCGCGTAAGAGAAAACAAATTTTATAGGCGCGGACGAAAACGGAAAAGGAGGGTAGGCGGTTACCGGAAAAAGCCCCGTTACCGAAGCGAACAGCTGAAGAAGGATAAGGAGCAAAAGTCCCGGGAAGGCGTGAAGCACAAGGGCGAAAAATGTTACCGCTATGTCGGCTCTTGTTCCCGCCTTGGTGGAAAAATAGATGCCCGCGGCGAAAGAAAAGAAGGTAATTAACACAAGGGATATTATGTTAAGGAGGAGCGAATTTAAAATGCGCGAGGCGATAAGGAAAGAAACGGGCGCGCGCGAAATAAGGCTTACCCCAAGGTCTTTGTGAACGATTACGCGGTTAAGCCATCGGAAATACTGCACATAAAACGGCTGGTCAAGCCCAAGTTCGGTTCTTCGGGCGGCAAGCTGGTCCGCGCTCATGCTTTGCGTATTCTGCCCCGCTTTGCCCTGATTTTCGCTGAAAAGCTGCTGCATCATTATCTGGTCCACAATGTCGCCGGGGGCCAGAGCCATTAGGCCGAAAACCGCAAGCCCGAGCAGAAAGAGCATTACCGCCATGGTTAAAAGCCTGTTTAAGATATAAGAAAGAAGGGGAAAGCGGCGCTTGAAAGCGTAAAACAGTTTTAACATATTAATATATTATGCCCCGAACGCCTTATCTTGACAATAAGGAATTCCTCAATTATTCTTAAAATACCCATAAATGGACTATATTATTGAGATGAACGGGATTACAAAAGTATTCCCGGGCGTCATCGCCAACGACAATATTACTCTTCAATTAAAGAGAGGCGAAATTCACGCGCTGTTAGGTGAAAACGGCGCCGGCAAGTCTACGCTTATGAGCGTGCTTTTCGGCCTTTATCAGGCGGAAAAAGGCGTTATTAAAAAACACGGAATAAAGGTTAATATTTCCGGGCCAAATGACGCGAGGAAGCTGGGAATAGGGATGGTCCACCAGCACTTTAAACTGGTGCATAATTTTACCGTTCTTGAAAATATTATTCTTGGCGCGGAGACCGTAAAAAACGGAGTTTTAAATTTTGAAAACCCCCGCAATCAGGTAATGGAATTGTCCAAGCGTTATAAACTTGATATTATTCCAGACGCATTAATTTCCGATATTACCGTAGGAATGCAGCAGAGGGTAGAAATTCTTAAAATGCTCTACCGTGAAAACGAGATTTTAATTTTTGACGAGCCTACCGCGGTTCTTACCCCTCAGGAAATTGAGGAGTTAATGAACATAATGAAAAATCTTGCGGCGGAAGGCAAGTCAATTCTGTTTATTACGCACAAACTGGACGAGATAAAAGCGGTCGCGGCGCGCTGTACCGTGCTGCGCAAAGGCAAATCCACAGGAACTGTAGATGTCGCGTCCGTTTCCAAAGAAGAGCTTTCCGAAATGATGGTAGGCAGAAAGGTAAATCTTATGGTTGAAAAAACCGAAAAAAAACCGGGAGATGTTATTCTAAATGTAGAGAATCTTACCGTTACCGGCAATTCTTCGGACATAGCCCTTGTAAACAACGCGAGTTTTGAGGTGAGGGAGGGCGAGATAGTCTGCATTGCGGGAATTGACGGGAACGGACAGCAGGAACTTGTATACGCCCTTGCCGGCATGATGGGAATTGACACAGGGCGTATTGTGTATGACGGAAAGGAGATTTCACATAACGACATAAGATCGAGGGGCCTGGCCCATATTCCCGAAGACAGGCAAAAACACGGGCTTGTGCTGGATTACAATATTGCCTATAACATTATTTTGCAGAATTATTTTTCCGCGCAGTTTCAGGAAAAAGGATTTCTAAAATTTGACGAAATTTATAAATTTGCGGACAACTTAATAGAAAATTTTGACGTTCGCTGCGGGCATGGATCGCACACCGTAACGCGCGGCATGTCCGGCGGCAACCAGCAAAAGGTAATTGTCGCGAGGGAGATATCAAGGGATTCACGGTTGTTAATCGCGGTCCAGCCGACAAGGGGGCTTGATGTCGGCGCTATCGAGTATATCCACAAACAGTTAGTAACCCAGCGCGACAAAGGAAAGGGAGTGCTTTTGGTTTCCTTGGAACTGGACGAGGTTATGAACGTGAGCGACAGGATTCTTGTTATTTGTGAGGGGAATCTTGTAGCCGACGTAAGGCCTAAGGACGTAACTTATAAAGATTTGGGCCTTTATATGCTGGGAGCCGCAAAGCAAAACGCGGCGTGAGAACTTCGTATGCTTGCGCATACGGGAACGGAGATAAAAATGGAAAAACAGTACCACGTTGATTTTGACGACAGCCACGGCGCGTTATACGCAATACTCCCCGGCGATCCCGGCAGGGTGGAAAAGATAGCCTCGTTTCTTGAAAAACCGCGTTTTTATCATCAAAACCGCGAATACACGGCATGGTTAGGCGAATTATCCGGCAAGACCGTAATGGTAATATCGACCGGCATGGGCGGCCCTTCCACCGCGATAGCCGTGGAAGAGCTTTACAAAACCGGAGTGCGAAATTTTATCAGAATCGGCACCTGCGGCGGAATGGCGCTTGACGTATTGGGCGGTGACATTGTTATCGCGACGGGCGCAATCCGCATGGAAGGGACAACAAAGGAATATGTGCCTGTTGAATTCCCCGCTGTCGCCAATCTTGACCTTACGAACGCGCTTGTAGAAGCCGCGAAAAATTTGAAACAAAAATGGCACGCGGGCATTGTGCAATGCAAAGATTCCTTTTACGGCCAGCACGATCCCGACCGCATGCCTGCCGGCTACGAGTTACAGGACAAGTGGGAAGCATGGAAAAAAGCCGGCTGTCTTGCCTCGGAAATGGAAAGCTCCACGCTCTTCATAGTAAGCCAGATACTCGGCGCGCGCGCCGGCTGCGTGTTAAACGTGGTCTGGAACCAGGAGCGCGAAAAAGCCGGCCTAAGCAACCCCCACTGCCACGACACCGAGGGCGCGATTAAAACAGCCGTAGAAGCTGTGAGGCTATTAATTCAACAGAATAAATAGGAAGAATTTTACCACGAACCACACGAAAAGGGAAATAACTGAAAAGATTTCACGCAAAGGCGCGAAGGCGCAAAGTACGCGAAGTTGTTGTTCAAAGTATTATTATTTTACTTTCATGATCTTTGTTTAAAGATTATATATATAATAAATCAAAAATCTTTCGTACAGAAACTCTGCGCCTCTGCGCCTCTGCACCTCTGCGTGAGGTCTTATTTAAATTTTTATTTACGACTAACGCTTCAAAATCTCTATCAATTCTTCGATAGATAACTCATGGTTTTGACGCGTTGTAATGTCGCGTAAGGTGACGGTATCGTTCAATATATCTTTTCCCGGTATTATCACATAACGCAGGCCCTTTTTTTCGGCTAACACATATTGTTTTACAAGCTGTTTTTCTCCGCAGGCTTCCGTGAATACCTCGCAGGGGATTCCGGCCTGGCGCAGTCTTCCGGCAAGAGCCTGATACTGTCCCGATTTTTCAATTTCTACACAGGCTATGGCAGCGCGGCACCAGTCCGCGGCGGGCAGTTTGTTCAGGCTCTCAAGACCGGCAATCAGGCGGTCAAGGCCTATGGACGCGCCTACGCCGCTGATTGAGTTTTTATCTTTGGAGTACAGGCCGGCAAGGTTGTCGTAACGGCCGCCGGAACAGACGGAGCCTATGTCGGGCAAATCGTTCAGGAAGGTTTCAAAAACCACTCCCGTGTAGTAATCCAGGCCGCGGGTAATCGAGGGGTTGAGTACAAAAGGTTCGGCTGAAGAACCGCCGCCAAGAGAATCCGCCATAAATTGGCGCAGGGAAGAGAGCCGCTCTGATTCGGGACAATTGCCGCCTGACAATTCCGTCAGACGGTTCAGAATTTCCGAAAAACTGCCTTTCGCGTTTATGAACTCAATTATATTTTTAGCGTTTACTTCTCCCGCAAGTTCCGTCAAGCTTTTTAACGTCTCGTCTTCGCCAACCTTGCCAAGTTTGTCTACCGCGCGGAGAACTTCGACGGATTTTTCGCTCTGCCCTATGTGTGACAAAAAGCGGTTGAAAAGACCGCGGTGGTTTACATGAATGGTAACGTCAACGCCGAGATTTTTCATGGCGGTATGGATAAGCAGGATAATTTCAAAATCAGCCGCGGGGCTGTCGCTTCCTATTATGTCAAAGTCGCACTGCATAAATTCGCGGTAGCGTCCGCGCTGCGTGTTTTCGCCGCGCCAAACTTTTCCTATGTGGTAGCGTTTGAAGGGGAACGTAAGTTCCGCGCTGTGCATTGCCGTAAAACGCGCGAAGGGGACGGTCAAGTCGAACCTGAGGGCGACGTCGCGCTCGCCGTTGTCCTTAAAACGGTAAATCTGTTTTTCCGTCTCGCCGCCGCCTTTGCCAAGGAGGATTTCCGAGTATTCAAGCGCGGGCGTGTCTATAGGCGCAAGTCCGAAAGAGCGGAAACTAGCCTCTATTTTTTCAACAAGTCCCCTGCGGACTATTTCCGCCTGCGGAAGAAAATCCCTGAAACCTTTTAGTACTTTTGGTTCAATGTATTCTGTCATTTTTTAACTATATTTCAAAATGAGAAAAAAATTCAAGACGTAAGTTTATGCTCAAAGACTCTCAAAGAAATATCTGTTGCGTCCGTTTTGCTTTGATTTATAAAGCATCTCATCGGCTTTTTTTACAAAATCTTCCGCGCTGTGCGTATGCTCCACCCTGCCGGTCGTGGCCCCGATGGAAATTGTAAGGCAGTCCGCCGCGTCGTTTTGATCATGGGTTATATTGCATTTTCTGATATTGTCAAGAAGTTTTTCCGAGATTAAACGCGCGCCGTGCTCGTCGGTATTGGGAAGGACCAGGGCGAATTCTTCTCCCCCGTATCTGACAACAAAATCATCCGTCCTTGTTATGCTCTTGGAAAGCGTCTCGGCGACTATTTTAAGGCATTTATCGCCTTCCAAATGGCCGTATGTATCGTTGTAGCGCTTGAAAAAGTCAATGTCGATCATCAGCATGCTTAATAAACCGCCTGCGCGCGATAAAGAAGATATTGTGCGCTTCATGTTCTCATCAAAGAAACGCCTGTTATGAATGCCGGTAAGCGCGTCATAATCCACTTCGGCGCGGATAAAGGCGTTAGCGAACAAGAAAGCCGCCGAGCGCAGCATTTCAATTATATCATCCTTAAAATAACGTTCATTTTTAATGTCCGCGAAAAGCGCGAACCCCCAAAAAATATTGTTGACATGTATAGGTATAACGGCGGCCGACAGTACCTTAAACGATAGAAGCGTCAAGGCCGCGTTTTCAGACATCGTTTTTGACGGACCGTTTAAGTGTTTTCCTTTTGCCAATAGTTCTTCCCAATCCGGTATCAGCAGGGCGTAGGGCACGTCAACTAAAACATTAGTCACTTCGGTGCTGCCCCCGGAACCTCTGTCCCAACGGTAGACTTCTGACGCGCGTAATTTGTTGTCCGCTATGTGGTTACGGCAAAGAACGAGCCTGTCAATTTCGGCCATGTCGGCAATTAAACGCACGCCCTCCGCCATCGTATCTTCGGCTATTTGTTTGCTTTCGGATAAAAAGATAACGGAAACCTTGTTTAAGATGTCCGACATTCTTTCGCGGCGTTTGAGTTCTTCCACCGCCAGGTTGACGCTTCTTGTTTTTTCCGCCCTGATAATCGTACTTACGCACAAACGCGCGGTTGAGCGCAGCATGGCTATACAATCCTTGTCGAAATCCCTTTCCTTGGTATTATCCTGGCAGGTGACAACGCCCCAAAACTCGCCTTCGGTGAAAACCGGCACTATCAGGATCGACATAACGCTGCGCGGAGATAAAAACTCGGCTTCATCTTCCTTGAACTCGCTGCGTCTAAGGCTTATGCATGAGTCATCCGCCACAATTGAAACCCAGCGTCTGATTGCCGAGGTTAACGGCAATTCTCTCAATTTATCGTCAATCGGAGCTGTTCCGCCCACGACTCTGTCCCAGCGGTATTTTTCCCCGCAGAGCATGGCCTCCATATTTGCAATACGGAATACAATAATTCTATCCAGACCCGCCGCGGCCGCGATGGGCTTAAAGCCATTTGACAATATATCGTTAATTTCTTTCTCGGTATAGGAAACATATATTTCCAGCGCTTTATGTAAAGCGTTTGCGTAAAGCTCACGGCGTTCATTTGTATCAAGTCCCTCATAAAGCCGGTTAGCGTCAGCCAAAGTGTCGTTCCTCCGTTGTTCATGATTATAGTATAATGGAAAAAGAAATTCTACCACGAACCGCACGGACCACGCGAACTATTTACTCATATCTTGTATTTATTAATGAAAATTCGCGTTGATTTGAAATTAAAATAAAATAATATGAGGAGGCGTACCTCGCCGCCTCCTCTTGCGTTTTTTCAGGCGGATTAAAGGGCGTCCGCGCGTTTCTTAAGGCCGTCGATTAATTCTTTTTTCGGGTATATTCTGGCTTTTTCAAGATCGGCAAGACCGTTAAGGCAGTTCTTTATGCTTTTTCTGCAATTTACATTGGCCTTGTTTATTTCAAGATCGGGGATGGTCAGTTCCATACCGGGTTCAATCCTGTCGGGGTTTACCACCACGCCCCTTGAGGCGAGCATTATGACAGGATAATAAAAACCGTCATTATAAACGCGCCTTGAAATATCCGACAATGTATCGCCCCTCTTTACCGTATATTTGCCGGCGCCGGTATAATCAAGTCCGGTAACCGCGTCATACATGTCTTTGACTTTCTCTTCCGCGTACTTGTACTCTTCCACAACATACTGCTCTATGTTTTTGTATTGCGTCGTGTCCTTGTACTGTACAAAATTGTCTTTTTTGCAGCCGTTACAGGATACCGCCAGCATTACGCTGATGATTAGTACCGCTGTTAGCGCGATTTTCTTCATTTGATTCCTCCTTGACTTTGATAGTCTTGGTTAAAAATAATTATTTTTTTTGAAATGGCTTAAAGGATTTATTTGTTATATGGTAGATTTATATGATTTTTTCAGTGTATATATCCTGTTTTCAGGCATTGCACAAACCTTCGATTTTCGATAGAATTACCCTAATTATAGATTTTCTGGAGTTGGCTATATGGGAATATTAAGTGTTGTTTTATTGGTTTTCTTCGTTATAACCGCTGTTCTTCTTATATTACTGGTTTTAATCCAAAATGAGGAAGGAGACAGCCTTGGGGGCATTTTTGCGGGCGGGTCGGGGTCGGCTTTTGGGTCCCGGTCGGGAAATGTGCTTACCCGCGCCACAAGCGTGCTGGGGGCTTTGTTCCTCATTATCAGCCTTGGATTGGCGCTTTTAAGCCGTACGCCCAGCGGAAAAGGCGTCGAATTGGAAGGCAGACTGCTTACTAACGAGGAAACAGGGCAAAGCTGGCTGGAAGACGAGTTAAATCCGGCGCAGAAAGACGACGATATCTTTATTTTTGATGAAAATGCCGGCAGCGGGGACGCGGTAAATACACAATAATCAGGAGGTAATAGATGATCCTGCAAGAAGCATTACTTCCTGAATTCATCAAAATTAACATGGAATCGGAAGACAAGGACGAGGCTTTTGAAGAACTGGTTGATTTTTATTGCCGGGTCGACAAGTCAAATTCCAGGGGCGAGATTCTTAAGGCCATACAGGACAGAGAGGCCAAAATGTCAACCGGGATTCATAAGGGGATTGCCGTTCCCCACGGGAAAACAAAAGCCGTAAAAGACCTTAAGGTTGTTCTTGGAATTTCCCAAAAGGGCATACAGTACGATTCGCTGGACGGGGAGCCGGTTTACATCCTTTTTATGTTTATATCCCCCATGGAAGATTCCGAAAAATATTTAAGACTGCTGAAACACCTGGCCCAGCTTGTCGATATGCCCCAGTTTAAAACGGAACTGCAATCGCAGAAAGACCAGACAGGCGCGTTCAAGGTAATACGCAAATTTGAAGAGATGCTTTCCGTAGAGAGCTGACTATGGATAATGATAATACGCTGGAGCATTTGTTAAAAATCGAGGCGGAGGCTGCCGCTTTGGTTAATGACGCGCAGGCGGAAGCCGACCGGCGTATACACGAGAACGAAGAAAAAAACAGAAAAACTTACGAAGAACGTTTTAAGGCTGAGGCGCAAATGCGCGAATCGGCCCTTGGAAAAGAAAAAGAAAAACTAAAAGAACAATACCAGCAGATGCTTGAAGAATACAGGAGCGGAATTTCCAACGCGAAAACCGATATGGAAAAATTTTCCGGGCTTTTTAACAGGTATGTTGCCGATACACAGTGACGCGCCTTTCGCGTACTCCAAAGCTTGCGGTATCCTGAGCAAGTCATTTACCGGAAAAAAACTTTCCGCCCTCGCGGGCCTTCGCTCATTAAGCGAATTGGACAGGCTTGTGTTTCCCGGCGACCACCGCGAACTGCCGGGACATGAACTGTTACTCGATCTTGAGCACCGTCTTACGGACCGCGCCGTGCGGCAAATACTCTTAATCGTGCAAGCCTATGAGAAAACACCGCTATTGCTGACCCGCATGATTAAGGCTTATGAATACGGCGATTTGAAGGCCTGCCTTCATGTCATCATGTCGGAAAAGGATCCGCCCGAATCGAAAAAACCGCATATAGCGGATTTGGGAACTTTTTCAACCGTGAACTTTAACGCGTTCCCCGACGTGGCTTCTATGGTCGAGGGAACCGAATTTGAATTTATCGCGAGGGATATTGACAAGGGCGCCGACATTACCGAGATCGAGTCCAAACTTGACAGGCGCTATTATCTTGAATTGATAGAATGTTTAGACGAACTTTCCGCGGAAGACCGCGAAGTGATACAGCAGATTCTCGCCGACGAGATTTGCCTTCGCAACTGCGTTTGGTCGTTCAGGCTCCGCTCTTACTATCAAAAAACGGCTTCTCAGACGGCGAAACAATTATTGGACATCAAGTTGTCCGCGAAAGCGCGTAACAACCCCTCCCTCGCGGCGGAAGCGCTCTTGTCGCTGGATTTCCCGCTTGACACGCGCGCCCCGTGGCGCGGCTGGAGGTGGGAAAAATTGCTCAACCCCGAAGATCCTTCCGTGCATTGGGCTGTAAATCCGCGCTATTTTCAAAACGCCGCCTCCCAGTACATATACCGCCTTACCATGCGCTCTTTTCACAAGATACCCGTGTCGGTAAGCGCGCTCTTCTGCTTCATTAAATTAAAACAATTTGAAGAAGACGTGCTTACAAGCGTCGCCGAAGGCCTGGCTCTGGGTATGGACAGTTCGGAAGTGTTCAAACTGCTGGAGGCCGCCGCATGATTCGCCCCCGCAAGATGAAATTTATCGAGATGACCGTCTTTAAAAACGACATGGACATGGTGCTGGAATACCTGGGCAAACAGGCGGCGATACAGTTTCCCGAAGGCGACAAGATAAGCGACAACGCGTCCGTTACGCGCATACGGCAAATTATCGACAGACTGGCCGCCGCCGCCGAATTCCTATGTATAGACCTTTCTGTCGAAACAAACGAAAATTTTACCATACCCGGAAGCGCCGAAGAAGCGCTTACTGAAAAAATTTGCTCGGTCGTAGACGGTTTAAGGGAGCGTAAAACCAAACTGGAAGACGAAAACAACCACATACGCGAAACTTATAATGAAGTGCAGGCTTTTTCAAAAATGAACATGCCCTTTTCCGAACTGGAACAGCTTTCGTACCTTACTTTGCGCCTCGGGCGGCTTGACACGAAAGACCACGCGGCGTTACGCGAAGAGCTGGGGGACAGGGCGGTAATTATACCTCTTGGCGAAGGAAACCGCGTCCTTGCGGCAAGCTCTAAAAAAGGCCGTTTCGCGCTGGATTCCTCCCTTAAAAAATATTCTTTTGAGCCTGTAGCGGTTCCCAAAGACCATACGGGGGTTCCCGCGGAAATGCTTGAAAGCCTTGAAGAACAGCGCAAGCGGCTTGAAAAAGAAATTGAAATTATCAATCTTGAAAACGGGCAGATAAGGCAGAGCGAGGCGTCAAATATCAGGCGGCTTGTTTTTTTATGGAATATCGCTCTTACAATAGAAGTGATAAAATCCCAGTTTACAGCCACGGAAAATTTATACCATTTTTCGGGATGGACGCCGGCGGATACCGCGGCCGACATTTCAAGGGATCTTTTTAAGCTGACGGCGGGCAGGGTGGCGATAAAGGCTTATTCCCCCGAGGAGCTTCCTTCGGTTAAGGAAGGCAAGGAAAAAGTGCCTGTCGCGATGAAGCACAGCACCTTTGTTAAAGGTTTTGAGGGCGTGGTGTTTTCTTACGGGGCGCCTCTGTACGGAACAATAGATCCCACTCCGCTTGTCGCCGTTTTTTTTACTATCCTGTTCGGGCTTATGTTCGGCGACGTTGGGCAGGGGTTTGTGTTAATCCTCGCCGGGATTTTTACAAGCGCCGCGGGGCCTAAAGTTTTCTCCAAATTTAAAAGCTATTCCGTCCCGCTTATCTCCGTCGGCATCGCTTCTGTGATTATGGGTTTTTTAACAGGTTCTATTTTTACAAGGGAAGATCTGTTAATAGAGCCTACAAGGTTTATAACTAACGCCATTACGGGAAAACCGCTTGACCGTTTTCTGCACATTATGCCTATGGCGAGCGAAGGCGGCAGTTTAATGAAAATGCTTTTCTTTTTTGGTTTTACCGTAGGCATAGGTGTAATTCTTAATTCGGCGGGACTGCTTATCAATATTGTAAACCGCTGTATATTGAAGAAATATGAAGCGGCTTTTTTTTCCAAAACCGGGCTTGCGGGACTTTTAATGTTCTGGTACGCTCTTTCCATCGCGCTGCGCGTCATTTTCGGCGGACGTTTCAGGTGGTTCGATTTTTTGGGGTTATTTATTCCGGTTTTATGCATCTTTTTCGGCCCTGTAATTTGGCGTATAATCAGCAAAGAAAGGCCCGTGCTTCAACATGGGCTTATGGCTTTTATAATGGAGGGATTTGTAGAAGTTCTTGAGACGGTTTCCACCTATATTTCCAATACTGTAAGTTTTTTGCGCGTTGGGGCGTTCGCGCTTTCGCACGCGGTGCTTTCATTTATTGTGTTCCGTTTTTCGGAAGAGCTTGCCAATTCCGGCATTGCGGGTTCCGTTTCGGCGGTTTTAATAATGATATTGGGAAATGTTATTATTATTGTGCTGGAAGGAATGATTGTGGCGATTCAGGTGGTGCGTCTGCAATACTATGAATTTTTTAATAAATTTTTTGTTGAGACGGGCGTGGAGTTCGCTCCGTTTCGTTTTAAGAATAAACAATAAAGGAGAGGTTTATGAAAAGAAAGATTTTGTTTGTGTGCTTCATTTTGATGAGCATAGCGGTTTTTGCGCAGGAAAGCGCTGCTGAAACTTCAGCTAACGCAGCGGAAGCGTCTTACGCCGGCGCGTTAAAATATTTTGCCGCCGCTTTAGCAGTCGGGGTTTCCTGTATCGCGGGCGGAATGGCGGTAGGACGCATCGGTTCCGCGGCGATGGGCGCGATGAGCGAAAACGCAGAACTTTCCGGAAAAGCCCTGCCTTACGCCGGTCTTGCCGAAGGTATCTGCCTTTGGGGATTCCTGGTGGCCCTGCTCATTTTATTCCTGTAATGGAATTTTATTTTATCGGCGACGAAGAACTTGTAACGGCTTTCCGCTTTATCGGCATTGAGGGAATGGCGGTAAAAAACATTAATGAGGCCGTTGAGGTATTCAAGAATATTACCGAGGGAACACTGCCAGGATCTCCGGTAACAGTTCCTCTTTGTCAGGTGCTAATCCTTACCGAGGAAACCGCCGAGTGGCTCGGCGATTACATGATTAACTGGCAGATTTCAGGCCATTATCCTTTAATCGTAGAAATACCCGGCATCAGCGGAAGGCATATAGACAGAAAGACTTTGGTGGATTTAATCAGAGAGGCAATCGGGATCCACGTTTGAAAAGAGAGCTTTTATTTTTTCTTTAAATTCTTTGGGAATGGGAGCAGTAATTTTATTATCTAAAAATTCAATTTTCCACGCGTGAAGAAAAAAGCCGTCGTTGCCAATACCGTCAAGGTTATGGCCGCCGTACTTTCGGTCTTGCGCGAGCGGGTGTCCGTGAGACGCCGCCTGCGCCCTTATCTGGTGGGTTCTTCCCGTGGCAATTTCCGCAATGATTAAGCTGTAACCGCGCTTTTGCGCGAGCGGTTTTATCTTTGTAATTGCGGTCTTGCCGTCCTGTGAAGCCGAAACAAAAGTTTTTTTCTTTCCGCTGTCACGCTCAAGAAGGTCTTCCCAAATTTCTTCCTTTTTTATTTCCCCCTCAATAATGGCGAGGTATGTTTTTCGCGCTTTTCTTTCCCGCATCAGCGAGCTGAAAAGACGGGCGCCTTCCAGTCCCGTTGAAAAAATCACAATCCCGCTTGACGGTTTGTCCAGCCTGTGCAGGGGGCCGGGTTTGAACGACAGCGAATGGGGCAGTTTTTCCGCGAGATAAGAGAGTACCATGTCGTTAAGGCTGTCATGCCCGTGAACCGAAAGAGCCTTGGTAATTAAAGCAGAGAATAGATTTATAAATAGCAGCGAATAGACGGGAATTTGAGGAATTTAGCGGGATTTATCGGGATAGAGAATGTAAAGACTTTGCATATAGTGTAATAAAAAGCGCAGGCAATTTTTCAAAAAAAACAGTCATTGACTTATACACGAACTGGTTTTAATATTGAATTATGGTAGGATACCGTGGGACGGTGCAGGTTGTTGTTTCGGCTTCAGACCTGTAAAACCGCCGGACGGTAACGGAAGGAAGTTGGTACCCACGGTTATCCTACCTTATTTTTTCCATACGCATAATCCTATTAAACTCGTTGCTTCCACGATCCCCTTCTTGAGCTAAATCCAGAAGATATAAGGTGTCAATCTTGGGAAGAGCAAGTCTTACACTTTTATGGGCTTTATTTAATAGACTGACATCGACAGCTATTTTCATATAACGGCTGTCGGAAATCTTTGCAAGATAAATTAAACCTTTTCCATCCCAAAATATCGGCGCGTCCATAAGCCAGTCAACCAGATTGTACCAATCCTCTTTGCTTGGAGCATTCCCTGTATTGGTGTGCCTTCCAGTATATTTTCCGCTGTTGACCAAGCTGGATTCTAACATAATGACAGGATTTTTTGACAAGTCGATTCCCTTACCGTCCAGAAATCGCGTTATTTTACTGTCAAGTATACCGACTGCCGCTGAATGTTGGCGATCCTTTTTTCTCTCAAGCGCGTCTTCAATAAATCCGTAAAAATTATTTTTATTGACTTGGCTTTTTAGTATTGAATTAATTATGCCATCAAATTGTTCTGGAGTTTTTTCTCGCGTCTTTTGTACCATTTGTTCAAGTGCAGCAGTACTGCGATTGGGTTTTGCTTGATTCCAATTAAACCCAGGGCTGATACCCTTCGGAATACTCTCAAGCGTTCCTGTCCGTTCATTGAAAAAACTCCGAAAATCATCAGGCGGAGCTTCGGTTTTTATTTTTATCCTTCCACCGCCAGTACCGTCTGCCCTCTGTGGAACCGCAATGCCCTCGGCTTCGTATTTTTTCCGTTGGCTTTCGGTTACGGCTCTGGTGTAGCATTTGCAACCCCAGCCATTTGGGGGAAAATGGGAATCCCAAAACGGATCGTCTTTTGGAAGTACAAGACCGTCCCAGCGTTCGTGTTCTTCTCGATGTTTGACGCTGGGACCGATGCGGTACATCAGATACGGGTGAAGATCGCTTTGCATTGTTCGGTCGTATTGTCCTTTCTGGTATGCGGAGCGCATATTGACGTTGTAGATGGTTTTAAGCCTGCGGTCGCTACCTTGCAGTGCGTCAACTGTTTTTCCGGTAAGCGGATCTTCCATTTTTTTGCGACCCCACCAGCCTTTTTGTTGAAGCGTTGGTTTTATATTTTTTTTGAATGACTCAAAAGACTGCCCTTTTTCAACAGCCTG
>Ga0268262_10001108_pt1 | contig 34428 bp, 25 predicted proteins | sample TergutNc150P3_FD_190354 | JGI IMG/M metagenome (GOLD analysis project Ga0268262, IMG submission 190354) | Nasutitermes corniger P3 segment gut microbial community from laboratory colony in Florida, USA - Nc150 P3 (SPAdes) (version 2) | ecosystem: Host-associated > Arthropoda: Insects >...
AATGTACGAGTCTCGGATGTTCTTCGTGGACAAACTTATCGGCATGGGCGCGAGGATTGTGTTATGCGATCCGCACCGCGCCGTCATTTCAGGGCCGACTAAACTTCGCGGCTCGGAGCTTATAAGCCCCGACGTGCGCGCCGGAATGTCAATGCTGATTGCCGCCATGTGCGCCGAAGGAAAGAGCGTTATACGCAATGTCTACCAGATTGAGCGCGGTTATGAGCATTTGGCGGAAAGGCTTTCCGCTCTCGGCGCGGACATTACCAGGACTGAGTGAGGCAGGGCATGGACATATTCACATGGGGCGCGTTTGCGGTTCTTTTTTTACTGGTTATCCTGATTCTTATAAAACTGTATTCAAATAAACAGACGGATTATTCCGCGCAGATGATCGACCTGAAAAACCAAATCGGCGAATTAAAAACAAAACAGCTGGAAAGCCAGCAAGCCTCTTTGACAAGCCAGCAAAAACTGCTTACGGAAACCCAGGCTAATCTTAACGCCCAGTTACAGCAGATGATGACAGCCATGAATCAAAATCTTAACTCCACCCAAAGCAACATAACAAAACAGCTTTCAAGTTCGAATCAAATAATCGGCGACATACACAATAAACTTGGCGCGCTGGAAACTACGGCGAAAAATATTCAGAGCATAGGAAAGGATATTTCTTCGCTGCAGAATATTTTACAGGCGCCGAAACTGCGCGGAAACCTTGGCGAGTATCTTCTGGAAGAACTTCTGAAACAAACATTTCCATCCGCAAATTATGAAATTCAATATCCGTTTAAAAATGGCACAAAAGTAGACGCGGTTATAAAGCTGGGAGACAACATAGTTCCGATTGACTCGAAATTTCCGCTTGAAAGTTTTCAAAAATTTATTGCCGCGGATAATGAGGAAAGCAAAAAAGCGTTCAGAAAAGATTTTATTTCAAGCGTTAAAAAATGTATTGATGATATATCCGCAAAATATATCAACCCCGCCGAAGGAACCTACGATTTCGCAATCATGTACATTCCAGCCGAGAATGTTTACTATGAAACCATTATAAATGACTCGTTTACCAACAAGGATTATGAGCTTTTAAATTACTCCATGGAAAAACATGTCATCCCTGTTTCACCTAACAGTTTTTACGCCTACCTTATGGCTATTTCCTTTGGCTTAAAAGGCCTTACAATCGAACAGGAAGCCAAAACCATACTTGGGGACATAGCCCAGGTTCAGGACAGGTTTGGAAAATTTTTCACGGATTTCAGCCTTGTAGGAAAGCACATTACAAACGCCTTGGGCAAATACAACGATTCAGCCAGGCGCGCGGAAAAATTAAATGAGCAGATGAACAGGCTCACGGGGCAAAAGACGGAACTTATTGAAGGATAGCGGACAAACTGCCTGTCAGATAAAGAGGTATGGAGTACAATCCGTCTTTAACGCCGTAATTTTTCAACGAAGCGCGGACAGCGCAGGCGGGAGAATATTCTTTTCTGTACGCATTTAAACTTTCAGATTTGACATTTTTGCCTGACTTTACTTCAATCGGGATAATTTTATTATTGTACTGTATGATAAATTCAATTTCGGCGGTATTTTTTTCAGCAGCCCAGTAGTAAACCGGCAGTTTATCATTAGCTGAAATAAGTTCCTGCAAAACAAATTGTTCGGAAAGTCCCCCCTTATATTGTGAAAAAGTCCTGTCGTTATCGTCAATGTAGAGTTTAATATCAAGCCCTGCCCGCGCGGAAAGAAGCCCCACATCGTTCATATAAAGTTTAAAAATCGCCGGCTCTTTATATCCGATTAGCGGCATGTTTGGTAAACTTACTCGGTACAACTTGTAGATTAGATTGGTATCTACAAGCCAATTAAGCGCAAGCTCATAATCCCGTCCACGGGAACCTTCTTTCATACCGGAATACAGAAAGCGTTTGTTTTCCCAGCCAAGCTGAGTGGGAACCGAATCCCAAATATCCCGTGTACGCGCGATATAGGACGATGGAATATGTTTCGCAAAATCCGCGTAATAAAAATCGAGAATCATATTTTGCACATCACGCACCTCGTCAAAATCGCGGGTTTCGCAGTATTTTTTCACGGCCGCGGGCATTCCGCCCGTAAAGAAATATTGTTTTAGCAGCCCCGTAATCGCGTCATGGAACGTTGAAATAGCGGAAAAATCAGGCGTTTTCAGAATTTGCACATAACGCGGTTCTACGGCTTCCAAAAATTCATAAAACGACATGGGGTACATCGTTATCATGTCAACTTTGCCCACTGGAAAACCCGTTCCCTCAAGCGTCATCACTCCAAGCAGACTGCCTGCGGCGATAATTTGATATCCGGGCGCGTTCTCACTGAAATATCTTAACGACGTCAGCGCGCGTGGACATTCCTGAACCTCGTCAAAAATGATAAGGGTATCAGGGGTAATTTTTACGCCTGTCGCGACGGAAAGCTCGTGAATAATGCGCGGAATACTGAAATCTTTTTCAAAAATGCCCTTAAAAACGGTATTCAAGTCAAAAGTGATATAAGCGGTGGAATCATAATTTTTCGCCCCAAATTCTTTCATAAGCCATGTCTTACCAACCTGCCGCACCCCATAAACAATTAACGGCTTACGATTTTTGGAGTTTTTCCATTTTTCCAGCTTTTCTATATTGGTGCGGTACACTTTTTCCTCTTTTTTAAGGTATTTATTTAAATATAGCGTAATAATAATTTTTGTCAAGAATTTGGTGTGTTATTTGAACGGAATTCCAAAGAATTTGGTGTATAATATCCACCTAATACTAATGAATTTTGTGTTAAATCTACACATAATTCCTCAGAATTTGGTGTGTAATTTACACATTTTTCCACTCATAGCCTCGCTTCAGAAAGAAAATGCAAAAACAGCGATTTATCAACTTTTTATCGCGGAAAAGGTAAATAAAGCGAAAAAAGCGTAAAATTATCGAATTTGAGACATAAATCCAGTATATATTGCTATTTTCCATATAATGAGATATATTTATTAGTAAATTATGAATAAAAAAATAAAAATGATTCTTATCTTCCTAATCTGTATCAGAGGTATTCATGCTCAGGATGTTGAAACTAAAGATGTTAAGGATGTTAAGGATACGGAAACTTCAAATGCTCATGGAATCGAAATTACGAATATAGAACTCGAATATTTCCTGATTTCCGATTTTAATCGGACTTATAATTTTGTCGGAGGCTCTTCAGCGGCAGGAAAAATTGAATTTAATAATCGCGTTGCGGTTAAGGAAGGGGTATATCTTAACTGCTTCCCAGAAAACGCTAACATTATAAAATTGTTTACCAATGCGACATACCGCATCCTGGCTAATTGGCCGCTTGATGTAAAAGTGGCATGGGTTTACAATGGCCTGCCGGAGTATGACACACATTCCCATGCTATAGCGCCGATTATTTCATGGAACGCAAAGTATTACGGAATAAGCGTCGGCTATGGCGCCCGGTTTACTTCTTTCTTTGGCGAAGGCGCCCTGATTGAACATATGCTGCCCATGGGAGTATATGTCAATTTTATTAATAACGAAAAACTCTGCGTAGGAATGAGTCTTGCAAATTACACTGATTATCAAATTGACAGTTTTATCGCGTTCGCGCTTGCGGCAAAAGCTTCAGTCAGTATAAGCAAACATTTTTCAATCAGCAATGAATTAGAATTCAGGCAAAGCGGCGTAGACGGGCTTACAGCCACTTTCCACGGAATTGTCTGGAAAGGAGGGGCGAAATTATCATGGTAAAATCAATATCAAAAATACTTTTATCGGCTCTTTCCCTTGCCATTTTATGCTTTACGCTGGGATGTAACATTGATCTGCCAGGTCTTTTTGCATCTAACGATCTTGATGAACGCTTATTGGAAAAAGACAATTTCAAGTACCTCAAACCCGAGGAAAGAAATTTTAAAATTGCAGTTAGGGATCCGTCAGATCCGGCTCTGCCAAATCCAGATCCTATGGATCCTTATAAATATTCATTCATTATAATGACGGATACCCATGTAGAAGACGGCGATATTACGGATTTGAAAAAAATCGAAAACGAAATAAAAGGCGATGTTAGATTTTTAGCTAACCTTGGAGATATTAGCCAGTATGGCTCGGAACAGGATATTACAGCAGTATTGAATTTTTACCGTACCCTTACCATTCCCTGTTACCCTGTAGTAGGCAACCACGATATTTATAGTCACAACGGGGTTTGCAACTGGCCTGTATGGCAGAAATATATCGGCTCAACCCGCTATCGGGTTAACGGAGAGATAAATAGCTACCGGGTCACTGGACCCAACGAAGCAGTTGACAGAGAAGTTGTTCATACAGAATGCTTTACCCTTTTAGTTTTGGATTCAGCCAACGCGTTTATCGGGAAAAGTCAGGTTGACTGGCTTGAAAAAGAACTAAAAACCGCAAAGGGAGCGGTTTTCGTTATGACACATTCTGATTTATTTGTTCAGGATAAGATAAAGATTCAACAGTTATACGATCCGGCTGAAAGGGCGCGAATCATGACCTTGTTGCGCGATAATAATGATAAATGCAAAATGATGTTAATGGGACATTCACACGAGTGGGTAAAAAAGGAATTTGGAGATGTTGTATATATCAGCATAGACGATTATAAGAGCACGCAAAAATTCTTACTTGTTACGGTTAAGAATGGCGAAGTTAGTTATGTATTAAAACAACTGTAACGTTTATTCCGTTTCAGTTGTTTTATTTTGGAGGTTTTTATTTTGAAGAAAAAAGTGACCGTATTATTGATAACGATAATGATTCTCATAGTTTCTATTCCCGCTTCAGGGTCGGAACGCGAAGAATTCTTCTCCCAGGAAGGAAAAAAGATGTGGAGTCTCGGGCTTAATTTAGGCACATCATTCGCCACACCCCTTTTAATTTTAAATATTAACGCCACCATTGCGCCCCTGCCATACTCTTTTATTGAATTAGGCTACGAATTGGGGACTGTTAACGGAATGGCGGGTGAAAATGTGGATATTGGGGGCGTTGAATATTCATCAAATTATTTTTATGCCCGCGCTAATGTGTTTGCGCCCTACGGTAAAAGAACGTTTGATTCCTACGGCAAACCGCGCGAGGGCGGAGGATGGTATTTGGGATTTGGATTGGGAATTATGGACGCGCAATATGCTTTTATCAGGAATTCATCGGAACGCAGCGTCGCTACAATAAAAACTCCTACGCTTGACGGGGCGACCGGCTTTTACATCGGAAGCGGTCATGTATTGTTCAAGGCGGGGTACGCCGCGCGTACTACAATGGATATGAAAAATTTAATAGGCGTTAATCACCGCCTGATATTGGGCGTCAATTACCGTATTTATTAGGAGGAAAGAGAATGAAAAAAGCTGTTTTACTTATTTTTCCTGTAATTCTTCTGTTCAACGCATGTGCGTTGGAAATAGCCAATGTTATTGGACCGGGCGGCGGATATGTGTACTATGACAAGGGAAATTATAAAGACGGGTGGCGTTATAAAGAATGTTCTCCGTATGATATTGGCGAATTAAAAAATGTTGAAGTCGATGAACTAAAAAGAGCGTTGAAATTATGTGAAGATCAATCTGATGAATGGTACCGTTACCCATGGGAATTACCGGACGACGCCGATATGAAAAAAATGCTTGAATGTTTTTCATACGGATTAACGAGGTTTTCGCCTGATTATTATTATTTATCGTTATCGGTAAATCAACCGGCAACATATAATTATAAGGATCCGTCCACATGGGAAGTGGTTATTCTTCATAAAAGTTTTGCCAGTAAAGCAAACGGTGAAGTTGAAAAGGTTACTACCCAAAAAGATGATAAGGGTAATACCATTTTTGATGATAATGGTAATATCACTCTATTAGACAGTAAGGGGGTTGCCATTAAAGGTAATCCTGTTATTAGAGTGCGTCCAGTAAGAAAATTTTAATATTATATATGGAGGTATTAAAATGAAGAAGAGCTTAATTGTTGTTTGTTTAGTGTTTTTTATCGCGGGTTTTGCGGCGGCTCAGGTTGGCCCCAACGCAACATTGTATGTGTCGGTTAAAAGCATAGACTTGAAATCATCGACGGGAAAAAAATCGACCTTAAGTTACGGCGACAAGGTTACGGTAACACAGGTAAAAGATAAATCTGTGGAAGTCAAGAGCGATGCGGATCCCTCATTAATAGGCTGGGCGCCTTTGGCAAGTTTCACCACAAGGAAGATTGTTGTCGCAAGCGCGTCCACAACGACGGCAAAAGAAGTCGCCCTGGCCGGAAAAGGTTTTAACCAGGATATTGAAAATACCTACAGTTCGCAGGGACAGGTTAATTTTGACGATGTGGACAAAATAGAAACGATAACGGCGGATGAAACCGCCCTTATGCGTTTTATTCAAGAAGGGCATCTGTCAGCCGGAAAATAGTCATGAATAAAAAAATTATGCTTGCATTAATGATTATGATTTTTTTCATACTCATTACATGCAGGCATATAGACTCACTCGCGCAGGCTGCGGCAAATACGGATATTATCGATCATGATACGGCAAACATGATCAGCCTTTCCGCAAGGGCTTTTGGCTCGGCGGCGGAAAACGCGACTCCCGAACAGGAGTATTTTATCGGGCGCGCGGTAGCCGCCAATATCCTCTCCAATTACAAACTCTGGAACAAAAATCCGGAGCTTACCGCGTATCTTAACTATATTTGCGGCGCTATTGTTATTAATTCTCCCGAACCCAATATTTTTAACGGCTACCATGTCGCTATCCTTGACAGCAATGACATAAACGCGTTTACAACTTCAGGCGGACATATCTTTTTAACGCGCGGCCTCATTGGCATCGCCAAAACAGAGGATGCCCTTGCCGCCGTCATCGCCCATGAAGTCGCCCATAATCAATTAAAGCACAGCCTTAAAGCGATTAAGACAAGCCGGGTTACGCAGGCATTTTTATTAACCGCTACCGCCGGAGTCGGGGTGATGATGGGCATGGATTCTGATGAATTTGCCGAGGCGCTGGATGAATCTGTCGGTGAAATAATGCAGACAATGGTAAACAGCGGGTATTCAAAAGAACAGGAATATGAAGCCGACATTGCGGCGATGTGTTTTATGGCCGCCGCAGGTTATGAGCCGTCGGGGCTTATTGATATGCTCAATGAATTAAAGGCCGTACATAGAATCGGTCTGGGTTTAAGTAAAACCCACCCCGCTCCCGGACAGCGTATTTATTACGCGGAAAAAGCGCTTAACAGGTTCACCGTCGCCGATACCAGAGTCAACAGGCTGGTGCGTTTTAACGAGATAATGAAAACATTGCCGACGCAATAAAAATAAAATACTTACCCTTATACCAGCTTTTTCATTTCGTTTATATGCAGTTTCCAGTCGTTAACCAGTTTTTTTGGAAATTTGGGAATTGCGTTACAGCCGCATGACAGCACCCAGCGTTTAACTTTATCATATTGCGTGCTTGTAAACTCTATAGTAATACAATCGTCTTTTTCGTTAATTTTTTGATCCGCGGCCCATTGACGCTCCGCAACGAAAGAAATTGAGTCTTCATAAACGTCAATGACAAAACGCTGTTTTTCCTGCCCTATAAAAACGCCAAAGTAACTGTCGCCCGAAAAATCCGCGTATCTATAATTCTTTGGCAGGGAAAAAACCTCTTTTGTCGTCTGGGCGTTTTTAATTTTTGAAAGCGAAAAAATACGCGTGTTCTTGCGTTCTTCGGCATACCCGTACAAATACCAAACGCCCGAATCAAATAAAAGCTGATAGGGATGAACCTTCCTTTTTTTATATTCATTATCCCACGTCCCTTTATAATCAAAAATAACAATGCGGTTCCCTTTTAATCCCGCGACAATAATTTCCCAAATTTCAGATTTAACTTTTGCCGAGGCGATTGGAGGAACGGCGATTCTGTTTTCCAGCCAGTCGTTGTTACCCTCAGTGGCGATGGGTGTTGTAATGCTTTCCAAAAGCTGGCGGGAAGCGTCATAAAGAGGGGTATCCTTATACAGCGAAAAAATATTTCTTGCCATGCAAAGCGCGATTAAATCCTCGGCGTTTGTAAAACTTGCGGGCAGGCGGAAAGTCTTTTCGGTAAAATACCACCCACGATTTAAAGGGCTATAATCAATCGGCGCGAGAAGTTGATCCCGCATAAAATCAATATCGCGACCGATGGTAGAAATACTGACTTCACAAAGCCGCGCCAAATCGTCCGAATTGGGATACCTTCCCGAAGCGATTTCTTTCTCGATCCTGTAAATCCTGGGAAGCCCCGTTCTGGGCATGGATTTTCTTGTTGGTTTCTTTTCTGTTTTCATATTTTTATTATATCATATTGGTCTGTCAGGATATGCTAGAGCAATAAATTTTTGCGGGAAAAAACTTATTTTTTATTGATAATATTCGGCATTTCCACATTGAAAGATTTAAGCACGCAGGTTTTGCCTTCGTTAAACAGGCCGTTTTTAACGGTGGAAGCGCAGATTTTTTGTTCAGTTTCCTGGGTAGCGATAATGTCGCAGAGCTGGCGGGAGTTTGATTTCATGGCTTTTTCATGCGTAAGGGCGCTGTAGGAGCGCATCTCAACGGGATTAAAGGTCGCGCCTCGCGCGCCGTTTTCTATCGCCACTTTACGGAATAAATCAATTTCTTCTTCATCGCCGATAAAGAAAAGCCCTTTTGTATTGATAGACTTTTTTTCGCCGCCCTTGTGTTCATGCTTACGCGATCCAAAACGGCGCCAATCGCTTGAACCGCGAACCTCGTCCAGCACGGCGATGACCTGTTCCATCGTCGCGGCATGAAGGCGCTCCCTGTGCCTGAGCCGCAGGTTTACCACAGGCGCGTGAACAAAGCACCGGTACAAAAAGCCGTTGCCCGGAACGTCAAGATTTGCGCGCGGAATTATATTTTTTTCCACCAGTTCCGCGTCGGAACGGGAAACAAGAAACCAGATGATTTCTTTTTCTACGGGAATAGTTATCCTCATAAGCCCCAATCTGTCCCTTAACCCGGCTCCGGTGCCAAAAAAAACAACGGGCACTCCTATACCAAGTTCCAGTACCGCCCGCGCCAACGCGTCGCCCGACCCCCTTGAAACCGTACAAGTGATAAGGGCGTGTTCCTCATGGGAAATCACATCCGTTTTTTTACAGAACTTATCAAGTTTTTCCATGTCAAAAGAAAGAGGCGTCCCCCTTAGAAGACCGACATGCTGGGAAAAAATACTGCCCCGCCCGCCCATTCCAAGATCAGTCACCTCGATAATACGGCGCATAACGCTTTCCTCATACGCCACAGGAACGTACATTCTGTAAATCAGCGCGCGGCTTTCATCAAGTTCAGTAACAGGACGCAGTCCAAAAAAACGGCGTCTGTCCTGAAGAAACGTCTGTTTGGCGCGCTGGACAAAAATTTCGGGAAGTGCAAGTTCAGTAAGGGTCTGATCAAGGGCGGGGATTATATTCATGTCGGCAACACAGATGATGCATGAAATAGAAGTTTCCATAATTCTCCCTACAAAATTTTTAACACGCGTTTTGATTTTGCTTTATCAACAATACCCGATATAAGAATTACTATAATCGGAAAAACGCTTGCAGTCGCAACAATTCCGAAAGCGCCGTCCGCTCGCAGCGAATCGCGTCCGAGTCCAAGACCCGTTGTTATAATGATTGGAACTGAGATGGGGCCTGTCGCAATGCCGGCGACATCCCACGCTATCGAAGAAAAATCTTCAGGCGCGAATATTGTCAGAACAAGGGCAAATATATAACAGGGAGCCAGAATCCACGAAAGATGGATGCCCCCTGAAGGCAGCATATTACTGAACAGTACCCGCGCAAAACCAATCACCATGCCGCCGCCGACGCCCATAGCGGCAATCATTATTAATTTTGAACGCTTAAAAGTGCCGGTAGTCATCTCTTCTACGGTTACAGCCGTAACCGCAAGCCCGGGTTCCGCAAAGATCGCAAAAAATCCCAGAAAGAAAACAATTACAAGTATTACAATGTACGCGCCAATCATCCCAAATCTTGAAGACATCGCCCCTTTAATCGGAATATGGGTATAACTGTCGCCTGAAAGCCGCTGAGGAACAAATTTTTCAAGGGTCGGCCCGTTTCTTCCCTGCACCCAGATATAGGTTTCCGGCCCGCTTTCTCCGGGGACTGTAATGAGCGAATTTTCATCAACGCCGCGCACTGTTACGGTTCTGTTTTCATAAAGCGTTTCAGTGTAAGTCTGTTTAAGGGAATTTCCCGCCTGAGAACTCAGTACGGTAATGCCGCCCGTCATTCCCAGATTAAGCGCAAACATACCCAGGGCGGCGAATATTATTCCAAGCACGACAATATCGGCGTTAAATATTCTGTCGCGGGCAATTAAACCAATGGCGATGATCAAAACTAAAGCAAGAGGCAGCACCGCAAGAACGGCTGATTTGGCGTATTCAAGGAACGCTTTTGGGGCAAATAACGATAACGATACAGTCTCATGAGTTTCACCTAACTGTTGTTCGGAAAAACAAATGTCTAATTCTTCTTTTGAAAGATCGCCTGAGTAAACCGCCTCTAACGCTATTTTATAAAGTTTGTCCTCGCCGCCAGCCACATAGACCGCCTTTTCCCGCTGTCCCGGTTCCGCGGAAAAGAAAGACAGCGCGTCGCTGGGATACGGAACTTTCGGACCAAGCATGGCTGCAAGAAAAAGGACGCTTGCCACGGGAAGTGCGGACGCGAGCGTTACAATACCAAGTCCGGAAGCGTTGGAATTCTTGCCGCCTATTTTTACAACGCCCAAACCAAGGGCGAGAATAATCGGCACTGTAACCGCGCCTGTCGCCGCGCCCCCGGTATCCCACGCAAGATTGACAACCGGGCGTAAAATCGGATTTTCATCGAATATGCAGCTAACGACAATAATAGAGGGAATAATGATAAATATCGGCGGCTTAAAAGCCCAGCCGAACATAAAGCGATAAACGCCAAGCACTACGGAAAGCCCCACTCCGACGGCGATGGCGGCGACAAGCCACGACGTGCCTCGGTTTAAAAGAAGGTACAAAAGCGGCGCGTTCCACGCCGGGATAACGCTGCCCTGCTGTTGTAACACGGCAACGGCAGGTTCCGCCAGAGTCGCGGTAATTCCCACAATAATTGAGAAAACGGTAACCCCCGCCACGCCAATCTTTGACGGCAGCCTCATTCCGCATTGTTCGCCAAGGGGCATGATCCCTAAAAAAAGCCCCTCAAGGAAAAATGACAGCCCCAAAATCGCCGCGCCTATGCAGATTACTATAGAAAGCGCGTTTTTAAGCGGTATTCCCAGCACAAAATATTGAACAGCCGCCAGGAAGACGCTTACCATCAACACCGCTTTAAACTGCGGTTTTATCTTGCCAAGTACGTAAACCTTTATCAGCGAAAACGATTCCTTAAAAGATAATATTACCTTATCTTTTCGGCGGGGAAACAGAGCGTCTTGTAATTTTGTAAAAATGTTCACGTTATATATACATAGTGAAGTTTTTTTATATTTTTTTCAAGTAGCGTAAAGAGGTTATCAATATATTTTAAAAGAATTTACCTCTAACTTTTAGCGCACATTTTATCATTGTTCGTGTTAGTTAGCGGTAAAAAGTAATTCCTGTTTCCCTGCCAGTTTACTTTTAAGAAGCCCTATCTCTACTGTTGACAGCTTAATGGTTTTAAGCAGATAGTATTCCGCGATAGTCTGCAAATTTTTATTATTTACCGGCATATAATTGCCCATAGCGGATATAAGCTGCAGCACAACCGTAGAATCTTCTTTGTCTGCTTCACCGTAAATACTTGAATTAAAACCGCTGTCAAACGATTTCAGGTAATCGTTGATAATATCGTCTAACGCCGCTCCCATAAGGGTTTCCAGTACAATCGAAACAAAACCGGTTCTGTCAACTCCGGCGTGGCAATGAATGAGCCAGGGACCTTCGGTATTAATAATAAATTGCAGGCCTTTCTTCAGTTTTTTATTGAAACTTTCGCTGTTATTGCTAAAATCCATGCCAAGGGCGATTACTCTGCCGTTTTTAAGCAGTTTATCGTACCATGGGGCAAAGATTGACTTTAATTTGATTTCACTGTTGGTGTCGCTTAAATTAATTATCGTTTGAATCCGCTCCCGCGCCGCCAGCAGTGAAATAATCTTCGCCTGTTCATTGTCCATAATAGGATGACTGCTTCGGTACAAAGTGTTAGGCGCAATATTCCCCATGCGGATTTCACGGAAATTGACGGTTTCAGCTCCATTTGATTTTATGCCGCTTTTTCTCATATTTTTTTGAATTCCAAACCGGAATTCTTAATTCAATTTTTTAGAAAATTCTTTTGCAAATTCATTTTCCGGATCCAAACTAAAAGCTTTATCAAAATCCTTTTTTGCCGCCTCTTTATCGCCTAATTTTATATAAACGCTTCCGCGCCACGCGTAAATATCAGCATTATTGGGTTCTAATTTAATAGCTTCACTATAATCATTAATTGCCAACTCATATTGTCCGTTATTACTGTACGCATACGCCCTAAGCTGGCAAGGAAACGCCTTAGGAAATGTATCCCGATTATTTATTATCAGTTCAGTATAATTTTCAATAGCTAATTCATATTGCCCTTTTTGCTCATAAGCGCATCCGCGGGAAAAATAATTCAAAGGCTCATTTGGAGCAATCCTAACAGCTTCATTATAACTCTCAATAGCCAGATCGTATTGATCTTTACACTCATAACACAATCCGCGCCTTTCGTAAAGCCATGCGATATCGTTTTCCAATAGTTTAATGGATTTGGTATAATCTTCAATTGCCAAATCATCCTGTCCATTTAACGCGTAAGTATACCCCCTGCCGCCATATGCAAAAGCGTTACTTGGATCAATATTTATGGCCTCTGAAAATTTTTTAATCGCTTTTTCATATTCTCCGTCATCCCTGAATTTCTTTCCTCGTTCTCTGGCCGCTTTCGCTTTTATTCTTTCCGCAATAGTTAAATTCTTCATAATAAAACTCCTTATATTTTATTTAATTCATTAACATAATTTAATATTAATTTAACAACTTCAGTCATATTCTCCGAGTATTAAGTCTTGTTTCAAAATTTCTCCTGTTTTATTTTACTATAAAATTGACTATTTTGTCAAACCTTATTTTGCTTTTATACCCAATGACTATAACTGTTTTTTCAAACATCTAATGTCATTTACGCCCCAAACCCAATCCTCTTGCCGGTGTTAAGCCCGTTGTGAATCTCATCTTTGCAATACTGGGTAAGAGTATCCATTGAAAGTTCGCTGCCGTTTATTATCGCGTCAACCTCAACCTTGCGCGCGATGTTTTCTATCTGACCGCCTGAAAGTTCAAACTTGTTTGACAATTCAGCCGCTTCATCATCAGGCAAGTCGGGTAACAGCGAGTTCCAAATGCCTTTTCTGCTCTCCGCGCTTGGTTTATCAAAAGTGATTTTATATAAAAAGCGGCGTTCAAAGGCACTGTCCATGTTCTGGGTCAAATTGGTTGTGGCGATTAAAATACCTGAAAGGGTTTCCATTTCCTGCAGAATAATGTTTTGGATTGTATTTTCAGTTTGATCAATTGTATGGTTGGAAGAGCTAAACTCTTTTCTCTTTCCTATAACCGCGTCGGCTTCGTTAAACAACAGGATAGGGGCAATTTCGGAATTTTCTACCGCGGTACGGTAGGTATCAAAAATTTCCTTTATTTTCTTTTCGCTCTCCCCATACCACATGCTTTTTGTCTCCGCTATGTCAACCATCATTACGTTTCGCTTTGTTTCGCGGGCAATCTGCCAGGCGGTCTCCGTTTTCCCCGTTCCCGGCCCGCCGGAGAACAGGCAGGCAAACCCTTTTCTCATTCCTTTACCGTCAAGCCTGTCCTGTATTTTGCGGTAATTATCTTCCTGCAAAAGAGAGTTAAGTTTTCCAATCGCCTCCGTCTCTCTTTCGTTGTAAAACATTTTCTTGGGTTTAATTTTATCAAACAGCATGAGATTCTTCTGGTAATTATGTTTTTCTATAAGTTCAGCTAACAGTTCTTTTTTTGCCATATCCGACAATTTCCATGAATCCGAATTGACAAAACCGTCATTATTGGTATGCGCGATAAATTTTGATTCAATAAGGCTATGCCGGCCGTGAATTAAATCCGCTTTAACATCGCTGTAAATAAACTTTTCGTCGTATAAAAATTTAATATCGTGCGTTCCGATATTATCATCGTCGTTATTGGCGAATAAATGGCAAAAACAGATAAGAAGAATAAGATCGCTTTCATAAAGATTATAACTCATAATTTTTTTACAAAATGCAAGATGCATATTTTGATTGATAAGGTCTTCAATCTCTTCTGTCATGGCGTCATAGGTTAATTCACTATTGCTCTTTTCCTCAAATATCCGCTCAAGGGTAATAAAGAATTTTGAAATTGTCAAATTGTCAAGCTTTTCAGGCATAAACTCGTCATTTTTTCTGAGAGAATCGCACACGTCGCGGGGTATCCTGTAGGTAATACAGTCGCCGCCCCTGCTGCAGCGGATAAGTTTTTTCTTTTCCAGTTCTTCACATTCATTCATGTATTTTAGGATTTTTATTTTACTGCATTTTATGGTTTCCGCGATTTCGCTTATCCTGATACTGCCGCTGTCGCTCTTTTCCATAAAATGTGAAAATAACACCGCCTGTATGGGGTTTATACCGAGTTTTTTTGTAACATAATCCAGGTGTTTTCTCCCCTCGGAAAGGCATTTTTCTATGCCTCTTTTTGTTGAAATTTCAACAATTTTATCAATGTGGTCCATAATGCATTTATCCTTAAAAGATAATTCATTACCGGTTTTTCCCTCATTGGGGGGCAGTTTGTCCTTTGGGACAAAAATATTTATATTCATACTATATTATATACCATACTGGTCTAGCATAGGTTGATAGAGCAAAAAATATTTTAATATTTTTGATCTGTCATTTGGTGATAGAGCAATTTGGAAGAAAATGGTCGCCCTCTCATTGTTCTCACGGGTTATCAATACGATTGTCTTCATTTTTTACCTCCATTTTTATTTCCCCAAACAATTTAAATCAACTTCCATGTATTCAAGAAAATCCGCAATTTCCATGTTTGGGCAAAACTCTTCCGCCGCCATCTGCACAAGTTTTCCGCAGGTGAGCGCGTCGTCAAGCGCGTTATGAGCGTTATAAATAATCCCGAATTTTTTAGCAAGCTCCGCAAGCGCGTGAGATTTGAGTTTTGGCCAGGCATTACGCGCCAAATTAAGCGTACAGAAATACGATAATTTCGGTATGGAAAGTTCATGCCACTCAAGAACAGCTTTAAGAACCCTCATGTCAAATGACGCGTTATGCGCCGCAAGCATGGTATCTCCGATAAATTTCCTTATTTCATTTTTCCAAAGGCAATTGAAATCAGGCGCGTCCCTTACGTCGTCCGACGTAAGACCGTGAATTTCCGTGAAATCGGGGCGTATGTACAGACTCGGGGGACGGATAAGCGAATAAAAAGCGCTGACAGGACGGTAATTACGGTACTTTACCAATCCTACAGATATTGCGCTTTCGGGTTTCCCGGTTCCGGTTTCAAAGTCGATGGTTACAAAATTCATTTTTTCCTCCTAATAACGTTTATAATAAAAACATAACAGACTGCTCTGTCATAGATTGCCAGACCGATAAAAAATTAAAAAAAATTAACATTATGGACATTTAAAAGAAGTTTTTACAAAATAACGCGTTTATTGACATTTTTAAAAAAAAAGTTATACTATTATCAGCTTGCTTAATTGAGGTAAAACTGTACAATGGGCGAATCATCTGAAAACTTAAAAAAAAGCGGAGAGCATTTGATACTTGCAAACAGCCCAAATCCGATGTTGTTGTTTAACAACGGCGGTGAATTGGCTTATGTAAGCGATTCCTACTTCCGTTATAACAAGAAATGCGATAAGGATAAAATTATGGGAAAAGAGATCCACGATCTGTTTGCCCCGATTGTCAGCAAGCAATCCCTGAACGAGATCCGCGGCATATACGCAAAAGCCATTCTTGACAGGCAGACGTACAAGACAATACAGGAAATTGATTTTGATGAGTCGCAATATTCAGGGTATTATGAGATACAAATAACACCTATGTTTGATACGGAAACTTTTGAAGGCATAATCGTATTTTTATATGATATGACGGAAAACATTAAGGCGCGCATTAATGCCGAACAATCTTCGCGTTCTAAATCCAATTTTCTGGCAAAAATGAGCCATGAGATCAGAACTCCGATGAACGCTATCCTGGGCATGACGGATCTTGTCCTGCGTGAAGATTTACCGCACATCGTAGAGAATCATATACTTACCATAAAACACGCCGGAATGACGCTGTTATCCATCATAAATGATATTCTTGATTTTTCCAAAATTGAAGCCGGAAAACTGGATATCATTCCGGTTGACTATTTATTTTCCTTTTTAACAAATGACGTTATCAATATAATTAAAACAAAAATTTTTGAATCGCGTTTGCGGTTTACGGCATATTTGGACAGTAATATTCCTGATGCGCTGTTCGGCGACCCAAACAGAATCCGTCAGATAATGATAAATCTTTTAAGCAATGCCGTTAAATACACTGAAAACGGGTTTATCTCATTATCAATAAACGGCAAAATAGCGGAGAACGACACCGTTAACATAATAATAGAAGTCGCCGACAGCGGTAGGGGAATTAGGCAGGAAGAAATTGATAAGCTGTTCACTGAATTTACAAGATTTGACATGGAGAACAACAAAAATATTGAGGGAACGGGGCTTGGGCTTGTCATTTGCAAAAGTCTTACTACGGCTATGGGAGGACAAATTAAAGTACTGTCTGACTATGGCATGGGCAGCGTCTTTACGGTAACACTGCCGCAAAAGATCCGCCAACGTGAGAAACTTACGGTTATAAAGAACCCGGAAAAGAAGGTTCTGGCTTTTGAGCGGCGCGAAATATACGCCGCCTCCATTGCCAAAACATTGGACAACCTTGGCGTTGACTACAAGACCGTGTCAAACACCACCGATTTTCTTGAGTGCCTTTTAACCAATAATTATTCACATGTTCTTTTGGCCTCAGCTTTGTATGAAGAAATAAAAGAAAAATATTCGGATTTTAATACAAACATAAAATTTGCGGTGATTTGCGAATTTGGCGAAGTAATTACAGACAAGAATATCTGTTCTCTCGCCATGCCGATTTATTCCATACCGGTCGCCAATTTTTTAAACGGCATCTCCGACAGTTATACCGATTACTTAAAAAAGGGAACAATTCAGCATATTATAGCGCCTGAAGCAAAAATTTTGGTTGTAGACGACATTAATACAAATCTGGAAGTAGCCAAGGGATTATTACAGCCTTATAAAGCGCAGGTTAAAACATGTAATAGCGGCTTGGAAGCGATACATGAAATACAATTGACGCGGTACGATTTGGTATTCATGGACCAAATGATGCCTAAAATGGGCGGTATTGAAGCCGTGGCAAACATCAGGGCGATGAAAAGTGAAGATTCTTATTATGAAAACGTGCCGATTGTAGCGCTCACCGCCGACGCTGTTTTTGGCACAAGGGAAATGCTTTTAAATAACGGATTCGATGATTTCCTGTCAAAACCCATTGATACAAGCAAACTGTCTGAGATTCTTGAGAAATGGATTCCCAAAGAAAAGCAGAAAGATCCGTCGCCGGAAGATTTGCAAACGGCCGTTTCTAAGGAAACTGAAACAGATAAAAAAATTGAAATTGAAGGATTGAACACGAAAATAGGCATGGCGTCGACCGGAGGAAATTTTAGAAGTTATTTGAATCTGCTTTCCACCTTTCACATGGACGGGACTTCAAAACTAAAAGAAATGAAAACATGCATTGAAACCGGCAATATACCATTATATACGACTCATGTCCATGCGTTAAAGAGCGCCAGTAAGAGCATTGGATCCATTGAGCTGTCCGATGCCGCAGCCGCGCTGGAGGCGGCAGGGAAGAAGATGGACTTATCCTTTATTCGTGACAATAATGACGTATTTGTAACGAATTTAGAAACGATTCTTAATAACATCAATAACGCGCTGATAGAAGAGGCAAAGGAAAGCCAAAAAAACCATATAGACAAAAATTTGCTAAAGACTGAGCTTTCAAAGCTAAAAACGGCGCTTAATGATTTTGATTATTTTAAGATAGAAGACGAGGTTACAAACTTACAGGATTACACGCAGGATGCGGACATTGGCGGTACGGTTAAGGTTATACTGAAAAACATACTTATCGGGGAATACGATGAAACCGTGTTAGTAATAGACACTCTCCTGCAGGAATTAGGCGGCGGTCAGTAATATGGAAAGAACTATATAAATGGGTTTTTTATGTAATTTTTTGGCTTATTTTCAGGTATATTCATTCTATATTCAATAAATATCTCAATAATACAAATATCTGTCAAATGACAAAAAATTAGTAAATTCCCGCTATTGTACGATTTTTTAGAGTATTCCCAAAATTATAAATATATATTATAATTAAAATTAGGAGTGATCGATATAATGAAAATACTAAAAGGTAGGTTATTAATTGCCGCAATCCTTCTTATGGTAATTGCGGTTATGGGTTACGCCCAGGTTAACAGGGATGAATTACAGGATCTTCCGCCTGTAGTTTTTATCAATTATGAGGGGCCTCACGCCCGCGTTGACACAAGGGAAGAGATACGGCAGATTGGCGTAGGGTTGGGACGGATAATTTCCGGTAATACTAATGCCGGAACGTCAAACAGATATTTTGTAGTCCACTGCGTATCAAACGCGGAAGGAAACAAGATTGACGCTGATGTTTTCGGTCTTGGCGTGGATACCGGCGTAGATCATGTCAGAAACCTTCGCGTTATTATTCAGGGCTATCTGCAAACGGCGTATCAATATTCAGAAAAAGACGCCGCGTTATTGGCCGAATATATAACCATTTACAACGCCGTATACAGGGGTAATTGGGATTATTTTACAGGCCGGTATAAAACTCTGGTAATGAACAACCTTACCAAAGAAAAGGTCGGCCTTTCCATCCGTTATGACGAGTGGCCCGGCAGAACCTTAATGGTTATCCCTCTTGGAATCGGCGGGTTAAGCTCCGTTGATACAAGCACCCTTACCGATCAAAAAGTCATTGAAGAAATGAGAAAGGAAGACGATCAGGGTATCCCTAAACGCCAGGAAATGGTCACCCTGGTTGAACGAGAAGCCGCGAAAGCCGAACAGCAGGCGAAGACACTGCGCGAATCAATTAAAGAGGAAGAAAAACAAATAGCGCAGGAAAGGCAGAAAGTACAGGAAGCCCAGGCGCAGGGAAAAATAACTCAGGAAGAAGCCAAAAAAGCGGAAGAAGCGTTAACAAAGAGAGAAGAAATAGTTGAACAACAAAAAGAAGAAGTCAAAAAAATTGAAGAAGTCGCCGAGAAGAAAACCGAAGAAGCCCAGCAGCAGAGGCAGGAAATTGCAAAAGATCAACAGGCCGCCATTGCCCAGGATACAAGCGGCGTTTACGGCGTAATTATAGAAAGAACAAGCCCGGTTGCAATCGGGCGTATTGTCCGCCTGAATCCGGCTGACGGAAAGGAAATAAAGAAATCGCCTCTTAATTTAGTCCATGCAAGAACAGTCGTGCTGGTAGGCGGAAGAGTTCTCGCCATCGCCGGTGAGAATAAAGGCCAGGGCGCGGTACGCCTTGTCGAAGTAAACCCGTCAAGCCTTGAAATGGCAAGACAGGGCAATGACGACATCAAGACGGGAAGCCTGTTATGGGTAAACGGAAACGATCTTTACGCGATAGTAATTGATCTTGAAAAGAATAAATGTTACATCGGACGGTTTAACACAAATCTTGAATTACAGGCAATATCAAAAGTTATTGTGCATCCTGAAAGTTCAGTATTAATCCAGCAAACACAGCTTTTAACCCAACGTGAAGACGGCTCGGCCTTAATATTGAATTCGGCGGATTTAAGCGAAGTCGGTAGTGCCCTTAATGCCGGTACTGCTGCTGCTATCGGTGCTGCTGCTGGCGCTGCTGCCAACGCTGCCGCCGCCACCGGTACTGCTGCTGCTGCTACTGGTACTGCCGCAGGTGGTAAGTAGCGGTTTAATTCCCGTAAATGTGTTCAAAGCCGTGGAGAAGATCCACGGCTTTTTCTTTACAGCTTCCGCAGACCGTGCCGATCTTGGTCGCCTGTTGAAGCTGTTCCCAGTTTCTCGCCCCGTTATGAAAAGCGTTTTCTATGTCTTTGTCCGTAATGTTCAAACAATGGCATATAACAACGGTTTCCTCCACATAAAGCCCTGGCCGTCCCGTCTTTGAAAGATAATCGTCTATCGCGGCGCGAAGGGCTTTGTCGCCCAATACGGAGCAGTGTATTTTAAAACTTGGAAGCCCTCCAAGTTTTTCTACAAGGTCTTCCGGGCGTATTTTATAAGCCTCTTCCAGTTTCATTCCCTTTATGGTTTCCGAGAGCATACTGGTAGAAGCTATCGCGCTCGCGCAGCCGTAAGTTTTCCAGCGCACGTCCGTAATAACGTCGTCTTTAATTTTTAAGAGCATCAACATCTGATCGCCGCATTTAATATTTCCGGTCTGCCCTTTCGCGTCCGGCGCAAAAACAGCCTCGTCTTCAAGAAGCACATTGCGCGGATTTGTAAAATGATCTTTAACGGTATCCGAATATAACCAGTCCGACATATCTCCCTTCCTTCTAAGTTTCCGCCAGGGTTGACATTGCCCGAAGCCTCGCTATAATCGGCGGAAGTACTTCTATTATATAATCAATATCTGTTTCTGTAATACCCCACCCCAGGCTGAAACGAATCGAACCGTGCGCTAGTTCGGGACCAACCCCAGTGGCGAGAAGAACATGCGAAGGCTCAAGGCTTCCTGATGCGCAGGCGGAGCCTGTAGACGCTTCAATTCCCTGCATATCCATGGAAAGCAGTATAGATTCCCCCTCCGCGCCGGGGAAGGAAACATTCAGCGTATTCGGAAGCACGTCCTTTGGGTGGCCGTTTATCTTTATGTTCGGGATTTTTTCCGTAAGCCCCCGACGCAATTTATCCCGCAGTACCGAGATTTTTTTGCCGTACTCCTCAACTTCGCCCTCCGCAAGTTCCGCCGCTTTTCCAAAACCTAGGATTCCAATATTGTTGTAAGTTCCCGCCCTTAAACCGTCTTCCTGATGACCGCCCTGTACCAGTGGAAACAGCGGAGCGCCCTTTTTTACATATAACGCCCCCACTCCCTTGGGACCGTAAATTTTATGCGCCGATATAGTAAAGTAATCTACTCCCAGCTCTTCCACGTTTATTGGGATTTTTCCAACCGCCTGCACCGCGTCTATGTGCATATAAGCGCCCATTCTTTGAACAAGAGCGGTAATTTCCTTAATATCCTGCACGGTGCCGATTTCATTGTTAGCCGCCATTACTGATACAAATAAAGTTTTTTTGTTAAGCGCCTTTTCAAGTTCGTCAATTTTAAGTTTCCCGTATTCGTCAACGGGCAGGATTGTAACCTTAAACCCTAATTTTTTTAAGTCCAGCGCCGAATTCATCACGCACGGATGCTCGATAGCGGTTGTAATAAATTCATCGCGGCCTTTTGATGCCGAAGTGTCAATTAACCGGCGCATCGTCTGAAAGGCGGTATTGTTGGACTCCGAACCGCCCGACGTGAAAACAATTGTCCCGTCCTTTGCGCCAATAAGAGCTTTCACCGCGCTTCTTGCCTGTTCCACTCTCGCGTGAGCCAATCTTCCTGACGCGTGCATACTGGAAGCGTTCCCGAATATTTCCAGATCTTCCGTAATCGCGGCCTTTACCTCCGGCCTTAGTGGAGTTGTCGCGTTGAAATCAATGTATACGTTTCTCATTTCTTTTCCTTTAATTCCTTTACCACTTCGTTAAGACGTTTGTTAAGAGTGGCTATTGTCCGCTCTAACCTTGTTTTTTCTTTTTCCAGCAAAACAACAGGGTCTTCTTCTTTATTTTTATTACGCACTTGAATTTTAACGCTGTCGGGACTCTTGCCCTTGATAAGCGCTTTTTCTGCGGCTTTTCTCTCATCACCGTCGCGGATACCGGCAAGGAAGCGCATGTTATCGGCGCCTACTTCGGGGGCAATATCGTATTCGAACATTTTAATCGCCATGTTGGCGGCAGTTCTTGGAATACGCAGCATCCTGTCAACATAGTCCTCAAAACGCACGCCGATTTTCGTGCAAAGATCATGCGCTTTTAATAAATGTTTTCCCATTTCTTTTACAAGTTCACCGTTGTTTTTTAAATACTTGTCGCGGATCATATCCGTTAATTTTAAAAGTTCAGGCGAGACGGAAAAAACGTCGCTGTAGATTTTTTTCTTTTCCGCCTTTTCAAGCAGTTCGTGAAAAATAGCCCAAAATTCGCTGTTATGCGCTCTTGGCGAAAGTTTTCCCCCGTGGGCGCAGGCGTGCAGATGATGGGCGTATTCATGTATTGCCGTGTAGAGCATTAAATTCTGCCCCGTGTCGTCAGGCTGGAAATTGCGGTTATGAATTATTATTTCTCTTGTTACCGGCTTGTAAAGTCCGTTTACCTTCTTGCTTTTCTTTCCGGAAAAAATCAAAGAGAACTCAAGCGGCGCGTCTTCGATTGCAAGTAATTTTTGTTTTATTTTGTCCTGATTCACAAACCGCCCTCCTCTATTTTTTCCATGGCAAGCGCCGCCGCCGCCGTACACGCCGTCTCCGTGCGCAGGGAACGCTCTCCTATGGACAACCGCAAGAACCCCGCCTTTTCAAACAAATCCCGCTCCCTGTCCGACCAGCCCCTCTCCGGTCCTACGGCGGCCACTATCGGCCTGGATGTCACGGAAAGGTTAAAAAAAGAACCTTCTGGGCGCACATTATCCGCCGCAATTAATTGTGGGATACGGCTATTGTCCGTCTTTTCCCAGGGATAAGCCTTCAGCCATGATTCAATATTATCATAAATTTTAATTTCAGGAATCATGGTATCGCGGGCCTGTACCGCCCCTTCTATAAGCGCGGCCTGCGCCCCGCCGTCCAGCAGTAACTTTGTGTCGCGGTAACTTTTTTCCCCCATATCAGCCGCCACAATATCAATCGCCGACACTCCGATACTGGAAAGGTCCCTGAAAATTCTGCGAAGCTGTATCGGGCGCACAAAAGAGACCGCCATTCTTAACTTTAGCCGCGGCGGAGGCGGATCAGTAACATATAATGTAACAAAAATAGAGCCGTCAAAATTGATTTTTTCAATTCTGCCAGTGCCCCTTTTTCCTCCGAGGATACCGGCCTCAAATTCATCGCCGGGTTTTTTATGTAATACTTTTAAAAGATGAATTGTCCGCTCATCCCTCCGGGGAAGACTGCGTCCCAATTCATGTTCTTCAAATAGTATGATGTTCACGTTTTTAGTATATCAAATATTTAAGAAAATTCTACCACGAAACTTATTTTGTTCCCGCCAAATCGTACAGATAAACTTCCAAATTGGTATAAACCTTAGAAAGATTTTTCAACGCTCCGTCTGAAGGATTTGCCGGATCCAATCCGTTAGCTGTTTCCCACTCATCGGGGATGCCGTCGCCGTCCGTATCCGGCGGAGCCGGTAGGCTGTTGTATGCCGGATAACCGCCTACCGCGTCGGGACTGTCAATAATTCCTTTTTGCGCGCCGCCGCCAAATGTTCCGGAGCCGGATGCCGTGCCATCCCGCGTCTCTTGCACAATACGGGCGTCTACAGTATCGCGGGGAAATGCTCCCGCGCCCGCCAATACGCTGTTGAAAGCATCTTGCGCCGTTTCGGTTTTTACCGGGTAAGGCACTTCAAAGGGGGTGGCGGACTTTACTTTATCGATGGTCGTACCGGACGGGTATCGGCTTATATTCAAACCGGAATAATTGTCGGTATTGGCATCCGTATTGGCGGAACCGTCCATGTAATTACCGCTCATATACCATAAAGCGGTCTTGGCGCCCTGAGAGGACGCGTAATAAACCTCAACAAAATAAGACAAATACGTACCGGGAAAAGCCGGTCCCGGTTTATAATAATTATTGACAAAATTAACCCGGTGCGAATTGGTTTCAATCTCGCCGCCGTAACAGGCATTCCGTTTTCCCCAGTTGTAATTTACATTGTTTACAAAATCAATCAGCACGTCCTTATCGTTGCTTCTCGCCCCATTAAAACGGGGACTGCGGCTGTTGTTATGCGCCAATAAATTATGATGATATGTCGCGCTCTCGCCGCCCCATTGGGTGCCGTAACCGCGCTCGCCTTTATTATGCCCCGACATATATAAACCTTCATGAATAATGCACCACTGGACGGTGGTCATCTTGTTATCGTAGATGGTCGTGTTTTCTTCGCCTGACCAGCCAAATGTACAGTGGTCAACGATAAAGTTGGACGCATTTTCTATTCCAATTGAGCTCTTGCCGCTGGGATCGCCGTTCATTGTACCGACACGGAAACGCAGATGACGGATAATGAAATTATTTGAACCGCCAAGATTGACCTTGTTGCCCATGATGCAAATACCGTCACCCGGCGCCGTTTGTCCCGCCAGGGTAAAATTATCCCGTTTTACGCGCAACTCGGCTTTAAGCTCAATAATTCCTGACACGGAGAAAATCACCGTGATAGGTTCGCCTGAGTACTGTTGTAATGCCCAGCGTAAACTTCCCGTCGGCGGGTTAGCGGCGGCGTCATCAAGAGTGGTTACTTTTACCACTTTTCCCTTGCGTCCTCCGGTTGCGTTCTGTCCATAACCTTCGGCTCCCGGGAAAGCCCTCAATTCCTGTAAATCGGGGTTGAGCATCCAGGGGTTATTGGGATCGCCGCTCCATGAAGACGTTACCGTAACTGTAATGCTGTCATATTTGCCGGAGGTGTCTCTTGCCGAAGCGGTAATGACTGCGGTTCCTTCAGCGACGGCCGTAACAAGCCCCGCGGAACTGACCGTCGCCACATTTGTTTTATTGCTTGACCAGTTTACTTTTTTACTTGTCGCCGTTTCGGGAAGTACGTTTATCGAAAGTTGCCGCGTACTATCCTCCACAAGGGAAAAGTTTCCTTCGTTAATTGTTATACCGCCGACCAAAACCTGACTGCCGGAGCCGCCCAGTAAGGTAATGATCACGTCAAAAATCCTGATACCGCCCGTGACATTGCCCAGTTGAACCGTAACCGTATCGCTGTCAGTATATTCGTAACTAATAGACTTTGGATCGGAGTCACTGCTGGATTCGATACCCCTTTTTACTTCTTCTTCATTAATAAAAATTACCGGGCTGGATTTTTGACCTTCCCTGGCGGTATAGTTTATTGCAAGTGTGAAAGGACCGGTAACATTTTCAATTTTAAGGGAATACTTACCCACGGCGGTTGGCCCATTGGGCTGAATATAACCATCGGAAAAACCATCGGCGGGAGCCGGATGGGCGGGCGTCCAGCGTGTGGTCCGCTGACCGGCCAATAGCGTCATGCCGTCAGGCAAAGCGGCGTCTTTATTCATGGTAGTACCGGCGGGATAATCAGACGTCTTGGTACTGTCAAACACCACCCAACCTGGAATTTGTTCCTGGAAATTCCAATGCAGGATACGGGGGGGTATTTCACCGGGGATTTCTTCGCCGGGAGTTTCTCCCCCATTGCCGTTTCCGTTACCGGGACATGAGACAAACAGCAGAGGTATCAGAAAGAATAACAATAGTTTTACATTCTTATCCATAACAATCCCCCATATATGAAGTTTATAATATCAATATATCATATATTTGCGTTTTATATAATGCGCGTATACTTTTAATCTTCGTCTTCCGCTAACAATTTTTCTAGGTTGCGTTTATAAATTTCGTTATCCGGGTCAATTTCAAGGGCGCGGTCTAAATCGGCAACCGCCTGTTCATGGCTGTCTTTCCTTCTATACGCCACGGCGCGGTTATTGTATGCTGAACTATTCAGGGGATCAATGCGGATCGCTTCGTTGTAATCGGCAATGGCGCTGTCCAAGTCTTCCAGAGACAGATAAGTATCGCCGCGCTTGAGCAAGGCATAGGCGTACTGGGGAATAAGCCTGAGAGCTTCGTTGAAATTTTCCAAGGCCGCCTTATAATCTTCAATCTGATAATAGACCACGCCCTTGTTGCACCACGCCATGGCATAGGTACTGTCAAGACGTATCGCTTCGTCAAGTTCCGTAAGCGCTTTATCATGTTCCTCCATATCCAAGTACAGCACGCCAAGGTTATTGTGGGCGTCCACATAATTAGGATTTAACTGAATGGCCTTCTGATAATCAGCTAACGCTTTTTCATACTCTTTGCCTACAATATAAACATTACCACGGTTGTTATACGCTCTGGATTCATTCGGGTTCAGCCTGATTGCTTCGTTATAATCAGATAAAGCGGCGTCAAGATCGCCTTTGAGTTTATAGGCTTTACCCCGGTTTATAAGCGCGCCGGAATGATTTTCCCACAGGTTCATATATTCCGTGAAATCGGCGATAGCCCCGTCATAATCGCCCGTTTCTATACGGGCAAGACCCCGGTTGTGCCAGGGGAGATGCCATTTAGGATTGAGCCGAATCGCCTCGGCGTAGTCCGCAATCGCCTCATCGTAGCGGCCGTTGGAATGACGGTATACGCCGCGGCTGTTCCATACAAATGAGATCGGCGGAAGCTGACGTTTCTCCATTTCTGCAATGGCCTTTGCACGTTCATCATCAGAAAGACCCGTAAACTGCCATTTATTGTCAACAAGCTGATATGTTCCTGCCATGCGGTTGTTCTTATCGTAAAATTCATCAAAAGAGCGATCGCCCGAACCGTAACCAAACGGATTGTTTAGCGTAACGCCCTCCCCTATAGTTATCCGCTTTATTTCATTTTCTTCAAACGCCCTGTACCCAATGCCGGCAACGCTGTCCGGTATGGTTACTTCGGTAATTTTATTCTTTGCAAACGCCCTTTCATCAATATAACCAACGCCGTCGGAAATTGTTATGCTGTTAATATTGTTTAATCTGAACGCCCAATATCCAATAGTGAAAACACTGCCGGGAATAATAACGCGGTTAAGGCCTTTTTTTTCAGAGAACGCCTCTTTTCCAATTTCGCTGACCGGCAAATCACGTAACACCGGCGGAATAATAACGGTCTTTTTCCCTCCCGTGTAATTGACGATAGATACCCTGTCGCCGCTTTCCAAAACCTTTACCTCAAAATTATTTTCATCGCTGTAATGCACCTGTACCGTTCCCGATGACCAGAGTCCGTTATCGCCGCATGTATAGGTTGCCGCCAGCAGTCCGTTCTTCTCATAAATAGCGGAAAAGTCCGAGTCAAACGCTTCACGGCGGTTAGAGGCGGCTATTTTAACATCGGCGCCAATGGTTATCCGCGTAATGGCGTTTCCCATAAACGCCCTGTCCCCTATGGCGGTTACGCTTTCGGGAATTTTAATATCGGTAAGTTGATTGTTTCTGAACGTCCCGTCTCCGATACCTAAAATTTTATTGGGAAGCGTTATGTGCGCCAGTTTGTTATCTGCAAAAGCGCCCGAACCGACCTGAAGAACGCTGTCGGGAATGGATACGCCGGTAAGCTGATTCCTTGCAAACGCCTCATGCGCGATATCCGTTACGCCGTTCGGAATAACAACACTGCCAAGTTTGTTATCTGCAAATGCCGATTCCCCGATAACGGTAACATCATCGGGAATGACAATGCCCGTGAGCGCGTTATTTGCAAAGACTTGCGCCTTGATAACTGTTATGCCGTCCGGAATATTCACGCTGCTGATATGGTTGCCGGCAAACGCCCCTTCTTCAATATCAGTAACGCTGTTGGGAATGACAATGCCCGAAAGCGTATTATGCGCAAATGCCCTCTCTCCTATAATGGTAACAGTATCCGGAAGAACAACCCTTCTCAGTCTTTTTTCAGAAAACGCCTCGTGCCCTATTTCCGTAACGGGCAGGTTGTTAAGCCGCGATGGAATAGTGATTTCAACGTTTGTTCCGGTATAATCAACAATTTGCGCCGATTTGCCGTTGTTCACAATGTTAGCCGCAAAACCGCTGTCGTTAATATCGTACTGCACGTTCCAATTACCGTTAGTATATGTATAGGTTCCCGCCTTGCGCTTGTTTGCTATGTAAAAGCCGCCGAAATCAAGAGCAAATGACGCTGCTTCGGTTTCAGTATTATCTCCGCCGTCGGCAATTATCACTTTTGCGCCTATGGTTATATTTGTAATGTCATTGCCGGTAAACGCTCCGGCGTCAATATACCGTATGCCGCCGGGAATGATTACGCCTGTGAGTCCTTTTCCGGCAAACGCTTCTTCCCCAATCCTGTTAACGGGCATGTCATTTAATTGCGGTGGAATTCTGACTATGGTATTTGTTCCTTTATATCCGGTAATTTGCACGTCAGGCGGCCCGTCACCCTGCGCAATATTAAAATCAAAATCATTTATATCGTCATATTGCTGTGCGGATATGGTAAGGGCCGTAAATAAAAAAAAGATTGTTATTAAAAATTGACTTATAAGCTTCATTTCTGATTTGTTTATTGTACATGTTTATTAATTAGATTACAATGCTGGATTTGCGGCATAAACAACATTCCGATAATAGCGCTATTATCGGAATGCGGTCAGAGTAAAATAAATACCCTGCGGCTTACCGCCGCAGAGTATTAATCATCATTTTGCTATCAACTCTATGCTCTTTATTTCAATAACATAAGCATTTGTGTTATTGAGCCAGAAAGATATCTCAATATCTCCCGTATTTGTGGCTCCTGAGATCGGTATTGTAATACTGCTAAAAGAAGTACTTATTGGCGCGCTATTTACGCTGCCAAGAGTTGTAGAACCAACTCCAGCGCATAATTGCTTATAAGTGTAATCCCCGGACACTCCTTTTACATTTATCTTGATGCCTGAATAATCGGAAAGTTTTTTCGATCCAATGCTGAATGGTAATGTAATCTTAGGAGATGAATAACCGCCGGTCTTTGTTACTACTAAAGCTCCTCCGGATATTGCCGCGGATATGGTGCCTGAATATTTCGGATATCCCGAAGGCAGACTGCTGGTGGAAGCAAAGTCATAACTGGCCTTCGCCGCCGTACTACCTGTTGAATTGTTGGTGGTTGTATTATTTGTATTGTTGTTTGTAGTAGTATTGTTGTTAGTGGTAGTATTATTAGTAGTATTGTTGTTAGTAGTATTATTGTTAGTATTATTATTAACGGTTGTGTTATTATTATTGTTAGCAGGTGTAGAGGATGTGGTATTACTGGTAGAGAGATACGCTTTAAAGTTACCGCTCAAGTGCAGCATACACATCATATACAGACATCCGTCATAATAGCGGTATTTACCCGTTGTCATGGGGACATTCCAGAAGTCTTCGATAAATTTCCACGCTCTCGCATTCGTTGCCGCAAGAGAGGCGACCGCGTTACAGCCGACAAGACCCGGTGAGTGATCATCCCCACGCTTGGTTCCGTCTAATGTCCAGCGGTTTCCGTAAGTAGAAATTCCTTTACCGTCAAAGAACGACTGAATTCTATCGGCAAATGTTTTTTGCCATGAATCTTTTGCCCACCACGCATAGTCCATACCGATGTTCATCGCGATACGCCACGCGTCATACTCGAAATACTTGTGATCCCCTTCATTCTTGGCCGATCCGTCAAAGGCGGCATAATCCGGTCCAAGTCCTGTTGAGGAGTTTGTCGCGCTCTGGAAGAATTTGCGGCTTGCGCTTGCGGCTTGTTTAAAGAAATCAGCGTCTTTCTTCAGGTCAGCCTTATCAGCCCAGATACCGTAAAGTTTGTTATTATTGTAGTCATTTTCAAGTTCCAACGCCCAAACTTCATAGAATGCCGGTAAATGATAGGAAGGATCCGTAAAGGTTGCTGAATTTCCGATTGTGGCGAATCTAACCATATAGTTGTCCGTATTAAACATTGCAGGCTCGCCATAAGGATCATCGCTGCCATTGGATTTACGGCGCGTTAAATCATAGATAATCTGCCTTGCTTCTTGCGCGTAATTATTAATGCCTGATGAACTTCCCCAGCGGGCGTGCGCGAACAACAATGCGGTAATAAAGTATTCCTCTCCGTCAGGAGCGGGGCCTTTATCCATTTTTGAACCGCTTGTACTGCATTGCCATGAGAAATAACCTCTGTTATTACTGCCGGTGTTTGTTGTATTGTACATATTGGTTCTTGCCCATTTCCAGAGTTTGTTGAATCTGGTCTGATCGTTCATCTGTACGCACATCATCATACCGTATGACATTCCTTCCGAGCGAACGTCGTTTGAATCAGCCGTAAAGATATATGCCGAGTCACCGCTTTCCACGTAGATTTTTTCATCCGATGTTCCGTTCACAAACAGTTTGTTCCATGCATTGTTTACCTTCGCGGTAATTTCCGATTCACTCTTTCCCCATTCCTTAAACATATTCCTGTAATTCTTTGACGATACGGCTCCTGTTGAGGCCGGATTCGGTCCAGACGACGGAGAACTAACAGTAGTGTTGGTGTTGGTGTTGGTGTTCGTATTGGTGTTCGTATTGGTGTTAGTGTTGGTGTTAGTGTTGGTGTTGGTGTTGGTGTTAGTGTTTGTGTTCGTATTGGTGTTTGTGTTCGTATTTGTGTTGGTATTGGTGTTTGTGTTAGTGGTTGAACTTCCGGAGATTTCAATCCAGTCGATCTTTACGTCCCATGTGTCATTGTCATTAACACACACAAGCTCTACTGTTGCAGTCTTGCCGCTCTGGTTATGTGACGCTGTAATAGATTGTTCTGTAGCGGCGGTTCCTTTGAACTTGTATGTTCCATAGGAAGTTCCGCCAATCTTCAACTGAACCTGAGCTTCTTTGTCGTTTGATGAAGCGCCGCGAACCGTTAACGTGCTGCTGTTGCTTGAGAAACTCTGACTGAATGAAACTTTGTCGTCATTCGCATACAGAATAACTCCGTTGAACGGAGATGACGTACTGCCGGTGTATTTTCCGGCTTTTGTCATATTCTCGGCTTCAACTTTGGTTACGCCTGAACTGGCAGCAGTGTTGTTATTGGTTGTGTTGTTTGTGTTTGTGTTAGTGTTTGTGTTGGTGTTAGTGTTTGTGTTAGTATTGGTGTTTGTGTTAGTGCTGGCTGATTCTGTTGAAATTTCAATCCAGTCAACTTTTACGTCCCATGTGTTATTGTCATTAACACACACAAGCTCGACTGTTGCGGTTTTGCCGCTCTGGTTATGTGTGGCTGTAATAGACTGTTCTGCGGCGTTGGTTCCTTTGAACTTGAATATTCCATAGGCGGTCCCGCCGACCTTTAATTGAACCTGAGCTTCTTTGTCATTTGATGAAGCGCCGCGAACCTTAAACGTGCTGCTGTTGCCTGAGAAACTCTGGCTGGTTGAAACTTTGTCGTCATTCGCATACAGAATAACCCCGTTGAACGGAGATGACGTATTGCCGGTGTATTGTCCGGCTTTTGTCATACTTTCAGCTTCAATTTTAGTCGTGGTTACGGCTCTTTCCGCGTCGCTTGAATTTTCTTCCACAGTTGATTTAGTCCCGACGACCTCTTCACAACTGTTGAACACGAATCCTGTGACTATTACTGCCAACAGAATTATAACTAACTTTTTTAAATTTTTTTTCATAGTGTTGCTCCCTTTCAAAGATTTAAGCGTCCATACGGATGCTCTCTATAATGAACGGCGAATGCCGCTTCATAGACATAATTGTTAATTGGTAAAAACGGAGAAATACCCATAATATTAAAATTTTAACACTACTTATGAATTATGTAAAGAAAAAAATGATAAATTTTGTGTTTTTTCCCTCCCAACAGTGCAAAATTACCAAATATTCAAAAAAAAGACAAATTACAATTTTTTATAAACCGACAAATACTATCATTTTTAAGTTTTTTCGGCCAATAAATTGACCGTTTTTTATTACTTTTTTACATATTTTTTAACAAAATGAAATACCCTGCGGCTTATCGCCGCAGGGTATTATCCTGTTATTTTACCAACTCTATGCTCTTTATCTCAATAACGTAAGGATTTGTATTATTGAGCCAGAACGATATATCCAAATCTCCGGTATTAGTACCGCCAGCAGTTATCGGTATTGTTACATCTCCAAATGAGGTACCATTTGGTATTGGGGCGTTATTTAGGCTGCCAATATTCGTAGAACCTATTGCGGCATACAATACTTTATAAGTGATATCTCCGGATCCCTTTATATTTATCTTTATGCCTGTATAACCGGAAAGGTTGCCTGTTATACTAAAGGGTAATGTAATCTTCGGGGATGAATTATTTCCGGTTTTGGTTACAACCAAAACTCCTCCGGTTATTGTCGCGGATATTTCACTTGAACTGTACTTCGGATACCCGTTGGGCAGATTGTCAGTCGCGAAGTCATATTTTGTCCCTGCCGTGCCGCCGGTTGTATCCTTTACCGTGATAGCAATACTTTGTGTCGCGCCGGCGCTGAACGTGAAGGTAAGCGTTACTGTGCCGTTAGCCTGCGCCGCCAAGTATGCTTTCTTAATCGTCACTGTACTGCTGCTTACGGAATAGTCAGTGTTGTTTGTAAGCGTCGTATTTCCGTTTTTGATGTTCGACAGGGTATTCCCATTAAGCGTCATTGTTACGGTGATGTCTTTGTTGTCCGTCGCTCCCGTCTTTTTGTCGAATGTCGCGGTTGTCGGGCTGATACTTGAACTGGACGAGTCCGTTATAGTGACTACAAGTTCCGGGGATGCTCCGCCGCTGAAGTTGAATGTAAGCGTCGTTGTTCCTTCAGCCTGTTTTGCAAGGTACTCTTTCTTTATCGTATACGTATTGCCGCTCACTGAGTAGTCTGTTCCGCTTGTAAGGGCTGTAGAGCCGTTTTTGATGTTCGAGAATGTATTCCCGTTCAGCGTCACTGTTACGGCGATGTCTTTGTAGTTCGTCGCGCTTGTCTTCTTGTCGAATGTCGCTGTTGTCGGGGTAATACTGGAACTGTTGGCGGGCGTGGTATTAGAAGTAAGATACGCCTTAAAGTTGCCGCTCAAGTGCAGCATACACATCATATACAGACATCCGTCATAGTAACGGTATTTACCCGTCGTCATCGGGATATTCCAGAAGTCTTCGATAAATTCCCACGCGTTCACATGCGATGCCGCAAGGGACGCGACCGCATTACAGCCGACCAGACCGGGTGAGTGATCTCCTTCAATCACTGTTCCGTTCAATTGCCATTGGTTCTTATATGTGCTGATTCCTTTACTCTTAAAGAACGCCTGAATCCTGTTGGCGAACGTCTTCTCCCAGGAATCTTTTGCCCACCATGCGTAGTCCATGCCGATGTTCATCGCAATACGCCATGCGTCAAACCGGAAATCCGCATGATTTCCGCCGCAAGGCGTTCCGTTAAACTCGGAATAATCAGGTCCAAGTCCTGTTGTAGAGTTTGTAGCCGTCACGAAGTATTTCCGGCTTTCCTCCGCCGCTTTCTTAAAGAAATCAACGTCGGTCTTCAGGTCATTCTTATCAGCCCAGATGCCGTAGAGTTTATTGGCATTATAGTCGCTTTCCAATTCCAGCGCCCAACATTCCAGGAATGCCGGTAAATGGTACGACGGATCCGTATGGGTGGCGGAATTTCCAAGAGTAGCGAATCTAATCAAATAATTTGTCGTGTTAAACATTGAAGGCTCGCCATAAGGATCTCCGTTACCGGGTCTGCGGCGTGTCAAATCATAGATAATCTGCCTTGCTTCCTGCGCGTAATTATTTATGCCTGATGAACTGCTTCCCCAGCGGGCATGCGCGAACAACAGCGATGTAATAAAGTATACCTCTCCGTCAGGAGCGGGGCCTTGATCTTTCTTACTGCCATTTGTTGCGCATTGCCATGAGAAATAACCCCTGTTATTGCTGCCGTTATTAACGGTGTTGTACATATTGGTTCTTGCCCATTTCCAGAGTTTGTTGAATCTGGTTTGATCGTTCATCTGCACGCACATCATCATGCCGTAGGACATTCCTTCGGAGCGCACGTCGTCTGAATCCGCGGTATAGATGTATGCCATGTCGCTTCCGCTCTCCACGTAGATCTTTTCATCAGACGTTCCGTTCACGAACAGTTTGTTCCACGCGTTGTTTACTTTCGCCGTTA
>Ga0268262_10001109_pt1 | contig 34409 bp, 29 predicted proteins | sample TergutNc150P3_FD_190354 | JGI IMG/M metagenome (GOLD analysis project Ga0268262, IMG submission 190354) | Nasutitermes corniger P3 segment gut microbial community from laboratory colony in Florida, USA - Nc150 P3 (SPAdes) (version 2) | ecosystem: Host-associated > Arthropoda: Insects >...
GGTCAAAAGGAATAAAGTCCGGCTTGTTGACTTCCAGGTAAAGGCGATCCAGTGTTTCTTTAAGCTCCGGAATAGTTTGGCGCATCCTGGGTAATTACGATATCGTGCGGGTGGCTTTCCCTGATGCCCGCCGTGGTGATCCTGACGAACTTGCGGTATTTCTTTAGTTCCCCCAGGCTCTTACAGCCGCAGTAACCCATGCCCTTTCTGAGCCCTGTAATCAACTGGTAAACGAATTCCTTTAGCTCGCCTCTATAGGGAAGCCGCCCTTCAATGCCCTCCGGCACAGGGGTTTCGTCTTTGCCGGCCTGGTAGCGATCCGCAGAGCCGTCGTGGATCGCGCCAATACTGCCCATGCCGCGGTACTCCTTGTATATCCTGCCGTCAAAAAGGATCTCCTCGCCAGGGGCTTCCTTTAGCCCGGCGAAAAGATTGCCGATCATTACCACGTCGGCCCCGGCACCTATGGCCTTGGGGATGTCCCCTGAGTACTTGATGCCTCCATCAGCGATGACGGGTATCCCGTCTCTGACCGCTTCTTCGGCGCAGTCCCAAACGGCGGTGAATTGGGGCAACCCAACGCCGGCGACAACACGGGTCGTACAAATTGAGCCGGGGCCTATGCCCACTTTTACCGCATCAACGCCGGCTTCAATCAACCGTCTGGTTCCTTCGCGGGTTACAACGTTTCCCCCGATGACGGGTACATCAAAGGATTTTTTAATATCCTTTATCGCTTCCATCACATTTTTGGAATCGCCGTGGGCAGTGTCCATAACCACAAAGTCAACCTTTGCGCCAATAAGCAGCGGCAGCCGCTCTTTGTAGTCAAATGGAGAGATTGCCGCGCCCACAACAAGACGCCCTGCTTTGTCGGTTGCGGCATTCGGGTAAAGTTCGCGTTTTTCCATATCCTTTACTGTGATGAGTCCCTTTAACTCACCCTTACTGTTTACAACCGGCAGTTTCTCGATTCTGTGCTTGCCGAACTTTTCCCTTGCGCTTTCGACCGAAGCTTCCTCCCGCTCTACCACAAGGTGTTTGGTCATTATCTCGCTCACCGAAAGCGAATCGTCCTTGCAGAAACGAAGATCCCTGCCGGTGACAATCCCAACCAGCTTTCCTCCTTCGCCCAAAACAGGGGCGCTCGAAAACTGGTATCTGCTCAGATGCAACTTGACATCGCCAATCAGATCTTTTTCCTTTACACAAACGGGGTTTTCGATAATCCAGTTCAAATAGCGCTTAACATTACTTGCCTGCTTTGCCTGCTCGTCCGGGCTTAGGTTCCGGTGGATTACGCCCGCGCCGCCTTCAAGGGCAATGGCAATGGCAAGCTTTTCTTCGGTAACCGTATCCATAGCCGCTGAAATAATGGGCACATTTAAATGCACATCGCCGCAGAGTCTGGTTCTGATATCACAATCCCGTGGAAGTATCTCAGAGTAACCCGGCAAAAGAAGAACGTCGTCATAAGACAATCCGGTTTCAAACATCAATTTCCTCCCTGTATTTAGCCGCAATACTGCGGGCTTTTTTTTCTGCGAGACCCCGGTAATGCTCCGGGTTCTCAAACCAGGCAAGAGCCGCAGCGGTAACACTACCGACTCCGTCTGTTTTTATTAATCCAAGCTCGGCCATCTTGGCGGCGATTGCAGACAATGTTTCTTTTTCCCGCTCCAGCGCCTGGGCAAAGCTCAAGTTCTCTTTTTCCGCAACCAGCGTAATTTTCCGTATCACCTCGTGGGCGTCGGTAACACCGCTTTCGGCCAGGAGAATATAAGCCGGCTCGGCAAGCAAGGCACTACCTGCGGCCTTTAGGTTTGCCTTTAGCCGTTCGCGGTCAACTTGAAGGCTTTCGATAACCTGCCCCATGCGGCTGACGGCCAGAACAAAACCCGCGACGTAATCGGCAATGAACCTCTGGCTTGCAGAATTGCTAAGATCCCGCTGATGCTCGCTGATTTGATCCATAAAGAAAGTAAGAGCGCGGGGCATAAAAGCCTTCCATAAACTTTTAACATGCTCCGAATTCCAGGGGTTCCGTTTTTGCGGCATGGTAGAAGAACCTACCTGCTGAGCAGAAAAACCTTCATGGAATTCACCTATTTCGCTGCGCTGTAAATTGCGAAGGTCATCGGCAAGGTTGGCGATGATTCCAAAGGCGGTGTTGAATTCCAAAAGCAGCCTTAACAGGTATTCGGGTTCAACAAGCTGGGTAGAATGTTCGGAAGGCTCAAGGCCTAGCTCCGTCAGGTAAAGCCGTTCCAGCTCTTCCGGGTCTTTTACGATCATGGCGGTAGCGTTGTAGGAGCCCACCGCCCCGGCGAGCTTGCCTTTAAGGTTTTTTTCAAGGCGCTTGATTTCAAGAATGGACTTGCCAAGCCGCGAAACATACTCCGCCATCGCGAAACCCACGGTGATGGGAAGCGCGTGCTGGCCGTGTGTGCGGCCAACCTGCGGCGTTTCTGCTTCCTTTTCAGTCAGGTCGCAAAGGAGCAGCTCCAGCTTTTTAAGCTCCGGCAGCGCCACTTCGCGTGTCACACCCCGGATTCGCCAGGCGAGGCTTGTGTCAAGAATGTCAACGCTTGTAGCCCCAAGGTGTATCAAAGGGGAATATTCCGCCGGGAGCTTTTTTTTGAGCACATTCACCAAGGCCCGAATGTTATGGCGGGTTTTTTCTTCCTCAGCGTAAACCTCGGCTGGGTCAACGCTGTTGCCCGCTTTTTCAAGCTGTGCCCTGATCTCCTGAGTGGCTTTGCCCCGGACTGCAAGGTGGGCAATAACCAGGGCGATTTCCGCTTTTACGCAGGCCCTCAGCGCCGCTTCTTCCGAAATCCACGGAACCATGGCGTTAAAAAGGGATTCTTCCGAAAGCGAGTAGCGATGGTCAAGGGGGGATATGTTTTTGAAGATTGACCTATTGATCGAATGTTCGGTATGATGGGCTTCCATGTTAAATTATTAACTATAGCGGCAATGAATGTCAAGCCTTATGCGCCATTAATAAGCTTCTGTATCTCATCCAGAGCACTCTCATAATCCATTATAATTATTGCATCCATTATTTCCCCTATTTTATCTTTCAAAGAACCGTCCAATTCCTGCATTTCCAGTTTTTTCAAATCATTGTTTATTTCTATAAATTTCTTTTCCTTCAAGGAATTCACCATTCCGGTTAAAATCAATTCAAGTTCGGGAGAAACAACCGTCGGACCATTTTCCTTTCGCAATTCAGAAAAGGCTTCTGTTAATTTAGCGCTTAAATCATCGAGCTCCTTTGAAAAAGATTGCAAGTGCAATGTACAAAAATCGATATCTTTACGCAAAGCTGCGGATTCCAGCTCATACGCTTTGGCGGATAAATTCATGGCACCAACATTTGCCAGGGAGCTCTTTATGCTATGCGCTTGTATTGTAAAATTATGCAGATCGTTTGCGGTCAATAACTCAGCTAAAACCGCAATGTATTTTTGCGTTTCTTTTATGAATAATTTTAATGTGTCCTTATAAATATCTACCTGACCGGAAACTCTTTCCAACCCAATATTACAGGAAATATCTTCTATCCTGTCTATTTTCTCCCAAAACCCCTGATCTTCAAGAACACGGTTTCTTATGCTGACAACTTCTTCAATCTGTGGATCAATGTACTTCGAGTCAGGTATCCATTTGGCCAGTATTTCATACAACTGTTCTTTCACAATAGGTTTTGCTATAAAATCATCCATGCCGGAAACCAGTAACATTTCTTTCGCGCTTGTTACCGCATTGGCTGTAAGCGCGATGATCGGAGTGTTTATGCCCATTTTCCGGATTCTTTTTGTGGTTTCAATGCCGTCCATCTCAGGCATCATATGATCCATAAATATAAGATTATATTGCTCCATGCGGAGCATCTCTATTGCCTCTTTGCCGGACGTTGCCGCAAACACCGTAACGCCGCATTGCCGCAGGAGCCCGCATATAACATTCAGATTTATTGCATTATCATCTATTGCCAGTATGTTTGTATCAGACGAGCATAATAATTTTCTTGTGGAGACATAACGCTGAACCTGAGTTTCATCACCAATGACTTTTGGAATAACCACATAGACTGTAGTACCCTGGCCCAATACACTTTCTACTTCAATTTTGCCATTCATCATTTCTACAAGAGCTTTAGTGATTGTCAGCCCCAGTCCGGTTCCCTTGTAATCACGGTTCCTTACCGCATCGGCCTGTTTGAAAGCGTCAAAAAGACTCTGGAGATCGTCTGTCATTATTCCCATACCGGTATCCGTGACAGTAAACCGAATGTCTTTATCAGTAACCGAAATGGATAAACGCACATACCCTTTTTCTGTAAATTTTGCAGCATTGCTTAATATGTTTAAAAGAATTTGCCTGAGCCGTGCATTATCCCCATACAGATACCTCGGTATGTCTCCCTGCATATCTATGTCAAAAGCAACATTTTTACTTTTTATAAGAAAATGCATCATTGAACCAATATTGTCCACAAAGGAAATAAAATTATAATGAACGGGAACTAAGCCTATTTTACCGGATTGTATTTTGGAAATATCCAGAATTTCATTGATTATATTCAGCAGCGACATCGCGGATGTTTTTATGTCTTCCGCATAATGCCGCTGGCGGTCATTTAGATTTTCTGAAAGCATTAATTCCGCCATACCCAGAACCGCATTCATGGGGGTCCTTATTTCATGCGATACATTGGCCAGAAACTGTGTCTTTGCCTCGGAAGCAGCCTGTGCCGCTTCTTTCTGTAGGACCAGTATGCGGTTTTGTTCAATGCTTTCCAGAACCTTCTGTTGTGCCTCCACTACTTCTTCAAATCGGAAAATGCCCTTTAGGGCGTAACTTATTGTGGAGCGAAGTTCTTCATAAATTGAACCATTGTCATCGGAAACGGTGTGAATAAAATATCCCAGAGCGCGTTCTTTGATAAACAGAGGCTGGATCATAAACACCCCATTGGAAAACATGTGTTTCAAAGGCTCAGGGACAAAAATATCCGCAGGAAATGGTTGTTCCTTTATGGAATTAATGCCGCCAGGTGAATAACTTCCCACCCAGAGTGAAGTTTTGTCATCAATATACAAAACTATTCCCGCTGTCTCTATCCCAATCTTGGGCAAATGTTTTGCCATGCTCTTTAGCAAAGAATCTCTGTCCCGGGTTTCCAGCAATTCAAACCTAAGCGAATTCAATGCGACATCCTGCCCTTTCCTTTCATACTGCGCGTGAATGGATGATCGTCCCCAAATTTTATTAATAATTTTCAACGCAACCGGTTCAAACTTCCTGAATTGTGATGCTGAAACAAGTCCCGAATTGAATAAATCTTGTAAAAGCCTTAAAAGAAGCCCTGAATCTCTATTTACGATAAAAAATCTGGCAATGGCTTTTTCAAAGCGGTGAAAAAAGATATCTTCGACAGACAAATTGGTTGATTTAAAATTGTTTTGCTTGGAGATTCCAAACCACGCGCGGACAACAGGAGCTATAAAGATTTTTACTTCCTTTTCATCCAATTCCAAATGCTCATTAATCCTGGTTATCATGGTTTCTTCATCAGGCTCACAAAAATCATCGGTATGATCTTCTTCCTCAAGCTGATAACGAGAGCTGCCGCAGCCGCAGGAGTTGCGTATTACAAGTTTTGTAGGCAGAATGACATCTTCTATTGGAAAGGAATCAAGGGAACCTTTTTTGCCGATATAATTAATTAGAACCCGAAATGCTTCACTGCTCATTTCTTTATAAGAAGACTTCACTGTAGAAAGTTGAGATTCAGGAAAAATGCTTTTTAATGAATTGTCAAACCCCAGGGCATGGTAATCCCGGGGTACATGAAAACCGCGCATTGAAAAATAATCAATGGCGTCTACCGTCATATCATCGTTCGCCCCGATAATAGTGTCGAAGTCATACCCTGGCTTTAATTTCCGTTCCTCAAAAAGCTGCGCTGCGGCCTTTTGTCCGTTACTCCACGAGAAAGAATCTGTTATCAGTAAATTATCCAGGTCTGAAGACAACCCTGCCTCACTAATGGCGTCTTTATAGCCTCTGAGCCGCTCAAGGACGTCACGATGCGAAGCCGGCCCGTTTATAAAAGCTATTCTTTTGGCACCATGGTTCTCAATGCAATGCTTGGTTAATTCTTTCGTCCCCGTATAACAATCAGATAGAACACTTGGATGACCGGGAATTTTATAGTTCATTGAAACAATAGGCAGCGGTTCAAGATCGGAACAAAATTTTTTAAACTCATCCTCTGTGGTTTCCTTGCCTTTTATACATGTGCTATACAGGATCACGCCATCCACATTTTTACCGTTAACCAGAGAATAGATGTGATTGCGAAGATTATCCAAATCGCCGCGGCTGCTCAGATGTCCGCCCGGGAAGATAAAAAGGTCTTCGTTCAACTCACGGGCAAATCTGGCAAAAGGAGGCCACACATTTTGAACCCAAATAGAGTCAATAGAATCTATAATAAAAGCAATTCTATTTTTTTCCATCATTCATGCTTCATTATACCATCCGGCAGCATATGTTCTTCAAGCAGTTTCTTTTTATCGTCGGGGATTGGGGTGGCTGACTCGGTTTTATAGTCGTAACAAACAATCACTGCGTTGCATTTTACGCAGAGCCGCCCTTCCTGCCATGCCTCGTGATACATGGTAAAGGATTTATTCCCGATACGGGAAATCCATGACCGTATCTCAACTTCATACTGAAAATAAATCTGATCGAGGTAATCATAGTCCGTGTGGGCCATGATGAGGGGAAAGGTTTCACGGCTAAGCTTCATTTCCGAGTCAAACATTTTGAACAGCGGGTTGCGGGCAAGTTCAAACCATAAAACCGGCACCGTGTTGTTGACATGCCCAAAAATGTCCATATCCCCAAAGCGGGGAGTTACTGTAGTGCTAAACATACTACAAATATTAAAGAACAAAAGGAAGTCTGTCTATAAAGAGAAAAACTCTTCCAAAAACGCGGCTACCCCATCGTCGGCGTTGGAACCAACAACCAGGTCGGCTTTGGCTTTCACCGTGTCTTTTGCGTTGGAAGGGGCGACGGAAAAACCCGCATTGGCAAACATGGGAATATCGTTTTCCTCATCCCCAAAAGCTATTGCCTCTTCGCGCTTCAGCGACAGGCGTTCCATAGCGAAGGAGAGTCCCTGCCCTTTGGAAACCTTTGCGTCCATAACTTCCAGAAAAGTTCGCAGGGTCTGGGCAATATAAACGCTTTTGCCCAGGCGTTCATCAAGGCGCAATCTGAGCCCTGCAAACAATTCAGGCTCCGCAAGAAACATGGCTTTAACACAGCCTGACATTTCACTTCGACCCAGGGCTTCTTTAAGGTCAACAAGCTCGGCAAGAATGCCTGTATGCTTATGATACATTTCCCTTTCAGGCCCGTCCCGTTCTGCCAAAAGGGGTATCCTTTTTCCATTGAAAAGATATATCTGGCAATATATTCCCGTTTCCCTGGATAAGTCCACGCAGAATTCCGCCTTTTTTTTATCCAACAGGGTCGATTGCAAGAACCTGCCTTCGGGCATTTCCGCGACTAACGCGCCGTTGTAGTAGATCATGGGCCCTTCGGCCCCAAGAGGCGCTCTAAAACGTTCGGCGGCCTCCATGGCCCTTCCGGTTGCAATGATGATCTTCAGTCCCCGCTTTACGCACTTGTTTACGGCGGCAATCGTTCTTTCGCTTAATACTGCGCCCGGAGCAAGAACTGTGCCGTCCAAATCCAAAGCCAGGGCCTTGATATTACCGGGTTTAGGGAGATTTAACATGATGCCAGTATAGATTATTATTATTAATAATGACAGAAGAGTTTTCGCTAATAGTGGTTTTTACAGCAGGCTTGCTTTCTTTTCTTTCGCCTTGCGTACTGCCCCTGATTCCTTCATATTTGAGCATACTTGGCGGACTGGGCATTGATAAAGAAACGAAAGAAAATGCAAGGTTCCGCCTCTTCTTCTCCGCAACGGGTTTTGTACTTGGCTTCAGCGTAGTGTTTGTTATCTTCGGCATTTTGGTTTCAAGAACCTTTTTTCTCATGGGAGGCATTTCCAGATACATCAACTGGGCAGCGGGAATCATTGTCATCGTTCTTGGCCTTAACGTGATTTTTGATTTTATTAAATTCGTCAACTACGAAAAGCGCCCCTTTCTGCAAAAATGGATGAAGCCCGGTATGCGAGGGTCGCTTACCTTCGCTCCATTGGCCGCCTTTATCGCTGGTGCAGCGTTCGGTACAGGCTGGACGCCCTGCATCGGCCCCATCCTTACGGGCGTTCTTTTAATGGCGGCTCAGAGCGGAAGGACAGGGGTAGCGGCTTTTTATCTGGCTGTGTATTCGGCAGGGCTTGCCGTGCCTTTTCTTCTTGCGGCCCTGTTTTTGGATTTCTTTATAGAACGAGGCTCCGCTCTCCGTAAACATCTGCCGCTTATCCGACGTGTCAGCGGCATCCTCTTGATAGTAATCGGGCTTATGATTCTTGCGGGTCGTTTTTCGGCGCTTAACATACTGATTCAAAAGGCGACTTTAAGTTATATTTATTGGGCGGAGGATAAAGTCCTTCCGTTCAGGCTTTTGGCCAACGCGTTAAGTTGGCTTCAAAATTTCTAAGGAGGCATATATTTTTTTTGAATTTCATCACGCAGAGCTCGCGGAGGCGCAGAGGAAGACTCTTAGTTTTCAATCAACGCTTCTTTCCTCTGCGTCCGCGAACCGAAGGTTCGATGCGCCTCTGCGTGAGATTATTTTGAATAAATGCCTAACAAAAATTTAGGTGTTCCTGATGGAATTGTTATTAAGGAGTATTAGAATGAGAATTTTAGCATCGGTAATTATTCTAGTGGCTATTTTTGTTTTCAATTCCTGTACTGCCAAACCCCAGAACACGGCTTCTTCGAGAACGGCAAAAGCCTTTGACGAGGCTGGATTACATCTTTTAATGGAAAAAGTATCGCCAAGGGATTTTTCGCTTTCCTTGCTGGAAAGAGAAACCAGAAGCCTTGGCTCTTACAGGGGTAAAGTGGTTTTTCTGAATTTTTGGGCTACCTGGTGCGGCCCTTGCCGGGTAGAGATGCCGTCCATGGAAGCGCTATACAACAAGTTCAGTGATAAGGGTTTGGAGATACTCGCTGTAAACTGCGGTGAAGACCAGGCGACAGTCCGTTCTTTTATAGAAAATGAAGGGTTTTCTTTTCCTGTTCTTTTGGATCTTGATGGAAAAGTTACCTTTAGCTACGGAATACAAGCAATTCCCACGACCTATCTTATTGACCGGGACGGAATGATCATTTCTAGGCTTGTGGGAAGTATTGACTGGAACACTCCAAAAATCCACACCGCGCTGGAAAGCCTGTTAAACAATGGACTATGACTGTGTTGTGATTGGCGGCGGCCACGCCGGTATCGAAGCCTCGTTGGCCGTCAGCCGCCTTGGATTTAACTGCCTGCTAATCACCCAGAATCCCGACTCAATAGGTGTCATGTCCTGTAACCCGGCGGTAGGGGGTCTTTCAAAAGGCAACCTTGTCAGGGAAGTTGACGCCTTAGGGGGCGAGATGGCTCATCTCATCGACAAGACCATGATCCAGTACAGGGTGCTTAACCGTTCAAGGGGACCGGCGGTTCAGTCGCCCAGGGCGCAAGCGGACAAAAAAGCGTACCAGGCCGCCGCCCGCAAAGCGGTTGAAGGACAGAAGGGGCTGGAGATTTTTATGGATACCGTGGTGGATTTAATTACAGGTGAAACAAGCGGCGTCCCAGGCGTGCAGGGAGTTATCACCGCCAGAGGGCATCGCATTTCTTCCTCAACAGTGATCCTCGCGTCCGGTACCTTCATGGAAGGGAAAATTTTTATCGGCGAATACGATGCCCCCCAGGGACGGCTGGGAGAAGAAGCGGCCCGAGGCCTTGGGCAAAGCTTGCGCCTGTTGGGTTTTCCCGTCGGGCGGCTAAAAACCGGAACGCCAGCCCGCATTGCCCGCAGTTCCATTGATTTTGGCGTGATGGAAAAACAGGAAGGCGAAGAGCCAGCCCCTTTTTCCTACGATACAGCCGATGAAAACTTTTCCAAAAGCCGCCTGTCCCAACTGCCCTGCTGGATTACCTACACATGTCAGGCAACCCACGAAGTTATCAGAAAGAATATTCACCGCTCCCCACTTTACGGCGGAAAGATAAAAGGCACAGGAGCGCGCTACTGTCCTTCCATCGAAGACAAGGTGATGCGTTTTCCAGAGCGCGAAAGGCACCATGTCTTTGTTGAGCCGGAAGGGCTTTACACCAACGAAATGTACCTTAACGGCCTTTCCAGCTCCCTCCCCGAAGACGTGCAGGCGGATTTTATTCACAGCATAAGGGGACTTGAAAAAGCGATCATTGTAAGGCCCGCTTATGCGGTGGAGTACGATTACATCAACCCATTGGATCTTTACCCCAGTCTGGAGTCCAAACGCCTTTCGGGATTTTTCTGCGCCGGGCAGACCAACGGAAGCTCCGGCTACGAGGAAGCCGCCGCTCAGGGTTTAATTGCCGGCATAAACGCGGCCCAGAAAATGCGAAAGGAAGCGCTTCTGGTATTAAGCCGCGCCGAAGCCTACATCGGCGTTTTGGTGGATGACCTCACCACTCTTGGAACCAAAGAACCATACCGAATGTTCACCAGCCGCGCCGAACACAGGCTTGTGCTAAGGCATGACACCGCTGACACTCGCCTCACCCCAAAAGCCAGAGACCTGGGTTTAATCGACGACGAACGCTGGGAAAGGTTTCAAAAAAAAATTGATGGGTTAAAGCAGATACAGGAGCTGTTAAAGGCGAAGAAAGCTTCCAGTCAGGTTTATCCCGCCGCCTCGCCCGAGTTTTCACCCTGGCCGACGGAATGGGTCGAGCGGGTATACCTAGACATCAAGTATGCGGGTTACATCGAAAAAGAAAAACGCGCCGTGGAAAAATTGGTTAAAATGGAGGGTGTTAAAATTCCTGGGGACTTGGATTATTCCTGCGTTACGGGACTTTCGGCAGAGGCAAAGGAAAAGCTAATCGCGGTAAAGCCATTGACGTTGGGACAAGCGGCGCGCATCCCAGGCATACGCCAGGGGGATATTGCGCTTTTAATGATAATATTGAGAAAATAATATGCTCAAATGAGGTGTCTATGGAAAAAAACAAAGCCCAGATTTTGGAAGGAACAGTTTCTGTTATCGTAAACACCATTTTGTTCGCGTTAAAATTTTGGGCAGGCATGGTAACCGGATCACTTGCGCTGGTCGCGGACGCGTGGCACACCCTCTCTGATTCCTTATCTTCGGTGTTTATAATTTTCGCGGTTAAATTGTCTTCAAAAAAGGCCGACAGGGAGCACCCCTTTGGCCATGGGCGCTGGGAACATATTTCTTCCATCTTTGTCGCTGTCTTATTGGGCATCGTTGCCTTCGATTTTTTTGAAAAGTCCGTAATCAGATTCAAAAACAAAGAAGCCGTTGAATACGGTACTCTGGCTATTGTCGTAACCGTAATTTCTATCGTAGTTAAAGAATTACTCGCGCAATTCGCGTTTTATTATGGGCGAAAAACTGATAACACTGTTGTTAAGGCGGACGGCTGGCATCACAGATCCGATGCCTTATCGTCGGTGATTGTATTGGCCGGTATTATATCCAGCCTGGTTTTTGGGGAAAAATTCTGGTGGATGGACAGTGTCCTGGGAACACTGGTCGCCCTGGCAATCTTTTACGCGACTTTTACAATTCTAAAGGAAGCAATAACCAAGTTATTGGGCGAAGAGCCGGACAATGATTTAGTCAAAAAAATTACCGAGCGGGTAAAAGCCGACTATCATAACGATTTGCGGCTCCACCACTTTCATATCCATAATTATGTTCTGCACAAGGAACTAACCCTGCATATAAAACTCGATAAAAACATGACCATAGAAAAAAGCCACGAGATTGCAACTGCTATTGAGAAAATGATAGAAACCGATTTTGGAATTATCGCGACTATTCACACAGAGCCACTAGAAGACTAATTTATCATTTCATTACCGCAAACGGCACTAATTGTAACACCCAGGTGTGGGGCGGGTATCCCCGCAGCTAGTGTTGGCGTGATTTCTTTTTACGCATAACAGTCAAAGTCTGCTCTAATGGTCATGGCCATTATTTTTCCACGCCAAAATGCTACCTGCGGTTATTACCGCCCCACACCTGGGTGATATACTTGGCAACCACCGTTTGCGATAAAGGAAGCATAAATTGCATATAAATTCTGCATATCACTAAGTCAAGTAGTCTTGCCTGCTTTAGCGGGGTGAAATGCAAAGTATTATCGAATGTAAAACCTTCTTTATCCGAATAAGTCTGGCTTGTCTGAAACCGCCGCGCAAAGCCTTGCAAGGGCGTACGGCGTGTGAAAGAAGAGGCCCTACAGAACCGAAGGTAGAGTTTCATACTACGCTGGGGACCCTGATTTGTCTAAATAGGCCCATAGACACCTGCTTTCCTGTCGGTGTGGGGATTCCCTGTCCAGACCGGTTTGGCGCGCGACCGTAAATGTAATGCCCATGCACAAAAACTAAATATTTAGAACAACGCCGGGGAGTTACGTTCAAAAAGGAATAGCGAGGGCGATAAGAGAGTAGATTCCAAGACACTAGCGGTCTGGGCAGGAAATCCTCAGACCGACTGTTTATGGCTGAGTTTCTTTTGGACCCAGTATGATAAATTAAGGTTTCAAGCCTGGCTTATCGAATTCCGGTGGTACTTTCGTCGGCTGCCCCTTGGAATCCACAAAGGCCCAGGTAACTTTTGCCTCGACAAGAAGATCATCCCCTCGCTTTATTTCCTGGGCGATTATTCCGCTTACCGCGCCTTTTTTTATGGGCCGCGATTCGATGAGCAGTTCATCATCCGCGATAGCCGACTTTTTATAATCAATCTCAACCCTGGCCACATAGATTCCGTAACCGGCTTTGACCATTGCCTTGTAATCGAAACCCACATCCCTGAGCAATTCATAACGTGCGTATTCCAGGTAGTTAAGGTAATTGGCGTTATTCACATGACCGTAACTGTCACATTCGTATGTACGTACTGTTAACTTGCATTTACAGAGCATTATTCAAATCATATAATGATAGCAATCATGTTTCAATACTGCCCATCATGCGGGGAAAAAGGCATCAAGTTTGAAAGGAATAAATTTGACTGCCCGTCTTGCGGGTTCGTGTATTTTCACAACACCGCCGCCGCGACAGGCTGCATAATACAAGCCGATGAAAAGATTGTGTTGCTGGTTAGGGGAAGGGAACCTGGAAAGGGGAAGCTTGATCTTCCTGGAGGATTTGTTGATCCAGGCGAGGAGATATTTGAAGGCTTATTACGGGAATTGCGGGAAGAACTAAGCTGGGAACCGCCGGTACTTCCAGGTCAGAACCTGGCTGATGTTTTTAAGCTCTTCGCTTCGTTTCCGAACATATATCCATACAAAAACATTACCTACAATACCTGCGACGTTTATTTTACTGTTTCAGCCCCAGGCCTTTCAGAAAAAGACTTAAAGGCCGAAGCTGACGAAATAGCAGAAATACGTTTTATGCGGCCCGGCGAGATCGATCTTGACGACATGGCCTTTGGCTCAACCCGCCGGGCAATTGAAGCTTTTAGAAAAATTATTTTTTAACCGCCGCGTACCTTGAAGCCCTGAAACTGCGCGTATCGGGGACATCATATTTGCCCACTGTTTTTTGCGCGTTTGTAATACGATCCGTAGGACTGGGATGGGTTTTGTTAAAACCACCCGGATGCGAGCTCTGGGTTTTCTCCAGTGTTTTCAGCATATCAACAAGGGACGAAGGCTCGTAACCCGCAAGATCCATAAGACTCATGGCCACTGAATCAGCCTCATACTCCTGAGTACGAGAGTAGCCATTTGTAACCATTGTTGTTACAACCTCGCTAATCGAGTCGCCGAAGATACCCACTAAATCCGAAATATTACTATTGCCCGCCGCACCGGCGGCTGAAGTTCCTGTAATCAATAGCGCCTGTGTTATGCGGCTGTTTTTTATGGCCTTAAGGCCGTGCTGAAGCTGTATGTGGGAAACCTCGTGGGCGATTACCGCTGCCAGGGTATCCTCGGATGTGCTGGACTCAATAAGGCCCCTTGTAATGAAAATATGCCCGCCGCTTGTAGCAAAGGCGTTGATTTCATCGCTGTCCAGAATGTTTACATGGTAGCCATTGAAAATTTCCGGTCTGGGCGAATTGATTACCAGGGCATTGCATATCTTGTTTACATAGGCGAGCATATCAGGTTTGTTGGTCTGAATTTTGTAAGTACTCAGAATATTTGCACCAACCGCCCGGCCAATGTAGTATTCCTGTTCGGGGGTAATGTCTTCAAAAGCTTTGGAAATCGCAACGCCGGATTTGGCAATGGCATCGGCTGTTTTTTCGTCAATTACTCCAAAAGCCTGACCAAGAGCCGCCCCTACCTGCGCGACACCTCCAAGGCTCTCACAGGAAAAAATCAATACCAGGAGGGCGAAAACTGAAATTATCGTTAATGCGGTTTTTGTATTTTTCATCTTACTCTCCTGTATTCAGATGGCCTTCGGTAACGAATTTATAAAGGTCATCCTGAGAAACCGTAATGGCTTCGGTTTTATCAACATCGGCGAAATTAAGTTCGCCCTTGGTTTTGTAGGCATCCTCCACTTCCTGATTGAAACCCTTCGCTGCCAGGGCTACTTCGCTGGCGGAAGCGGTAGTGCCGGATGACACAATCCGCCTGGCGCTCAGGTTACTTGCCGCCGTCCATCCGCTTAGGGACGTATTTGTTGCGGATCGAACCTCGGCCCATTTTCCATTTAGCTGCAGTACCGTAACCTCAGCGCCCAACTCCAGACTTCCCCTGGTGCCGGCAAAAAAGCCGGTGGATGATTTTATATCCGCTTTTTTGGCCGATACCCAGGCCACGCTCCCGCTTTTTATCTGGGCGAAAAGAGCGCCTACCTTCGGTCCATAGGACACCAGCAGGGCCAAACACAATAAAACCAACAATCTTTTCATGCAACACCTCTCTTCGTTAATATGGGCTTCTATATAAGCCTTACTTTTCCGTCAAGTTATCCACTCCGTCCCATTCCTTCGGCGGCGGAGAAGCGATAAAATCCACGCAGCGATCAATGTAAAGCTTTGCGGTCGAATCCTCGCTGTCTTTCTGATAAATTCCTGAAAAGAGCTTTTTGGCGCTTTCAAAATCGCGGTTTTCATAAGCCTCAAATGCCCTTTCCCAAACCTTGACCATTTCCAGCATTGACTGTGGAGCGTCGCTCTTGATCTCCAGCAACTCGTAGAGCCTTAACGGAACGGGAATACCCACCACGGTTACCCTGCTCAGGGGACGGACAATAAATCCATCTCCTATCTGATCTTTGGTATACTCGCTTATAAGGATACCATGGGTGTCGTATTGTTTATTCACCCCTTCCAGCCGGGCTGCCAGGTTCACCGCGTTTCCCATGATTGTATAATCCATCTTCGCGGGGGTTCCCATGAAGCCCACCACCATGTCGCCCGTGTTTATCCCAAGCCGGGTATAAAGCGGCCGCAGCTTCCGTATGACCTTGCCTTCAATCAATTTTGTAAGCGGTTTGAAAAATTCCCCGTCCGGTTTCATCATGCTTCCAACCATTTCAATTTCGCGCCTCTTCATTAGTATAGCGCTGCGACAAGCCCGTGCGGCGTGGTCTTCCATCCAGGCAGGGGCACCAAAGAAACCGATGATAGCGTCACCTTCGTATTTGTCAATTGTCCCGCCGTTTGCCAGGACTACGTTGCTCATTTCCGTCAGGTAAAGGTTAAGCAGGTTTACCAGCACCTTGGGGCCGTTCTCGCCGTACTGATCCTGAAGCTCTGAAGAAATGGAAGAAAAGCGCTGGATGTCCGTAAAAAGGGCTGTCATCTTTCTTTTTTCTCCACCCAGCTTCAATTGGGAAGGATCGGCGATAATCTGATCGATAACTTTTGGAGACAGTATGCGGGAAAACGCGCTTTTTATGAAGCGCTTGTCCTTGCCTTCCGTTGCGTAACTGTAAAGGGTAGAAGTAAGGTAGGCCAGCAGCGTAGCGATAATGGGCGCTGCCATTGGAACCCACCAGCCCAAATGAAAAGCCCAGAATCCGGCGAAAATAATAGCGGCAAAACTTAATACAAGCCCTCCGACTGTAGCAACGATACGGCCGGAGTAAAGCACCAGAGCCACCATCAGAATGACAGCTCCGAAAATAATCAAAGCCGCGACCCAATCGGGCGCCTTTGTTATAAAATCGCCCATCAGCAAATTATCCAGCATGGTAATATGAACCCCCATGCCGGGATAACTCGGAGAAATGGGGGAAGGGAAAATATCGAAAAGACCGGGAGCGTACACACCGACGAACACATAAGCGCCGGCAAAGTTTTCAGGCTCCAGAAAATCTTCCGGCGCTATGGATGTTTTCTTGGCGATATAATCGGCGCTTTGGAGTATATGGGCCAAACTGTACCGCGGATACCTTGTAATAGGATCCCCACGGAAGCGGAGCAGGGTTTTTCCTTCCTCATCTACCGGAATATTAAAATTCCCCCAGCGGATGAGCTTTCTTTTGGCATCATAGGAAATCGTGTTTTCATAGCCAGAGGCAAGCAGGGGAGCAGCCGCCAGGCTGGGTACCGCCTTGCCGTCAAAAAGGGTAAAGAGCCTGTAACGGCGGATTATTCCGTCCGGATCGGCACGGCCCGTAAAAGCGCCGACTGCCGCCGCTGTGTTTCTAAATTCCTCAATAGGGATTTGTGCGCGAACCTTTACTGCCTCATCAGCGCTATAGTCATTGGCAATGTCAAATTTGAATATGGCAAAGCCGAAATTTTCTGTTCTAAAAAGCGACTTGTCCAGATCAGAAGGCCAGGTGTTAACAGTCCCTGTCTGGCTGCTGAAATTGACCCCCTGTACAACCTTGCCATACCTTTTCGCTGCCTCGGCAAGAGAAGCGTCGTCCTGTTTGCCCCTTAGGTCTTCAATTCTTCCAAACGCTTCCATAGAAAGGCTCAACGCCGCCTGCAGCTCTCCTCTGGCGGTGGTGGCCCTGGTCATATCACGGGTTTTTAGCACGCTTTCAATGATTTCATCCTGCCTGGCGTTCCGATAAATTGAAGGCTCAGTGAAAAGTATATCGAAAACAACAGACTTGGCTTGCCCTAGATTCATGTAATCCACCAGCTCCGCATAAGCCTCTCTTGGCCATGGCCATCCCCAGCCCCGCTCCTGACGGCCCCATTCAATACTGTGCTGATCCAGGAGGATCAGAATTATATCCTGGGATTTCATGGAACTATTGGCAAAAAGGTTTATTCTGGGATCATAGAGCTTGTATTCTATAAAATTAAATAGACCTGCCAGATAGCCTGCAATAAGCGCTCCGGAAAGAACCAAAATTATAACCAAAGCTGACAGGTTTTTATGGTATTTTTTACCGATTTTTTTCATACCTACCTCTACTAATGCTATGATATTCCAGATTAAAGGAAATTTCCATAGCCCAATATTATTACACTAATGACTTTTCATAAAAAATATGCAATAATCCGGAGAGAATGGAACGCTTTCAAAATTTTAATTCCGGCAGGGTAATTGCTTTTCTTTTGGCGGTAATTGCCATTATTGTATTTTTCGCGGCATTAAAAGTTACTTCTTCGGTAGTTCTGCCATTTACAGTTTCCCTGCTTCTGGCGATTGTTACAATGCCGTTAGTTAACTTCCTGTCTAAATTCCACATCCCCCGCATTGTATCCGTACTGCTGGTTTTCCTGCTTTTTGTGGCTTGCCTTTTTTTTATGTGGATGATTCTTTATTCTTCCGGACGGGCAATTATCGCCCTTTATCCAAAATACGAAGCGAGGCTGACAGAAATCTACATTCAGGCAGGTCGGCTTTTTGAACTCCCCTATGACGAGCATCTTTCATTTGTTGAAAACCTTTGGGGACAGCTCGGCATAAGAACCCGCGCCAGAAACCTGACTATCGCCTTTTCAAATAGTTTTCTCAGCTTTCTGGCATCCGCCTTTATGGTTGCCATTTTTATGACTTTTCTTTTGTTGGAGGCGGCTTTTTTCAGGGAAAAGCTGGACATGGCATTTAAGGGAACCAGGGTAGTTCAAATCAAAACCATCATTTCGGATATCATGGTACAGGTCGCCCATTATCTTTCCATCAAGTTTTTTATTGCTGTGATTAACGGAATTCTGATTGGTTTCTGCCTGAAAACCATTGGTCTGGAATTCGCCATGATCTGGGGAGTATTCCAGTTTATTGCGAATTTTATCCCAAGCATAGGCAGTATTGCGGTGGGTCTGGCAGCCACTGTTTTTAGCATAATTCAGTTTTGGCCTGATCCTGCGCCAATGGCTGCCGTGGGTCTTATCATGCTGGTTATCAATATTATCTTTGGTTTCATATTGGAACCAAAAATTATGGGCGATAGACTGGGCCTTTCTCCGCTGGTTGTGCTTATTTCCCTTTTGGTCTGGGGATGGATCTGGGGCTTTGTCGGCCTAATCCTCGCTGTGCCCATGATGGCGATCATAAAAATCATCTGCAAAAATATACCTGTGCTGGAGCCGATTTCCATACTTTTAGGATCGCACAAGGCCTCGTTATTAGGGCGCAAGGATTGAGCGGCCCCTGCGGAGGATAGCTTTGGGGTACTTCTCGTTAATCTTAAGTATGGATTCTTCCAGGCGGCGTTCTTTTTCTTTCGCCGCGTCAAAAAGATCACCCTGGTGCAGGTTATTTTCTTCCGTCAGATTTGCCAGTCCCGCCCCGATAAGGCGTACTCCCCTTCCCCTCTGGTACTTTTTATGGAATAGATCAAGTACATGCTTGTAAAAGTCATTCAGGGTAAGAACCGGATCGTGGAATGTTTTTTGCACATTCCCGGTAGAAAAATCGCTGTAACGTATTTTAAGGGAAACTGTAGCGCTTTCTACCCTGCTTGAGATAAGCCGGAACATCAGTGTTTCACAAATTTCAAGAAGGGCAGTTTCTATTGCAAACTCATCAGAGATATCATAAGCGAAGGTACGCTCGGCGCTCATGGAATGGGAGCCAGGCTCCCTGTCGAAATTTTCGGCAGACTCCCCTCTTACAGCCCTATAAAGAAAATTGCCAAATGCGTTTCCAAACATGGATGCAAGGCTTTCTTTGGAAAGCCGGTAAATGTCTTCGCAATTTTTTAGCCCGTGCTTGTCAAAGATTTCCTGCGTTTTCTCCCCGGCCCCCCATATCTTTGTTACAGGAAGAGAACGCATAAATTTTTCCTCTTCTCCGGCTTTTATTATAAAGAGTCCATCCGGCTTGGACATACCCGAAGCGATCTTTGCAACGTACTTATTTGAAGCTATTCCCGTAGAAACGGTAAGACCAGTTTCAAGGCGAATCCTTTCCTTAAGCTTTTTTGCCGCAGTCTCAGGAGGGCCGAAAAGCCCTTCGGTTCCCGTGATATCAAGAAACGCCTCATCTATTGATAACTGTTCAACAACAGGCGAAAAATCGTTGAAAATTTTCATTATCTCATCCGACTTTTTCCTGTAGCGGCTCATACGGCCCCGCATAAATATTCCATTTGGACAAAGCTTATTCGCCTGTGTTATGGGCATCGCCGAGTGAACGCCGAATTTTCTTGCTTCGTAAGAAGCGGCAGACACCACACTGCGCCTGTCGTCCGGCAATCCGCCAACTATGACGGGCTTGCCCCTAAAGTCCGGATTGTCGAGTTGTTCCACCGAGGCGTAGAAAGCGTCAATGTCCGCATGGATAAAACAGGGCATGGTTACCAATATGAGTTAAAGATTATTGAAAAAATCAATCAAAAACAGGGATAATTAAAGGACAGGTGGGACTAGAATTGGGAATATTTTTTATGAATCCTGAGATAGAGTCAATTGATAAACAGTCATCATACCGACAAGGTTTTCTGCTTTATACATATCGGTAATGTAATAATTACGCTTTTCAAATTCTTTTAAGAACTGCGCCTTATATCCATCAAAATATGGAACAGTCAATAGATAAAAAACATCCGGATAAGCGTATTTTTGAACTTCTTCCGGAGTATTAAGAACCGGTACTTTTAAAAAAATACTGTCCGGATCCTTATAATCAAAAGTTCTTCTTCTTGTACGAGTATTCCAATACACTGCTGTTTCCAGGCCACAAATCATAGTTTCATCATGGGGGACCATCATTTGGGCAATGATCGTATCTTCATCCGGATTGATTTGCCTTAAAATACTTTCAAGCAACGAGTCATAAAAAGTAAATTCATTATTGAAATTGCGTGAATCACCAGCCCATTTAGCTTCTACTTCTTTAAAAACAGCCCCATAAAGGAACCGCTTTCCTGTATGGATATAATAAGCCCTAAAGTGCATATATGGATCGATGTTATAGTATGTTTGTATAAGAAATAGAATCGCAAGCACTCCTAAAACAATATTCCGCACTACTTTCCAACGAAACAAAACGTGAACGGAAGCAAAAGCGAAAATAACCAGCCAGAAACCTCCTATGGTAACATAGCGTGGGCATAATCGGTTTAACAACAAGCACGTAAAAATAACGTAAGATACTAAAATACCTATTACTCCCATAAATGCAGGCATATTAACTGACGACAATAGTTTTATTGAACGCTTTCGAAGTAGCGAAAAAATATAAGCAAAGAAACCACAAATACACACCAGAGTACTAAGCCAAATAGAATTACTTACAAAGAATTGAATAAGTCGGTCAAGGATATAATTAATATTAAAACCGAAGCAATCAATTCCTTCATTATCCCAGCGAAACGATGTCTGTGCTATTCTTCCTGGATTATCAGTAACAATTTTTGTTGTAATAATATAAAAAATCAAAAATAGAATTGGCGGTATAATAAACAGCATATTCTTTATGGACAAAAAAGTTTTCCGGCTCCTTTTAAGAATATTTTCCTCTTCGCATCTAAAAAACTCAGTTAATAAAGCGGTTCCTATAAACACGCAATAAATCATTATTCCGGGTTCCTTTGTAAGGCTATTTACCGTAGCAAAAAAAATAAATAAAATAAAAAACTTTTTTAAATAGCAATAGACCATTATAACAGTAAAAACGCACGCGTAATAATCAGGATTTATATAGGTAAACAGGCCTAAAATATAAGGGTAAAACATTAAAATGGCGGTTCCAATGGCCTTTGTGATTTTTGAGGTCTTCGGAAAAAACTGACCAAGTATGCTATATAGGCATAAAAAAGAAATTATAGTCAATATTAATGTTACGCCATAGACTCCTACAACCAGTCTTGGAAAAATAAACTCGCCTATCGCCAAAAATAAGGATAAACCCTGTATTACATGACCCCAAATAATAAAATCTTCAACAAATGATTTTAACGTGTTTTCATATTTTTCTGTATTAAACATCAGGCGGCCATAGTATAAATTAGCGTCCCCCCTTGGTAACAAATTAAACTGAAAAGCCGCCAGTACTATAAACACGGCACAGAATATAAAAATTAACGGGTTTCTTCTTATATAATTAAGATAGCGCGAACATATATCCTTAAAACGTTTTACAGTAATAAGCAAACAGCATGATATTGTACCCAAATCCATAAACACGGCAAGCAGGATAATACCCAGGCCCGAATTAACCGTGCGCGATTTTGCGGTCAAAATCGCTAGTGTCCCGAAAAGCCCTACTATTCCCATTACAATTGTTAATTCAAAGAGAATACGGCTTTTTTTTTCAGCTATGTTTATTATTTTACTAACTATCGAAAGGAAAGTTTTATTGTCTGGCATATTTGCTCTACCTCCTTTTGCGTTAACTCAAAAAACAGTGGTAATCTTAATAGACAATCCGTGTATCTATCCGTATTCTTTAGTTCGCGTCCATCATGCTTATTTTTGTAAAATTCGCTGCTGTGCAGACTTAGATAATGAAAAACGGCGTTAATGCCGTTTTTTTTCAAGTGTTCAATTAAAGCAGTTCTTTCTTCCAGCGTATTACAAACAATATAAAACATATGGGCGTTATTTGTCGCGTATTCAGGTATCTCAGGCAACTGAAACATCCCTTTATCCGCCAATGGTTTTAGACAGTCATAATAAGCGTTCCATATTTGTTTTCTTTTCGTTTGAATATTTTCCATGTGTTCTATCTGCGCCCACAGAAACGCGGCAATGATTTCAGATGGCAGAAATGAGCTCCCTATATCAACCCATCCGTATTTATTAACTTCACCACGGAAAAATTCCGCGCGGTTTGTTCCTTTCTCCCAAATAATCTCGGCGCGATGAATAAAGCGCTCATCATTAATTGCCAACATTCCACCTTCACCGGATATAATATTTTTTGTTTCATGGAAAGAAAACGCCGACAAATGTCCAATGCTACCCAATGGTTTTCTTTGATCCGTTTTTGGTGACAGATAAAACGAATCAATGGCCTGTGCCGCATCCTCTATTATTAGTAAGTTATATTTACCGGCGATGTCAATAATTTTGGCCATATCACACGACATGCCGGCGTAATGTGTAATTACTATGGCTTTCGTCCGCTTTGTAATCAAGACTTCTATTCTATCAGCGTCAATATTAGGGTGACTGGATTGACTATCCGCAAAAACCATTTTTGCCCCCTGTCGTACAAACCCCAACGCTGTGGAGACAAATGTGTAGCTAGGAACAATTACCTCATCGCTCTCTTGAACGTCAGCAAGAATAGCGCACATCTCAAGAGCATCCGTGCACGAAGTAGTAAGAAGACACTTTTTAAAGCCATATTTCCCTTCAAAAAATTGCTGGCACTTCTTTGTGAATTCTCCGTTACCGGATAGCTTTCCAAAACGTACAGCCTCTTCAATGTATCGTATTTCTTTTCCTGTTAAATATGGCTTATTAAATGGTATCATATTATTTCTTTTCCCCAATAAAAATGAATCCGCTGGCTATATTTTTGGCTTTTGGGTGATGAATTAACAACATGTCCAAAAACTTTAAAGGAAACGTTACCAACATGATTAAAAACAGCAATACATAATAAAGCGGCTTTATCCCAAAAGACAATATTATCGCGAGCCACTCCTGTAAAATCCATAAAAACCCTGAAGTAGGACCGCTTCCTAGTTTTATCTCTTTTAAAGTAAAATTTTTAAATGCCTCTTTGGTACCTTCAATTGTAAAACGATAAAAATCTGAAGGCGATGCGTGAAATCCCTGTATAAATGGAATATACGAATAAATTATCCCGCCCTTTCCGGATGCGTCTATCGGTTTTAAAACTCGGTGTATCTCATTGATTACTTCTTGCTGATTCGGAATATGTTCCAGTAACGCCATATTTATTATTAAATCCACACTGTCATTCTTAAAGGGCAGATTAGTAACATCACAGATTATATCCACATTATTATAAGGTACAATATCAAGGTTGGAAACAAATTTAGAAATATTTGAATTACCGCTGCCTAAATTGATAATAATTGTTTTTTCATTCATATCCTGTAAATATGTCCCTAAAAATTTTTTTAGATAACTTGTCGCCAGAACAGGTGAAACTAACCAAATCAGAAATGAATACAATTTTTCAAATTTCTTTAGTGAATACTTTATCTTATCAAGAGAATCTTTTATTTTTGATACTGAATATTGATCGAAATTATATTTTCCATTTTGAGTTGAAATTACTTTTCCACACCCTAAACATTTTATCTCATTATCATTATGTTTGAACTTATCATTTTTACATTCCGGGCAGATTAATATATCGAATGGAATTGGCTTACTAATTTACATTTCTCCTTTTATACTATGATTGCGTTTCATTTTCAGCAATACCTTCTTCAAACTTAATCAACAAATAATTTGTGCTTTGCAAAGCAACTTTTAATCTTGAATCACGATTGTAATGTATAAATAACGCATCCTGTATTAAATTAGCGGCTATTACATTTGGTTTTGCCACAAAGAGATATGTTTCCGCTTCTAACAATGTTAAATACAAATTTTTATAACGATTGCTGTAAGGTATATTTGTAAACCACCCCGTTCCCACAAGAGAAAAATCACTAAAATATTCTCTAACATGAAATGGGCTGCATAATTTTTCAATCTGCAAATCAATACAAAAATTAAATATCCTGGTATTCTTACCTTTTATCCTTTCTATAACGGCGTTTTGTTCTCCTATGAACACCTCCATGTATTTATTATATTTCTTAATTTGATAAATATTTGATAAAAAATTTATGTTAAGGAACGCTATAATTATTATATATATAACCCGCATTACTTTTTTGGAAAAAATTGAATCATTAATATATATAAAATAAACAATAGGAAAAAATAAAGCCATAAACACCCTTTTGCTTATTATACCATCTAATGAAGTATATAATAGAACAATAGATAAGTAAATTAAAAATAAGGGAATAAAAATTTTCTTTTTCTTATTTTCTGTAGAAACAAAAAATATGATCGAAGAAACTAAAATTATTGATAGTGTCCACTTATAAGTACCAAGAAAAGGTATAATGTTTCTAAGCTTTGCCATTATTGATATATCTGCAATTAATTCTCTTATTTCTCGTAATCTTGCCAAATCAACGTATTCGTTATCAATAAAGTGGTTTAAAAAAAGCCAATAATCACCTTGAGAAATTACACTCGGTGGAATATTGTCTATTATTAATAACCTGTTTGGATTGCCCAGTATATATCCTCTTACTTCATTATATTCACGATAATAAGACCAGTTTTCAACATTATATGCCTGTTTATCAATGATTTGCAATAGAAACGCGCCAAAAATAGAGATGACAACAGGAATTAGTATCTTTAAATGTTTTCTTATATCAGGATAAACTTTATAAATAAAAAATGGCAACATCAAAAGCAAAACCACCATTGCCGAGTGAAATCGGACAAACGTAGCAATAAAAAATAAAACCAAACCACAAATCACAAAAACTTTTTTTCTTTCAAACAGGAGCAATATACCGGCAAAAGCGGCAATACCTGCTGTACTTGTGAACTGCAAGCTTTGAATATTCGTTAATTCCAAAACATAAAGTAAAATGATTGAAATAAATTTTGCTGATTTTATTTTATTTGAGTTAATAAAACTGAAGATAATAATACTTAAAGATATAATATGAATAATACAAAAAGATACTGTGTACCATTCGATTCCTTTAAATGCCTTATAAAAAAAAGCCAAAACAAGTCCATAAAAATAATGTATAAAAACAAGACGGGCTTCCGGTATCCCGGTATAAGCCCCTGAAGAAATAAGGCACATTGCAAGATCGTCATTGGTTTCAAAACTTATTGGCAAAAAATAGGCAGATAAGCTAAAAAACAATATATTTAGAAATAGTATAAGCAAAAATTGCAACAGTTTGTTGCTTTTGATCGAAAAATTCATCCTTTTCTCCATAATTAAACAAGTAAGCCGAGGTATCTATTTCTTTGTTTGTAATAATTTTCTTTTGTTAAAGTAACCAATATAGAATTGCCATCTTCACTATTCTTTATATCACAGCCTAAAGCTTTATTAAATTGAATAGCGCGTTTATTAGCAGGGATTATTTGCCCATATACATAATCAAGATTGATTTTTTCAAAAGCAAAATCATGATAGCAAAAAGTGGCGCGGAAAGGCACATCAGAATTTAGATATTTATCCTCATAAATAAATATTCCGCCTTCCCCGCATTTTTTTTCTTTGTCAATATTTTTTAAATTAACCAAGCCAATTTCTTCCCAGTTATACTCTATAATGAAATAATAATTTGAATCGTTATTTATTTTATTATACCATTCTATTTGCATTTCTTCTGTAATATACTCTTTATAAAACATATATTGACAAATTTTGGGGTCATTTCTCCAGTTTCGAACAAGTTCAATCTTATCTGCTGTTAAACGATGTAATTTAACAGCATAGCGTTCCCATTCCATAATACGCCGTCTTATCCAACCAGAGACTTGATTTTTTCTTCTATATCATCCAGAGACTTCATCAATGCAATATCTTCCGGTTCAAGAGAAATGTCAAATTCCATCTCTAAACCTAACACTAGCTGCAAATGATGCATCGAATCCCATTCAACGCAGTTCTTTTGAGAAATATCATCAGGAACGGAATCTAAATTAAACGTGTCCTTGATTACTTGCCTTATCCTTTCACGCATAATTCCTCCACAGTATATATATCAGACAAAGAAAAAATTTTATTCCCAAGAACCAATTCATAATCTGTATTATACGGCGTTATTTTTTTTACAGTAAACCCAATACTATCATAAAATTTTTCAACTTGTCCATTCTTTGTTGTCTTTATATAGGACGCTCTTACCTGTTGTATACACATTTCTTTTAATTTCATTAATATAAATGTAACAAATACACTTTCTATTTTTCTTCCAAGAATACGGCAGCTCAACAGCAAAGTATCTATAAATGCTGTTTCGTTTTCAATAATGACAACAATCAAGCCAGTAAGCCCATTATCACCAAATCTGTCTTCTACCCGTAATCCGCATACCAAAGCTCCATTATCGACAAATGCTTGTATCTCTGTTTCCGTATAGCGCCGTGTAGTCAAATTAAACTGGTTCGTTTTTTGAGTCATCTGCGCAAACCGCGCCTTATTAAACTCATTGAGTTTTTCAATTGTCAACCTGATTTCAAGACTGCGTAAATAGTCATCCATATCCGTAAATTGATTTTTATAGTGCGCCCTTTCAGCATTTTCTTTATACTGCTGTGTTTTGACCAAATCTTCCTGGGTTAATGCATAAGTATTAAAAAAATCATCAGTTAGTTGCTTAATAAAAACAGGATAAAGATACGGGCGTACGGGAAATTCAGGCACGCTAACTTCGGGAAGCGCCTGTCTTATCAGTTCACGTTCAACCGGATTATCATCTATAAACACCATACTATCTAATCCGATATTCAGTTCCAACGCAATTTCCCTAATATTATCGGCTTTATTATTCCAATTAATTCTATAGGCGGAAAAATTATCTCTCTTTAACAGCACATCAGGATGATTATCCAATACGGTAAATACCTCATCTTCATTGTTTTTGCTGCAAAGCGCAAGAATGATCCCAATGCGGCTTAATTCCAGCAAATAGGCCTGGAAAAAGCGGTATACATTCCCAGGATAATCCTCTCCCATTTTTATTCCGTCTGCGTCATCTTCTCCTAAAATACCTGACCAAAGCGTATTATCCAAATCAAGCACAATACATTTTTTGCGCTTCATTGCCAGCACTTCAAGCTGCCGTGAGAACCACTTAATAAACAACGGGGCCAATTTTGGATTTATGGGCATTTGCGAAATAAAGTAATATTTCCAGTCTATTAATTGTTCCACAGAAAAGGCGTGAAAAAATTCTCCAATGTTAATTATTTTTACATTGGCGTATTCAGTCATAGCATATACTTTCCTGTTATATGCAATAACGGCATCATCCAAAACTGTATCTGATGTTATGTAATTTGGCATGAAAATAGGCACCATTGTAAAAACGATAAAGGTTTTATCTTTATTAATGTTTGAATAAACCATATTGAGCAGATCGCCATAATGCACTATTTCTTCAGCTGCAATATCAGTATTTAATTTGTACGGCATGAAATAAAACCAAATATAGGCATCCGCTGTGTCATCGATAAATGAGACATCTTTGTAACCGGAAAAACGGGCTTCAAATCCTTTAAAGAAGGGTTCTATTGTAAAATTGCGAAAGATAAAATACTTCATGCGGTACTAATACTCAATCAATAAAGAGATGGTACAATTTTTAAATTCTGTATATACTGTTCCCCATGATAAGCCTGCCCCAAATCCGCACAATATTACCTTTTCATTTTCCCTGATTTTGCTCTCCAGCTCAGAAACTATGGTTAAAGGAATTGAAGCGGAACTGGTATTTCCAAAACGATCAATACAATAGGGAACTTTTGCCGTATCAATTTTTAATTTTTTTACAATAAATTCAATCATGAATTTATTAGCCTGATGAAACAAAAAATAATCAATATTCTCTGGCTGAATGGATAAAACAGCCAGCATATTTTTTATTGCTTTTGGAACCACACGCAAGGTAAAATTAAAAACATCCATGCCGTCCATATAGATTTGGTGATCTGAACGTTTGTTCCCATCCTCTCTTTCAGTAATTTGCAGATTCTCAACAGTGGCAGGATTCCGGCATTCTCCTGCCGGTATTATTAAAGCTTTTGAACCGGAACCGTCAGTCATTAGCTCAAAATATGAATCAGAATAATCACCTTTCTCTACAAGAGTTGCCGTACCCGCATCCCCATATAAAGGCCAGTTTACTTTGTCATACGGAGATGTAATTTTTGAAAAAGTTTCTCCAATCAAAAGTAAGACTCTATTTATTCCTTGTTGTGATGCATAAGCAAAAGCGGTAGATAAGCCATATATATAACCGGAACAAGCTAAATTTAAATCAAGACTTGCAGTTGTATTTGGCAAACCAAGCCTATCCTGTAAAAGCGGGGCAGTGGCAGGAAGCTTATAATCCGGCGTTTGGCTGAGAAACAATAGAACGTCTATCGTGTTTACATCTATCTGATTGTCATCTATCAATTTTTTTGCCGCTTTGAAACAAAGATCTGAAGAACAGGTATCCGCATCACTTATACGGCGTTCTCTTATTCCTATCGAATTTATTGTTTTTTCGATTTCTTCTTCAGGAATCAGATAGCCAAGGTCTTTGTTGTAAGCAATATTAGAAGGGACACATGCCGCCATCGCCCGAATACCAACATTTTTATAAGTAATAAAAGCCATATTTTTCCTTTAACGTTATAACAGCGTAAAGCCGCCGTCTATAATTAAATTAGCGCCAGTCGTCCATGTGCTTGCGTCAGAAAGAAAATAAATAGCGGCATAGGCTATTTCTTCCGGCCTACCGTATCTTTTTAACGGATATAATTTCTTATCAATATCCAGTTGTTCCTGTGTTATATCTCCCCTGTGTATAAGAGGTGTTTCTGTCATTCCTGGCAGAATACAATTTACTCTAATCTTTTTTGGCGCCAAATCCACAGCCATATTTTTAGCTATTGCTGTAATAGCTCCCTTGGAAGCCGCATATACAGAATTTCCGATATGTGTTGTAACGGGTCCGTCTATAGACGAAATAAATACAATTGAAGCTTCTTTTGATATTTTTTTTGTTTTTATCAATGATTGCGATAACAGCACAGGCGCTAAAAAATTTACATCAAATATACTGTTTATCTCCCTTGGAGAAATAAATTGGAAGGGCAATGTTTTCACAATACCTGCTGCATATACGATTCCGTTCAAAATCGGGAGTTGATTCGGTAGTTCACTTATACTTTCTTCTGAAGATAGATCACAAATTATCTTTTTGTGATTACTACCCTCCAATAAGTCAAATGTTTGATTTAATCTTTCTTCATTTCGACCGGTAATGATAATAAAAGCTCCCATTTTGGAACATTCCAAAGCAATAGCTTTACCTATTCCTGAAGAAGCGCCTGTAACTAGTATTGTTTTTCCATTCAAAGAAAATGGGTTATACATATTAAGTCTGTGCTTTATATCCCATCACGATATTAAACAAGTCTTCAATAGTTTCAGAGCTTCTGATGTCATCACCTTTAATAATAACATCGTATTCATCACTTACCATCGCGATAATTAACAAAGCGGTCATTGAAGTCCAATCAGCCAATGCCTTATATTTTGTATCCGGCTTAAATTCACCCGCATCAGTTTCATCAAACTGTTCCGCGAATTTCCCTATAAATTCCTGTAAACTCAAAAACCACCTCCTACCCCTACTGCATTTTCTTCAGTATTGACATTAATCTCATCTTTCACAATAAATAACTGTCGCCCTTTAACCTGAGTAAAAATACGCTCAATATATAAGCCCACAATTCCCAATACAAATAAAATTATTCCACCTACAAACCATATCGAAAAAACTGTTGTTGTAAATCCCCCTAACTGAATAATACCAGTTAATCTGGCAATAATATTGTATAAAGCTAACAAAAAAGAGAATATCGAAACAATTAAGCCAAACTTAATGGATAATTTTAATGGCTTGTCACTGCTGGAAAGAATTACATCTGTCGCCAAACGAAACAACTTGGTTAATGTATAAGAGCTTCTCCCTTCAAAACGCTCGCCATGTTTTGCATCAATTTCACATGAATTAAATCCCAAATACTGAATAAGAGTAGCAAATGATCTGGCATACTCTCTCATTTTATTGTATTCACCGATTACTCTTGAATGATAAATACCAAAACTACCATTATTATGCAGCTTTATACCGCTTAAATATTCAAAAACAGCATAAAAAATCCTTGACGGTATTTTTTTAAATAATTTATCTTGCCGTTCTGTCCTTCGCGCATAAACAATATCCCAGCCCTCCCGCGCTTTCCGGTAAAGGTTTGGAATTTCATCGGGTCTATCCTGTAAATCACAATCCATAACCACAACCCAATCGCCTTTTGCGTAATGCAATCCCGCGGTTATCGCGTAGTGTTGCCCAAAGTTCCGGCTTAGATTTATACCTTTTACCCGGTTGTCTTGCGCACATTCACCTACAACTGCTTCCCATGAGTTATCCAGGGAGGCATCATTTACAAGTATAATTTCGTAACTGTCTGTAATAGTCCTTAAATTCTCATGCAGTTGGCGAACCAATTCGGGAATTATCTTTTCCGCCTGATAAACAGGCGATACTATTGATATGTGCGGGTTATTTGTCATGCTTTCACCGTTACAATATACTATCGCTGTCTATAATTTTTTTCCATCCAGTGCTGGTACTCCCCGCTTCTAATGTTATCCACCCAATCGGCGTTGTCAAGGTACCATTCTACTGTACGCTCAAGTCCTTCCTCAAAACTCACAGATCGCTTCCACCCTAACTTACTCTTTATTTTTGTACAGTCAATCGCATAGCGCCTGTCGTGGCCAGGACGATCTTTGACAAAAGTAATTAACGCCCGTATTTCTTCCGCGTCTTTTCCCTTTTTCTTCGCCACAAAGTCAATAAGCGCATTAAGCAGTTTTATGTTTTCCCACTCGTTTTCCCCGCCAATATTGTATTCTTCCCCTGCCATGCCGTTTTTTATTATAGTCCATACAGCGTTGCAATGGTCTTCTACATATAGCCAATCACGGATATTCTTTCCGTCTCCGTAAACAGGCAGAGGTTTCTCTTCAAATATATTAAGGATCATTAACGGAATAAACTTTTCAGGAAATTGATAAGGGCCGTAATTATTTGAACAGTTGGAAAGAGTAACAGGTAAACTATAGGTGTGGTAGTATGACATTACAAGGTGATCGCTTGCCGCCTTACTGGCTGAATATGGCGAGCGGGGATCGTAAGAGGTTGTCTCGGTAAATTGTCCTGTTTCGCCAAGTGAGCCGTACACTTCATCGGTACTGACATGGTGGAACAATACATCCTGAGCGCTTCTCCAGGCGTTGCGGGCACACTCCAGCAGTGTAAAGGTTCCCAGGACATTTGTCTTGATAAACGCCTCCGGGTCCAGTATCGAACGATCCACATGACTCTCCGCTGCAAAATGCACTACCGTATCAATGTCGTATTTTCTGAAAATTTCTTCAACGAAGGCCCTATCACAAATATTGCCCTGTTCAAAGAAATACCGCGTTTTCCCAAACTTCTCACCTATTTCCTTTAGGCTTGCGACGTTACCGGCGTAGGTAAGGGCATCCAGATTGATAATTCGCCCATCGAACTTAGGCGTTTTGCCGCCCTCGCCAAATAGAAAACGGATAAAATTAACGCCGATAAAGCCAGCGCCCCCTGTTACAAGGATGTTCGTTAATTTACGCATTCTGTGTATTTCTGGCTATGTATTGCAAGTATTCGCCGTATTCTGTCTTGTAGCCGGAAGCCAGATTCATTAAATTATCCCTGCTTATCCAGCCGTTGTTATACGCGATTTCTTCAATGCAGGAAACATACATACCCTGCCTTTTCTGAATCGCTTCGATAAAATTGGCTGCTTCCAAAAGGCTTTCATAAGTACCTGTATCCAGCCAGGCCATGCCTCTTCCCAGGGTCTCAACAGAAAGTTTGCCACGCTGTAGATATACATTATTAACAGAGGTAATCTCTATTTCGCCTCTCGCTGAGGGCTTAACGGTTTTCGCTATCTCTATTACAGTATTGTCATAAAAATAAAGCCCGGGAACCGCGTAATGACTTTTGGGAGAGGCCGGTTTTTCTTCTATGGAAAGGGCTTTCCCGTTTCTATCATATTCTACCACCCCATAGGCACCCGGTTCTTTTACATAATAGCCAAAAATCGCGGCTCCGCCTTCATTTTCAACGCGGCTTTTAGTTTGCTTTAAGGTTGTACTGAAACCCCTGCCAAAAAATACATTGTCACCCAAAACCAAAGCGCAGTTATCCTTGCCTATAAAACTTTCTCCAATAATAAAAGCGTCGGCCAGACCATTGGGATTTTCCTGAACTTTATACTCAAAATTCATACCTAGCCAGTCGCCTGGCCCAAATAAATCTTTAAAAAGAGGGATATCTCTTGGCGTAGAAATAATCAGGATGTCCTTTATTCCTGCCAGCATGAGTACCGAAAGCGGATAATAAATCATCGGTTTGTCGTAAATCGGTAACACTTGCTTGGAGACGACCTTGGTAATAGGGTAAAGGCGGGTACCGGAACCACCGGCAAGTATTATTCCTTTCATGCACATAGTCCCTTCGTTAAGTATTTATGCTTCATTATCAGGTTCTCCGGTTGTAAAAAATTTATAAACATAAATTGTTCCATAGTTATAAGGAAATTCACCAACTACATCAAAGAAACCTTTTACATCAGAAAATTTGTTTACCATATATACAAAAAATGGATTATATTGATAATTAAAATTAATATCATAAGCAGACATTAACAAAACATTATCATCGATAAATGATTGATAATCCAGTTTGTCAAGTCCATTACATTCCAGCTGTTCATACCACATAGGGGAATAGAAATATGCACCACCCCAGAACATGAGATTAACAGGTTTTCTCTGACTGAATACCTTAAATGGAGATGAATTGGAGCTTACCATTGAATTATCATATACAAAAAAATATTCCGGATTATTCATAGCAATTGTTTCTGCTGTATTTCTCATTCCCTCTAAATAATTCTTAGTATCTTTTAATTCATTAATATTTATCAAACGCACCCCTAATGTTATGCAAAGTATTAATGTAAAATTTACGAAAATATCAGCTTTATTACCAAAATACTTATTAATAAATCCACTACTTTGCTGTTCCTTAACCTTTTTTAACGATTTACCACATAATGCACATACGAAAATAGTTATACATGACGCAAGCAACAACATTAACATGTATTGAACTCGCGCAGGAAAACGGTTTTTAAACAAACATAAATATGCGATAAAGCTATGAAATACTACAAAAATGAATATCAAGAAAATATTGCCAATTCTAAACGATCCCAGAATATCATTGGATTCTTGTTCTGAATATGCAGAGTACCGCAAAAAAAACACAACAATGAACATTGCCAACAACAGAAAATATAGAAATCTGGTATGTTGATTCTGAAAATAAGGCAAAAGAACATTTATTGCCGAATTAACAGTTGACAAAAATGATCCTTGACTTCTTTTTGATATACCAAGATTATTTATAATTGGCATATATTCATTATTTCTGTGTTCTGTCAAATAACACCAATAAAGTATTGCGTAATATTCACTTGGTTCGATGCCTATTTCCTCAGCACTCACAGTATTTATAAAGTCAATGTCCAAACTTAAACCAAAATGATTATGGTATTCGATCCATTCAGTCTTTTTTTCTACGTTTGCTCTTATAATTTTATCAGTGACAATACCAGCTAAAATGAACATTATAACTGAACCAAACATAAGCAACATTTTCCTGTTTTTAAATGCTTTAAAAACAAAAACAATACATAAAATAATTGTTGCAGGAATAAAAGTATCTATTCGTATAATATAGCAAAAAAACCATAGAATAGCTATAAAAGCGCAACGCATAATAGCCTTATGTTTAAACGAAAGCTCGAACGTAATTGCAAAGGCAATTGCTGCCGCTGCCGAAAAACCGGCCACAGTTGTAAACTGTATTAAGACAACAGGGCGAAACGCAAATACACAGAGAAACAATATACAAAACAAAGTGCCGG
>Ga0268262_10001110_pt1 | contig 34408 bp, 27 predicted proteins | sample TergutNc150P3_FD_190354 | JGI IMG/M metagenome (GOLD analysis project Ga0268262, IMG submission 190354) | Nasutitermes corniger P3 segment gut microbial community from laboratory colony in Florida, USA - Nc150 P3 (SPAdes) (version 2) | ecosystem: Host-associated > Arthropoda: Insects >...
GAAGAGCGGCGCGAGGTATTGAAAAACCTTACAGGCGCGGAAATCGACGCGGACATCATGCGCATACAAGCCGAAAATCCCGACAGGGGCATAACGGCGGAAGCGTTTCGGGAAAAGATGCGTCGGATGGAAGAGGCGGAAGCCGCCAAGCGCCGCGTCGAAATGGCGGGCGCGTGATGTCCGCGCCATACTCGTCAAGAGTATGTACAAAAACGGCTTAACCGTTGCGCAACTAGTAAAAAGCACAAACCTTTCTGAAAAGGTTATCAAGCAGATTTTAGGCGTGTAAATTGGACGGGAGCGGGGGGATTCAAATCACTCTTACAAATGGAGAGGTTATGCGGGCGATATTTATGGTATCGGCGTTGATTGCGGTGTTGGCCGGGGGGGCGGCGGCGCAGCAGAAAGGGGCGTTCACCGACGGCAGGGACGGGAAGGCGTACAAGACGGCGAAGATCGGCGAACAGACGTGGATGACGGAGAATCTGAATTATCAGACGAAAACGGATAGCTCTTGGTGCTATAACAACAGCGCCGACAGTTGCAAAAAATACGGCAGGCTTTACGGCTGGAATACGGCGAAGACGGTCTGCCCATCCGGATGGAAGTTGCCGGATACGGCGGATTGGGACAGATTGAAGACGGCGGCGGGCGGGCGGGAGATCGCGGGTAAGAAGCTGAAATCAAAGAGCGGTTGGAAAGAAAACGGCAACGGTACGGACGACTACGGATTTTCGGCCCTGCCCGGCGGACACCGGTACCCCGACGGCGGGTTCTACGATGCCGGCAGCTTCGGCTACTGGTGGACGGCTACGGAGTACGATGTCCGCGACGCATATCTCCGGTATATGAACTACGACAACGACGGCGTGTATGAGAATTACTACTATCTCAACCGGAGCGAGGGGTACTCCGTGCGGTGCGTTTCGGAGAAATAGTTTATCTCGCCGTAATCCTAAGCCAACTATTATATTATTTCAAATGCCGACAGCACCCGACAGACACTGTATAATATGCGGCGAGCGCAAGCCCGCGTCGCAGTTCGAGAGGAAGGGCGAGCATATCGTCCCCCGGTTTCTCGGCAACCGGCGGTTGCGGACGCCTTTCGTGTGCAGGGCCTGCAACGGCGCCTTGGGCGGGACGGTCGATTTGGCGCTCAAAAGCGCCCCCGGCGTGGCGGCGGCTTGTTTCAACCGCGGGGCGGGGCGGGATAGGGGGGATCGCTCTTCCGGGCAGCCCGTCCGCCTGGGTTCGCTTTTCGGGGAGTGTTACGGCGGCGATCCGGATCAGGGCGTCAATAAGGATAATCCGCGTAACGGCGGCCCGCTCAAGAATCCCGCCGTTAAGGGCGCTATCCTGAAAATAGCCTACGAGTCCGCCCACCTGCGGCTCGGCGACGCCTACCTGGCCGATCCGGCCGCCGCCGCCGTGAGGGAGATACTGTCGGCGTTCGTCAATAAGGACAGGGACAGAGCCTGCGGGCTGATCGACGGCATATCTGTTTACGCCATAGACATAAACGCCTTTTACGCCGCGATGCGGTCGCCGAGGTGCGATTTCGTCAAAAGGGCCATAGCGTGCAAGAGCTGTCTGAACAGTATATGGATAGTCCCCCTGAAGCCGACCGAAGAGAGCGCCCCGTTAACGGTGGTAATAGATATAGAGGGCGTCCCCCCAAGCTATGTATTGATAAGCGAATCGCCGTACAATGTCAATACGGCGGAATTAATCTTTCCGAAACTTTAAATTTTTTGACTTTAGCCGCGCGGCTTTATTATATTTATCTACTATACGCTATTAGTAGTAATATGTTATCAACGTCAACATAAATACCGAAAAGCAAGGAGCGCAGTATGCCGACAGTTTTCTATTTGCCCGAACCCAACTTCTCCGGCGTGTGGACCAACACGGGCGACAAGGCCGCGTCGCCGGAGTACAAGGACAAGGTTTCCGTCTTCAAGTTCACCGTCAAAAGCGACGACGCGCCGACAGCCGAGTTCGCGATCTGCGAGGAGCCCTCCGCCCAAAGGACGGCGCTCGGCGGGCTGCGGAAGGGCTGGGTCAACTCCATCTGCCACTTTGAGGGGTTCCCGCCGCCCAACTCGAACTCCATTAAGAGCAAGACCGGCGGGATCGCGATACGCCAAGAGGACGGGAGCTGGAAGGTGCAGGTCAAGACAAAAATATTGTTTGCGACCTGATTGCGCCGCCGTCTCGGGGCCGGTTACTCCGGGGTGACAATCTTCTCGCCGTTGCGCACCGACCGGTACTGGGGGACGATCATCTCTATCCCCTCGCGCTTGAACACGTCGAGCGCGTTGCGGTTGATGTGGGAGCATATCACCGAATAGAGGTCGGGCCGCCGCGTGTAGGCGCGCAGAGAGTAGATCACGGCGAAGTCGCTGAGTTCTTTGGTAAACACAAACGGCGGCGGGTTGGGCAAAACATGCTCGGCCCCGAGCGCCGCCTCTATGAGCGCGCGATGCGCCCTCTCCCAGTGGACGTCGTAGCATACGGAAAACTCTATTGAGATTATTACGCCCTGCTCCCCCTCGCCCACAGCGGTGCTGTAGTTGGTTACGTTCGCGGAGAGTATGGACGAGTTCGGAACGGTGATGACCTCTTTCTTTATGGTCATGACGCGGACCACGAAGAGCGTCTTCTCCACTACGTCGCCGTAGACGTCGCCCACCTTTATCCGGTCGCCTATTTTGAAAGAGCGCATATAAGTGATGACTATCCCCGCCATCATGTTTGATATCACGCTTGACGAACCGATGGAGAAGAGCACGCCTATGAAGACCGAGACGCCTTTGAAGATGGAGGAGTCCGAATTCGGCAAGAGCGGGAAGATAAGCACCACGGTGAAGGCGTAGATGAATATCCGCAATATGTTGAAGGTCGCCCGCGCCCAGTCGGGGTAGAAGCCCGGTATCGCCAAGCGTCCTGTCTCTATCTCGGCGGCTACGTAGCGCATGAACTTGAGTATGTAGCGCATTACAAAGATAATGACGGCTATGCGCAGCAGGTTGGGCAGGTAGGCGATTAAGCCCTCGCCCATGGAGTATACGGGGTCGGCGATCCACGAGAAGAGCAGTTTGGCGATATGCCGCGTGGCCGGGAAGATCGCGAAGATCATGGGCAGCGCCGCGTAGAGCATTATGGCGTATATCGCGTAGCGCATGGCTTTGGAGACGAAGAGCGCGGCGGCGGTGAGCTTCTCGGAGGTCATAAGCTCAATGTTGCGGAAGTGGATGCCCTTGAACCACTTCTCGCGGTTGTCGGTTATCTTGCGGTCTATAACGTTGCGGAACGTCCGGCTCACGAACATGAACAGGGCGACGAGAGCCGCGACGACGGCTAAGGAGAGGCCGACCATCCTCAGGATGTTCCACAGGCCCAAGCCTTTTTTGTACGCGGCGATGGCGGCGTGCAGCCTCTCCCTTTCCGCGTTCGCTAGAGCGATCCTGTCCATGCCCGCCCAGTAGGCGTCTATCGCGGTGATGTTGATGAGCGGTTTCTCTCTGAACGCGATATCTAAGCTCATGCCGTTGTCGACGACGCTCAGAGTGTCGAATTTGGGCGAGAATGACTTGGCCGCCAGCAGTACGCGGTCGCTGTAGAGTTCGGCGCGCTCCTGCGGGGTGAGGGTGGGCGTGGGGGCGTGTATGGTCACGACGGTATCGCCGCCGAGCGTGACGTAGGCCGGCACGGCGCGCTGTCTCGCGGAGTCTATTGCCCGCTTGCGCGCGGCTAACTTTATGGAGTCGGCGTTATGCTGCTTGGCGAGTTGCGCTTTCAGGTATTTTATGTTAGAGGAGTCGCTCACGGCGATTTGGTCGACGAGCAGGGACTCTCGGATGGCGGCGGCGACGCTGTCGTTCATGTAGCCGTTGATCTGTTCCACCGCCGCGTAGTTGTATTTGTAGGCTACGGTGTCGTGGCCGGCGGGCGCGGGCGCGGCGGGCGAACCGTCGCCTTGGGCGAACGCGAATGGGGCGGCGAGGCAGAACAGCGACAGCGCGGGCGCGTATAGCAGTGCCGTGCGCATCTTTTTGCTACCTGTTAATCATTAAATGCGGCTGTCCGGTGGCCTCGATCACGTCCCGCCATAGGTCGCTTTCGGGGTCTATGCAGTTGCGCTTCGCCACCGCGAGCTCCGTCGGGATGTGCACGAACGTGTCGTTTATGTGGCTCATGAGCATCTTCGTCTTTCCGGCCATGGCCGCGTGGACGGCGTTGGTGCCCAAGCGCCCGCAGTAGATTGAGTCTATCGGGTTGGCCGCGCGCGCCCTGATCATGTAGCTGGGGTCTATGTACTTCAGATTGATCTCAATCTTCTTCTCCTTGAAGTACTTTGTTATACAGTCCTTTAGGAATACGCCGATGTCGCCGAATTTTTTGTTGCCGGAGGCGTCGAACCCGCCGACGGAGGAGAGGTGCTCCTGGCCGGCGCCCTCCGCCGCTATTACCAGCGCGTGGCCGCGTTTGATTATACGCCGCTCGAGGTGCGCCAAAAAGCCGTTTTCCCCGTCTAAGTCGAATTGCAGTTCGGGGACGAGGACGAAGTTGACTTCGCGCGAGCTTATGGCCGTGGCCGCGGATATGAAGCCGGCTTCGCGGCCCATCAGCTTGACCAAGCCTATGCCGTTCACGGCGTTTTCCGCCTCCACGTGCGCGTCGGCGACCGCCAAAACGGCCTCTGAAACGGCCGTCTCGAAGCCGAAGGACTTTTCTATGAAGCTCAGGTCGTTGTCAATCGTCTTCGGGATGCCCACGACCGCGACGTTGAGGCCGCGTTTCTCAACCTCCTGGGCTATGCGAAGGGTGCCGCGCTGCGTCCCGTCGCCGCCTATCGTGAAGAGCAGGTTTATGCCCTCCATCTCTATGCGGTCGACTATATCCGCGGTGCGTTCGCCGTTTCCCCTGGAGGATCCGAGCACCGTGCCGCCTAAGCGGTGGATGTTCGAGACGGTCTCCGGCTGGAGCACCATGAACGGGTGTTCGTACTCCGGCAGGAAGCCCCTGTACCCGAACCGCACGCCGGATATTCGGCGCACGCCGTACTGGTACCAGAGCGCTAGCACCACCGAGCGGATAACGTCGTTGAGCCCCGGGCACAGCCCGCCGCAGGTCACAATCGCCGCGTGCACCTTGTCCGGGTTGAAAAAGATCAACTCGCGCGGCCCGGCCCGCTCTATCAGGTGCTTGCGCTTGTACTCAATCGTAGCGCCGGGCGTGGCCCTCGTGTCGTAGACTATGAGTTCGTCGTCCCGCACGAAGTTGGCGATCATATCTCCGTGGTGGTTAGATAGGTTGATGGGCGACGGCCTGCGGCCGGGGCCCAACGTTGGTATCGTAAAATCCAATTCCTGCAAATCCATATTTATCGCTTCTCCTCCGCGCTTGTTTTCCGATATGTTTATGGGTACGCTCCGCAAAGCAATCAATAATCCGACACGGCCTCCGCCGCCGCCCGCGTAGCGCCCTCCTTGGTGAAAGAGATGCCTATAATAGGAACTCTGTCCTTGACCTCTTTTAACTCCTCCTCGCCGAATTTACCCTTCATCTTCACGTATTCCGAGAGTTGGAACCTCTTTACCTCCAAAAGCCCGCCGCCCTCGGCGCCGATCATTAGGGTGCCTTTGCGCCCGTCCTTCAGGGCCACCTTTGTGCCGTAGTCGTAGATGTAGTCGACCACGTCCATTTTGATCTCCTCGCCGTCGCCGCCGCCGGAGACTATCCGCATGCCGGGCAGACTCTGCACCCTTCCCCTCGAGCTCTGCCCGTTGCCCTCTATGAACCCCTTGTTGGGGCCGGCGGGGAAAAACTGAAAGTTCATTCCGGCGTCAACCTCTATCTGCCCCTCTCCGGGGTAGTTGCGCTTCAGCTTGACGTCGTAGTCGCCCAAAAATATGCGCCAATAGGCGACATCGCGGACTTTCTTGTCGGAGTCCACGTACCAAGCCTTGCTCTCAATCATGCCCTTCGTCTGTGCGAAGGCGGCGCCGGCGGCGAATGTCAAGAGAGCGGCGAACGCTACGGATATGCGCGTTAAACGGTTCATTATAAAACCTCCTTCTATTATATTGTTAATATAGCCGGCAGGGGCGCAACGCCGCCCCTACGTCACTATCCAAAATCAACGCCTATGCCTTACACACAATATAATTAATCGCGCCCTCTTCAGGCAAATTAATTTAACTTTTGTGGCGAAGCGGCACCTCGCGCCATAGACCGGTCGCTTGGTCTTTGATTAATTTTATGTGCGGGGTCTCGCCGCCGTCGAATACTATCAGCTCTTTGTCCGTCACCACCGTCTTGCCGTAGAGCGTCACCCCTAATTTACAGATGCTCCGGTATTGCGTTATTAAAAAGTCCTTGATCCGCTCAAAATCGTCGCGGCTCTCGTTGAATGTGAAAAACAGCGTGTCTATGCCGTGCGGCGCCAGCTCCTCGTATATCTTTATCGGCAGCGACTTCAGCCGCCGCAGGCTGTCGTGCGACCCGCGTACCAAAATAGAGCGCGTGTCGGTGAACAAAACGTAACTGAACGCCGCTCCCGGAAAGAGCTTCGAAAGCGGCGCGAACAGATTGTTGACCAAGTCGTCGCAGTTCACGTTTATACGCTCAAGCTTGCTCTCCAAGACCAAAATATGCCGGCGTCCGGCGTAACGATAGTCGAAAAAGCCGTCCAGCTCCTTTATGTTCTCGTATCCGAACTTGCCCCGCGCCCCCTCCCCGGTCTCGCCCGTCTGCCGCAGGATGATCAGGTTCGGGTAGCGCCGGATCTTCAGCACGTACTCCTCCGTGTGGGCGACGATGTAATCGTCGCGGCGCTTGGGATCGAACCCCTGGTCAAAGAGCCCGCCCATCTTGCCCCGCTTGCTCCAATGTTTCAAAAAATACTTTGTTATCCGTCTCGCTATGCGCTCCGCCACCTCCCCCAAAATATTCCCCTGCGCCGCGGCGTCCCACGGGTAGGGGGAACTCAGCATGTCGGCTACGGTTACGATGGGGTAGCCGCTCTCGCCGATGCAATACTCCAATAGTATCTTGTCGAGAGGCGTCCGCCTGTCGTTTATCGCGTCGTTGACGTTGTGCAGCTTGAACGCGCCCTTTACGCCGTGGCTGCGCTTAACGGAGTAGATAGGCTCGCCGTCCTCGTACGGCTGCCACCGCACTGGGATGAACTCGGAAAACGGGCTCTGCTCCATCAATATTTACCCCGCTGTCGTCTTTTTCTGACGCGTCAATATATTTGACAACCGATGCGCGGCAATTGTTACATTGCCGAAAAAAATCGCTACCTGCTCGAATAATGCAAACGCAGCCAGATCCCGTGCGTTGACGTGTGGACCGGTTCGTCCAGTTCCGTCGGGCGCTTCAGGCTTTGCCTGTACGTGTAGTCTAAGTTCAGGCTGCGGTGCAGACGCCACGACAATGTTCCGCTGAGCTCGACGTCGGGCTTCATCAGGCGCTGTTCCGGCAATACCGGCGCGAAGAACTTGACCTCCCCCTCGGCGCTCCCTAGAGACCCGATCCTAACCGTGGCGCCGAGCGAAGCCTGAGGGCCGACCTCCAGTATATTCACCAAATTCTCCGGAAAGAGCACTATGCTGTTCGACACCAAGAGCTTGTGCGAGAGCGAGTCCTTAGAGACGTATTTTACCTTGCTGTCCTCTATGATCCTATACCGGTCGTCGTACCGCGAGTAGGCGCACCCGAAACCCAATCGCGCCTTAGCCTCGAAGTAACGCCGCGTGGTCAGATCGAAGTTCATACCCGCGCCCAACTCAAGGATAAACGGCGAAAGGGCCGGCTCTATGGTGTACACCTGCGAGGTGTCAAGCGTGGCCGTCTCGTCAAACACATAGTCCGCGTCGGTAAAGCTAAATCCCGACTCTTTTGAGCGCCTAACCTTAGAGCTGAAGATCTTTGTATTGGATTCCACGCGGGCGTAAGGGCCGAACCAATTCAGTATTCTCCATATAAATATGCTCGACATGAGCAGACGGTCGGGGTTGTTGACCATGTCTTTCATGTTGTCGTCCGTCAAGTTTATGCTCTCGTCAAGCCGTAGGCGCGTACTCCACTCCACCGGCTTCTTTCTGTAGAGCAGCCAAGCGTCGAAGAGCCCGCCCAGCGTAAAGGTGTTTGCCGTCAGCTCCGTCTGGTGGTCGATCTCCGCGTTGAACTGCGCGTTTATACCCACGTTTATCCCGAAACGCCAGCTCGAGGTCAGCTTTGCGGTCGGCGTGAGGTGTATCGTCCCGCCGCCCCTTATGCTTAAGTCGGTCGGGTCTTGGATGAGCATAAACGACGTAAGCTCCCCCGGCAGCAGACGCACGGTCACGAAGTTCGTCAGCGTGTTGTAGCCCTCTCCCACACCCAAAATCTTGTAAACGCCAGGTTTTAAGATCCACGCTTTCACCGTCTCGCCGAGTTCTATGCTGGCTCCGTAGCCGCGGCCGTAGGGGTCGAACTCGTCTATCCGCACAAGTTCGTACTCGCCTTTTAGCGCGACGCCCTGCTCGTCGACCACGTCTATCACAAGCCCCGACCAGTCGGGGACGAGCGGTTGCGCGGCGCCCTCCTCGACCCGTATGTTTTTCACGATGCGCTGCTGCCTCGAACCGCTGCCGAGCGTGACTCTGTATTCGCCCGGCTCAAGCGCTATGGTGCGCCCCGGCTGATCCGTCGCCACGAGGTTGTCTTCCAGGTCGAACACCTCTATATCCGGCTCGGAGTTCGTCTCCGTGTAGGTTGGGATGAATATCCCGCCCTTGCCGAAAGGTATTATGACATCGTCGGTGGATTGCTGCATATATAGCGGCGGCGCGTTCCACGTCTCCATAGCCCCCTCAAGCCACGAGCGCTCCGTCCGCGAGGCTTTGGCGATGGCGTTTTCTATGGCCGCCGCGCTCTCGTCGCCGCGGTTCCGCTTCTGCTGGAACATTTGCCGGTCGGTCAGCTCCTCGCCCGGCAAATCCGGAGGGGGGGCGGCCGCCGCGAACGACAGCGGCAACAACAGCAATAGGGCAGTGGCGCGCAACCGCATATCAATCGCCCTCCGCCGTAAAAGACGGCTCCTCAATGGGCGTGAACGCCGGCCCCCCGCCTTGACCGGGTATCCCGAACTCTATCGCCAGCTTGCCGTCTATGTCGGAAATCGCCTCCGTGAAGATGTACTCCACTATCTGCGACATCTCCTTTATCACAAGCCCCGTCTCCCGCGTGTAAACCTTTTTGCGGCGGTTGAACGACCGGCTGTAAAGCATTGTCCCGTCGGAAATCTTCGTCAAATTAAGACGGATGGACACGTGCGCGAAAAGCATGTCCTCGCTGTCGTACTCCTCAAGGGCGTCTATGAATCCGGTAAGCTCGAAATCGGGCTTCCTGCCCTCGTCGAAACGGCGCACCAGCCCGCTGACAAGCTGCACCGACGACAGGTGCCTGAAGAAGAGGTCGGTCAGCATCCGCGTAGGCTTCACCGCCCACGATTTGTAGTTGTAGTACCGCAGCTCGTAGGGGTTTATACGGTACACGATATTCGACCGGTTGTAGGCCTCCTCAATTGAGAACTCGCGCAAACGTATCACGCAGGCGTAGGGATTCTGCATCGTCCGGCGCTCTATGTCCGGCGGCACGTAGTTCAGCATGTAGTATTGCCGCGACGGCGGTTTGCCGCAACCCGCGAAGAGCGCGATAGCCAAGCATCCGCAGACGATCGCGCCCCATCGCGACGTCGCGCCGCCCCGTCCGAAAATCCGCCGCCGACCGACTGCCGCCCAAGCGGGGCGCCCGCCGAAAAGTCCGCTGTTCATAATTATACGCTACCCCCGCTCATCTGTTATCCCTCTCCTTGCCCTCGCCCCGGATAAGCAGAGACGGGTTGTCGGCAAGCATTTTCATAAGCTGGCTGGCGCTCTCAAGCGCCTCGCGCAAATTCTCCATGCTTACGGAAAAGTCCTCGCGCGTCTGCATTACCATTAAGGAGAGATTGTCCGTAAGCGTTTTCACCGACGTAACGGTGGAGTCCGCCTTCGCTATGATACCCGATATATTGGCGCCGCTTACCCCGCTCCTCAGCGAGTCCGTAATCTCGCGTACATCCATCGTTATCTTGTGCACCTCGCTTACCGCAAGCTGCACGGTGTCGATAACCCGCGTCGCGACGGGAATCACCTCGCCGATTTCGTGAAAGACGCTCTTCGCGTCGCCCGTCAGAGCCGCCAAATTGTCCATGGTGACCTTTACGGAGCGCAAACTGTCCGGATTCGTCACGGTGTTCAGGTGGTCAAGAAGCAGCTCCACCTTCCCGATGAGCAGTTCCGCCTTATCTCCCACGCTCGCGAAGAGCGACGCCCGCGTGGGGACTATCCCCCCCGGCTTAAGCAGCGCCGCCTCGTTGCTGCCGCCGGAAACCTCCACGTACTTCAGCCCCGTTATCCCGATGAGGCCGGTCGTGGCGTACATATCCACCCGCATCGGAAAGGTCTCTATGACGCTGAGCTCCACCCGCATCTTGTTGATGTCTTCGGGATTGTAGGTCACCCGCTGAACGATGCCTATGGACACGCCGTTGAACTTGACCGCGGCGCCCTGCTCCAACCCCTGCAAAGACTCGCCCTCGAAGATCGAGATGTAGGTCTTGTGGTGCTGCGTCATCTTCATGGCGACGGGTATGATGATGAACGCGGCCAGGATGGCCATGCCGATGATCACGAAAACCCCGAGCCGTAATTTTTGCGCCGCGGTTATGCCCATAATCAAGCCGTCTCTTTCCGCAAAAAGAAATCCGCCACCGGCCCCTCCTCTATCTTCCTGGCGTCCGTGTACAGCCCGTCGAACAGCGTCTTGCCCTTGTGCAGGAATAGGATTTTGTCGGCTATCTTCTCTATAGAAAATAATTCGTGCGTCACCACTATCACAGTAATTCCCAAGGTTTCTCTCAGGCGCAGCAGCAGCAAGTCCAGCCCCGCGCTGGTTACCGGGTCTAATCCGGCGCTGGGTTCGTCGCAGAAGAGCAGAGGCGGGTCGAGCGCCAAAGCCCGCGCCAAAGCCGCCCGCTTGCGCATTCCGCCCGAAAGCTCCCCAGGAAAGAGCCCGTAGGCGTGGGGCATCTCCACCTGCGCCAGCTTGTACCGCACTATCTCGTCCACGACCGCCGGCTGCAGGTCGGTGTGCAGCTCCAAAGGCAGCGCCACGTTCTGAGCCACCGTGAGCGACCCCAAAAGCGCCCCGTTCTGAAACAGCACCCCCACGCGCCTCAAAATATCCGAGTCGGCGTCGCTCTCCATATCCACAATCTGCCGCCCGAAAAGCCTGACCCGTCCCGAATACGGCTTGATAAGCCCCACGATAGAGCGCAAAAGCGTGGTCTTCCCGCACCCGCTCCCCCCCAAAATCACCCGTATCTCCGAAGGGCTGACCGCCGCGTTGACCCCGTCGAGCACAACCCGCTCGCCGTAACGGACGATAAGGTTTTCAACGGAGACTATGGGGTTGCCGGTGGTCATGGGGAGGCCTTTATGAATGTGTGAATGTCGCCCTTAGCCGTTTCCCAAATAGCGTGTATATCGGTTGTTAAATCATTCATCTTATCCCATTCAAGTTGAAATATGTACATGTTTCTGACAATATGTCTGAACCTCAGATAATCTTTTAATTTCTTTTGCGAGACATTAAAAAAAACGGGTTTCCTGTTTCCATCGGACACAAACGCTTTATCCAGCAAATCTTTGTGCCATTTACTACCGTTTGGCAGTTGTCCGTCATAATATTGGAATATAGTTACCAGCATACTCTCAATTCCGTGATAAAATGACTGCAATATCATAGCGCAAACGGACATTTCAATATAATCCGGTGTTTTTTGTTTGCATGAATCAAACAACGGTTTACCCATGTCAAGCAATCTATCAATTTGAGATATCTCAAATAATAAATCATCTTTCCATTCGTTATCCAATTTTAACTATCCTCCCTAATGAATCAAGGTGATTGTAGAGATCCTTGTCCGAATCGAAATCGACAAGTTCAACCACGCTCGATACTTCATCGTCTAGATCCACCCATGTCCTAATAAACTTCTGGGGTGGCAGTCCCATGATGCCTATGTTGATATTCGAATCCTTATGGATCCGGCCCGTAACCATAGACCCGAACAAAAAGACGGCCTTGCAGCCCTCGCGTTTAAGCAGATCGGCGGCTTTTTTGATGTCTGCCCGGTAGTTTTCCGGAATTTTGTCAAAATCCATGTTTATACCCTCCGTAAAAAGTGATATTTATTTGACCGACAGTCGCTAAATATATAAAATAAATCGGCGCGGGAGTATAGTCAATAATATTTTGACTTCCCGCCCGCCGACAATTATATTAAAGATGTCTACCTCATAAGCTGTTCCTCCCGCGCAAGCCCGTGATACGGGCAGCGCCGTTTTTGTTGTCGTCTCATTAAAATCAATACGTTAAAACAAACGTCAACCCCACAAAAAGAAGGAGGACTGACGGCTATGCGCGACGTCTATTATGAGGAGGAGCTTCGCTACCTCAAGGAGGAGGGGGCGCGGTTTGCGCAAAGGTACCCGCAACGGGCGGGATACCTGAATCTTGAATCGGCAAAGGACCGTGACCCCAAAGTCGAGGCGCTGTTCGAGGGGTTCGCCTTTATCGCCGCCGGCATACGCGAGCGGATCGACGACGCCGTTCCGAGCCTCGCGGCGGGGCTTGCGGGGCTTGTCTGGCCGCAGCTCTTGGAGCCTATACCGGCCGTCTGCGTCGCGGAGTTCACGCCGCGGCCCGGGACGCTCCAGGGGGCTTGCGCGCTGAAAAGGGGGACGGCGCTCTTCACCGACCCCGACCCGGCCACCGGCGTCGGCTGCCTGTTCGCCACGGCGCGGGAGGTGCGCGTGTGCCCCGTCCGCGTGGACGGGGTTTGGGCCGAGGCGGACGGCGACGGCAAGGATGCGCTGACTATCGCGTTCAAACTTGACAAGGGGATACGCCCCGAATCTATACCCCTCTCGCCGCTGAGGCTCTTTATCAACGACGAGCTTCCCGCCGCGCTTCATATAAGGAAGATGCTGCTCCGCCACGCCGAGGAGGTTATCTTGTCGGACGGATCCGGACGCTCTATGACGTTGCCGCCGCAAGACGCGTTCGAGGAAGGGGGGTTCGGTGAGGACGACGCGCTCTTTCCCGAACCGAGGCGCGTCGGCAGGGCGCTCGACCTCATCCGCGACTACTTCGCCTTTCCGGAGCGGTTCATGTTCATAGACCTCCGCGGCCTGGACGCCCTTGCCCGGCGCGGAGGGTGCGCGGCCGCCTTTAGCGCGCGGATACGCTTCGACCGGAAGCTCTCGGCCAAAGTTTCGCTCTCGCGCGAGACCTTCAAACTGCACTGCGCCCCGGTCGTGAATCTCTTTAGGCGCGACGCGGAGCCGATACTCATAGACGGCGGGCGGCGCGAGTACGAACTCGTATCCGACGCCGCGCGTCCCGAGTGCTTCGCCATACACAGCGTGGCCTCGGTAACGGGCGTCGATTGCGCAACGGGCGCGCGGCGCGGCTACGAAAGGTATTGCAAGGCGGGCGGCGGGGAGCGCTTCTACTCGCTGCGCGCCGAGGAGCTCTCCGGCGACGGGCTGCTCTACAACAACGACAGGCGGCTGAAGATCGCTATGAACGGACGCCAAACGGAGGGCGGGCGGCTCATTCGGGAGACGCTTTGCGTGGAGGCCTGGCAGACGAACGGCGCCCTCGCCCGAAAGGCGCTCACGGAGGGCGGCTCTCTGCGAAAGGCCGCGCCGGGCTTCCCAGACTACATCGCCTTCACAAATATAACAAAACCGAGCCCGCCGGTCAACCCGCCGAGCGGCGACAAGTACCTGTGGACATTCCTCTCGCACCTCTCGAGCGCCTACACGAACTTCGGCGACGCCGAGAGCCTCAAAGAGCTTCTGCGGGCCTACGACTGGAGCGGCGGCGCCGCGCCGAGGCCGGAGATAGAGGCCGTACGCTCGGTATCGATAAAGCCGAGCGACTTGGCCGTGGACAAGGCGGTGATTCGGGGCGCGGAGATGACCGTGGAGGTCGACGAACGCGCCGCGCCGGAGGAGAGCCTGTTTCTGCTGGGAACGGTGCTGGCGAGGAGCCTCTCGTGCATGGCCTCCATTAACACCTTCCTCAAATTGACAATTACGATGCCCGTCTCCGGCAGGAGCTACGGGTGGTGCTGCCGGTCGGGGGAGAGGTGGGCGGTATGAATACAGGCGAACTGATAGAGACGGTTGAGCGGGAGTTCTACTCCTTTGACGTGTTGCAGCTGGTCGCGGTTATCGAGGAGCTGTTGGAGGACGGACGGCGGATATTCTTCGAGGCCGACCCCGACATGTCGTTCCCGCCGAGCGACGTGGGGTACGTCGGGATTGACGGCGGCGCGACCCTCCGTCTGCCGGTTATGAACCTCTTGGGCGCCTCCTCGCCGCTGCCGGCGGCCTTCTCCGACCACATAGCGAGGGGGCGCGAAAACGCCGACGTGTACGCCGGTTTCCTCTCGATCATGCAGAACAGATTGCACGCGCTGTGGATTGACGCCTGCCGGAAGAACGAGCCGTGGGCCGCCGCTTCGGCTTCGCTCAGCGACCCTTCTCGTAAGTGCCCTGAGCGAAGTCGAAGGGCGCCCTCGGCTTCGCTCGGCGACCCTTCCCGTAAGCGCCCTGAGCGAAGCCGAAGGGGGGCGCCGGCCGCCGAAAAAATCTTCAAGTTTATGACCGGGCGGTCGATAGACAAGATAGGGTTTTTCGGCTCCGCGCTCTCCGGGCTGTGGCAGTTTTCTAACAGGGCGAGGAGCGCTCAGGGGCTGAAAGAGCTGTTGTACGCGGCGTTCGGGGATATTCCTATTAATATAGAAGAGAATGTTGGGCGTTACGCGGCGGTGTCCAACGCCCAACCCCTCGGCGGGGCGGCGCGCCTCGGCGGGAACGCGGCTGTCGGCGCGAGGGTCTACGACAGAACGGCGAAGTTTCGGCTGACCCTGGGCCCGCTCGACCGCCGGACGTACGAGGCGTTTATGCCCGGCGGCGGCGCCCGCCGGCTGATCGACGAGATTCTGTCCGCGTACCTGAACGAGCCGGTGATCTGCGAGCTGGCGGTCACGTGCCGCCTTTGCGACCTGCCGAGGGCGCGGCTGGGCGCGGAGCGGCCCCTCGGCGGCGCGGTCGGGCGGACGGCGGCGCTCGGGTCGGGCGGCGAGGGCGCGGCGGCCTACGTAAATACGTCGGTTCGCCCGTAAATAACCGCCGTTTTATCAGAAATACAAAAAAAACAAAAAAAGGCTTGCGTTGCGCCTGATTTTGTATTATTATATATATACATGTTAAATTTTTTTCACGCCGCGCCCGTACTACTATTGTAATCATACCGGGGCGCTAAGGAATTTTACGGAGGCCGGGGCGGGCGTGTAAAATCCGCGTAAAATTTACGCGGGTCGCGTTTCAGGCTGTAACATATCGGAGGAAAGCGCCGTCTAACCATTAGGCGGCCCATATAACGTCCGGAACGGCGGTTCCGGCAAACGCGCTCTATATTTCGCGGCGGCGGTCTCGTTTGCGGGGGGTTAGGTACGGTAATTAAGCGGTAAAAAATAATAACCAATAACCAAAAAGGAGCAGGTGTATGGGACAATTAACGATTAAGCGGTGGGGGGCGGCGGTCGCTGTTGCGGTCGCGGTAACGGCTGGCGCGGCCAGCGCCAACATGATCTGGTCGGGGAAGAGCACCTCGAACGAGAACGATTGGGGCGGGTATGTTTATTATTACCTTGAGGGGAACTATAACACTGACGCGACGGCGACGAAAACCGAACCGCAGGAGCACCGTCCTTGTTTTGCGACATTTAACTGCCGGTATGCGGCGGGCGCGGATGAGCTTGAGAGAATTCTCAGCGCCGAAGAGGCGGACGGATTCGGGGAGTGGCCGTACAAGCCTAAGCTTGGCGGCGGCGCGCCGGGCGGCGGCGGCAACCCGTTGTATCTTGAGGTTATAGGGTTGAGCGCCCCGGATGCCAAGTACATTGTGAACCCCGAAGTCGGCATGGGCTTGCTGCTCAGCTCAAAGGCCGGCGGCGATAATCCGATCGGAATCGGTGACAAATTCAAAAACGTCACCAAGATCAAGTGGAAGATGAAAGCGGAAGGGATAACGGAAGTTCGATTCGCGATTGAGACTACGGAAACGGTACCCGTAGGGTTGCAAAATTCGTTTGGCAAGATTTTCACAGTCACAACGTCTTGGGATAGCTACGAAGTTACGCTTGGGTCAAACGCCCAGTGTAAGCCGGGTTTGCACGCGGATAAAGGTTACCCGCCCACGCCTGAAGCCGGGCAAGCCGCGAGCAGCGAAACCACGCAGGGGAAATATCCTGACAATTGTGCCGTCGGAGACCTTAAATTGGGGAACTGGTTTGGAAGAAGCTACGTATTCAAGCCGGAAAACGTAATCAAAATAAAATGGCATGCGGCGACGAGCGGTGGCACAGGCACTGTCGACTTCAAAAATACCGCCCTTGGTGGCGGCGGCAACGGGAAACTTTGGGTTGACCAGGTGGAAATAGTGGGTATGGACTTTGTTCCCGAGCAGATTTGCGGGCTTGGGGATTGCGTGGGGAATACGTTGGTAAAAGCGCCGGACGGAGGTTTTAAGCTGTCGGATTTTGACAGCGAGCCGAACAAAGGGCAAAATACTAAGGGGCACTATTGGTATTATTACGACGACCACGCGGATAACGGCACCGCCAACGTGACCGGGTTCACAAAGCCGTGCGACGAGCCGGGTGATTATGAGACTTGCTTAAACCTCGACAATACTTTGGGTATTGACAATACTGCCGGCGCGTCGCTGACGTACGAGCTCGGCGGTATGATGACCGGCGCCGACGGGTCGCCCGTCAAGTCGTTCGCCGGAATAGGCACGGACATATTCTCGTTCGGTCCCGCCGGTGGGTTGGATACCGTCCCGTATAAGGCGGAAAAAACCGGAGACGGCATATTCTTTAACTACAAGACGTCGTTTGGCGCCGACTACTACCTTACGGTGGAGGTTCACGATGATTATGCGATTAAACACCCCAAAGGCGGCGAAGTTTACCACGTGCAGATTCCCGGTACCGCCGGCGCTTGGAAGAGCGCGACGGTTATGTTCAGCCGTCTGAAACTGCCGTCATGGGCGCCGAAAGATCGTAAGGGCGGCGACGTGGCGTTCAACAGGAACAAGATTTATAAAGTTCAATTCGTGTCTAACGGAACGGACGGTACTTTCACGATCGACAACGTTTATCTCTTGGATAACGACAATGTCGGGATCAAGACCGTCGCCGGCGCCGCGAAGTCCGTCGGTATGCGCGCTACTTATAATAAGGGCGTGGTGGGCGTGAATTGGGAACATTCCTCCGCGGTTGCGAGCGGCAAGATTTCCTTGGTCAACACCAAGGGCCGCGTTGTGGCCTCCGTTCCTATCGTGAGCGCCGGAAGCAAGGTCGCCGCGAAGCTCAACGCGGGTAAGATGCCCACGGGGATGTACTTTGTGCGCGTCAACGCCAAGGACGTGAACGGCAGGAAGATCGTGCAGAACGCGCCGATCAGCATTGTGAAGTAAGTTTCGCGGTAGGGCGGGCGCTCGCGCCCGCCTCGCGTTGCGGGAGTATGCGGTTCATGGGCGAACGGAGGGCGTTCGCCCATTTTTTTGAAAGGCATAATGGGTTATAGGGGGAGTATTATGACGGATAAAGAACTAAAAGATTTGGTGGCGAGCCTTGCCGTGCAGAACAAGGAGTTGAATCAGACGCTCGGTAAATGGAACGAAAAAGAAGCGGATTGGCGCGAGAAGATGCGCAAAAAGGAAGAAGCGTGGGCAGAGAAGAGGCGCAAAGAGGAAGAGGCGTGGGCAGAGAAGATGCGCAAAGAGGAAGAGGCGCGGGCTGAGAAGAGGTGCAAAGAGGAAGAGGCGCAGGCAGAGAAGATGCGCAAGGAGGAAGAGGCGTGGGCAGAGAAGATGCGCAAAGAGGAAGAGGCGCGAGCTGAGAAGAGGCGCAAAGAGGAAGAGGCGCGGGCAGAGAAGATGCGCAAGGAGGAAGAGGCGTGGGCTGAGAAGATGCGCAAAGAGGAAGAGGCGCGGGCAGAGAAGATGCGCAAGGAGGAAGAGGCGCGGGCTGAGAAGGCTGAGAAGATGCGCAAGGAGAATGAAGCGTGGGACAAGAAATGGCGTGAGGATATTGAGGAAATTAAGCGTATCCAGAGAAATACCGACAAACAACTCGGTACCATGAGCGATCACGACGGCGAACATACAGAGCAGTATTTTCAGAATATTTTTAATGATAAGTTGGAATTCGGCGGGATGAAATATGATAAAATGTTCGCGAATTTTGAATGTTCCGATAAAAAAAAGGGTTTGCGGATGGAGTTTGACATTGTCTTGGTGAACTGTAAATCCGTCGCGATCATAGAGGTAAAAAACAGTGTCCGCTCCGAGTTTGTTTGGAAACTTGTGAAAGACAGGTTGCCGGTATTCAGGCAATTTTTCCCTGAATACAATGACCACAAAGTCTACCTCGGCATAGCGGGTTTTTCTTTCGGCAAAAAGGTCTTGGAACAGGCGGAAAAGTACGGCGTAGGCGTTATACGGCAAGTCGGGGACAGCGCGGAAGCGATGACCGGTAAGTTGAAGGCGTATTGAAAACGTTAAGTCGCGGTTGCGGACGCCGGTAAAACGTAAGTAAAAATTCGGAAAAATAGCGAAATATAGGTTTTTTGTTGCTTTTTGCGACAAAATTCATTATATTAACCGTATATATATAGTCGGCGTACCAACAAAACGTATATGGCTTCTAAAAAAGGCATATATTCTTTTTGAACCTCGTATCTAAGGAAGGCGGTTTTTTATGGGCATGAAAAGAGCGTTAGCGATATTCGGGTCGGCGGTTTTGGTGTTTTCGGCGTTTTTTTGCGGGTCGGCGTGGGCGGTGGTGACTTCGGAGATCGTTATGACGCCTCTGCCGGCGCCTGCGAACTACACGCCGCCGGCGGGGTCGCCTGTGGCCGCGCATGGAAAATTGGCGGTGACGGGAGGCAAAATAGTCAACCAAAGCGGAACGGCCGTGCAGTTGAAGGGTATGAGCTTCTTTTGGAGCAATTCGGGAACCGGGAGCACTTATTATAGCGACCGGGTCACCTCGTGGCTTGCCCACGATTGGAAGGTGGATATCGTGCGCGCCGCCATGGCCGCGGAATCCGACGGGTCGCAGCCGGGGTATACGGACAATCCCGACGCGAAAGCCGCCAACGAGGAACGGGCGGTGACGGTCATTGAGGCGGCTATAAGGCGGGGGATTTATGTAATAATCGATTGGCATGCCCATAAAAATTTTGAGAGTGAAGCTAAGACTTTTTTTACGAAGATGGCGAACAAATACGGAAAGTACCCGAACGTTTTGTATGAGATTTGGAACGAACCGAATAAAGATGTGTCCGGTTCGACGGTGAGTTCGTACGGGGGCACTGTCGGTAAAGCCATTAGGGATGCCGGTTCCGACGGTATCGTTATAGTCGGGTCGCCGTGGTGGTCGGCGAGGCCTAACGAAGTGAGCGTAACCGGCGTCACCAACGTCGCTTACTCGATGCACTTCTACGCGAATGAGCACACGTTAGGCACCCACGGACAGTATGTGCGGTCCGCGCTGCAAGCCGGCAAAGCCGTCTTTGTCACGGAGTGGGGCACAACGAACGCCGACGCTAAGGGCGGTTACAATGAACAAGCGTCAACCGAATGGCTCAATTTCCTCAATACCGAAAAGATCGGTTGGACGAATTGGTCGGTGACGCATGACGCCACCAATGTTACCTCCATCCTGAATGTCGCCGGAACAAGCGGCGGGTGGGCGAGCAAAGACTTAACTACTTCGGGCACGTATATTCGCGGTAAATTTTCGACCGGCAACGCAACCTATACCGTCACGGTGACGCAACCTGCCGCCGGCGGTACCATAACCGGCGGAAAGAGCTCTTATGCTTGGGGAGAAACGATTGACCTTACCGCCGCCCCTAAAGAGGGTTGGGAGCTGAAAACATGGAAAGGGAACGCCAAGGGGAATACGGTTAATTTGAAAGAGCGCTTTTATGGAATAAACTTGGCGATATCCGCCGAGTTCCACGAGTGCGGCGTGATTAAAAACGGTCATTTTACATACGATACCGAAGGTTGGGGCAACAACCAGGGGAATCCGGTGGCCAGCGGCAACGCGGTTGTCGGAGCGGGTTCGGTGGCCAACTCGGAGTACGTCGTCAACGTGACGACGGCCGGTTCGAGCGTTTGGGACGTGCGGCTTAGCCAAATGTCTACTACGTTGTTGACGACCGGCCACAAGTACAGTTTGTCTTTCAAGGCGAGGAGCGACGCGCCGAGGGAGATTAAAGCGAGATTGACCAACACAGGCTACGGTATAACGTATGGCGATACGCTGACGGCGAACCTTACCAGTGCTGCGCAGTCGTTTACGCGCGAGTTCACGGTGACGCGGGCGTCGGGTAGCGGCGGCGCGCTCGTTTTCAATGGCGGCGACAAGGCCGGCAAGTGGTACCTAAGCGAGGTGAGCCTCAAAGATTTGGGCCCTACGACCTCTGTGGTTCACGCGCCGCAAGCGGCCGGGCGCGCCTCTTGGTCGGTCGTCGGCAGCGGAGCGGCTCTGCGCCTTCGCGGCCCGGCGGACGCCGGCGCTAAGGTCGCCCTGTACGACACGCGCGGTAAGCTGGTCAGGAGCATTGCGGCTGTGGACGGCCAACCGCTCAACGCGGGCGCCGTGAGGGCCCCGGCGGGCAATTACGTTATGGTAGTAAGAAACAGCGCGGGCGCGGATGTCTATACGACGCGTTTTTCGCTTGTAAAGTAGTTACGCGGAGCCGCGACGCCTTTGCGGCTCTCAATAAATAAATGACTATAGGGAGGGTTGTGAAAGTGAAAAAAACAAGCATATTGTCGGCGGCGGCCGCGCTGTCGCTCGCGTTTGCGGGCGGTTCCTTCGCCCAAGCCCCCGCCGGAAGCCCGGTGGCTGAAAACGGGACGCTCAAGGTGTCGGGGGGCCAAATATTGAACCAAAACGACGAGCCGGTGCAGCTGCGCGGGGTAAGCTTGTATTGGACGATTGAGGAGAACGCGAGGAAATACTACAACGATAACGTTGTCAAAGCGCTTAGGGACGATTGGAAAGGGAACCTTATCAGGGCCGCGATGGGCGTGGGCGGGTGCAAAGGGAGCTGGAAGCCCGGATACAGCAACGCCGGCGACGCCCACGACAAAGCCGTGGAAGACGTTGTGACGGCCGCCGTGAAGTACGGCATATATGTTATAGTAGATTGGCATTCCCATGAGGCGCACAACCAAACGTCGGCGGCTAAAGCGTATTTTGAGCGGGTGGCGACGAAATATAAGGATGTGCCGAACGTGATTTTTGAAATCTACAACGAACCTATCGACATCAACGGATGCACGGTGGAGTATGATAAGGCGAATCCGTCCAAAACTTGGTCGGATCAGATAAAACCGTACAGCGAAACCATAGTGCAGGCTATACGGGACAAGGGCGCGAATAACATCATTATCTTAGGTACGCCGTACTACTGCCAGTATCCCGGCATCGCGGCGCAGACGCCTGTCGTCGCGGGCGGCGGGAAGAACCTTGCGTACTCGTTCCATTATTACGCCGCGGAGCATAGCTTTTTCGGTAGGGTAGCCGAGACGGTGAGGCTCGGCAAGGCGGTCTTTGTTTCGGAGTTCGGCACCGTTATGGCCTCCGGCGACGGAACCGTGGACAAAAATAAATCTGATTCATGGTTTGAGGTGCTTGATACGTACCAGGTCAGCTGGGCCAATTGGGCGTTCGCTAATATGGGGCAAACCTCCTCCGCGTTTACAGGCGACGCGTCGGGCGGGAATTTTTCCAGCGCGTCGGAGTCCGGCGCGTACATACGCGACAAACTCATAAAATACGCCACCGCCAAGTGGTCAGTAAACGTAACTACCGAGGGTCAAGGCACGGTGACGAAATTTCCGAAGGCCGGGTCGGACGGAAAGAATCGCCACGGCGTGCCGGTAACGCTCACAGCCGTTCCGGCGGAGGGGTGGAAGTTTACCGGGTGGAGCGGCGCGGCCACGGGAAGCGACAACCCGGTTACGTTGTCGCCGCTGTACGCGGATAAGAGCGTCAAAGCGATATTTACTCAGGGCGGCAATCTTATTGTAGACGGCACGTTCTTTGACCCCGCTACCAACTGGAAACGATTCCCCAGCGACGCGAGCAGCGGCAGCATGTCGAAAGACGCCGACGGGCTGAAAGTCGAGATCAAAACGGCCGGTACCAGCCGCAACGACTCGTATATTTATCAAGGGGATATTCCGCTTACCCAGAATCACAAGTATAGGTTGTCGTTTAAGGCGAAGTCAACTGGGGCGAGAACCGTTACCGTCGCCGTCTCCAGCCAAAATTACGCCACAAACTATTTAGACCCGCCGTACGACGCGGCGCTTGGCGGAACGATGAAGGACTTTTCGCTGGAATTCACGCACACGAAGGCGAATGTCGCAAACGCCAGAGTACGTTTCCAGTGCGGCGACGCGGCCGGCACGTGGTACCTGAACGATGTGAGGCTTGAGGACTTGGGCGGCAACACCGGAGTCGCCGCGCCGGCGTCGGCGAGGTCGGTCCGCGCCGCGTGGTCTATAGCTAACACCGCCGCCGGCGTACAGCTGCGCGGCCCGACAGAGTCCGGCGCCAAGGTATCGCTCTACGACACCCGCGGCAAAGCCGTAAAAACAATGGCCGCCAAAGACGGCATGACCCTAAACGCCGCAGGCCTCCCGACCGGCAGCTACTTAGTAGTAGTCAAAAACCGCGCCGGAGCGGATGTTTACAAGTCGAGGGTATCGTTTGTGAGGTAGAATTTCAGCGCGGATAAAGTACGTAACGCAAAGGCGAACGAAAAATGTTCGCCTTTTTTAATACCTGATATATTAACCGTACTTTTTCAAAATATCATAATTAGTCTGCTTTAAATCCATGTTCGGCAAACTGTTCTCTAATAGACTTGATTTTTATCTCGCCGGTTTCTAACTTTAATTCGAGGAGTTCTGAATTCCGATCCCACAGGTCAATAAGTTCCTGCGGATATTCCGTATCGCTGTACGGCACGTCAAGAACGGGCTCTATTTTTGTTTCCGTAAGCATAATCGCCTCCTATTATTAATAGATAATCAATTTACTTAAAAAAATCAACCGTCTTTTATCTTTTTAATCCAATAACTTGTTTATTTCGCCGTAGGCAACTTGTTTAACTCAGCGAAGCTAATCCTAATCACACGAACGGCGACAACCCGCGCAATTTCTCCACGATCCCCGGCATCGCCGCGATAACCCTGTCCACGTCCTCATCCGTATTGTAGACGCTGAACGAAAATCTTATTGAGCTGTGGGCGTAGTTGTACGGTATGCCCATAGCCATCATCACGTGGGACGGTTCGAGCGACCCCGTCGTACAGGCCGATCCGGAGCTTGCGGCTATCCCGGCTTCGTCCAAGTGCAGGAGTATCGCCTCGCCCTCAATGTTTTCGAAGCTGACGTTGGTCGTGTTCGGCAGGCGCTCCGTGGGGTGCCCGTTAAGCTTCGCTCCGGCGCATTTTTCCAAGAGTGCTTTTTCTAACCTGTCGCGCAGGGCGCGGACGCGGGTGTTCTCTTCGGCAATGCGCTCCGCCGCCAGTTCGCAGGCGCGGCCGAGGCCCACTATGTACGGGACGTTTTCGGTTCCGGCGCGGACTCCGCTCTCCTGGTGGCCGCCGTGCAGGATGGCCCTCACCGGCGTCCCCGCCCTGAAGTAGGCCGCCCCCACGCCCTTCGGCGCGTGCAGCTTGTGGCCGGAGAAGGCGAGCATATCGACCGGGATCTTTTTGACGTCTACGGCGGTCTTCCCCGCCGCCTGCACCGCGTCGGTGTGGAAGAGCCCCCCCCGCGCCTTGACCGCCTCGGCGAGCTCGCCGACGGGGAAGACCACCCCCGTCTCGTTGTTCGCCCACATGATCGAGACGACGGTATCTGGGTTGATATCTACCGAGTTGAGCGCGTCGCCGCGCAGCGTTCCGTAACCGTCGACCGGAAGTTCGGTGACTTTCGCCCCGCGCCCCCCCAGGAAGCGGGCCGTATTGCGCACCGCCGGGTGCTCCACGGCCGTCGTAACGATATGGGTACGCTCCCCGTGCTCCTGGAAGAAGCCCTTGAGGGCCATATTGTCGCCCTCCGACCCGCAGGAGGTGAAGACGATCTCGCTCGGCGAGGCCCCGATCAGCGCCGCCGCCTGCTCCCGCGCCCTCTCAACCTGCCGCCGCACCTCCCCGCCGAAGCGGTAGATGCTGGAGGGGTTGCCGTAGCGGTCGCCGAAGAAGGGCATCATAGCCTCCAGCACCTCCGGCGCCACGCGCGTGGTGGCGTTGTTGTCCAAATAGGCTATATTTGTGTTGCGGTCAGACATATAACTCCCTCACCATCTCCTTGTAACGTCAAAACTATCGTCGCGGCCGTCGTCGACGTGCCGCAGGAAGAGCAGTACGTTGGATAGCGCCAAGACGATCATGGCGGCCATCTTCCCAAACCCGACCGCCCCGCTGAAAGCCCGCGCCGCCCCCCCCATATTCCGGGTATACCAGCGCCGTATCAAAGAAGAAACCCCCTCCAGAAGCACCAAAAGCACCCAAAGGGCGGTAAGGGCGGTAAGCGTTTTTTTAGGTTTCACGAGATAGCTCCTTTTTTTAGAATATTGAATAATATAAATAATTACGGGATCCAAAGTCAAATTAAGTCAAAGTCTTTAAAATCTTTAAATCAAATTCATATTTAGACGAAAGGCGCTACGCGCCTTTCATAGATAAATCGGGGGGCTAAACCCCCCGATTTTCAGTCAACGGCAAAGTCAAAAGATTTTGACTTTGATTTTGACTGAAAATGCGGGGCTTGGCCCCGCATTTATTTATGAAGCCGAAGGCTTCGTCTTAAAATGATTTAAAAGATTTTGACTTTATATGTTGATTTATATTATTTTCATATCATCCACATTTTATATACAGGAGATAATTTAAATGAAGCAACTAATGGGTTTTATTAACTACAAAAACGGCTATTACAACTTCATCCCCCACTGCGTCTTCGACGCCGACGACGCGGACGGCAACTTTTTCAAACCGGTGGACAGGTACAGGGAGTACCCCTCTTTCGGAATGATCGAGTTGGGCTCCGACGGCCAAAACAAGCATCCCGACGCCGACGTGCTGTACTTGCACAGCCTATGCGTCCACTCAAAGGGGAACCCTATTTGCTGCTTTATATTTGACGAGGAGACCGAGCTGCAAAAGATACCCACCGCAAGCGGCAAGGAAAAGAACGTTCTCAATATTTTGGAGTTGCGCAAAAAGAGGATTACGTTGCAGAGCCGGGTAAGAAAAATATCGGACGTAAACGCCTATAAGGTGGTTACGGTTCTTTATGAGGAACGCGAGAGTTTGAATAAAAAATTGGCCAGCACGAACCAAGAGCGTATTTATGTAAACGAGTGCTGTATGGAGGGCGAGTGGGTTATGCTTAAGGAAGACGGCAAGTATTTGGGGCCGTACGAGTTTATGGTGAGGGAGGTAACACCCGAGTGGTACGTTCAATCGGGAAAAAATGAGCAGTGTATAGTGAAGTATCGCAAAGACGAAACCATAAGAGAGCATAGATTTGTGGATGTAAAAGACATTATGTATCAAGATAACAAGATAGCCAAACGCGACACCGTTTCCATAGATGTGGTTTTTATACCGGATTCGTGCAAACCGCAATACATGGACATAATTACAAATGAGAAATTATTGGAGAAGATGGTCAAGGGTTGTAAGTCGCACGATATTATAAACGAGTATAAAAACTCCCCGATAGTGTCGGACGAGGTGCCGCATGACATACGCCAAAAAAGATGGGATAGGATCACCGCCATCTGCAACAACATAGAGGAAGATAGGGAGAAGAAAAAGAAGCTGCTCAACGCGATTATAAACGCGTCGAATGACGAGGATAGGGCGTGGGTATCAGAGATTATCGTAAAGAGCGAGGAGTATAAGAGCCTCGAGAAAAAGTACGACGACGCGTCCAAAGGTTTGAGGGTATCCGGCGACGACGACGTTGAGTACGGCGACGCGAAGAGGCCGACTGCGCCGCAAGAAGACGTGGGAGGCTTGGAGGAGCGCGCGGTCTCCATAAAAAAAGAGCTTAAGGCGCTTGAGGAAAAGCTTGGGAAGTACGAAAAAATGGAACAGATAAACGAGGCCATCAAAAGCAAAGAGGACGAGTTCGGCCAAATAGAGAAAAAGAACAATAAGCTGCGGGATCAGTTGGAAAAGAATATGGGGAAGTTGCAAGACGATATTAAAAACACCATAAACAGCGTCACTCCGGCGCGCGTGGCGCTGGAACCTATTGTGACCAACGAAATATTAAAATCGGCGGGACGGTATCAGCAGGAAGACGAGGCCGTATCCTATCAAAGGAGAAGCGAGCATATCTGTAACATTTGCAAAACGGTTAAGTCCAAGCCGCCCGTCGAATTGGTCGATTACTTGGTTAAAAGGGTTCAGCGGGAGAGGCCGGCGTACACGCACAACGAGATAGTCAACATATACACCTGCGTAGCCCAAGGTTTTTTGACGATATTTTCGGGAAAACCCGGCACGGGAAAAACATCAATATGCAATATAATAGCCGATAGCCTCGGGCTGACCAAAAATTCCGCGGTCATTGACGGCTCCCGCTACGTGCCGATCTCCGTGGAGAGGGGCTGGTCGTCTAAGAGAGATTTGATAGGTTACTATAATCCGCTTACAAGGCGGTACGACAAGAGCAATATGGGAATTTACGACGCCCTCGTAACGCTCAACACCGAACGCGAAAACTCGCCGCTGCCCTTTGTGATTCTGCTCGACGAGGCGAATTTGAGCCCCATAGAGTACTATTGGTCTAATTTTATGGCGGCTACGGAGATAGACAAATCCAACAATAAACCGGTGTGGATAGACATAGGCACGGAAGAGCAAATATACATCCCCGAAACGCTCAAGTTCATAGCGACGATCAACAACGACGAGACGACCGAGAACCTATCGCCCAGGTTGATAGACAGAGCGTGGGTAATAAAGCTGCCGGTAACTAAAAAATACGAAAACAAAGCGATACCCGTCGGCGGAACCGCGGCTACGGACACAATACTGTGGCGCGATTTGAAAACAACGTTCTCAAGCGGAAATAAGCAAAATGAGAGCGACAGCGCGAAGCAGCAAAAGGAGACGCTGACTGAAATATATGAAAAGTTTGACGCCCATAGAATGGAAATAAGCCCGCGAATAATAAACGTCATAGACAACTACATATCGGCCGCCAACGGCCTGATGGAGAAGGATAGAAAAAACGACCCGTTGAACCAAGAGCCCGAACAGGCCGCCTTGGACTTCGTGGTGGTGCAAAAATTACTGCCCAAGATAAACGACCGCTACGATGTTTACGAAAAGCTCTTTAACGAGCTTTTGGAGATATGCGACGACAATAACTTGGTTAGAACAAAGAGGTCTATCAATGAGATGATAGACAATAAAGACAGGAATATGGGGTACTGCCAATTCTTGGTTTGAGGCGAGGCGTTATGGATAATATCGAACTGAATTTTTGTCAAGAGGGCAAGCCGCCGGTCGCCGTTTCCCTAACGCGTCCGGCGGAGGGAGGGGTCGCCGCCTTTACCGAAGATGAGATAGACGAGAATAGTTTGCGCAACGACGTCGCCTACGGAATATCCATGAGCGCGGACGACGGCGCCGCCGTTTGTTCGGCGGAGATCGTTATAAACAAAAAAACCGTGCCGGTTGAGCTGAAACGGGAAAACGGCGACTTGGAAATCATACCGGCGGTCAAAGACAAACGGATATTCCTCAACTGCGTGGGAGGAGTGAAAATCAAGTGCGCCCTATGCGACGCGTCGGGCGGCAAAAGAGAGTACGTGTCCAAGAGCATACGCGTTATGAGATACAACGACGCGGCCAATCGCGGCGTCGTGGACATGCTCGATTTTATCTACAAGCACGGCGAGCGATACCTGCACGAAAAACGTAAATACCTGCGGGCGAACACGACCGCCAAACACGGGCACCAAAACTCCATAGAGGTAAAGTTAGACATCCTAAAACGCGCGCTCGAGACATATAAGCAGTGCTACGGCTATTTTACCAAATCGCCCAAAAAAAAATTGATCAACAGCGACATCGTGGGATCCTTCGAAAAGCTGGGAACCGTCACCGTCAAAACTTTGCGATATATAGCCTCGCATCCCGAGGAGTTGGTAAGGGTCAACCACAGTACCGGAATCAACATACACAAACAGTACTTTCAACCGAGAAATACGCTTGTTTCCACCACGGTCTTTTCCGACGACGTCTATGAAAACCAAGTGACGGTAGGCTTTTTGAAAACTGTCGATAGGGAACTGAAAAAACTCGACAAACAGATCAACGATCTATTGTCGCCGCTGCGCGAGGATAAATTAGACACGGAATACATAGACTCTATGGCCTGTATATACGAGAGCCGCAGGGATACGCTAAAGAAGTACCTTGACAGCGTGAAAATCCTGCGCGACGAATTCGAGAAGATGTACTTCCGTTATTCCCGCGTCCTCACCGTGTCAAGCTTTGACGTGACGGCCCTGCCCAAATATACACGGGTATTCCAGTCGGTCAGAGACTACCACTTAATCTACAATCAAATTTTAGAATGGTTCAGCTATGGAAACTACAGCGTGGAAAAATATGATTTGATCTTTATGCCCAACACAACGGACGAGCTCTACGAATATTTCTGTTTGGTGAAGATCAATAATTGTTTAGAGAAATATCTCGACTACAGATTGGATCGCGGATACCCGTTTAAGTACCAGGAGAGCGTATACTATGTCAATACGCCGCACAACAACACCTTCAAATTTATAAACCGCCACGATCCGGGCGAAACGGTCACGGTCTACTTCCAGCCGACGGTTTTGGGAGAGGGCGCCGGGGAAAACGGCCTGCTGCTATTCAGAAACACGCGCCACAGCATACCTAAAACGTATATCGACGGCGCCGACGACGATGAGCAAAGCTACCAAGGAAGATTCTACAACCCGGATTTTGTCTTCAAAGTGGCGCGGAACAACACGGTCAAATACTTTATTTTGGACGCCAAGTTCAGCACCGCCGATACCGTGGTCAAGCACCGTCTGCCGGGATTGGTCTTCAAATACTGGTTCTCGATCAGTCCGATAAACGCGGTGGACGCCGTGGCCGGAATATGCTTTATGTGCGGCAAGGGTGAGGACGCGGAGAAAGGCGATAGGATAGACGATATCTACAACACCCAAAACGCCCCTAGAACCGACATAACCCCGTCAGCCAAGGTCGCCACGATAACCGGCGCGGATGTCGACGATTACGGGCAGATTAAGACATTGCTGCGAGAGTATGTTTCGTAGCCGTCCCGGGCCTCTTACAGAGTAGTCCGCCCGTAAATCTGCGTCCACTCGGATAAGATCTCCAGCCTCTCGTAGATCGGCATCTTCTGCGTCATCCGCCACTGCCAGTTGCCAAGCATCGTCGCGGGCGTGTTCATCCTGTGCTTGCCGCCCAAAGCCAGAATGTCCTGCATGGGGATTATGCACAGCCACGAGGGCGAGGCGAGGGCGCAACGTATGAACGCGTCAATAAACTTTTCTTCCGAGTGGATATTCGAACTGCCGATGTAACCGCAAACCCTCTTTTTGGTCGCGTCGGAGAGCGTGGAGAACCAGCCTATAGACGTATCGTTGTCGTGCGTCCCCGTGTAGGTTACGCTGTCTTTCAATATGTTGTAGGGCAGATACGGGTTGTCCGGGTTGGAGTCGAAGGCGAATTGGAGTATCTTCATCCCCGGCGCGCCTATCTCCTCGCGCAGCTTATTGACGCCGTCCGTTATGTCGCCCAAGTCCTCCGCTATGAACGGCAGATCGCCCAGCTTCTCCTTTATCGCCTCGAAGAATCGCAAACCGGGCCCGTCGCACCACTTGCCGTTCACGGCCGTCTGCTCTCCGTAGGGTACAGCCCAATAGCTGTCGAAAGCCCTGAAATGGTCGATGCGTATATAGTCGGCGAACTCCAAGGTCTTCTGTATGCGGCGGCGCCACCACGAGAACCCGTCCTTCTTCATGGCGTCCCACTTGTACAGCGGGTTGCCCCAAAGCTGCCCGGTCTTGCTGAAGTAATCCGGCGGCACCCCGGCCACCCCCGTGGGTACGCCCTTTTTGTCGAATAGAAACTGCTTGGGCTCCATCCAGGTGTCGGAGCTGTCGTAGGCGGTGTAGAACGGCACGTCGCCTATGAGCAAGATCCCCTGCTTCGCGGCGAACGCGCGCACCCTCCGCCACTGCTTGTGGAAGAGGTACTGCAAAAACTTATGGTAGCGCAGGTCGTCGGCGAACTTCTCGGAGACGGTCGCGAGGGCGCTCTTTTCGCGCTTTTTGTACGCCGGCTCCCAACTCCACCACGGCTGCTCCCCGTGCAACGTCTTTATAACGCGGAAAAGGGCGTAACCGTCGAGCCAAGAGGCCTCTTTCGCGCAAAACTCGGTAAATTCGGGTATGTTCGAAAAATTGTCGAAAGCTATGCGGAAGAGCTTCTCCTTCTCGGAGATGACCGCCCCGTAGTTCACGTGGTTTTCGGGGAGTTTTGGGTAAGATTGCAGCTCCGCCTCCGAAAGCAGCCCCATGGTGCGCAGCTCTTGCGGGCTGATGAGCAGCGTGTTCCCCGCGAAAGAGCACAGCGTCTGGTAGGGCGAGTCGCCGTAGCCGGTGGGGCCGAGCGGGCAAAACTGCCAAAAAGACTGCTTAGCCGCCGCAAGCTGGTCAATCCAGCGCAACGCCTGCAACCCGAGGTCCCCGATGCCGTACGGCGACGGGAGGGATGTAGGGTGAAGAAAGATACCGGAAGCCCTGGAGTTCTTCATAGTGGTCTGTAGCCGTCCTTTTCGTTGGGGTTTTGACGCTCGGCCCGTAGCCGTGCCTACATATCCTATCTAATATAATAGATGACGGAGATGAAATACAAATCAAAATCTTTTTATTTTGACTATTTAAATCCTATTGAACGTATTCATTTTGAGGGTCGGACGCGGTACGGTTTGGCGTAGGGGGGGCCAGGCCGCGCCCGACTATTATATACCATATAACCGCATGGATCGGACCGGACGGAGCCCTAAAATGAAACTCAAACAAAAATTGCCGCTTATCCTCTTCATCGCCTTCGTCGCCGTCATCTCCCAGACGTTCACTGCGTCGCTGGCCAACTCCGCCAAGGCGTGCCGTGAGTCGCAGTACGAGGCTTGGAAGTCCATGGCCGCCGTCCGGTCGGAGGAGGTCAAGAGCTTTCTGGAGAATAAGATAACCGAGCTTAAGGCGCTGGAAAAGAGCATCCAGGCGATATCCGGTCTAAACGACGTGGACAAGGCGAAGATCCTGAGCGAACTCCTTTACAATATGTCCGGCCAACCGGCCGTCTCCGATGTCTACGTCGTGTTTGACAGGGGCATGTACTTCGGCGCCGACAAGACGGACAGCGGCATGGTCTACACTATAGACGCCTTCCTCACGGAGTCCGGAAAAAGGGCGGTAAGCCTGGAACCGACCGACGGCATAGACGACGGCGACGATTGGTATCACGGGCCTAGAGAGACGAAGAAACTCCATTTGACGGAGCCCTACGACTGGATATATCCAGAAGAGAAGCGCGCGCGCAAAATGTTCACGCTCAGCGCCCCCATCATGGCCGGCGGAAAGTTCGTGGGTGTCGCCGGGATGGACCTGCGGCTGGATCTGCTGCAGAAGCACCTGTTCGACAAGATGATAGACGGCAAAAACGGCGCGTACGCCGTCTTGGTGTCCAACGAGGGTCTGATAGCCGCGCACCCGAATGAAGAGCTGCTGCTTACCGAGGCGGGCGAAGACTTGGCGGAGCGCCAAGCGCTCAAAGACGCGATTAAAAACGGATTGTACCTCCGCGTGCTCAAGAAGAGCCGAAACTCGGTCGATATCACCCTTGTCTCCTACGTACCCGTGCTGCCCGACGAGCTCGAGACTCCGTGGTCGCTCGCCTACGTCGTACCCCTCGATGTTTTGTCGGTCGAGGCAAAGACGGCTCGAAACGCGTATATGACAGCACTGTGGTAATCCGCGCCCCCGCCGAAAAAACAACCGCCGACTCAACGAAGTTAAAAGCCGCCGCAAACTCCCTGAAAAACATGGCGGAACAGTTGGACTCGATTGTTTGTCGGTAAGGGACGTAAGAGGCGTTGGTTTGGACAGATCGTCCGCGGACTAGAATCTTGCTAGACGAAGCCTTTTTTGTGGATTTTTTTGAAAAATAACTATGTTTAGGTTGGCATTTATTATATTATGAAGAGAGGCGTGGCAGATAGGCTAGAAAGAATGACCCAAACGCTGCCGAGATAGTGGAAGGCGGACTATTGACAGTGAGGCGGTTTTGGATATATCTTTTAAGAGTAAAAAACTGGGAAAAGAGTTTAACGAGGGTAAAAAACTCGAAAAAGTATATGGAAGCCACCGAGCAAGTAAGATTCTTATCAGGTTGACTGAACTTAGGGCAGCGTCTTGTTTGTACGATTTTTGGCCTCCGAAAATCGGTCCGGGGCGGTGCCACGAATTGACGGGTAATCGTAAAGGGCAGCTATCGGTTGATTTAGATCATCCGTATCGGCTTATATTTGTTCCAAATCAAGAACCTATCCCACGTAAAAGCGATGGTGGGCTTGATTGGAAACAGGTTACGGCAATTAAAATTATAGAAATAGAGGATACCCATGAATAACGTGCAAACGATAAATAAATACGTTCCCGACTATTTAGTTACTCCGGGTGCGGTTCTTGAGGACTACCTTGAGGACGCAGGGATCACGCAAGCCGCGCTTGCGGATAGGACCGGGTTGTCAAAAAAGACGATAACCGAAATATTAACGGCAAAATCAGCCATTACCGCTGAAACCGCGTTGCTGTTTGAACGGACACTAGGTCGTCCAGCACATTTTTGGATTAACCTTGAACGACAATATCAAGAAAACAAAGCGCGTCTTGCCGAAAAAACGCTATTGGAGACGAATCTGCAATGGTTTGATATGTTTCCGACAAATGATATGGCAAAGTACGGTTGGATAAAAAAATGTAAGGATAAAGGTTTATTACGTGAAGCATTACTACGTTTTTTTGCGGTTGAATCGCCACAGCAGTGGGAAGCAATATGGGGGCGTGAGTTACAGACCGCTTTTCGCAAAGAAGAAAGTACACACAAAGACGTAGCCTTAAATTCCGCATGGTTGCGCAAAGGAGAAATTGATGCGCAACGACTGTGTTGCCAGCCGTTTGACAAACAGAAGTTTCAGGATAGTCTTGATGAGATCCGTTCCTTTACGACAATCGGAGATCCCAACGTTTTGGTACCAAAACTAGAATCAATCTGCGCAAACGCAGGAGTTGCCGTTGTCTTTGTTCGGGCTTTGCCCAAACTTGGTATTTATGGCGCGACACGCTGGTTTAATGACAAATATATCATGCAATTAAGCTTATACCGTAAAAGCGACGACCAACTATGGTTTACTTTCTTTCACGAAGTCTGCCATATTATTAAACACTCACATAACGAACTTTATATTGAAGATTCGGGTTTTAAAAATGAGAAAGAAAGAGAAGCAAATGCATTTGCACGTGATACTTTAATATCGCCTGAAGAGCTATCAAAATTTCTTGCAGTTGTTCATATACCAACAATACCACAGATAAAAGAGTTTGCCGCGCATATAGGTATTGCGCCGGGTATTGTTGTGGGTAGGTTGCAACATGATAATGTCTTGCCTATGAATGTGGGGAATGGCCTTAAAATTCGGTATAAGTGGGAGTAGGGGCCATAAAAATGTGGCTATTATGAAAAGTATTTTATTTAGATATTGACATTTTAAGTTTCATATACTATTTTATAGGTATTGTACTATGATTTTATCAACATAACGGGGAAAACATGGATAAGCCTGTAGAAAATGATGAAAAAACCCTTTCTCTGCCGATGGCAACGTTCTTGGGATTGTTTCCGGGGGTAATAATATTATTAATCGCCTTCATATTCTCAAGCCCGATGTTTGGGATAAACTTCTCTATATACCTATCAATATTGTTAGCCATTGTTTTGGGCCTTATTCCCGTTGAATTGGGAGTATTAAAGTATT
>Ga0268262_10001111_pt1 | contig 34401 bp, 37 predicted proteins | sample TergutNc150P3_FD_190354 | JGI IMG/M metagenome (GOLD analysis project Ga0268262, IMG submission 190354) | Nasutitermes corniger P3 segment gut microbial community from laboratory colony in Florida, USA - Nc150 P3 (SPAdes) (version 2) | ecosystem: Host-associated > Arthropoda: Insects >...
GTATTTGAATCGTGCCATAATGGCGTTATTTTACCATTTTTAGCTTGTTTTGTCTATCTTTTTCTTTCTGTTATGCGTCATTTCAGTATTTTTGGCACTTTTCCGACAGCCTCGTTATGCGAAGTGTGGGCGTACACCACTATTTTTTTACTGGTATTCTGATCACTGTCCTTAATTTTGATTTTTCTGTTTTTCTTGGATCAGATAAATATATTTCATGATGCCTTCTTGTTTTAGGCAGGTATTACGCATAACGTTCCGGCGGTAACGACCGCCGTTAGGCGACGTTTTTTGCCCACATTGACAAATCATTTTTATTTATTTTTTTATAATAGATATATTTATTATCTTCAAAAAATAATCCAGGAAAATTTATTATACCCAATGATTCTTTTGAAATAGTGTTAATATTTTTATCCAAAATAATTGTATACTTAAAATCTTCTTTCCTAATAAATACATCAAATTCTTTTATTTTCACATAAAATGAATTTATAATAACAATGAAATTCATTTGCTTAATCAAATTATTAAATTCCTCTGCTGTAATTTCAATTGCTCTATAAGTAATCCTATTTGTTCTATAATACTCATCTTCCATATTTGATGGATATTTTTTTGATAAATATTCTGTGAAAAAATTATTTTCTCCATAATTTGATATTTTTATTGTATATTTATTTAAATATCGTCCATATTGATATTCTTCATTATCTACAATAAATATTTTATCATATATATTTATACAATGCCTATCTTTAAATAATTTATTATAATTAATTGCTTCATCATATTCATTGATCTCGCAATTTCCTTTCTTGAAGAATAAGAAAAATGATACTATTGTATTAACTATTGGTATATAACTGAATAAAAATATATACCAGCCTGATAAACCTAAATCATGGTATCTTTGAAGGGTGAGTCTCATACTATAGATAATCAGTACGGGAAATGATAATAAAATAAATATTGATAAAAATGGCAATTTAGAATATATAAAAGTAAAATAAAGAATATTAAAAATATATATTCCAAAAATTATTAGAGTTTTTATAACATATTCATATCTAAAACATCGTCTCATATATATTCCATTATATTGTTTTTCATATTATCTGTCAACAACTTTGAGTAAAAAATGTTGCCTAACGTAGTTTAAGTGGTGGCGCGGAGTGACTGACACCGCAAGTTAACGCTGGCACCAGAGGGTTTCTTCCCTTATTCCTAATTCCTCACTCCTAATTCCTAATTCTCCCCCCTCTCCGCGAGAGGATTAGTACTTCGTTCATTGTTCTCTTGTAAACACAGACTCAAGCCCTATTGAAAGCCCGTTGAGTACGCTGACAGGAGCCGCGTCTTTTTCGCCGTATGTGCGGCTAATTACATTTTCATTGTCAAAAAGATAGACCGTAAGGGTTTTGGCTTCGCCGTCCAGCACCCAATATTCGCGCACCCCTGCGGTGCGGTACAGATTGAATTTACGTTGCATTTCAATTGCCGTATTCGAGGGCGACAGAATTTCCGCGACAAGATCGGGCGCGCCCCGGCAGCCCTCCGGCCCGCGTTTTTTTGAATCGCAGATAACGGTTATATCCGGCTGAACCACCGTATCGTCGCTTTCATCTTCTTCATAGAAGAGCCGCACATCAAAAGCCGCCGGATACACTTTACATGGCTTGCCAACCAGGAAATTTGCAAATTGCCTGCTTAATTCCATTACCATTTCCTGATGGGCGGTATTCGGCGCTGCCATAGCATAAGCCTCGCCGTAGATAATTTCGTACCGTTCTCTTGGCTTCAGTTCCCAGGCCTTGTAATCGGCATAGGTCCACTTCCGGTCAGAATATTTTTCTACCGCATCCGCCATCTTTACTCCCTTATTCCTAATTCCTCACTCCTAATTCCTAATTTCTTTGCTCACTCCCAATATCTGCCTCACCTCGTCATCAACAAGGGTTTCCCGGCTGAGCAGGGCGTCGGCAAGCTCTTCAAGACCGGTTTTCTGTTCGCGGATGATACGTTCCGCTCCCCCGCGTGAGTTGTCAAGTATTTCCTTGACAGCCTTGTCGATACGCCGGGCGGTTTCTTCGGAATAATCCTTATGCCTGGCGATTTCCTTGCCGAGGAAGATAGGCTCTTCTTCCTGACCGTAGGCAACAGGCCCCATCTCCTCAGCCATGCCCCATTCGCAGACCATGTGGCGGGCCATTTCTGTCGCCTGTTGAATGTCCTGCTTTGTACCCGTTGAGGTCTCATTGAAGATTAGTTTTTCAGCGATCCAGCCGCCGTAACAAATGGCGATTCTGTCCTCTAACCAGCTTCTTGTATGGCTGTACCAGTCTTCTTCCGGCAGGGACAAGGCTCCGCCCAATGCACGCCCGTGGGGGACAATCGTAACTTTATGCAGGGGGTCGGCGTTTTTCAGGAAGTAATGGAGCAGGGCGTGACCCGCCTCGTGTATCGCGGTCATCCGGCGTTCCTTTTCAGATATAGCGAGGGTGCTGCGGGCCACGCCCATCAGCACTTTGTCCCGCGCCTCCTCGAAATCGCGCATTTCCACTTCCGGCTTGTCCTTGCGGGCAGCGTGCAGGGCAGCCTCGTTTACCAGGTTGGCAATGTCGGCCCCGCTCATCCCCGGAGTAGCCCTTGCAACACGGCTAAGATCAATATCTTTTCCCAGAGGTATTTTTGCCGAGTGTATCTGTAAGATAGCCTCGCGCTCCTTGATGTCCGGCATCGCCACCACCACTTGCCTGTCGAAGCGGCCCGGCCGCAGGAGGGCCGGGTCCAGAACATCGGGGCGGTTTGTCGCGGCGAGAATTATCACCCCGTCCTTTGAATCAAAGCCGTCCATTTCAACTAACAGTTGGTTTAGGGTCTGCTCTCGCTCGTCATGGCCGCCTCCGTAGCCCGCGCCTCGGGTGCGTCCAACAGCATCCAGTTCGTCAATAAAAATAATGCAGGGGGCGCTGCGCCTGCCCTGCTCAAAGAGATCCCTGACTCGGCTCGCGCCAACGCCGACAAACATCTCGACAAAATCGGAGCCGGACATGTGGAAAAAGGCGACACCCGCTTCCCCGGCGACCGAACGGGCCATCAGAGTTTTGCCTGTTCCGGGCATCCCCACAAGCAGGACGCCTTTGGGTATCCTTGCCCCCATTTTTGTAAACTTCTGGGGGTTTTTCAGGAAAGCCACCACTTCTTCAAGCTCGAACTTGGCGTCTTTCTGCCCGGCGACATCGGCAAAGCTCACCTTCTTTCCCTCGTCATGGTAACGCTTTGCCTTGCTCTTGCCGAACTGGAAGGCCCTGTTTCCCCCGCCCGGCATATTCCTGAACATATACCAGATAAACCCGAAGCCTATAATCCAGGGGAGAAGATCGATTATAACGCGCCAGGGGCTTACCCTGGAAGCGGAACCGGAAATATTGATCCCTTTTTCCCGGAGCAAAGGAAGCAGGGCGGGGTCCTGGTAGGGGATTCTCGTCCTGAGTTGTACATGCTCCTGCTGAGACTGCCCCCTGGGGAAAATATCCAGCGTATTGTTATCGTTAATAACAACAGACTCTATCTGGTTCTGCTCAAGGTAGTTAAAAAAATCCGAATAACGTATCTCTCTCACAGGAGATGAATTCTTGTTATAAAAATACGCGATAAACAGCGCTATCATCGCGAAGAAAAAAAACAGGGCTAACCCGTTTGGCCTGCCTCCCTGCAAAGGGGACCGGGGCGGCTTGTCAGGCTGCTGCTGTCCTGGCTGTTTTTCATTTTGATCATCGAACATCTGTACCCCCAATTCTTTCATTTCCAATTCTCACAACACAAAATTTGTTGTTATTCGACACTTGCGCCGCATTTTCCCTGCGCCAAAGTATTTTATCCTGAACGATACACGCGGCAGTTCCAAGCATATCAACCGCCGCGACACAGTTCCCCGTGATTTTTCCCGGACACTTAACAGTATCTTCCTTATAACTGGATCGCAGAACCAGGGGCAGTAAGGCCAAAAACGCGCCTTCCCCTTCATTACCGCCTGCCGGGGTTTCACTTATCTGAATATCTGTGCCTTTAAGAGTATATAAGCCGGGCTTATTAATCAACAGCGAAAAGCCATATTCTCCGTGAATCGGTACTGATATTATCACCTTTTTTGAATCTTTGCACAGGCGCATGGGGCCAAGATCAACCGCTTTTTTTCCGCCTTCGCAGAAGCGCCTGATATTGGCGCGTTTTATTGTTTTTGGCAATTGCGCCGGCAGACGGAGGTTCCTTTGGAGACGGTCTATTCCCTGAAAAAGCGCCTCCTCGCGGACAATAACAGGCTGGGCGAAGAAGACACCCGCATCGGTACACAAGGCGGGACTTTGCAGGCCCTCAAACGGCTGCCATAAAACGCGGGCGCTTGCCTCGTTTTGGATAAAACCGGAGGCTAGGGACTGGGTTTCGGCGAAAGCGGCAAGCGTTGCCCGCCATTGGGGGAACGATTCGTTTAACAGGGGGATAAGGCGGCGGCGCACGCGGTTGCGGAGAAACCGGATATCCGAATTGGAAGAATCCTCCCGCCAGGGGATTTTTTTCTCCTCAAGGTAGTCAATTACATCAGAACGGCGCAAGTTGATCAACGGCCTAAGGATACGGCCCCGGCTTGCAGGCATGAGTGCGAGGCCCGACGGCCCTGCCCCGCGCAAAATACGCATCAGCGTTGTTTCCAGCGCGTCATCGGCGGTGTGGGCGACAAGTATCCTGATCTGCGGTTTTTCCGGCAGGGCTTCCAGACGCTTTGCCTCGCGGAACCAACAGCGGCGGCGGAACAGACGCGCCGCAGCCTCTATGCCGATGCCGCGCTCTTTTGCCACAGCGGCAATTCTCCCCGGTTTAATTGAGACAATTTTACATTGTATGTGAAGTTCCTCACATAGTGATTTGACAAATTCGGCATCGCCCCGGCTTTCAGCCTCCGAGCGGATGCCGTGTTCGACATGGATACAGCGGAGATCAAAGGATTTTTCACGGACAGCGGCAAGCGCGGAAAGCATCGCAACGGAATCCGCGCCGCCTGAAACAGCGGCAAGATACGTTGTTCCCGCAGGACAGTTCAGAACTGCATCGGCAACGGTATCTTCAAGAGGGGAACCTTCACCCTTCGGGTTCGGTTGAGGTTCAAGCCGCATCCTTCATCCATATAGAAATTGTACCCGCAATATCTCTCACAGAGAGAGGCAAAGTATAATTACTTTTTCTCTGCGGCGGGTTTGGCTCCGCCCGCAGCGGGGGCAGCTTTGCCAGCGCCTGCCGCAGGGGCAGCTTTGCCGGCGGGGGCCGCTCCGGCAGCGGGAGCCGCGCCAGAGGCTGCTGCCGCCGCTTCGGCTGCTGCCGCCGCTGCTTCGGCTTTGGCAAATTTTACCAGCGCCACAACCTGATCCGGCGCGGAAACAAGCCTCACCCCTTCCGCCAGCGGTATATCCCGCACATGGAGGGATTGGTTAACATTCAGGTTTGAAACATCAATTTCGATACGTTCGGGCAGATCCTTGGGCAGACATTCGATCTCAACCTCGTGCAGAGGCTTCTCAAGCATACCGCCCTCGCGAACGCCAATCGGGTTCCCGATAATATGCAGGGAAACTTTCGCCCGCAGGACTTTCCCGCTCTCAACTTCATAAAAATCAACATGAAGAAGATTCCCGTCAATAATATTCCTTTGAGTGTCTTTTACAAAGGCGTCATAGGTTTTGCCGTCTACTTCAACCTTAACAATTGTACTTTCGGAAATATTCTTTGTGCCCCGCACAAATTCCAAAGCGTCAAGATCCAGGGCTATCGAACCCCCGGTTCTTCCGTAAAGCACCGCCGGTATGCGTCCGTTTCGCCTAATCCTCCGCGACGCCGCCGAGCCTGATTCTTGCCTGTTTTTTGCGGATAAAACTACCTTGCCCATAATTCACCTCATAAAAAAATAATCCTGGGACGACAGGGTTCGAACCTGTGAATGCCGGAGCCAAAACCCGGTGGCTTACCGCTTGCCTACGTCCCAATCGGATCATCAGTCTAGCATAAATCCGCAAGCAATGGCAAGACGGTCAAAGCGGTTTTTTATCCCGTTCAGGCGGTTAAAACTGAAAGAGGCACAACATTGACATTGTCAGGGCGGCGGCAGGCAATCCCGTTAGCGGTAATCACAGTCAGCGCCGCCGGAGGTCCCATTTTTTCCTGGTCTATTTTTTTTGCAAACGCGCGTAAATTTGCGGCGGCTTCGTCCTGGGCGGCAAACCCCATTTTTACCTCAAACGCGGCCCATGTGCTGTCAGGGGGTATTCGACTATATTTTCTCGAGGCTTACTTCTCCGCTTGACCAGCCTTTTTCAAACAGGGACATAGGCCGCATTTTAATTATGGAAAAACGGCCCGCGCCGGAGTGAAGCCGCGCCCTTTCTTCGGGGTTTGCGGAACCTGTAAGAATGAACTGCCCCTTCTTTTTGCGATCATCTACCTCTCGCCTGACATAGTTCCATATTCTGGGATATTCCTGCCATTCATCTATCAAACGGGGAACCTTGCCTTCCAGCACGGATTTTGGATCAATTTCCATAATCTTTCGTACTTCATCGTCCGTGTCCAGGCGCACAAGGCTTTTAGCGGCATGGACGGCGGTCTCTGTTTTTCCGCAACCCTTCGGCCCCTGTATTAAAACAGCCCCGGAAAGACGCAGACGATCCTGCAATGCGGCATCGGTAAAACGTTTATGGTAATTGTTTCCCATACAATAATTATAACTTCTCAACCGGGAAAATGTAAGCTTTTCAACCTAGAAAATATGAATTTTCTAACCTGGAAAATGCAATCTTTTCAACCGAGAAAATGTAAACTTTCTAACCTTGAAAATGTAAACTTTCTAACCGGGAAAATGTAAGCTTTTCAACAGGGAAAATGTAAACAGCGCGGTCCCGTTTTTCACGCGAGAGAGCTTTACATACAATAAAAGGGTATACTAATATGTACACAATGCTCAAATCTGATTTTGATCTGCTGATAATCGGCGCGGGGCCTGCGGGGCTTACCGCCGCGCAATACGGGGCCAGGGCCAACCTGAAAGTGCTGGTGCTGGAAAGGCTTGCCCCGGGGGGACAGGCCCTTTCAATCGATGTGCTGGAAAATTACCCCGGCAATGTGGAACGAAAGGATGCCGAAGGCAATGTAATTGCCGGGCCACGGACAGGCTATGAGATGGCCCAGGACATGCACAGCCAGGCTGAGGCCTTTGGCGCTTCCTTCCTTTGCGAAGAGGTATGCGAACTAAAAAAAGAAGGGGATTTATTTACCGCTGTTCTTGCAAACGGCGAGACCAGAAAGGCCCCGGCAGTGATTATCGCTACAGGGGCAAAGCACAGCTTCCTGGGTATCCCCGGCGAAAAGGAATTTTCAGGGCGCGGCGTTTCCTGGTGCGCGACCTGCGACGGGGCTTTTTTCAAAGGTAAAAAAATTATCGCGGTTGGAGGAGGAGACGCCGCCTGCGACGGGGCGCAATATTTGTCACGCTTAAGCGGGCAGTTGATCCTTATACACCGCCGCGACCGTTTCCGCGCACAGCGGGCGCTTGCGGACAGGGTTCTGCAAAACAAAAACATTGAGGTAAGGTTCAACACTGTTATTAAGGAAATAAAGGGCGATAAAAAAGTCGGCTCGGCGGTTCTTGAATGTGAAGGCAGGGTTTATGGAGAAACAGCCGACGCTGTTTTTATTTTTGCCGGAATGACCCCCCAGTCGTGGCTTGTAAGCGGCGAGGAATCCTCCGGCGGCGTGAAGGCGGAACTGGACGACGGCGGCTATATCGTAAGCGATCAAAAAATGGCCGCATCCGTGCCGGGCCTGTTTGCCGCAGGCGATGTCCGCTCCGGCTCCTTCAGGCAGGTAATCGTCGCGGCAGGAGAAGGCGCGGTCGCGGCCCACAGCGCGGCGGAATATATTGAGCAATTAGGAATGAGGAATTAGGAATGAGGAATAAGAAGAGGGGCTAATTTTACAATTATTATGGTTAAAAACATGAAGATTTTTAAAATGTTTTCTGTCTCTGTTTTATTACTTCTGACAAGCTCTGCCTTTTCCCTGAATTTTTTTGACGACGGCTCTCCGGAGGAGCTTGCCGCCGATCTGGAAAGGGCGATGAGCGACGATCAGGCGCTGGCGCAGGTGTTCATGCTCGGCTGGGTCGGGGCAGAGCCTTCGCCGCTTATCATGGACTGGATACGCGACCGCAATATAGGCGGCGTGAAAATTTTCGGCTGGAATACAGGCGATACGCTCAGGCTGGCAAGGACAGTAGGCGCTTTGCAGAACGCAAGCCTTGGAGGGAAGTTCCGTATACCGCTGCTTGTGGCGACCGACCAGGAAGGCGGCTGGATACGCCATGTAAAGGGAAATACCAGCATAACGCCGGGAAACATGGCAATCGGCGCGTCGGGCTATCCGCGTGACGCCTATCTCGCGGGTTATTACATCGGAAAAGAACTGTCCCTGCTGGGAATCAACATGAACTTTGCCCCGACGGTAGACCTCTTCACCAACCGCGATTCGTGGCTAATAAGCACGCGGGCATTTGGAAGCGATCCTGTGAAAGTGGGGATCTTCGGCGCGGCGTATATGAAGGGCCAGCAGGCCGCAGGGATTATCCCCACGGCAAAACATTTCCCCGGCCACGGCGATACGCATCTTGATTCGCACGGTGTACTGCCCAGCATTAATGTCACTTTTGATACGCTTTGGGAGAGGGAACTGGTGCCTTACCGGATGCTTGTAAAAGAAGGGATACCCGCAGTGATGAGCGGTCACCTTGCCTTTCCGAAAATCGAGACAAACGGCGTTCCGGCATCGCTCTCCTCATGGTTCTTAAAAGGCGTACTCCGTGAAAAGATAGGCTACAGGGGCCTTATAATCACCGATGATTTAATGATGAACGGGGCTACGCTTTGGGCGGGCAGCGTTTCCAGGGCGGCAAAACAGGCCCTGCTCGCGGGAAATGATATAATACTTTTTTCAAAAACGCCTAACCTTTTTGATCCCGTGTGGAATTTACTGTCAAACTCCATGAAAGAAGATAATGAATTCCGGCTTCGCGTCCGGGAGGCCGCAAGGCGGACTCTGGAGGCAAAGCTCCGTTATCTTAAAGGAAACAATGCTGTTCCTTATATTCCTGATATAAAGAAGGCTGAAAGCGGGCTGCCCGATCCTGAGGGCAGCGCTTTCTTTTTGGATCTTGCGGCGCGCAGCGTTACCATCGTGAAGCCTGCCCCTATGCGGCAAAACCAGGGTGAAGGCCAGCGGGCTTCGATTTTTCCCTTAAAACCGGAGGACGCGGGAAAAGTCCTGCTGACCGGGCAGTACCTTGATTTTTTCAAAGTGGGCAGGGCCGCGTTCCCTGGGGCAATTTCTTACTGGTACTCCGAACTTTTTAATATAGACGATCTCCTGTCTTACGCGAGAACCGCCGACACTGTGATCTTCTGCCTTTCCGATACCGAAGGCTTAAGAATACTCAGGCGGCTTGAAGCGTTAAAGAAAAGGATAATCGTGCTTTCCGTGCTGAACCCTGTCTACCTTGAAAACATTCCCTGGATAGACGGGGCCGTAGCGGTATACAGCGACTCTCTTGAATCTCTTGCGGCGGGCTTTTCAGCCATCGTCGGAAAAATTCCCGCCCAGGGAAGGCTTCCTTATGATTAAGCCCCTTTTCGGGTCCTGGCGCAAAATGAAAAAATCGCAGATCGCTAATGCGGAAGATATACTGCGGGCCAACGAACGCTGGTGCATGAACGCCTGCGGCAGATTTTTAAAGGGCGGCTCCCCTGTATGGCTTCTGGGCGGCAAGAACGGCCTTCCTTCAGCCCTTGTTATCCATTCCAAACAGGCTTTACTGCCGGTATTATGCGGGCAGGGGGCAGTCCCGCCGCCTCATTTTCTCCGCAGCGTATTCGGCGGCAATGTTAACCTCTATTCATTGCAGGGGCGCAAAGATGACGTTCTGGTTATGGAGAAGGCGCTGGAAGAAATGGGTCTGTACGCGTCGGAGGAAAAAAATTACGACATTATGTGCCTTGACCGCCCTCCCCTGTCCTGCCGTTCAGCCGCCCCGTTGAACCTGGTGGTACGCAAACCTGTACCTCAAGACATGGACGCGCTTGTCGCGCTGCATGCGTCTTACGAAAAGGAAGAAGTATTACCCGCCGGGGCCGAATTCCGCCCCGACGTAAGCCGCCTGAACATTGAACGGATCTTTGCGGAAGAGCAGATGTTCGTGGCCGAGATCGACGGCCGTTTGGTTGGAAAAATAAATACCAACGCCCTCGGTTTTACGCGCTATCAGATCGGCGGCGTGTATGTTTATCCCGATTACCGGGGCATTGGCATAGCGGGCAGAATGACTTTTGAATTTGTGGAAGGCCTTGTGGCGCAGGGCAGGGGCATATCGCTCTTTGTCAAAAAAAACAATATCGCCGCCCGCAGGGTTTATCAGCGTATAGGCTTTGAAATAACGGGCGATTACCGGATCGACTATTTTTTATAAAAATAATAAATAATAGATAACAGGTAACAAAGTAAGAGGCAAATGAGATTGGTGGTGCTTCTCATTGTCCTTTGCTTTTTGAGTTGCTATACTTAAGTCAAGGAGTAAGGGTCATCGCTACGCGATGCCCTTCGATATAATTCGCCGCTATTGCCAACTTGTTGGCGCCGCGGCGTAAAGAGGAGTTAATATGACGCAAGCGCAAACCATGTCCCTTGACGAAAAACTGGCTATTGGCTGTAAAGCCGCAGAATTAAGGAAAGCAGGAGATGAAGAAGGAGCCTCTCGCCTTTTAAGGACAGCTCCCTTGCCGCCGTATTTGGCAAAAGTTGCCAAAGAAAAAATAGGCGTGGATTTTCTCATAAACGGAGGCTGGAATTTATCAGAAGCGGAGGCTGAATTTGGCAAAGATTGGCTTAGTAAGTAGAATATATGATGCAGCGTTAGCCATTGATTTTGGCAGAAAAGGCATTGCCACCAGAGGTAAAGCGGAAGAAGGGCGCATTAACTATGAAGACGGCATAGCCAAAGCCCTGTCCGCTTTTAAGGAAGCGCAAGCGTCCGCCGATCCCGAAACCATCATTTTAGCCGAATATACGTTCATTTCGCAAGAGCTTGAATTTTGCGACAAGTCCGACAAAGACTCTTTAGACAGTCTTACTTTGGCTGTTCAAAGTTTAGATGAAGCATTTCTTGTGCTAAAAGTTGTAGAAGATAAAACACTTTATCAGGCTGTAGAAAATTCTTTTTCCCATAAAATAAAATACCGTTTTCGCGGTCTGCCGAAGGATTCATTCCATGTCGCTTGCGGATCGCTAAAGACAAGGCTGGGAAACATTCTCAAAGCCCCTGGATTAGATCTTATAGAAAAATCCCTGCTCAAACAGCGTTTCAAAAATCTTACCGCCGGACAGGGCGGGTATATGGAAAAGCAGAAATTGGTTTTGCAAAATAGCAAATAACTTTGCGAAAGAGAAAAGCGTATTCGCCGCTACAGGTATGCTACGGAATCTTTGTGTCTGACATCGTTGCGCTTACCGATTCGGGTGCCGGAAGGCGCGCACAAAAAACTTGACTTTTTTCCCCAATGGTGTATATTTTAAGTATCTGGGTTGCCCGGGATAGCGCTTGAGGGAGCGGGTCTTGACCACGCTGTAAGTAGTGCGCCGTTACCGATCCAGTTTTATACGCCGTTCTGCAGGTTCACCCAGAGCGGCATTTTATTTTTAAAATAATTTTTCCGGGCAATGAGTCCGGTTTTTACATCGTAAAATTCTTCCCCTTCAAGTAGAAATTTCCCCAAAGTCCTTATTTCCTTCGCGGGTAAGTACAAATTCGCCATCGTGCTGTACAGGATTATACTTCTTTTCTTCCATTAAACGCTATAAAATGTATATGTTATGACATCTTTTTTTGTAAAACTATAAATTCGACAGTCTCGTTATGTGCAGTACAGCTCGTACATTTTTATTTCAATAATTTTATTGCTTCATCTCTTATTTCATTATCTATTCTTTCAGATTTTGAAATAATCTCTAATGCTTGCTTTTCCAAACCAAATTTAAATATTCTTTTTCCTGTTGATGCCTTTGCATTAATTGAATTTATTTTATAATTTTCATGATCTTTCATATATTGAATAATAGCCTGCAATGATTCATTTTTCAATTTATCATAATAATTAATAAATGTTTTCATTCCTATTGTTTTTATCATATCTTCTAATGGTGGTGTTTTTAATGTTTCATATTGAAAAAATTGCTCAGATTCATCTTCATTATCAATAATTTCTGTATTAATTTTAATTTCACTCTCAATTTCATCCGTTACAAGTATTCCATCCATTGCTTCACAATTTGCTTTTATCAGATCAAGTTCTTTTTGAGTTAATTTAAACCATTCTCCATTTACACAATATTTCTGAAATATTCCATGTAAATATTGTTCTGCTTTTACATAATTTTCAATTTTATATGCAAAAAGTGTTTCAAATGTTCCAGGCATTTTTAGACCAAGTCCATAATATCTATCTTCTACTGTATTTTTTGTAATGCCAATTTTATATGGCATTTCGTCTGTTTCTGGATCAGAAATCCATTTATTATAAATGACATATAATATACCTGTTTCCATATATTACTCCTTGTATTTTTTTACCATTTATATTAAATAATGTCAAGTATCATATTTTTATAATATTTGGACTATTTTTAGGGCTGTATTGCACATAACTACATTTATACGAAGTAAAGTTCGTACAGTAGTAAATAATCGCAAGAAATACCATAAGTACTATACTATAATACCAATAGCGTTTCGTCAACCCCACTATATCTTATTTATCATAAAAAAAGGAATTATAGAGGTTATGAAGTATGGACGGACAGGCCATAAAAGACGCTTTAGGGAAAACAATCAAGTTTTTACGATTTAGGAGAGGGCTTTCTCAAGCGGATTTAGCCGAAAAAGCGAATATTTCAATCACCTTTTTAAGCACTATTGAACGTGGAATCAAATTTCCTCAACCTGACATACTTTCAAAACTGGCAAAGGCCCTTGATGTTGAAGTTTTTGAGCTTTTTAAGGCTGATTTTGTGCCTTCTGACAGTAAAATGATGATGAGCCAACTATCCGATGATATTACCAAAAATGTAAATTTGGCTATTGCGGACGTTTTTAAGCAGTATATGGGGTAAAATTACCCTATTTCCTAACTCCTAATTCCTCATTCCTATTTTCAAAACTGGACTCTTGAAAAAACCTCCGCTATAATACAACATGCGTTTCATCCCTGTTTTTACAATATTGTTGTTATTGCTGTTTTCTGCCTGTTCAGTAAAAAAAGATAAAGCCGCTGAACCAACAGCGCCTGAAATCATCACGCCTGATAACGAAAAAATAGCGCGGGAACGCGCCGCCCTTATCGCGTCAGCCCTGGATGACGGGCAGCTTGCAGCGCAGGTAATTATCACCGGCATTGACGGCAAAGGGAGTTTGTCCCGCGATATGAAGATTTTACTCTCGGAATGTCCGGCAGGCGGCATAATGCTGTTCAGGTACAACCTTAACACCGATAACAGCGCGATACAGAACCTGATTGCCGAAAGCTCCGCGCTTATTATGGAAGGGAGTCCCGTTTCTCCCTTTGTCGTAGTGGATCATGAGGGGGGGAAAGTGAACCGCTTCCTGCCGGGGGCTGCGGACCTGCCCGCCGCGTATTCCTATTGGGAAACAGCCCAAAGCGAAGGCAGTGCCAGCGCGATTGCCCGAATACTGATAGACAGCTTTAACGCGGGGATAAAACTTCACGAGCTTGGCATTAATTTTAATTTAGCGCCTGTCGCGGAATTTTTGAATGACGACAACACAATTTTTCTTGAGGGGCGTTCCTACGGCCCGGACCCGGATTTTACCGTCGATAGTGCCAGGGCATTTATCGCGGGCATGGAACTGGCAGGCGTTATCTGCGCCGTAAAGCACTTTCCCGGAAGCGCGGGCGCTGACCCTCACTATTTTCCGGGCAAACTAAACGGCAACAAGGAGGCCCTGGCGGAACTTGTCTTTCCGTTTGCCGCCCTCATCAATGATAACAAGGCAAGGGCGATCATGATTTCCCATTCTGCTGTTCCGGCCTGGGACGCGGAAAAAATCGCCAGCCTGTCTCCGGCAGTAATGGGCGAGTGGCTGCGGCAGGAATTGGGGTTTAAGGGGCTAATCATCAGCGACGACTTTTCTATGGGCGCGGCGACAGCCGCAGGCCGGACAAGGCCGGAAGACGCGGCAGTCCAATCCCTGATTGCCGGAGCGGACATGGTGCTGGTATGGCCCCCTGATCTGCGGCGCACCCATAGGGCGATTCAGGCGGCCCTTGCCGACGGCAGGCTTTCACGCCAGCGGCTGGAGGAAGCGGCGGGACGGATACTCTATGAGAAATTAGGAATTAGGAATGAGGAATGAGGAATAAAAACAGTGGAGAATAATCTTAGCGGGCGGATTTTGTATTGTGATTCTTACTGCATTGTGGTCAACAAAATAGCCGGTGAGGCTGTCGAGGGGGCCGGTAAGGGGATGACCGATTTGCCAAGGTTGCTGGCAGAGCAAATGTCCAATTTGCCGCAGGCCCCGGCAGAGGACGCACTTGACCTGCCGACTGCGGTTCACCGACTTGATGTCCCGGTTTCCGGTTGTGTAGCATTTGCCCGTACAGGAACCGCCCTCCGCTTTTTAAATGATGCGTTTCAGAATAGTATGGTAGAAAAACGCTACTGGGCAATAGTTGAACCTCCGTCTGACATTGGCGCGTGCCAATGGATTGAGGAGCCTTCTCCCGAATTTGCCGAAATTACCCACTGGATTCAGTTTGATTCACGGAAAAACAAGTCAATTGCCCATGATGAACAAGGCCAGGGGCGAAAAAAAGCCGTGCTTCGCTGCCGCTTGGCAGGAAAGGGCAGGGATTACCTGTTTCTGGAGGTAGATCTGGTTACAGGGAGGCACCACCAGATAAGATCCCAGTTTGAAAAGCTGGGATTGCACATCAAAGGGGATCTAAAATACGGGGCGCGGCGCAGCGAACGGGGCGGAGGTATTTGCCTCCACGCCCGCTCGCTTTCGTTTCCGAGCGTTGCGGGCGGCGGCGCTGCACTGGACGACCGGAAAATCACCGTACATGCAGATCCCCCGATAATGAACAGCCTTTGGCAGGCGTTCCAATCGGCTTTAAAAAGAGACAACGCGGACTATTGACAAGGTCTTAAAAATAGATATAATTTAATAAGAGACTATTGATTAAAACATATCAAAGCAGGAGGCAATTGAATGAAACGGATTTTTATGGTTGTCATTCTTTTAACAACCGGTATCGCAGTATTTGCACAGCAGGGTTCTAGGGCATCAAACCGCCCGACATCGGATCAAACCAGGGCAAGCGCGAGGCAATTCCTCGACCAGAGCAAGTCAAACGCATCGCAGTTTGATTCAACACAGAGCAGCCTTAACACACGGAATATCAGCAATGATGATGCCCGTAACTTTAACCAGTTAAGAGCGGAAATCCAAAGGCTGGAAACCCAAATTGCATCAGAGCAAAGCAGGATTTCGGCAACTCTTGACAAAGGAATTAAAGTCAGCAGGGACACGCTTGATAATGTCCAGAGATTAATGGACAAGCACAAAGAGAAAGTGGCGGAACTGGAATCCTTTACTTCTGCCGCTGCTTCCAACAGATAAAGATCTGTAAGCACTCTTTTCGCACACCAACACGCCTGGTTAAGCTAAAAAGCTAAACCGGGCGTGTTTTTTTCTTGCCGCATAAAATTCAACAGCGGCTCTTCCCAATTCCGAACAGTTCTTCCCTCAGAAAGAAAGTGCCTGAACAGGCTGGTAATATGCGCCCTGATAAGCGAGGCGTCCACAATGGGTATTTTTGTCTGCGGCGCGGCCCAGGGACGCACTTTGTAGTTCGCGGGCGGACGGCCGGTTTGCAAAGGGGCGGCAGGCGGGACATCCCAAAAAAGCTGCCTGATAAAGGCTTCCGCTTCTTCCGGGGGGAATAAATTCCCGCCGAAACGGGTCATGGCATATAACGCGGCGGCAACACAGTTAACGCTGTGCTGTTTTACGAACAGAATCGCGTGAGTAATGGCAAGCGCCCCCTGTCTCATCTCTTCAATTTGGGCGGCGTAACGCCCGGTATCGTTAAACGAACGGAGTATGGCCGCGAATTTAATGTACGTCCACACAACAACCATAACGTGAAGGCTCGGTATGCACATCAGGTGGGGATCAAAAAGATGGATAACCAAAAAACGAGGCCGGGCAATGTAAAAAGGCCTGTCCGTTGTGGAGAGATTTTTTTTGTATGTTTCTGCGGCGAATGAATACAACTTGCCCATTGACACTATAAATTCACGCACAGCGTCATAAGCCCTGCGCCTGTACGTATGCAGGAGGAAGGCCAGCATCCTTATCCAATACATCACAAAATCAAGGTAAATGGTTATCCATGACGGGTCAAAGGGGATTTTCAGGTCAAGGGGATGGTCAACTTTGCTTACAGGAATACTGCCCGGCAGCAGCGCGGCCCGGTACTGGCGGAAAAAGAAATTATAAAATATCGAGGCTATACAGCGTATGACAACGGGGCGCAGAGAAGAAACGCTGAACGTTTTAACGAATGTATAGACAGGGGATTCATCGTAGACACTTGATGCGTTTTTCATGTGTGGTATATTACCATATCCGCGCTTGCTTGTCATCAAATTTTTATGTTACAATTATCAAATGATAGGCCCGCTTGTAAACGCCGCAGTTGTCATTGTCTGTTCCCTTGCAGGCTGTTTTCTTATAAAGGGAATTCCGGAACGTCTTGAAACCCATATCAGAAAGGCCCTCGGCCTTGCCATTCTTTTTATAGGGATAAAGGGCGCCCTGGAAAACCAAAACGGGCTTCTCCTGATTATCAGCATGGTTATAGGGGCAATAATCGGCGAACTGATTGATATTGACAAGTGGATGAACAGGTTCGGTTTATGGGCCGAGCGCAGGCTCGGGATGAACAAACCGCAGGCAGAAAATCCGGGCAGAAGTTTCTCAAAGGGTTTTGTTTCAGCGACCATCCTTTTTTGTACCGGTTCAATGGCGATTGTCGGCTCATTGCAAAGCGGCCTTCAGGGAAACCACGAAGTGCTTTTTATGAAATCCATTCTTGACGGCTGCATGTCGCTTATTTTCGGGGCATCCTTCGGGATAGGCGTCGCTTTTTCGGCCCTGTCCGTGCTTGTTTATCAGGGGGGGATAGCCCTGGCGTCGCACGCGATCCGCGATTTGCTTACCCCGAACATAATAAGGGAAATGTCCGCAGTCGGCAGCCTTGTCATTACCGCAATCGGCCTTAATTTTCTGGGCGTAAAGGAAATAAAAGTCGCCAACCTGATCCCTGCGATGTTTATCCCCTGGGTCTGGCTGTCTTTAATAAAGAATTAGGAATGAGGAATTAGGAGTTAGGAATAGGGGTTAGCTTCAACCTTCATCTCGCTTCTTATTACCTGTATGGAGGAACCCAGCGCGGAAAAAACGATAAAAGCGGCGGCTATACCGGCAAAGCGGCTGGGGATGTTAAGCATGAAGTTGTAGGCCCCGTGAATGGCAACAGCAGACAGGAAACGTAAAATTCCATGGACAGGGCTTTCCCGCATAAATACCACGGAGGCGCCAACGCGGGAACCGCATGCCCCGTGCAGAGGGGCTGCGGTAAAGGCCCGTAAAAACGTGACATCGAAGTTGGAAGCGCCGTAAACAGAGTTTTCCAGAATAGCGAAACCAATGCCGGCAACAAGCCCCGCGGCATTGGGCATCTTGTCAATCGGCTTTTTAAAAATGCGGACGATAACGGTAAATAATATAAACAATATCAAAAAACGGCTTAATTCTTCGGTTAAAGCAATGCGGATAAATATTTCAGCAAATAAGCCCCATTTGTCTGAAAGCTGAAAAATGCCGCTTCCCGCCGGGAAAATGTACTGGAAAAAAAGGGCCGGAAAAATCGAAGCTGCCCCGGCAAGCAGCGCGGCTGAAAACAAAGGCATGGTGAAAGGGTACCGTGCCAGGCGAAACCATATAAACACCGCAATGGCGAAAATCGAGGAAATGAGAATAATGATGAAGAGAACGCCCACAACAACATTATAAGCATATTGGACGGTTTATGATACAGTAATTTAACCTGATTTTATCGCAAACTGTCGCGGGTTATTGGCTGTTGTACGGAAAAGTGGTATAATAGTAGAGTATGTTTAACTTTATCCCATGCGTGGCGGGCTGCGGGCGGCCGGCCATAAGCGGTTCCAATATCTGTTTTGTGCATCAGGCAAACCAGAAGCGGGAAATTGAGCGGTTAGTCGGGCATATTACCGAAAACGAAACCGTAAAGGATCTAAACGCCGCAGGGGTGAACTTTGACGGAATAAATTTTTCCGGAAAGCATTTTTACGGCTGCAATTTCCGGGAAGCGCATTTTAACAAATGCGTATTTTCAGGCTCGTTTATGAGAATGAGCTTTTTCGACTTTGCCGATTTTACCGACTGCGATTTTTCCAAATCAGACCTGCAATTTATGTCGTTTGCCGGCGCAAAAATCAATAATTGCAGTTTTGAAGGATCGGAACTGGTACATCTAAATTTTTTGGGGGCTGCAATTTATAAAACATCTTTCAGCAATTCCAATTTATACAACAGCCGTTTTATCAACACGGATCTGGAAGAAGTAAAATTTGTTGACTGCAATGTCAAGCGGGTCAATTATGCCAGCGCCCGCCAAAAAGACGTTCTTTTTAAATCTTCAAATACCGCCGAAGCGATTTTTGAATTGGAAAAAATATGAAAACGAGACTGCCATGAAACTTTTTTTTCATTATTGTTCATTTGGTTTCAGCAATTGTTATGTGCTGGGAAAGAAAAACGGTCATGAAGCGATAATTATCGATCCCGGCAACATGGATAAACATCTTCTTGATTTTATTGAGGGCAATAATTTTTATCCAAAGGCGATTTTTATAACCCATGATCATCCGGGCCATGTGTACGGGATCAGGACGCTAAAGCGCATATACCAGTCCGAAGTTTTCGCGGTAAACCGGGTTATCCAGGAACACAAGACAACGCCTGTCAAAGACGGCGACATGATAAATGTCGGCCCTTTCACCGTCAAGGTAATTTCCATTCCCGGACATTCAGCCGATTCAGCCGTCTATCAGATTGAAAGCCTGCTTTTTACCGGCGACGTTCTCACGGCGGGAATGTTGGGCACTACCGACAGCGCTTATGGGGCAGCGACCCAACTGAACAAGCTGCGAAGCCGCCTTTTTTCGCTGCCCGGAGAGTATACGGTTCTTCCCGGCCACGGCCCTCCTTCGTCGCTTGAAGCGGAACGGCGTTTTAATATTGATATTTCCCAGTTCGGCGAAGCAAAACCCCGGCGGCCGGTCGTCAGGATAAATTTATAACAATGACGGCAAGCTCAAAACCGGATGACCGGCGTCAACCAGTAATTGCACCAGTTTTTCCGGGTCTTCGGTTGAGGTCTCATCGGCTATCATTGAGGTAAAGTCTTCGATGCCGTACAGTTCCTGCGCGGTTTTGTTGAGTTTCTTGCCTACTTGTTCTTTCAGAGCGCGGGGCATCCACACGATTCTGGCGACTCCCCCTTCGGCCTTCATAAATTTCTTCGATGAAATAAAATGCTTCCCGTGCCCCATAAAGCCAGGTGTCTGTACGCCGCCGCCTGTCATTGACGCCATTTCGGAAAAGGACATGCCCAGCGGGGTCATGCCGGAATGTTCGCGGTTTACAATGACGACACCGCCTGATGTCGGCTCTATGCCGCAGATGCACTCAAAACAGCCGCAGCTTGTCATGGGGTCCTGCATGATCGAGTACAGCGTTACCTGTTTCAGGGAGCCGTGCGATGCCGCGTCAACCGCCTCGTTCACGTCTTCCCAGATGCCCAGATTTTCATCGAGAACCTTCTCCTTGGTTACGACCTTGCAGGGGCCGTTTGGATCAAGCTCGTTGGTCGCTTTCGCGTCCAGCCATGAAACCGCGCCGCAGAGTCCCAGACGCTCAGGGGTAACGACGCAGACATGCGCCGGAGAGAACGACTGGCAGAGAATACAGTTGTAAAAAACATTGACACTTTCGTCAGTCAGCGAAAGCAGGCGCGCGTCTCTTGCCTCGTAGACCTTGTTTGCTTCGGCCCGCAGGGTTTTTAATTGCGCGGGATCGGTATAGATTTTTATCTGGCATTTGTCGATAACCGCAGAGTACTCGTCCATCATTTTGCCGTATATAACCTCGCCAAAGTGCCGCAGCCTGAACCCGGCGGCAAAAGCGTTTTTGCTTACCCGTATACGGAGCATATCGCGCTGTCCGGTGTGCATAACGCCTTCAATAAAGTTGATAAAGTGGTGTATCCTCCGCTCCAATACCGGTTCAAAGTCGCTCTGCATATTCTTTCCGAAAACTTCGGCAATAATACCCAGGGGAATTTTGCTTCCCGGTTCAAATGCGTCTATGTCTTTCCCTATAATTTCAATTGAGTGATCTTCGATTTCCTGCGCCGGTTTCTGGCGCACCCACTCGAAACAATCCATCGTGGTGCTGTCAATATCAACATGGGTATCATTACGCCTGACGATCTCGCCTTCAAAGGCCGATGAATAAGCGACAGGTATGTCAAGCTTTGTAATTTTTATTTTGATGTCGCGGGCTTCAAGGGAAGTTTCGATAAAGCTCTTTGTGTCTTCCTGAATGATAAGGCTCTTGGGGACTTTCCACATATCCTTGACATCGTTGGTTATTACCGGGAAGCCCATTGCAATAGCCCCGCCGCCCGCCGCGACTACAATGTCGGCCACCGGATCAAAGGCGTTCACAAAAGCCCTGATACGGTGGAAACTGTAATGATCAAAGGCTTCGCGGTCGCCAGGCTTTACCGCGCCGAATATCATGGCGGCGCGGTTGACCAGCGAAATAATGTGCGCTACTGCCCAAATGTCCGGCCCGGTCGGCACTATACGCACAGGAAAGCCCATGCTGAGGTTTTTTCGTTTCGCCTGATCGATGATCCCTCCGATAAGGAACACGAAGATCGCCCGCGACTGGTAGCCTTTTATCAGTTCGACTGCCTCTTCGTCCGAGGGGGCCGGCCCGATGATTACCACGAAGCCGGGTATATCGCCTGTTACCAGCGGCACGCCCAGTTCCCGCACTTCCGCGTCCGACATGTGGCCCCAGTATTCGCCCCCGTAGGGCTTGGGGTTTTTCGCGTATTTGCAGGCCTCAATCGCTTCGGCGGCCATAAAGGTTCCGTAACCGGCGCGGAAAGCGTCGCCCAGCCTGTGGTTTGCGCGGGCCTTGTCATCCGCCATCCACGCGCGGATTTCCGGCAGGCAAGCCGCCAGTTCCCCCATTGTGGTGACCTTTTTGGCAAGGTACGTGTAGATATTGGCAAGTAAATAGGCGGTATCAGGGAGTTTAACGGGGGCATCCGCGCCCAGTTCCGCAAGTGTTTCGTTCACGGTTTTTTCGGCAATGGCGTACATTTCGTCCGCGCCGTCGTACACCCGGTTAAACAGTAATTTCATAGTCGGCCTCCTTATTCCCTTGCGTTATTTAACGCCCCTCATAATCGCGCTATTAATTTGCGGAAAGTAAAATGTATTGTTGCTCCTGTTAAATAACTTAAAATCACCGCCGTCATCCCACCAGAAGCATTTAACGCCTTTTTGCGCTGCGTACTTCACATAATATTCAACCCATACGGCTCTTGCAGATTCATTGTTTTTATCAAGAGCGCCGAATTCGCCGATTATGACAGGTATGCCTTTGCTTACAAATAAAGAGTAAGCCCGATCAACTCTTTCGGTAATAGGCGAAGTGTCCGATGAATTACTCTGACTCCAGGTATTTACCGGACTATCTTTGTTTAAAGCAAAATTGTACGGCTCATAAGCATGGTAAGATACCGCAAGTTTATTCTTCGCGGTATCATTCGGGAGAATTAAGTCGTTCATCGCATCTGCAACGCCTGAAGCGCCATAGGTATTGAGCATTAGAATACGCTTGTTGTTATTACCGCCGGAAGCGCGTACAGTTTCTACAAAAACTTTATAATATTCATTAATGACGGCGCGTTCTTCGGCGGTTCCGCCGTTCCACTCCTGTGCGCTGCCTTTTGTTCTAGGCTCGTTAAGTCCCTCAAAAACAAGTTTTTCATTGTAATTTTTAAAATTATCGGCGATTTGCGTCCATATTTTTTTGAACGCATTTATTGAAGCGGCTTTTTTATCGTTTGTAAATTTAAAAACTTCTTCATCATGGTGGGTGTTAAGCAAAATATACATGTCGTTTTCAACCGCGTAATTGACCACTTCGGTAACTCTCGCCATCCAGTCCGCGCGAATGTTGTAATTGGAGTCGGCGCATTTTGTCCAGGAAACAGGAATTCTGATTGCGTTATAACCCGCGTTTTTTATTGCCGTAATATGCGCTTTTGTAGTAACGGGGTTTCCCCATGCTGTTTCCTGTTGGGATGGTGTCGGATTCGTATCCCAATCATTTTTAGCGTCAAGCGTGTTGCCTAAATTCCAGCCCACCTTGATACCGCTTACCAATTGCGCGGCAGTAATGTCATTGAATGTTTGAGGAACAGATGGCGCTTGAGGGTTAGTTGGAGTTTGTGAAACAGGATCTCCTTTATCATCACTATCCGTGTTGTTTTTATCCCCGCACGCAATGATTGAAGATCCGATAATAGCGATAAAGCCTAACAGCCTGAACAATTCTTTCATAAATGCCCCCTTAAACTTTGAGAAGCTTAATACATATCATTTTATCATACTCTATAAAATAATAAAGCAAATAAACAGAAATGTATAGCCAGGGACATAAAAAATGAGGAATGAGGAATGAGGAATAGGGGGAGCCTGTCATACTTTATTCCTAATTCCTAACTCCTCATTCCTAATTTTTAACTTGCTGACACATCCTCGTTATCTGGTAAACCTGACCGACAGTATTTCACCGGCGGGCAGTGTTACATAAGCGGAATTTCTGTCGGTGCCTACAATAACCTCTTCGTATTGCGATTTAACCGTACTGGTTGATCTCATTGCCTGCGTCGAGCGGATATTAAACCCAGCCGGTAGCTCTATCTTGACGGTTTGCATGTTTGTCCCGCCCGTGCCTGAAGTGTTTGTCGGCGTAAACATGACCAGGCTGATTGCCGTTATGTTATCCACGGTAAGAGCGGATATGGCGTCCGCGCCTTTGCCGTCCCATCTGGAACTCCGGGTTTCAACAGGCTTTGCGTAGAATTCGTCCTTAAGTGTTACAAAGGCCATTATTTTGGCGTTTGTGCTGTCCATGTCGTAGGAAGTGTTGTTACTTCCGGAGGCGGAACCGGTAACCGTAACGCCTACCTGCCCTGTGTCTTTGGCGAATTTGGCAAAATGTGACATGGCGTGGCCGCGCGGGAGAATCTCTCCCTCAATAGTGCCGTAACCGCCGTCACCTATCATGCTGTAGAAGCGTTTGCCGTACCACCAGATGTAGGCGTTTTCCTTGTTGAGCCTCAGGGTATGGTCTATCGTATTCAGAAATCTCCATACATAGTCCCAGGTTGAATCATTGTAATAACCAGACTCATTCTGGCTGTTGATGTTCAACTCGGTCATCCAGATTTCCTTGCCCAATTCGTGTACCCGGCTGGAAATGGTTTCGTTCCTGTTGCCGTAGATATGACGGCCAAAAAGATCGACGTACTGGTACGCTGTAGGATCATTTAAAACAGGGATGTTGATTGACGGGGAATTCGCCGATTCGCCATTCATGGTCCGCACGCTGGGAATTTCCTTGCCGCCGCCCCAGCCTTTTACGCCATTGGTAAAGCGGCCTACCGTTTTGAAGAAGTCGCGCATTTCCTCAGGTGTCCACTCGCAGCCGTCGTAGTTGGCTATATAATTAGGCTCGGCCTGAATGGTAATCGTGTAAATGGGAGCTCCGTTCTCGTACATTATCTTGCAGTATTCCGCAAGGTAATCGGCGTAGTCCTGCCAGTATTCTTTTTTCAAATTTGCCGCCCCCCAGCCTGCGGCGCCGCCAAAGATACTGTTGTTGGTTTTCCATACTGCGGGGGGCGACCATGGGCTGGCAAGCACGTAACCGCCGTATTTATTCGCCAGCTTTACAATATCGTAATAATGGGAGCGGTCTTTGTCGCCACTCAACTCGTTATTCACGGCTTTTCTCATGATCTCTCTCATATCGGTTGAGCCGCCGTCGGCGTCTGCTGGAACCATGACCCGCAGCATATTGTAGCCCAGGTTGTCCGGGTTCAGCATTTTTTCGTAGTCCTCTATGCTGTCCTGAGGCGAAGCAGCCCAGAAGTTAGCCATAACGCCGAAACCGCGCACGTACTGGTATTTTGTTCCAATATTTACGGTAACGGTGTTATCTGGATCTAAATCTTGCAGGGACAAAATCTTGATGGTTGCCGTATTGCTCGTTATTGATTCTTCCGTGTTGTTGTTGGTCACTACCACATAATAGTAATAGGTTCCCTCCGTTGCAATTTCAAGCTCGTTTACCGCCGTAGTTGCGTAGTTTAGCGGCGTACCTCCTGTATTTGACGCGCTTGTATTCCTGTACCATTGGTATGAAATTGTGCCTGTTACGCCAACATTCAGCGTGGCTGTAACGCTTATTATTATGGGATTTGTCCTATCAATCGTTCCAACATAATAGTTGGCTGATTGCGGCTGTACGGTAATTACCGGAACAGTTACCAGATAATAATAGATGTATACGATTGGAGCGCGTATAGAAATAATATTATCTGAAATAATAATATTATAGCCGGACTTGTTCACCCATATGCCTATGTGATCGCTGCCCATGATGCTGTGTCCGCTCACACTTGTAACGCTTAGGGCAAGCTCATAAACCCCTATACCAGTTCTGGTTAAATCGCCTTTGATTACTCCCACTGCTCCCATAGTCATGTCCGTTATAATATTAATATCCGCCGCGCTTAACCCTTCAATGTCTTTGTCAAAGGTCAGGATTAGTTTGGTAGTAGTAGCCGTCGCCGAGCCGTCCGCCGTCAAACTGATAAAGGTTACGTCAATACCCGTAGATGAAAGATAGTAGTATACGGTAACCGTTTTTGGCCCGCCGGAAATATTATAGCCGGATTTGGACACTGCCACCGCAACGCTTCCGTCCGAACTGATACCGGCTACGGCAAGCTCGTAAACCCCCTGCCCGGTTTTGGTTAAACCGCCTATGATTGCCCCGGTAGTACCCGCGTCCATGATCACATCCGCCGCGCTTAACCCGTCAATGTCCTTGTCAAAGGTCAATGTCAGTTTGGTGGTGGCTGCCGTAGCGGAGCCGTCTGCCTTCAAATCGGTAAAGTTTACGAGAATATCCGTAGGCGAGACATAGCGGTATACAGTAACAGTCTTAGGCCCGTCGGTAATAACATAGCCGGATTTGGACACTGTTACGGTAACGCTTCCGCCCGCGTTGACACCTACGGCAAGCTCGTATGTTCCCATATCTGTTCTGGTCAGGCTTCCTTTAATTGTCCCGGTAGAACCCGCGTCCATGATCACATCCGCCGCGCTTAACCCTTCAATATCCTTGTCAAAGGTTAATGTCAGTTTGGTAGTAGTAGCCGTCTCGGAGCCGTCAGCCGTCAAACCGGTAAACTTTACCGATGTATTGCCGTCGGGATTTCCTGTTCCCGGAGGCTCCAGAGGCACCTCTGGACATCCGGTCAGGATTAGGATTGTAACGGCTGTTATGACAGCCATTCCTTTTAGAATACGTCTCATGTTTTCCTCCATAAATAATGCGTATACGCATAATATTTTGAATATTATACAGCATATTTGAATAATGTCAAGTGCAAATTATGCAATTTAGCATATATTCATTTCGTGGGATTCAAGGAAAATTTAAAGGCTGAATTACACTATCAGGATATGCTGGTGAAAGAACTGTCTGTAAAAACCGGAATAAGCCGTCATACATTGGATAATTACCTTAATGTCAGAAAAAATATGCCAACTGCCGATGTTGCGGTGAAGATCGCGCAAGCATTGGGAGTGACGGTAGAATATCTTGTAACCGGTGAAGAAGACCTCACGAAAAAATTTATGTTTGGATCTGAACTTCGGGCTTTGATACAAAATTTCAAGATGTTATCCGAAACTGATCAAAAAATGATTATCGGGATAACGCAATTAGTTAAAAATCAAAACCGCAATAAAGGGCATTAGGCCCAGCTTAAAATGAAAATCCTCAAGGCTCTTGACGAGACATTTTCAATCTAAAAAACCTCTTGACAATACATACAAAAACGTATTACATTTTATACATGGAAGACCGCCGGATCGTCTGGGATGAGGTCAAGAACATCGATAATAAGCGAAAGCATAAAATCGGTTTTGAGGTGGCTCAATATGTATTTACAGATCCGTTGCGGATATGGCGGTTTGATAGGAGCGAAAAAAACACGTCCGGAGAGACTCGTTGGCAAACTATCGGCAAGGTTGGAAAAACCTTCTTTGTGGTCTATACAGAACAAGAAGAAGGTAATGAGAATGTAACCCGCCTTATATCGGCGCGGGAAGCTGAGAAACATGAGAGGAGAACTTACAATGGGAACTATCGTATCGACAATAAGGGTTGGACAAAAGATACCTAAAGAAATTTTGAAACTTGCAAAAGAGCAGGTCAAAGAAGCGCGAAAAATGCCGCCGGTTTATGATCCTGATTGCCCGCCTTCCACGCCGGAGGCTCTTGCCGAATTCGCTGCCATGGCGCGGGAATTACGAAAAAACAAACGGAACCCTTCCCCGGTAGTCGCGTTGCGCGTCAAGCCGGATGTCCTTTTAAAGTATAAGGCCCTAGGTAAGGGTTATACCAGTATCATGGCCGACGTGCTGAATTATGTCGCGGATAACCCCGAGATACTTTCAAGGGCATCCGAGGCGGCGGTTACCCGGTAATCGCCCTTTGTTACCTGTTACCTGTTAATTGTTCACTGTTCATTATATTAACCAGCCCATGCAAAAACCATCTGTCAACTTTCGTTGTTAGGTGCAACTCGTCTACGCTGATGCCGCGCTTGAGCGCCTCGTACAGCACGAACAGACGCTCGTCGGTTACGGTTTGCAGAAGTTCGCGGATTTCCCCGTCTGATTTTGCGGCAAGGCGCGGAAGGTTAAGGCTGTTAAGGCCGATCTCCGCGCCGCGCACGGCCTTCAAAAGCGCTTCCTCGAATCCGTCGGCAATCGCCATGACCTCGCCGGTGGCTTTCATCTGCGTACCAAGTTCCTTGTGCGCGTACACGAATTTATCAAAGGGCCATTTGGGAAACTTCACCGCCACATAGTCAAGAGTAGGCTCAAAGGCGGCAAAGGTGTTGCCGGTAACGGCGTTTACTATTTCATCGAGGGTGTAGCCGACGGCGATTTTTGTGGCGACTTTCGCGATGGGGTAGCCTGTCGCTTTGCTGGCAAGCGCCGAGGAACGCGAAACGCGGGGGTTTACCTCAATGACCGCGTACTCAAAACTGTGGGGATGCAGGGCAAACTGGACGTTACAGCCGCCTTCAACGCCCAGAGCCTGTATAATGTTCAGAGCGGCGGAACGGAGCATCTGGTACTCTTTGTCGGCCAGAGTAACGGCGGGCGCGATAACAATGCTGTCGCCTGTGTGTATACCTACTGGATCAAAATTCTCCATTGAGCAGACGGTGATAACGTTCCCGGCACGGTCGCGCATCACTTCAAATTCAATCTCCTTCCAGCCGGCGATTGATTTTTCAACCAAAATCTGATGTATAGGCGAAAGGGAAATCCCGTTAGCCGCAATTTCACGAAGCTGCGCCTCGTTAGCCGCAATTCCACCGCCAGTGCCGCCCAGCGTGAAAGCGGGGCGCACTATGACCGAATAGCCAAGTTCATCGGCGAATTTAACAGCCGTCTCAACATCGTTGGCGATTACCGAAGGAACCACAGGCTGTCCTATGCTCTGCATTGTTTCTTTAAATATTTTCCGGTCTTCGGCCTTGTCGATGGTTTCCGGTGAGGAACCCAGAAGGCGCACGTTCATTTTTTCAAGAAAGCCGTCGCGGGCAAGCTGCATACACAGCGTGAGTCCGGTTTGCCCGCCGAGACCGGATAATATGCTGTCCGGCTTTTCCTTTTCGATAATGCGCTTAACGGTGGAAAGGGTCAAAGGCTCAATGTATATTTTGTCGGCTATGTTCTTGTCGGTCATAATGGTCGCGGGGTTGGAGTTGACAAGGACAATCTCAATCCCGTCCTCGCGCAGCATCCGGCACGCCTGCGTTCCCGCGTAGTCAAACTCCGCCGCCTGCCCTATAACAATAGGGCCGGAACCTATAACCATTGTTTTTTTTATGTTTTTATCCAGCGGCATGTGTGTGCGTCCTTTATACCTGTTCCCAGTAAATCAATAATTTTTGGTTTGTAATGTCGGAATGTAAAATCAGACCGGGCGTTTGGGCAATATGTATAATCGCATCCAGTTTTTTTTCTTCGGGAAGAAGTTTTCCGTACAGGTTCTCCCGTTCCAGAATTTGCTCTGGACAGAATACAACGTCCGGCTCACCCTGAAAAATCGCCGCATAAAAAACATCCGATTCTACGATGTCCTGGAAGAAATGGCTCCCGAAAGAAAGATCCGGCACTATGCCCGCTTTCGGATACGACACTTCGCACATGGCGGCCATGTTGCAAAGTTCGCTGAAATGAACCGGAACCCCCAGTGACGGCGTAGTCGTCCCCCATCTGCCCGGGCCGAGCAACAGCATTGTTTTATCTTTAAATTTCTGGTTAATTACCCCTATAGTCCGCGCGACACTGTATTTTTCCTGTTCGGGAAGCGCGAGGTATTCCGTCGTCCTGACGCACACCGCGTAATCGAAGCCCAACCGGACATTGCCGCCCATAAAATTTCCTATTGAGGAGAAAAATATCTGTTCCTGTTTGAGATCGGGAATCTTGATCGCCCGCCCAAGCCCCTTGGTTTGCAGAGGGCGGCATTGCAGAAGATTAAACCTGAACTCGCCGTTTGGGTCAAAATTGACGGTAAATTCTATATCCACGGGATAACTATAAGCGGAACTAAGAGTTGAAAGAACCGTTTGCAAAAATTTAGGGAAGCCTGTTTCGCCTAACAGCTTTTTAAAATCGGAAATTTTCGGGGTGTACTGATAACTGCGTCCCAGTTCCTCCAAACGGTTTATTGTTTCGGTATCTACGCTGAAAAAAATGCTGCCGTCAGTTTTTAGATCAAGGTTCGATATTTTGTCCAGCGGAACTTCTTCTAACTGGTTGCCGGACAGGTTAAGCACGTCGGCGTTATGCTGTGAAAACCGTTTTTCATCGTTGTGGTTGACGGGGGGCGTTTTTTCCGGCTGATCCAGAAAAACCAGCCTCGCGTAATCGCCTGACACGCGATCCACGGCGCGGGTTCCAAGCCCGAAAACGAGCCGTAACATTCCCGCGTCCGGGTTCATGGTTTTGTCCCACACATAAAGGTTAGATGAATTCCCCACGCCGGCAAGATGCGGGAAAAATAAATCGCCGTAGTGGTTTCCGGAAACGCGCTGTACAAGTATAGCCATCTGCTCGTCGAGATTGGTAAGACCCCGGTGCTGCCTGTAGGCCAGCGCGTCATCGTTCATTGTGCTGGCGTAGACCGTCCGCACCGCCTGTTCAAACGCCGCGTAACGCCGTTCGGGCGTACCTTGATTGGCGCAAAAAACGCTTTCATATTTTCCCGCGAAGGCGTTGCCGAAATTATCCTCACGCAGGGAGCTTGACCGGACTATAATCGGCGACTGGCCGAAGTGTTCCAGCATTTGTTTAAATTGCTCTCTTATTATATCCGGGAATTTTCCCTGAAGCATTTTTTCGTGCAGTTCTTTGGCAAGGGTAAAATACCCCTCGGTTGTTTTCTGCTTCATCCGCAGATCCCACCAGCCGTTCTGTACAATGTACGTATAGAAAATATCCGAACCAAGATAGTAGGAATCATGCGGCTCCCAATGTCCGCGCATCGCGTCCTGGGCGTTGGTTTCAAGTATCTTTCTGGCGAGGAGCATCCCGACGCTTTTTCCGCCTATAAAGCCTGTCCCTATTTCCCGCCGCGCAATGTCCAATACATCTCTGAGAGTGAAATATTTAAGCGCAAGTTCCGTTATGCGTAACTCTTTGCCGATTACCAGGCTGATAAGGAGTTTCTTCATCTCTTCCTGCTCTTCTTTATTCCCATTAAGCAATGTACGCGCATGATCCAGGGTTATATTCCAGTAATCGCTCGGCTGCCCGCTGCCGCTGACCTGCGAGAACAGAGTCGCGGTGTCGGCGCTGGAGGTAATCGAGATTGCCCCGTCGTTTTCTATTAAATGCGGAAAAAACATGGTGGGGGAATAACGCTCCCACACTTTAAGCGGATGAATATAAATTTTATTGTCAACAATGTAAACATCCATTAGAAGCTGCGTGGTTTCCCGTATTCTGGCGATTGTGTCGTGGGTATGGGTGCCGCGTATAAGGGCAAAATACGCGACAGTATCAAGAATAAACAGGAAAGGACACGTTACGCGAAAAAAATTACCAACCATCATGTCCGAACGCCAGCTTGTCAGCAAGTCGCTCAGGCAGTCGAACACATAAAAAGCCTCAAAGCCTTCCTTTTCAATAATAGTATGTATTTTCGCCGCAAAAAGCTCAAAACCCTCGGAGGTATCCAGTTTATACAGAACAGACGGCTCGTCATCTTTCATTATAGGTTCATGATTGCCGAACCGGAAATAAACAAGCCTGCGCCCGTCCTTTTGGGCCTGTTTGATATAAGGACGCACGACCTGAAGATAATCCTCGATGGTATTTACCTGCCAGACCACGTTATCACCCAGGCGCAGCATGTCGATTGCCTGATCCAGACCGGGCATCCCGGTGCTTACTCTCCTATCTAGCGACATTTGTCCATCCTTTCTATAAAACGGTCAAACAGAAAAGCCGTATCAAGCGGGCCGCCTCGCGCCTCGGGGTGGAACTGCACCGAAAACGAATTCCCGTAATCCATGCCTTCGCAGGTTCCGTCATTGACGTTCACGAACGAGCCGTTATCCGCCACGACAGCGTAGCCGTGATTCTGGCTGGTGATGTACACGCGCCCTGTTGATAGGTCTTTAACCGGCTGATTGGCCCCGCGATGGCCGAACTTGAGCTTCTTCGTCGTATAACCGTTAGCCAGCGCCAGCAGTTGGTGTCCCAGGCAAATGCCGAAGATCGGCACTTTGCTCTTTTGCAAGACACGAAGCGTCTCGACAATTCCGTTATTGGCAGGTTCCGCCGGATCTCCGGGGCCGTTAGACAGCATGATCCCGTGAGGCTTAATCGCCAGTATCTCATCCGCATTTGCGTTATACGAAAAATACCGCACCTCGCAGCCCCGCTCCGCCAGCGCATGCGCTATCCCCCGCTTCGCGCCGAAATCAAAGAGCGCGACACGGCGGGCAGCGGTTCCCTCGCCTTTGTGTTCAGGTTTTTCGGTATCGCGGGAGGAAACGGCGGCGACAGCGTTGACGATTGTATACGCCTTCGCTTCGGCAATGTCGGATTCTGTCGGGGGTGACATGGTAATTTTTCCGTTCATAACGCCGTTTTCCCGGATGATCCTCGTGAGCGCCCTTGTATCAATCCCGCATAAGCCGGTTATCTTCCGTTCTTTTAAGAAGTTGTCAAGATTCTTTTCGCTTCTGAAATTGGAAGGGTTCTGGCACGGGGTTTTGACGATATACGCCCTTGCCCCGACGTTTGAGCTTTCAAAATCAGGGGGAATAACGCCGTAATTTCCAATCAGGGGGAATGTTTGCAGAACGATCTGCCCGTAATAGCTTGGGTCGGTCAGGGTTTCCAGATAGCCGGTCATACCGGTGGCAAAAACAACTTCCCCGGTAACTGATCCCTGTGCGCCGAAAGAACTTCCCTTCATTACGGTGCCGTTCTGTAAAACCAAATACGCCGTCATACCTGTCCTTTGCATTATGGTGCTGTTTTATGGCGTGTTGGTCAAGAGGTCGGAGGGAAGAATGAGGAATTAGGAGTGAGGAATTAGGAATAACGATTTCTTACAATGGCGTAAAGCTTGACGGATCATTTTCGTAATCTTTCCTCCACTTGAAAAACAGCCGCAAAGCCGCTATTCTGAAAACATGAACATAAACGCCAAGTACAAAAACAGCGTTTTCTCGCTCCTTTTCGGCAACCCGGACGCGCTCAGGGAACTGTACGGCGCCATAGAGGGCGTTGTTCTGCCGCACGACATGCCCATTGAAATTAACACCCTCTCCGACGTCCTTTACATGGAGCGGATCAACGATATTTCTTTCACCGTTGACAACCGCCTTGTCTGCTTATATGAACACCAGTCCTCAATCAACCCCAATATGCCCCTGCGCCTGCTGGTTTACATAGCGCACGTATACGAGAAAATAATTGACCGCCGCAATTTGTATAAGACTAAGCTTGAGAAAATCCCCGCGCCCGAATTCATCGTGCTGTACAACGGCAAAGAGCAGTATCCAGACCGTGACACGCTCAGGCTGTCGGACGCATTCAAGGACGTATGCGATCTGCTGGGAGTGGACAGCCCGGCCCTGTCGCTGGAACTGGTTGTACAGGTATACAATATCAACCACGGGCACAACGCGGAAATCCTGGAAAAGAGCCGGACGCTGGGCGACTACAGCGTTTTTGTAGAAAAGATACGTGAATACGCGCTGAGTCTGCCCCTTGAAGACGCGATGAAAAAAGCCGTCAAGTACTGCACGGATAATAATATTCTTAAAACGTTTCTTGAAACACACAGTTCGGAGGTGTTTAATATGCTGTTAGAATGGAACCTGGAAGAAGCCATAGCAGCATGGCGCGAGGAAGGGCTTGAGGAAGGCCTCGAAAAAGGTATCGAAAAAGGCCGCGAGGAAGGCCGCGAGGAAATTGTCCGCAACGCCATTACTAAAGGTATTCCTCTTGATTTGATCAACGAAATCACCGGCATGGACATCAAGTCTATTCAAAACATTCAGGCGGAACTTGCCTGAATTCAATTAGCAAGTAGCAACGGAAGAAGAGGAGAGGGCGGAACGCCGTCTACCACTGTTCATTCCCTACGGCGCTGCCGAAATCAGCAATCGGCTCACGTATACCGTCGTCTACATAATCTTTGAAAAGATACGCCAGAGAGCCGTCGTCAAGTTGAGGTTCAATAGGTTTCACAGGCGCAGGTATGTCAGGAAAAGTAACTATGACTTCACATTCTTTAATGGGCGGTTTGCTGTCCAAAATAACTGTAGCCCCGTTATATCTGCCTTTTACCGCAAGCATAAAAACTCCTCTTCTTTTCAATGTACCCTTTTTATGGCTAAACCGCAATACAGATACTATTTTCACCTGTACTTGATATTAAGTTATTGACCCCCTGTGGCGGTTAGTAGTATATTGAAAACATGGACGTTTACATCAGGTTCAGCAAGTCAGCGTTCAAGCACAAGGTAACCGAAGCGGACATACGGTGGGCTTTTGACAATAATCTGTATGATGAACAGTTGGACGAAAGTGACGGCGGCGGCGACATTGGCAGTAAGCACCTGCTCATCGGCTTTGACCTCAACGCCAATCCTATTGAAGTTTTGTATAATGTCATTGATGAAGATACCCTGAGAGTGTTTCACGCCATGCCATGCAGGAATATCTTTTCATCTTTGATACATTATTAACAGGAGTAATATATGGCAGACTTAACCGAAGAAGAATACGACGCTTTAGACGAATACTACACTAAAAACCCGCCTAAAATAGACCCGTCAAAAAAAGGGACAGGCTTTTTCACACGGCACAAGGCGGCGCTTTCCGTAACCGTTGACGATCTTTCAGCGAAATGGCTGTTGACCAAAGCCATAGCCGACCACAAAACCCCTGCGGAAATTATCAGCGAAATGGTGCAAGAACGGATTACCGCATCAGCCTAAATTCAAATAGCAAATAGCAAATAGCAAGTATCAAAGAGCAAAGGCAAGACAGGCCTCCGCCCTTCTCCCTCTTCCTTTGCTACCTGCTCCCTGCTCATTGTTCTTTATTCCTCCTTCCTCATTCCTAATTTTTCTTCCCCCCCCATTGAGCCTTTAATCAGTTTATGCTACTATAATCCGCAAGAGCGTAATGCACGCCCGAACC
>Ga0268262_10001112_pt1 | contig 34388 bp, 22 predicted proteins | sample TergutNc150P3_FD_190354 | JGI IMG/M metagenome (GOLD analysis project Ga0268262, IMG submission 190354) | Nasutitermes corniger P3 segment gut microbial community from laboratory colony in Florida, USA - Nc150 P3 (SPAdes) (version 2) | ecosystem: Host-associated > Arthropoda: Insects >...
AGGGCATATTTTTTGGGCTGTGTACCAATTATATAATCTGCCATATTTGTAGCAGTTTTGGAATTGGTTATCATAACATTTTGAAAATCGCGTTTCGTGATTCAAATTCTCTGCCATCCAGATTTTGTTGCCTATAGCAATGGTTTTATATGTTTTACCGTAGATTGTTGCGGAACCATAAGTTTGCCCAAATATTGCATTTATAATTTTTACTGTCATTATTACAGCAAAAACCACACCGAGCAATGCAATATTTCGTAAATGTTTTCCCGATTTGACAAATTTTTCAATTTTTTCGTCTAATTTTTTTAGATATTTTTGCATCATAATCTGGAATTTTTCCATATTGAGAATATAGGAAAATTTTAACTATATTACACAAATGTTTAAGTGGCTGGTTTTGTTTTTTATAATAGGTTTTGTACTACTTTCTTTTTATTATTGTAATAACAGGGAATTGGAAATTGATAACAAGGAATTGAAAACAGAAAGCAAAGAACCAGAAGTTGAAAAAATTGATAGTGTTGTTAGAGTTGATAGCTCTGTTAGCGTTAAGAGCGTAGATAGCAGCATAAGCGTTGTCAAGAAACCTGCAAAGATAGATATGGAAATGTTGGATGTGGGACAAGGTTTGGCGTTTTTAATTCAAGCACCCAAATGTGCGGTTATGTATGATGCGGGAACCAAAAAAAGCGGCATAGATACTATACTTGCTAATAGGAAAATTGAAAGACTGTGTTCGGTGATATTAAGCCATTGGCACGATGACCATGCAGGGGGATTGCCTGTGCTTGCAAAAATGGTTAAGGATAAAAAATTGAAAATCAACAGATTGCTTGTTTCCCACGATTACCATTTGAAAAACAAATTGAGAGATTCTATTGTTGCGGAATTTGAGAGGCTGAATATTCCGATTTACGAGAGGCATAGGGGAGATACAATTGGAGATTTTGTACCTTTCACGGCTAGGGTGTTGTGGTCAAAGCAAAATGATTCTTCTGTTACTGAAAATAGTGCAAGTATGGTTGTGTATTTGAGCGGAAGCAAGAGGAGTTTTTTATTTACAGGCGATTTGGGTTCTAAACATGAAACTGCTTTGCTCTCTTTGGAGCCGAATTTAAAAGTGTACGCTTTGCAAGTGGGGCATCACGGTTCTAGATATAGCTCTTCTGCAAAATTTTTGGCCCAGCTCAAACCACAGAAGGCGTATATAAGCGCAGGAAAATCAAACAAATACAAGCATCCGCATAAAGAAGCTATTGAACGGCTCAATGCTATTATGCCGGATTCCAATATATTTCGGACTGATGTTCTTGGGAGCGTTAAGTTAGAGATGGAGTTTTGAAATTCTTTTCAATCCTTCACACAACGAACGCTAAACAAACTAGTTCTCCAGGCGAAGTCACAGTAGGTATTCGTACCGCTAGAGTACATATACCGAACAGAGGCAATGTAAGGATTACCTCCATTGCTGGAAACCCACCAGCTACCACAACTACCGACACTGCATGAATTACCACCGGGATCATCTGTACCGCCGAGGAGAGCCGTAAAACCGTAGATGTCCGTACTATTGCCAGAAATTGCTTTTAGATACTTACCAGCCGTGGAGCTACTGTAAGGACTACCCGTGCCGTTTGTCCCATCAACATAACGGTATAGCTTGTCCCAATCCGCATCAGTAGGCAAATGCCAACTGGGAGGGCATATCTCCATAGCTGTTGCAAAATTATACAATTTACCATATTCATAACAATTACTTTCTTGATTGTTGTAGCATTTGCTGCCAGGGGCATTGTAGTTAAGATTTTCCGCCATCCAAATCTGTTTGCCTATTTCAACTGTCTTATATGTTTGCCCTTCGTAAGTAACAAAACCATATTCTTTCATAGTTCCATTTGAGCAATATTCTGTTGAATTATTATTAGCTGCTGTACAACCAGAAGACGAAGAAATACTTGAACTGCTTTGCGATATACTGCTGCTACTCCGTACCACGCTTGAACTGCTTTGCGATATACTACTGCTACTCCGTACCACGCTTGAACTGCTTTGCGATATACTACTGCTACTCCGTACCACGCTTGAACTGCTTTGCGATATACTACTGCTACTCTGCACCACGCTTGAACTGCTGCTTTGCGATATACTACTGCTACTCTGTACTACGCTTGAACTACTTTGCAATATGCTACTGCTACTTGATGATGAATTATCACCACAAGTACTGCCAATGCAAGGGTCAGGACCACAAGCGGAGAATATCATAGCTATAAATATATTCGCCAAGAAAAAATAATTGATTTTCATTTTGCCATACTTCTCCACATCGCTCCTATTTGATTTTGTTCTCCCCAAGAAATTACACCCATTCCTATACCTATCCTGTGAAAATTCCTTTCAGAAATGTATAACGAAAGATATCCTAATACAAATTCCACTCCTAATTCGTGTCTCCAATTACTATGGTCTTCGCCTTCAAACTGAACTGTTCTCCCTCCTATTCCTCCGAATAACCCAAAACTCATTTTAATAAAATTATCAGGTATTATAACCCATCTATGTATAAGTCCAAATATACTTTCTATTTCATCGGTTTCCATTATTTTATCTGTTTTCATTCCTAGTGTAAAATATAACATATCGATATTCAACCCAATATGGTGCATATCCCATATTCTTTGATAATATGCTCCCAACCATGGCCTTATGGGTGAGTTAATCATAGATTGTATTGTATAGCTGGATTTATTTTTTTGTTTTAAATTCTCAACATAAACTTGCTCGCTAAAAAGGGGCGAGTTTTTCATATAATCAAGTGTAGTATCCTCCACATAAACCGGCTCGCGATGTTTGTAGCTAGGAGAAACATAAAAAATGTGCGTATGCTCAATTTTCTCATTATGCTTCAACTTCACATTCACCATTTCCCTGCCACCGCCAACTTCCACCTTAGCACACAAAGGAACAGCATCGCTAAAAGGCGTTTCTCCAACCCAATTGCCATTCACAAAAACTGGCTCACTAACAGGTTCGCCGTTCTTTTCCGCATTCAGAACCAAACCACCTTTTTTCAACCTTACATGGTTTGCCATATCAAAAACCTCACGCTTGTCCCTATTTATACCCACATCAAAACTTATAGCCTCATAACATCTATGGCTAAGTTCCACATTATATTTATTAGGAGAAAGCCTGTTTTCCAAAGAAAAAGCTGTTTTGCTGTTTATAGTCAAACTCCATTCCTCATCTTTTCCTATGCCATCCGAATAAGCAGGCTTTATCTCCAAAACACCGAAATTCGCTTTCATCCGAATACGTATGCTTTGATTATTCTGCTTTATAGAAACAGTTGTATCTGCTATATCGTACTGTTCCAACGCAGTGATAATACGAACACTGCCTTCCCCAAGCTCAACGCTACACGGCGTTTTTGTGCAACGGGCATTAGGCACTCCGTTAAAACTCAAACTAGCTCCTTCGGGGTCACTTGATATGTTTGCCAAATAACGTTTCTCGCCTTTAAATTCGTAATCGGTTCCCTTCACTTGCACACCGCCTATGCCTCCTACAACAGAATAGGTCTCTTGCGATACACCAGGCATCTGTTTGAACAAAGCAGGTGCCTTTTTTTCTATTATGTCTAGCAAACCGAATATATCATAGGAATTGCCTGTGAAAGAATCTATCAGATTTCCAGTTTTAGTGTTGTAAAGCTGAAAATTTATGGATAACTGATTGCCAAAACGCCCTACACGGGCTTGCGCTACATAGTCTGCACTTACCTTTCTACCAAGTTCTGTAAGGCAATTCTCCTTGCATATTTTCATGGCACGTTCCTCTGAACCAAGAAAAGCAACTATGCTCTCAGTGGTCATAACTCCGTAACGTGATTTAGGCAAAACTTTGACAGCCGTTTCGCGAAGCCTATTTGTTAAATGTGACAAATCAGAAAATCCAATAGAATCGCGGTCATCCACTGTGTTTATTATTGCCACTCTTTCTTGCCCATAAGCGGCAAGTGCAAGAAACAGCATAACAAAAAGAGGGGTAAAACGCATAATTGTGAAATGTAGAAAATAAACCCTAGATTAATTATTATATTAAACCCTAAAGGAAACCCAAAATGCAGCCTCTTGATATCAACACCCTGCCGCTAAACGAAAAAGTCCTCATAGAGGCGAGTGCTGGCACGGGCAAAACGTACACCATAGGCTTAATAGTCCTTCGCTTGCTTTTGGAAAAACTTTTACCCATAGAAAAAATAGTCTTGATAACTTTCACAGAAGCCGCTACCTCAGAACTCAAAAAAAATACATCGGAGAGGATTAGGGAATATGCTTCAAAAGAGAGCGAAAATTTAAGCCTAACACAAAAAGCAAATTTGTTAGATGCCATTGCACGCATAGACGAAATGCCTGTTTTCACCATTCACGGATTTTGCAAAAGATTGCTGAGTGAGTTTGCTTATGAAATTGGAAATTTTGAAGAGATGGAGATTATTGTAAATCAGAGAGATATAGAGAATAGGGTAGTGGCGGATTTTTGGCGGAAGGAAATTGAAAAATTGGGAGAAGCAGAAATATTGAATTTGCCAGAAAAATTTTCTCCGGAAATTTTAAGAACGGGAATAGAGAATGTTATCAATTTTCCAGATGCAAAAATAAAATGCGAAGATAAAAAACTGGAAAAAAATGGCGAAAATTTGGTTGCTGAATTACAGCATAAAATGGGGAAGGAATTTTTAGAAGCTTTGCGGGCAGAGAAGAAAAAATTAAAAGTTATGGGTTTTGACGATTTGATAATGAATGCCTATAAAGCGGTAAAAGAAGATGGTGAAAAAATACTTTTTAAAGCTGTGCAAAAAAAATATGAAGCTATTTTGGTGGACGAATTTCAAGATACAGATAAAATGCAATTTGAAATATTCAGCTATCTGTTTAAAGGCAAACCGTTTTTTATGATTGGAGACCCAAAGCAGGCTATTTACAGATTTAGAGGCGGAGATATTTATGCCTACTTAGTTGCAAAAAAAGAATCAAAACATCAATATACCTTAGAAAAAAATTTCCGCTCGCAAAAAAGATTATTATGCGCATTGAATAAAGTTTTTAATATAGAGAATCCTTTTGAAAACAGGGATATAAAATACATAAATGTTGAATCTGGAAAAGAAGATTTGCCCGAACTCACAATAAATGGCAAAGAACAAAAACCGCTTGTGCTCAGAAATGCGGGATATAAAAACAAAAACGAACTTAATCCTGTTAAACAGGAAATTGTTCAGGAAATAACTCGCTTGCTGCACCAAACAAATACAGAAATATTTGATAAAGATACGGGAGAAATTAGAAGGGTAAAAGCTCAGGATATAGCGATTTTAACTAGGACAAATGGTGATGCAAAAAAATATAGAGATGCTCTTAGAAAAAGCGAGAAAAATATTCCCGCAGTTATTCGACACTCTGATAGCGTATTTAAAAGCGATGCCGCAGATTATATTATGCGCCTATTGACGGCTTTTGTGCACTCGCAAAAGGAGAGCCAAGTGAAAGCGGCATTGATGGAGAAAAAAGAATTATCCAGCGAAGATATAAAACCTTTTGCAGAGGCTTTTGATATATGGAAACGTTATGGAATAATGCGGGCTATAAATTTGTTTTTTGATTCAAAGCACCTTTGGGGAAAAATATTGAACGCAGAAAATGGCGAGCGAAACGCTACAAATTTGAGGCAGCTTATATGGATTTTAAATGAAGAAGAAAAGCTCTTTGGCAGAGTTCCCGAAAGAATGCTCAGGAGATTTGCAGAGTTAGTTAAAAACGGCGGTGGGGAAGAATGCGAGGAAAAATTGGAAACGGATGATGATGCGGTTCAAATTATGACTATTCACACGTCAAAGGGTTTGCAATTCCCTATAGTTTTTGTTCCAGACATAATGCTTGCTGGTGAGATGAAAGGAATATCTGTTTATGAGAGAATGCCGCCTATTTACCATAGCGAAAGTGATATTATTGTGGAATATTCAATCCCCAGCAGAAAAATAGATGAAAATAGCGCAAAATTAAAAGAGCAAAATGAACTTTTAGAAGAATCTGCTAGGAATTTTTATGTGGCAGTTACGCGCCCAATTTACAGGTTATATATAGTGAATGCTAATAAAATAAAATTGAATAAAAACGAAGTTCTTTCTGCGGGGCAAAAAATTTGTGGCAAAATATCAGAAGATGAAAATATACAAATAGTGGATAGCTTTGTAGATATTGAATATCCAAAAAATTCTCATTTAAAATTGGAAAAAGAAAATTCAAAGCTGTTGAAACCGCCTAAATCAAAAGATTTTCATATAACCACGTCTTGGCAGCAAACAAGCTTTACGGATATTTCACGAAATTTGGAACATAAAGACTATGCTCATATTTTGCAGGAAGCAGAAATAAAAATTCCTGCGGGGAAAGTGATGGGAACTCTTTTGCACAGTATTTTTGAAAATGTAGATTTTGATGCAAACGAAAGTGAAATTCGCAATTTGGTGGAACGCAAGTTGGGTGGATTTAAGGAATTTTCCAAAGATACGGATGAGGGAGAAAAACGAAAAGCTTGGGTTGAGAAACAAATTAAGGTAATTTTGAATAAAAATTTGGGCGAGGCTGGGAAGCTTTGTGAAATAGATGGGAATAACAGAGTGGCGGAGTTGAATTTTTTTATGAAAACGGAAAATTTGGATTTGAAAAAAATAAAAGAAATTATGAAAGAGAAGATTTTGGATTTTGAAAAAGAAGAATTGCTTGCAAAATACATAAAAGGTGCAATGGATTTGGTGTTTTTGGGCAAAGACGAAAAGTATTATATTTTAGACTGGAAGTCAAACAGCCTTGGCGATTTTTCAGAGGTTGGAATGGAAGAAGCCATGCTGGGCAGTGCCTATCATTTGCAATACTATATTTACGCAGCCGCTCTAAAACGCTGGCTAGAGCAAATACACGAAAACTTTAGTTTCAAAGAAAAATTTGGCGGAGCTTATTATATTTTTATAAGAGGCGTAAACGAAATAAATTCCGATGGAATTTATTTTTCCAGCGGAAAAGATATTGCAGATTCAATAGAGAGGCTCTTTCCCCAACAAAAAGTCCTCTAAACTGCAATTTGAATCACCTATAACTAAACATCTAGCTTGCGGATATTTTTTCTTAAAATCCAAATAACCGCCTATGTGTTTTACCCTGCCGCTTTTTACTTCTAAGGCCGTTATGCTTTTGCCTTTTTTCAACACAACATCCACCTCTTTGTCTCGGTCTCTCCACCAATATACCTCAAAGTTTTCTTCTCTCGCTTTTGCAAGCAAATAGGCTCCAATTGCACTTTCTACCAAATGCCCTTTGGCTGTTTGGTTTTCCAAAAAACTTTTTTTAGAAACGTTATGTGAATATGTCATTAAGGAAGTGTCAAAAACCATAAATCTTGGGGAGCTTTGCTTAACCTGCAATTTATTTTCCGAAAATTTTTGCAAACCGCACAAAATATTCGCTTTTGCCAAAAGTTCCAAATAATGGGCGATTGTCACAGTATTTCCAGCATCTTGCAATTGGCCTAAAATTTTTGTGTAAGAGAGTTCTTGCCCCGAATAGCTGGCTCCAAGCGTAAAAAGAGCCCTCATTAAAGCTGGTTTTCTAACCTCTTCCATAAAGAGAATATCTTGGGAAATGCTGGGTTCAACAATGGAGCTCGCAATATAACGCCGCCATCTCTCCTCGTTTTTTCTCAAAACTGCAGCACCAGGATAGCCGCCAAAATAAAGAAAGTCGTTTAGCGTGTAGCCAAAGGCTTCTTTACATTCCGCAAAATTCCAATGTGTGCAAAACAATAGTTCAAATCTGCCCATTAAAGATTCTTTTATCCCTTTTTGCAAAAGAAGTGAAGAAGAACCTGTTAAAATTATTTTTAACGGTTGTTTTTTTCTTGTATCTTGGTCCCACATCAATTTGACCATTGCAGACCACTCAGGTATTTTTTGAATTTCGTCTATAACAAAAACAAAATCTCCCTTTGTTCTGTTTTGCTCCAAGCGGGCTTGTTCCCACTCGGTGCGTATCCATTCCACTGAATTCAGATTAGGGTCATCTGCGCTTACAAAACGGTTTTGCAAACCACATTCCTCAAGTGCCTGCAAAACAGCGGTGGTTTTACCCGTTTGTCTTGGCCCAGATACAACTTGAATAAAATGCCTTGGCTCTGCAAGCCTTTGGCAAATTTGGCTAACCACTTTTCTTTTAAACAAAGTACTCATGTGAATAATATACAAAATACTCAGTACACTTTACATTTTACTCAGTATAATGAGTAAAATGTAAAGTGCTAAAGCTATTCTCAAATACCACTAAGCCTAAAACGAAGCATTAAATTTGATGCATCGGTTTGCCTTTCTGCATAAAAAAAGTTGAGTGAATGCGCAGAGCCATCTGTCCAACCTCTTGCTTTGGCTATGGAGTCTATGGTAAAGGAACCATCTAATTTTGTATGAACACCGCCTAAATCCATAACCAATATTCCATCTATAAAGACCCACATATCATCGTCACCTCTAAAGGCAAAGTTATCGTTATTGGTTGCTACATATCTAAATTCCGCCGAGCCAGCAACCGTAAAACCAAAATTATGCTTCGGTGAGCCATTCTGCTTGCCCCAAGTCTGTTCATCTGGATATTTATCCAAGGGGAAATATCCCACAGTATCTATTTCGTAAAGTCCATTTTTGAGTGTTAAGGTTAATACCTCGTTAAAAGTTTTTGTATGCGAGCCATTGGTGTACCAAGTTTCCAAATTTTCTCCATAGCACATTTTTGCTGGAGCAGGGTTTGCAGGCAAGGGTCTTGCGCAATAACGTCTCTTTTCTCCTGCCTTGCACTGACTGTAATCTAGTGTATCTTTAACCATGCCTTTGGTGGCTTGGGAGGAGTTGGAGTTGCATTGTTTGCTCGCCGATGATTTGAGGTGGTCATATTCTTGAAAGCCATAATAGCCAGTATAATTCGCAGCCTCTCTTTCTCTAAGACTGTTAGCTGGGGCTGAGAAATCACGGATTATAATATCCAATTCTACTAACGGTCCTCCTACTTGCCCTGCCCTGCTAGATGAAGAAGGCATACTCGGACTGCTGATATTGTCAAAACTGCTATAAGGGCAATAATCACTCCATTCACCACCATCTATGCAAGTGGTTTGAGATGTAGAAAAGCATTGCCCCATTTCTGGATAAACGCAATAATTCGTTGACTGTGGCGGAGGTGGTAGTTCAACATCAGGTGTACAAGACAAAAGCAGTGCGATGCAAATCACTACTGCAAGAGGTACTGAATAACGAAAGTTAGCCATTTAGGAAATGTAGAAATTAAAACACGAAAGTCAATATTCCGCCCAAAGCAAAAATACCTGCAAATGTGCCAAAAATATTTCTGGAAGATTTGCTATCATTATAATTTTTCGTGAGATTCCTATGCCTAGAAACGTTCTCATCATAATACCAAGTATTATATTCAGGATCATTGGTCGATGGCATTGGCGGCAGAATTAAGGCATTTGCCTTGTTTGCGTAATCTACAACATCCAAATGCTTTGAAATTGCAACCGCTCCGAATATTGTCGCTGCGGTGAATGTCATAATCCTTGTCCAACCACGCCAGCCTAAGTTTGGTACTTGTATTGGGCTTGGGCTAGATTCAGCAACATCAGGGCTTTTACCGCATCCTTTTTTGCCCATAACATAATCCAAATCAAGGCAAGAATTCACTTTAAGCTCTCCCGCTAAAAGGGAATCTGCATGGCCACGCCATGGAACCATATAACCTTCCATAAATTCAAATTTGCTCACAGGCTTAAAAGCACCATTCACTTTAAGAGAAACTGCCTTACGGGAAATGGAAAGCCCCTTCATTGCTAGGTTATAGGAGGAATCTTTGTAAACAAAGGGATAATTAAGGAAGTTTATGCCTATCAAAAATCCGTCTGTGCTACGGTTCATAGCTTTTGCTGTATCACGCGGTATGCCCACTATACCTACAAAGTGGAAGGGGGTTTTGGCATTTAACGTATCTTGTATATCTAGCTCAAAAATCTCTCTTTCCACATCATAAGCACCAAGCGTTATGCTGGCGTTTAGGGGCGTTTCTGCTATGAGCTGGCTTTCTGTGGCTATTATATTGTTTTCAAGAACGTTGAGCGTACGCACCAATTGATTAGTGTATGTTTCGTGCTTGTATTTCAATACCCCTGCCTGCCTAATGCCCTCTTCGCGCCAAACGGTTTGTCTTTGATCAAAATCCTGCACGGTCTCGTCTGGTCTTTTGGGTTCAAGGGGCGGATATGTTTTGCTAAAATTTTCAAGGATTATTTTTATTTCATTGTCAACCTGCTTAATTCTAGCTTTGACTCTGTTCATTCTCACACGGTAGCCTTTTACGGTGGTGTCTCTCGCGATGATTTTGGAGAAGTTTATTTCGCCCTCTTTGCTGAAAATACTTTTTTCTTGCAAATTTAAGTTAAATTTTAGTTTTTGCGCTGGGTTTAGGGTGACAGTTGTGTCCCAAGGCTCGTAGTTTTCTTTTTGCACTTTTATTACTGTGAGACCTGGCAGTACAAGGTTGTATTCAGCTGGGCTTATACCTATTTCTTCTTTGTTGAGGTAAATAGAGGCTTGCGCTGGATTGGTTTTTATTTCTATGGTACAATAGAGTGAGGACTGGTTATCTTCTATCTTTTTTTTGGCTTTTTCAAGCTCGGCAAGCCTGTCTGCATAGGGCTTGTAGTCGCGCATCATTCTTTCACCAAGTTCTCTGTCCCTTTTATCCCTGCGGGCATCAAATTCAGACTGCTTTTCGTATTCGCCCTTTGGCTCTAAGGGAGGCACTGATGACATGGTTCTTTTCTTTGAGTTCTCAATTTCTCTTTGCATGGCAGCTATGCTATCTTGTACCAATGCACGCCTCTGGGAATAGGTTTCAAAGCTGGCGGTATCTTTGGCAGAAAGTTCAGTTAAGTTGAGGAACTGGGACTTATTGGAAGGAAGAACTGCTTTTTGAGGCACCGCTTCGGGCTGCTTAGTGGGAGGCGGCGCAGCTTTAGAAGGTGCGGCTACTGGAGGCGCTACTGGAGATGTGGTTGTAGGTGCAGTTGTAGGTACTGCTGGAGATGCGGCTGGAGGTGCTGCTTTAGGGGGTGCTGCTGGAGGTGCTGCTTTAGGAGGCGCTGCTATAAGCATACCGGTAGAATCTAAGGAAAGTTGAAACTTTATCGCACCTTCTTGGGCAAAAGCTAAAGATAGTATGGATAAAACTAAAAAGAGAGGGACTTTTTTCATAATGTTTTAATATAGAAATTCCTAAATTTCAGTTAAGTTTTGGTTAAAAATCACACTTTTTTCCTCTTTTTGTCATTTTTTAGCCTATTTTAGTGCATTTTTGTCATTTTTTATATATATTTAATTATATAAAACATTTTGGGAGGTTTTTATGAATAGGTTTCAAATAGCCGGTTTAGCAATGATTTTTGCTTACGGTATGGCTTTTGCTCAAGTGTGGTGGAATGCTTATGCACCACATGGGCAGGTGGCATTTCCTTGGGTAGTGGAATGCAAAGATGATGATTCAAAATTTGATGTTGAAAACCCAAATAATGAGTGTTTCAAAAAAATGGGTGGATGGTGGTGGTCTTATGTAGATGGGCCAGCTGCGGCACCTCAAACCAATGATTGCCGTAAAGCAATTAAAGGTGTTACTCCATCTAAAAGTACTGCCCAAAACTATGTAAAAGCTAAAATAAATGGAGCCGAAGTTTCTATGGTGGGTCCGGATTACCCCGAATGCGAAGGCCCAGCCGTTACAAATAAACAGACAGGTGAAAGTTATTTGGCAAGTGAAGGAGGTCTTTCGCTTGAGCTTGCGGTTGGCACTGGTGTTAATGGACCTGATGTGTGGAAACCTAGCATCGCGGCAATTGGTGTTAAATTGCGAGACGATGGCAAAGGAACTGCAGGAAGTTTGCCAATTCCCGATCCTATAGAAGTGGATATGACTAAATATGGCGGTTTTTGCCTTGCATACGAAAGCGATCATACAGCTGATGACCTTTTTTACATGGAATTGGGTTGGGATCAGGTAGATGCTGAAACAAAACGCGAAGAATACGATGCTTATACCTCTAATCTTAAAGTTGGAACCGGCGTTCAAATTCAGGATTTTGTATGGTCAACCACTTGCGAGGGTAAAAAGCCCAGAGTTTGCGGAAATTTTGAACAAGAAGGATGGTCAGATGCTCCTATTGGTATAGAAAAAGCAATTACCAAAATGACACAAGTAAATGTTGTTTTGAAATCATACGTTCCAAGAGTAGTTAAATTTAAAATCATAGAATTTGGCCCTAAGGGTACATGTACTGGTAACGTTGTTGCTCCAAATCCAATAATTGCTACCAGCAAAAATCCAAGCGTGAACTTTACTCTGAACGGCAAAATGCTTACGGCTTCTATTGCTAAACCCTCTATGGTTCAAATTTACAATTTGCAGGGTGCAATTGTTAAATCTCAAACATTAAGCCCAAACAGCAACATAATGAACCTCGGTAATCTGCCAACTGGCATTTACATGGTTCGCGCTCCTTCACTTGGCTACACTAGCAGGATAGTGATTAAATAATAATTGTTGAAAAGCAAAGCCCCCGTTTATTGCAAACGGGGGCTTTTTTAATTCCGCTGTGGCATTCAAGAGATATTACTGTTCTACATAAGCTTTAAAATCATAAATCACAAGCGAGTTCTTATTGTTTTCTGCGTTTTCTGCACTGTATTTCACAGCCCACAAGAATTTTGATGTTTGTGAAATATCAAGAGGAGTTTCTCCTTTTCCTGCGCCTGCGGCAAAAGAACCCATGCCTTTTAGGTCTTTTATGGGAATTGTTATTGTTTTATATTCCTCTTCTTCGGGAACAGGCGATAATACTATATTATTTGCAGTTGCTGGAACTTCGTAATACCAAAAATCGCCTTCTGTTTTGGAACTAATGCGGAATTCGTGAGCACCACCTATATATTTGTATTCAAAAGAAATAACGTTGTTAAAGTCGGTAATTCCCTCATCTTTTAGGTCATTTGTTTCATTATTTTCTGAAACATTTAACCCAAGTGCTACCTCGTCTCCAGCTCCCTTTAAATTCCATTGCTTTAATGTAGCACCTTTATTAAGGGGATTTATGCGAGTAGTTATAAGCATGTAGTGAAGCGGGGAATATTGATTTGTAAGGTTATGTTGCAACATTGCATCTGCATCTCTCTTATCGGTTAATTGGCAAGATTCAAGATCTGGCTTAGTATCTTGCTTTTCAGTTGAACATTTCCAAAACTGTGTTAAGTCTTCATTTGCGCTCGCTTTTAATGAAAACACATAGTGATAAGTTTTAAAAAACGACAAATACTCGCCATTGTTGGCTATAATTTTTGTAACAACTGAAGGTCCGCTTACACCGCTGCTGGAGCTAGTTTCATTACCGCCTTGTTGCGAAGAACCAGGAGTGCCTGGCTCCTTACCTGCGTTACTTTTTTCTTCGTTATTTGTAGAACAGGCAAAAAGAGCAATCACGGCACCTGCCGCAAGTATTTTTTTGAACATAAAGCAACCTCCTAGGGAATTGTAATATAAAAACAATATAGAAATGTAGGGGCAACTACCCCTACATTTTATGCAAAAATCACGTAAAAACGTATTTTTTAAAAAAATAGCTGAGTTTTACGTTATTTCAATTTAAAATAATCTATATTATCTATATCTATATATGGAGGCTCGTATGAAAATCCTTTTGTTGGCATTTCTGTTGTTAGCTACTCAGGCTTTAGCTGGTCCTGTTAGCCATTTTGGGGCACTTAAAGCTTGTACCGTAAATGGTAAAGGTTTTATATGCGGTGAAAAAACCGGACAAACAACGCCAATTTTCTTTAAAGGCCCAAGTCTCTATTGGAGCGACGGTGCTGGAACGCCCTTTTACAATGTGGAAACCATTGACTGGTTTGTTGATAATATGCAAATAGGTGTTGTTCGCGCAGCAATGGCAATAAAATATTATGGTACAAACCACGACGAAGCGGTAAACAAACCCGGTGGAGTTGCTGGATACCTGCAAAATAATCAAGCCGCCCAAAAAGGCTACATAAAAAAAGTGATAGATGCAGCCATATCAAACGATATATATGTGATAGTTGATTGGCATTCCCACTTAGCTCACGAAGAGAAGAGTGAGGCAAAGGCTTTTTTTTCGGAAATGGCTAGTGAATACAAAAACACTCCAAATATAATTTGGGAAGTGTTCAATGAGCCAATTGTGGATGTGGGGCAAGTGACTAGTTATGCAGATGAAGTTATAAAAGCTATTCGCAGTGCTGGTAGCAATAATTTGGCAATTATAGGTAGCCCAAGTTGGTCTAAGCAACCTAAAGAGCAAGCAGCAAATTGGGGTTCTTCAAGAGACAAGAATGTTGCCTTTACCTTTCATTTTTACGCTGCTTCTCACTCATTCCCTAATGGCGATGGCATAGGCACAAGCACGCAAGGTGCAATAAGTGCGGGTAATGCGGTTTTTGGTTCTGAATGGGGCACTGTTAGTTACGATGGCAAAGGCAGTGTTAACGAGCCAGCCTCCAATTCTTGGACAAATTTTATGGACGAGAATAAAATTAGCAACTGTATGTGGAATGCAAGTGACCTCAACGAAGGTTCCTCTATGTTCAATACCGGTACTGGCGTAAATAATTTTTCAACAAGCAGATTGAGTGCTTCGGGAAAATATTTTCAAACCTATATGGGAAAAAATAAATGGACTACGCAAATACCAAGCGACCATCCCAAAGCAAACGATGCCACATTTGATGTTAATGACGGAGAAACGGCCACATTCACAGCCTCACAATTAGGTTTATCTGGAGATATCACAGGAGTTAAACCTAGAGATGAATCAATCCCTACACAAGTCTCAAATACCGCTAACAGCATCACATATAAAGCCGATGGTTCCAAAAAAGGCAAATTTGTGTTTGTATATAAAGTTACTAAAGGGAGCGTAACCATTCAAAGCAAACTCACAGTGAACATAACCAAAAGGCTTCCCGTTGTTCCAGACAAAGAAGCTAAAGCGGTAAGCCGCAAGGCAGCAACCACTCTGAATATTACAACCGATCTCTCAGTAGAAGACCCAGAAGTAAAAGGGATTACGCTGGTATCGGCTTCTATTGAACCACCTAACGTTGGAGCGGTTAGCACCTCAGGTACTAATATTGTTTTCACTCCTGCTGCTTCTATGCACACTGCAGATGGCATAACCCCAGCAACGCTTAAATACACAGTCAAAAATGCAAATGGAAGTAGAACAGGAAGCATTGTTTTGAATATTCAAAATTCTGCACCAACAATTAGAAGCATCACCAATACATTCTCGCCATCGGAGCCAAATACAAGTCCTATAAAAATTGATATGGAGAGATTTAGCGGCAAAGATGCAGACGGAGATGCCATAAAATTCTCTAACATATATCTAGACAAACAATACCCCGGAAGATTAGAAAAGGTAAAAGATGATGAATATCTTTACTATCCAGAAGCAGGTAAAATAGGCAAAATTGCTATTTTGGCAGTGATAACAGACGGTTCTTTGTCTTCGCCTACGGGTAGAATAAACATAACACTTACAGGCTCTGGTACAGATATAGGCAGTTTAACACCGCCAACATCAATACCAGGCGTTATAGAACCTCCCGAACCACCAGAGCCACCAGAACCTCCCGAACCACCTGATGCCATATATCAATTTAGCGCAGCCAAGAACATGGGCATTGCTCCCATTGGTTTTGGCAAAGTAGAACTTTATTTTGCACATAGTGGCATTGCAAAACTAGATGTTTATTCGCTTTCTGGGAAAAAACTTGGCAGCTTGCTAAACGGGCATCAAAACGTTGGTTCAAAGCAGGTTTCGCTCAAGGAACTTAATTTGCAAAAGGGCGTTTATATTTTGCGTTTAAGTCAGGGTTCACAGGTTAAAACATTGAGGGTTGTAAATTGAAAAATATATTTTTGGTAGTCGCTTTATTTTTTGCCTTTTCTTTTGCTGGCAATGGTCCCGTTTCTTCTTACGGTAAACTTCAAGCCAGCGGAAACAAGATAGTCGGTTCAAAAACAGGTAGCACAGCAGTGCAGGTTAGAGGCGTTAGCTTTGGCTGGAGCAATACAAACTGGGAAAGCGCACGTTTTTACACAGCAAATGCAGTGGGAGCTATGGTAAAAGATTGGAAATCAGAAGTTGTTCGTGCAGCTTTTGGCGAAACCGGTACTGTACCGAGTGCTTCAATTGCTGTTGCAAGCCGTTCTAGGATAGAAGTTATAGTAAATGCCGCCATAGAAAACGATGTTTATGTTATTATAGATTGGCATTCACATACCGCTCATAGCGGAGACGAAGTTGATTATTCAAAAAGATTTTTTGAATATATGGCAGAAAAATATGGCTCTTACGATAATGTGATTTTTGAAATTTACAACGAGCCTATAAACACACCTTGGGCAGATGTAAAAGCTTATGCCGAGAAAATTATTCCAGTGATACGTGCTCATTCCTCTAACTTAATTCTTGTTGGTACCCCTTTCTACTCTCAACAAGTAGAAAAAGTTGTGGGCAATGCAATCAACGATAACAATGTGGGTTATGTTGTGCATTTTTATGCCTATACCCATCTTTTGAGCAATTTTCAAGGTAACATAAATAGAGCACTTGACAGTGGCTTGCCTATTTTCGTAACCGAATGGGGCACAGTTCATTCAGATGGTGGGCAAAGTGATAAGGGTCATTACGATACACATAATCCAACAGAAGCAGACAAATGGTTCACTTTTATGGACGAGAAAAAAATATCTTCGGCGGCTTGGGAGGTAAACGATAAATACTCAGGTTCTGCATTCTTTGGCATTCAGGGTGCGGCAAAGAATTTCGATATGGTGAGCTGGACAGATAAAAACAAAATGACACCAGAGGGTAAATACGTATTTGATAAATTGAATGCGTATTCTCAAAACGCTCCGTGGAAAAACCCATCTTCTATAAAACCGCTTGAGGCAAATTTAGCCATTAATGGAGATGCTTCCCTTGAAGTTTTCTCTTTGCAGGGCAAGAAATTGGGAAATTCTCTTTCTAATTTGAATAGCGGTATATACATTTTGCTTTTGAAACAGGGCTCTCAAACAAAAAGCATGAAATTTGTTAAAAAATAATCTTTTGTGTTAAAAAAATGTATATTATGGATATGATTTCCAGATTTGTAGTTCTATTTGCGGTGCTGTTTTTGTTTACCGATACATTTGCCGCCTTTGACTCTTACAGAAACCGCGATTCCGAGCGATTTTTGAAAAAATCCGTTAAACCATTCCACGCAGACCAAGACGTGCTGGTTGTGATTATGCGAGAGAGAATACCCAGAGGTGGAGGCTACACCTACCAGTATCCGCGTGAAAACCCAGAACCTTTTATGACAGATAAATATGCTATGGAAGGCGATTTATCTATGGAAATAGAGCTAATTGCAAGCGATTATTCCGGTGTTGCAATTTGCATTGCCGGTTCTAAAGATATAACTCCTTATCTTGAGGAGGGTGTTTTGGAATTTTGGATTAAAAGCGCAAAAGGTGGGGAAGTTGCTCAATACGTGCTTGTTGACGATGGCGTAAAAAGCGGTGGCGAATCTTTGCAGGTGAAAATAGGTTCCAAAAGCTTTGGAGATTTAACAACGGAGTGGCAAAGAATAAGCATACCTCTTAAACTCTTTGGGACTATGGGCGTTTATTGGGATGCAAAAAATCGCAGAGAAGTGTTTATGCCTTTCTCTTGGAATAATGTAAAGGGCTTTAGAATAGAAGTGCGCAAAGATGAAAATCAGTCTTTCAAAGTTTGGATAGACGATATAGTTATTAAAAAGGTTGGCGAAGAATACAAAGGCCCGGAGGGTTATCCTTTCCGCAATATTTTGTGAGGATTGCATGAGAATAAAAATTTTATTCAGTTTGTTCTTTTTCGTATCTTTTGCATACTCTCAAAGCGAAAGTGATCTATTTCAAATAGAGGCTCGTTTAGATTCGCTTGGGGAATATGCAGGTTCCACGGTTATAGGCAAAGATGATTCTCCAGTTGCTGTTTCTGGTGATTTTGTGGTGCGTTTCGCCCACACCGATTATACTAAAACTGCTACTTTGCAGGGCGATGAGAGCTTGCGCACTTTTGTTAATTCTGCTCTAACCGCTACTATTGTGGTTTCTCCTGCATCTTTTTTAACCTTATTCTCTAATCTTTATTTGCCTTTTGATTTTAGCGGATTTTATACAAATGAGCAGGCTTTCACTCCTAACTTAGGAAGAATTGGCAATACGGGTGAGAGGGTGCAATGGTTCCATCCATCCACCGATTTTTATGGAGCATCCGTAAACGAAAATATGCTTGCCGGCTTGGATATGCGCGGTGGGCAGTTTGGCGCAACTCTTTTTATGGGCGGGGTAATTTGGACAACTCAAAGCCCACTAACCGTATATGAACGTGAAACCAGCCCGCGTTTTATTTCTCAATACGAACTTTACGAAGAAGAAAAGGTAGTTAGCACCTATTACAAAGAAAAAGGTTTTAAGCCCGTGAAAGAAGGTGGCAGAGCATTTTGGACAAACCGTTCTTTTGGCGGAATGCTTTTGGATGTTCACACCTTGCCTTGGAACTTTAAAGGGCAATTATTGCTTTCCCAACCCAACAGCGTGGACATTGGAACCAGAGATGGACTCCGTTTAAACACAAGAGATAACAGCGAACTTGCAATGGTTGGTACTTACGACTATCGCGGTAAGGTGACGGGCTGGCGTTTTGCAAAAGAAAAACTTGATTTTGGCCAAGCTAGCTTAACGCTTGGCGCAAATTATATGGGAATTACTTTTGACCCTGAACAAATATATGAAGATGATGTTTTCCGTTATGCTTTTTCTTTTGCTGATAGTAGCGCAAAATACGAGAATTTGCGTGTAGCTACCATAGACTTAAAAGGCAATTTAAACCCGCAATTCTTTTTGTCTTTTGATTTGGCTTTCAGTTGGGACGATACCACCTCATTCCGCCCAACTACACCATCTTGCTTAAATCCAGTTCCATCTTTATTTAATCCTAATAATTCAAAATGTTATAATGCGGGTGGTGAGTATAATTCTTCGATTTCTTCGCCTGTTTTTGGTCTTTATGTAAAAGCTCAAGATAAGCATTGGGAGCCAATAACCGTGGAACTAATCTATTTGCCAAAAGATTTTTATTCACCATATTCAATGGCAAATCCCGATAGAGTTTCTACTTGGCGCAAAGACCAATTTTATGTTGGCGCGGGAACATTTCGCTATGGTCCCAATATGGTTGGTGCAAATATTAAATTGGAACCTGAATTTGACCGAGGGCGTTTTGATGTGCAATACGGAATTCACAAGCAGGTGGAACCAGGTGCAGATATAATAAATTTCAAATACGATTTAGTGGGGCGGTATTTATGGGAAACCTCCACAAGTTGGACCAAACACAAACCTTTCTTTAAAGCAGATTCTGGTTATGGTGATGTTGAGATTCTCAGACGTTACACTTACAGAGTAGCCAGAGGTTCAGACAAAACCAAGTACAAACTAACCGACCAAGAAGGAGGCCTGCGCAGTGGCTACGGGGAAACTTGGGATGCCTTTGCTGCTTACGAAAATGCTCAAGATGCCTTTTATTGCGCCCAGTTCAATTATTTCAGCGATTCTGCAAGGCTGAATAATCTAGTACCTTGCAATATGCCAACTAATATAAAGTGGAATTCCACGATAGCTTTTGATATGGGTTATGATATTGGGCATTGGTTTGGCACAGAGAAAAATATAATGCTGCAATTATACACCGCACTTTCTGGTGTTTCAAAATCCTTTATTCCGGTGGCTTACACAGATAAATACGATAACGATATGCTCATGTGGAATTGGTTTGCGCAATCCGAGCCGGCAATAGCCATTACGCCTAAATTCCACGCGATTTTAATTTTTGGAATGGAATTGTTCCATGCAGAAAAAGCTTATGCCGAACTTGTATTAAAAAATATTAGCAATGCCGATAATAATAGGCCACCAAGCTCTTATGGTGAATTATACAAAAAAAATATTATTTACGATTATAAACTCTCTCCTATAAATATTAGGCATACATCTCTTGGTTTTGGTTTTGACTGGGATTTTGCCGCACGTGCGGGTTTGCACTTTCGCTATAGATATTTGACCAGTAAAGATGAAAATTTGCCGCAGAATGATTGGAATGTTCACTATGTTCAAGCCGAAACAAAGGTTTGGTTTTAATAAGCGAGGCTGTGAAATATGAATAAAAAATTGATTTTTGCTTTTTTTGCAACCTGCTCTTTAGGTTCTTTTGCTTATGCAACAGAAGAAATAGAGAATAGAGTAGAGATTCTTAATGCTAAAAAGGGACTTGAAATAAGCGGAACCGTTCGCAGTGCTTCTTTTAATTCTTATTTTGAATCTCCAAACGAAGTACCTAATTTAATGGAATGCCCTCCGGGAGCATCTTCAGCTACTTGTTTTTATGGTTCTTATACCAATAAAATGCCAGGTCACGAAATTTCTGAATTTTTACTATTAGATTTGGATTTCAAATTCCGCCCTTGGGACAACATAAGTGCTAACTTAACACTTCGTTTAGGCGCAGGTGCGCAAGAATACTTTGCTGCTGCTGCCACAATGGTAAGCGTTCCTTGGATGAATATAGAGGGGAACTTAGAAGAGAGTTTTTACTGGGTTGTGGGTGATTTTAGGCAATCTTATTCGCCCCTAACTCTTTATATGCCTGGCATTGACATTATGTACGAGCCAACGATTTTTGCTCGCAAAAGGGAAATGGCTCAAAAAGAAGCCATGATTCAAGATAATCAGAGAAATTTGCAGGGTTTTAATTTGCAGTTCCGTCCTCAGCTTGGTGAAACATTTGGCGAATTGCGCGTTGAGGCTTTAGCAGCTAGGCTTCGCCGCGCAGGTTATTTAGATGCGAGCGGTGCTATGGGAAATATGCTCCCAAACGAAGGCATTCCTGGTGCAACGCAGGCTGGGCGTTTTGATAAACTCTTGTTAGGCGGCAACATTGAACTTTTGCCTCTGAATAAAAACTTGTTAATTGGCGGAACTTATCTATCAATTGCAGACGATGAAAGTTCTTCTAAAAAATATTCCTGTGTTGGAAGCTCCACTTGCCAGAATGCTCCTTCTGATGGTATTGCTGTCACAGACTCTTTGCTAATAACTACATTGGATTCTGTGCCGCAAAAAACCTCTATTGTTGCAGTTAGAGCAGGTGCAGATATTGCTGGGATACTTGGAAGCAGTTCTTTGGTTGCAAATTTAACCGCTGAATTTGCTATGTCTAAAGACGAATCTCCTGAGCTTGTAGAAGGCCAAGCTCTACTTGCGCAAATTGATTTGGGTTATAAAGGTTTTGCAGAAATTGTTCTTTCCAGTTCTTATATTAAAAACGATTCCGCATGGTTCAACAATGTGGCGCAGTCTCCTTCTTTCTTTGCGCGGCGTGTGTTGAATTCAGATAAAGATTTAGGTTGCAGAACAGGAGATGGAGGACCATGTTCAAATCAAACTTTTAATTTGAGCAAATATGGAGTTTATTCACCGCTTTATTCCTCTTTTGATGCTCTTTATTTCTTTACGCCCAAACACTCGCCTATGAATGCCAGTCTAGGTCCTGGTGAACCAAAAGGAACCGGACAAACTATTAGTTATAACAATAGCCCTTATGCAAAAACATCTTGGAATCCTTCTGTTTTAACACGTGCAGAGCTTGCTCTTTTAGAAGAGCTTTCAGATTTAAATTTGCAAATGGCATTGCCAGGTGGTTTTGCAACTCCTAATAGAGTGGGCTTTCAAGAAGTTTTAACAGCGAATTGGAATGGACTTGCAGAGGTTAAAGGTTTATTTGCAAGTTATGAGCAGATTTCTGCGGGTGCCAGTGAAATTGCAAAATACACAGAGTTTGGTGGAGGAGCTAAAGTTGATGTTTTGGGAATTTTAGGATTTGAAAAAAATCCTCTTGAGATAAGCGGCAGTTATAAGAGTTCTGCAAAGGTACAGGGTGCGGCGGAATATACCAGTGATTTTTTAAATGCCGGTTTGTATTATCGCTTTTATAAGAGATTTGGGTTAGCATTTGGATTCCAGCAAATAAACTCCAATTTAAATGAATCTGGAGCAGAACTTTTATATGCTCAAACGGGAAATTTAAAAATTTCCATTGTACCCATTACAATAGCAACGCAAAATCAGTGGATGGTTGGTTTAGACTATACTGTGGCTAAAAATGCTTGGCTCTCCATAAATTATGGCATTATGAGTGTTGAAAACACATATAAATTAGAAACAACTGGTGAATATAAATATATAGATAAATATGTAGATGCGGGTGAAGGAAAATGTTTTGAGGCTAAAAAAGATAAATGTGTAGATGGAAAATTAACAAATATGCCTGGTTATGCTATTGTAAATGCAATTGCTCCTGGGACAACAGAGTTGAAACATGAATTTTCGCGTAATATACTTGAAGCAACCATCAATGTGGAGTTTTAAGGGGTGAATATGAAATATGCAATAATAGCCTTGAGTTTACTTACAAGCCTTTCTTTTGCCCAAGAGGGGATAATAATTTCTGCATTAGACAGCATAGAAGAAAATGTAGTTGGGTTTGCCGTAGGTGGCAGTGCTAGAGGTGGAATATTGTCTTCTAGTTTAGATGCAAAAAATTCAGAAAACAATGATGAATCGTTTTCTGAGTATTTGGCTTTCAGTGACTTTTTATTGAGCTTTTCTGTGCGTCCAAGCAGCGAAACAAAAGCTACCTTTGATTTGCGCTTTCATAAAGATTGGCAATCTGCCTATCGCGAAGGCATGAACCAGCCCATAATAAGATGGTGGAGCTACGATGGCAGTATATTGGATAAAAAATTAAAATTCAATTTGGGAACCATGCGAGTTGCCTACACGCCGCTTACAATTTATTTGCCAGAACCAAACCTAATTATGGAACCAGAAGTTTTTACCGACCTTAAAAAAGAAGCAATGGAAGAGAGATATTTAGATGGCACAAACCGCAGGCTTTTGCATGGATTAAATGCAGAATACTCTATATCTGCTGGTGTTTTTGACAAGATTTTTTTGCAAGGAACCCTCGTTCGTTTGCGTAAAGTACCAGATGGAACAGACAGAAAATTTTTTGACTTTGCTCCTAGTAAAGACAGATTTTCAACAGCTACTCGCATTGGCGCAGAAACTTATGGTTTTTCATTTAGAATAAATGAGGTTTACACTTTTAACAGAATTAGCAGTTCCCTGTTAGATAGAAAAGATCCAGATATAGAGCCTTTTGTACATTTTGAAAAAAATAATGTGCTGAGTTTAGAGTTAGGTTATAACAATAAAAATACATCTGGTGTGGATTTTGGAGTTCAAGCGGAATATGCTTTATCTAACTGGAACGATTTGAAGTACAAAAAAACGCGAATAGACCCTGTAATAATTTTGGATTTTACCTCCATTAATACAGTTCCTTCTATTGTTGTACCCGATGGCAATGATAATAAAAATTATTACCCATATTACAGAATAGTAGATTCAACTACAAACGTAAGACCATTTAAACCTTATAAATACGTGCTTGACGAAACAATAGAGTTAGGTGGTCAAACTGCTTTGCTTGGCAATGCCTTTGTATCTTATAACGAAGAACCCTTTGAAATAAAACTATCAGGGAATTTTTTGAAAACTGATAAAAATTTTGAAGCGGAACTTGCTGCTTCTCCTGCATTTTTGCCAAACTTGCCAATACTAAATAGTGATGCAAATTTGGAGAGTAGTTTGCAGCAATTCCGTATGAGTTCTTTGGAAAATATGTATTATTCTCTTTATTATACTTTGCCCTTGACTATTATGACAGTAATAATTGGTGAGCAGGGAGGGCCCTCTGTTCTCTGCAAAGCTACAAAAGATCGTTTATATCAGGCAACATGTTTGGATAATAATTATAAATTCACTCATTTTTACCGCAATGCCTATACGCAGCAAACTTATACCAAATTGGAACGCGATTCTTCTATAGCTTCACGTTTAGACCCTTCTGCTAATTTGGCACTCCCTTATGGCTATGCCACTCCCGATAGAGCCGGTGGCGATGCAGATTTGAATTTTGTTTGGAACAAAGTGGTAAATGTGCGTGGTATATTTGGAATGTATTCTTCTGAAGATGCCGATTATACCCGTTTTGGCGGTGGTGCAGAGTTTGATATAGCACGTTTTGTGGAACTTAGCAAAGCCTTGGTAATCTCTGGTTCTTTTGAGCAGAACAAAGAAAAGGAAAAAGAAGAAAAAGGATTGAATCCTCAAATTACTAGGCTTATGGCAGGTTTAAAGGTTGGTATTTGGCGCGGACTTTCTTTGATAGGCGGTTTTCAGCAATTGAACAAGGAATTCGAAAATCCTTACCTTGGTCTAATAGATAAAATAGACGAGCGTTTGGTTATAGGCGGATTTCAGATTAAAATAAGCGAAATGGCAAACTTCAATTTGCAAGGCGGCTTGCTTTCCAATTCAATTGAAGGTAATGGGATAGCATATAATTTAGATAAAACTATTATGTCTGCTACGGTAAAGGTGGAATTTTAAGGAGAAGGCTTATGAAAAGAGAAATGTATGTTTTTTTGTGCGTGATAGTGATTCTATTTTTTGGCTCTTGCGCAGATTTATCAATGGATAAGGAAGAGGCTGTTATAGCCGATTTGCCAAAAGATTTTGACTGGAAGGTGTATGGTGAAATAAATGGCGATGTGCTTATGAACCAAATTATTAAGGACCTTGAAAAAACAAAAAGAGGAGATGATTCTACAGAAAAGTGCGTTAGTGTTTTATCTTCTGATACAGGTTTTGCAAAAATAATTTATGAGGATTATTTGCAGTGCCCTGTGGAGAGGTGGGAAAAAAAGGAAAAATGCACTGGAAAATTTGCCAACAACAGCAGTTATAACAAACCAACGACAGAAACAATATATACGTCAAGAGAAGATACAATTAAAGTGATAGACACAATTGTGGGAAGTGACACAACATATAAAGATTCAACAATTACGATAATAGACTCTACAACTACAGAATACCCATCTGGATGCGTTATAGAGAATTGTTGGAGTGAAGGTTGGAGTGGAACGAAATTTTTAGAAGCATCTCAAACAAATTCAGAAACAATTAAAGATATGTGCAAGTTTATACCTGAGAATACAACATCGACAGGTGCAAAAAATTATTTAGAAGATTTTAAAAAGAATAAGTTTGACCCATATCTTGTTGAACAGCATTATCATTTTTTTGGACGTACCGATGGCAGACCATACAAATATTGTGATTCTGAACATGGCGATGAAAAAAAACAGAATCTTGAGTTTGTAGTTAGGCGATACGATGGTGCTCGTTATTATTATGATTATGGCAGATATACTTTTTGCTTGGATAAAAGTAGCTGGAAAATATACGTGGTAAAATGAGGTTTGCAATGAATAAATTTTTGCCGTTTTTTGTTTTGTTATGCGTAGCCACGCTTTTTGCCCAAAATAGGGTAATAGCCTATTTTCCGCATTGGGCGCAGTATTCGCAATTTACCCCTAAAGATGTGCGTTACGATTTGCTAACGGATATTCGCTATGGTTATTTAACTCCAGTTGGATCGGATTTGGTTTTTGCCGATGAATCTGATAAAGAAAACTTTTTAACACTTGTTAACCAAGCAAAAGCTGCCAATGTAAAACTCACTGTTGCAGTGGGTGGTTTGGGTAGCGAAGCGGCAATGAAAGAAGCTTACGAATCAAAAAGTTTAGCAGAAGCGGTTAAAAAATTTCAAAATGAATATGGAGTAAATGCTTTTGAACTAGACGGCGGTGCAATTAGCGCAGAAGATTTGCCAAAATTATTGAAGCAGTCGGCAGATTTAGCAAGTACGGGCATTACCATTAGCATTGCTATTCCTGGCACTGAATCTCTCTCAAGCGCAGTTTCTGGCGCAGATTTGAGCGGAATAGATAATTTTTCATTGTGGTTCACAGATGAGGCATCTGCAAATGATTCACAGGTAAAACCCAATTCAAACACCGAGACTAACATTAAAATTTTAGCCGCCTTTGCAAGTGCTGGCGTTCCAAAAAGCAAATTAGTGCCAATACTGCCATTTTATGGCAAATCATTTTACAAAGCAAACGGGCTTGGTTCTTCTCACCAAGGAGCAGGGTCTGGCAACGATGGCGTTTTGCAATATAAAGAGATTATGGAAAAATTCAACAAAAAAGATACCTATAAAGTGTCTTTTGATGAATCTTCAAAAAGCGAAGTTGCGGTTAACGATAATGAAACCATAGTTTTCAACGGCATTCCCTCTGTTAAAGCTATGACCGAGGCTGTTAAATCAAATGGCTATGGTGGAGTTGCCGCTTTTGATATATCTGGAGACCGCAAAGAACCCATAATTTCTCTTTTAGTTACCATTGGCCAAATTTTGCGCCCCGAAATAGATTACAAAAAGAAAAGAAAATAATTAACCAGTAGATTCGCTAACTGCTGCCGCCTGCGGAGCATCCGGTGTATCTGGTATTTCTGATGTTTTTGACGTTTTGGGTGCTTCAGAGTCTTTAAGTTTAGCTTTTTGTTCTTCTGCAAGCTCTTGCTGGGCATCTGTTGCCATTTTTGCAGCGTTAGCCGCTATTTGTTTGTCTGCTGGAGAGGGGTCTGCTGGGGCAAGGGCGGCTTTTTGAATTATATTTGCTTTTCTTATAGTTGCTTCTGGAGTTTTTTCTCTGCTTGTATCTAAGTTTACATGCCCTGAGTTTGCATATTTATTACCATCTGGCCCCGTTACATAATCGTAATGTGCGCCTCCGCGTGCATAGCCCCCTGCTGCACTTAAATGGGCCTGCTCGTGAGTGTGAACTTTTTTATCTATTTTTTTAAGTTCTTCTATCATTCTCAGCTCTTCTTCGCTGAGTTCCTGTTCCCCCTTTTTATTGCCCAAAGTTTTCCAATTTTCATCGGATAAAGTGAGCTTGTAGCCCAAATTTTCTTCATCTGAGCGTTTTGGATCGCCATTTACGGCATCTTTGCTATTTCCTGCGGTTACAATCAGAGAATAGTCGTTTTGTGAAGTAGAAACAGCACTAATCATCAGTAATACACACCTCGTTCCTTATATCGGCAGATTTCTGAAAAACTTTAGCATATTTTGTAAAAACCCTCCTTGAATGGAAAATATCCTTATAAATGCAGCATATTCACTTTTCCGCCAAATTTAATGCAAATAGGCATTTCTAGCTTGTCTTTGAAGTCTTCTCCGTCTATTTGAATAAATTCCCCTTTTTCAAGGTGAAATTCAATTTCCTTGGCTTTTACAACAAAGCTACTTGCTCCAATTGAAATGGCTCTCAAAAAATTTAGAATTGATTTAATTCTTAAAACTTCCAGCAAGCCGTCTGCCATATCGGATTTTCCAAAAGGATTGCTACCACCGGCAAAACTGGGAATATTCCCCGCTATAACCGTGCAGTTGTTTTGCAGGGGAAAAGATTTCTTTTTACCAAATTCATCTATTATATGTAACTCTCCAGATTTTAAATGATAGTTTTTATTGGCAAAAAATCTTTTTACATAATGCAATTTATTTTTAAGCACGGAATTTCCCGCTATTTTCCCCTCTGCTCTGTCTCTATTGAAATCGTAGGCAATATGGGCATCTATGCCTGCGGAAAAATAATTTGCCATTGCAAATTTTCCATTTACCTGCCATAAATCAAGCTGCTTGGAGTTTGCCACAACGAGTTTGCGAACTATGTACAGCAAGCCTCTGTCAACAAGGGCGGAATAAAGTTTTAGAACCCTTGCTAGGTCGTTTCCTGTTCCAAGAGGTATAAGCCCAATTTTTATATGTCTAAATTCCTCGTGCCGCAAAAGAACGCTGAACACAGCCGTCATTGTGCCATCTCCACCAACAGCTATAAGGCACTGCGAGCTGGCAAGGGCATCCCTAATCTGTTCCTCAAAAAGCTCTTTAATGCTGAATTCCCGCATCCATTCATCTTCCTTAAAATCCATAGAGCGCATAATTTCTGGCAAAAAATCAAATACTTCTTTGCCCTGCCCTCCACCGCTTATAGGGTTTATCAAAAAATGGAATTTCCTAGAAATGGACATACCTTTGGGTAAATATAAAAAAATACCGTATGGGCAACCACGTGGAGTTATCCCTAAGGTATTTTTACTATATTATTATGAACATTTGTTCAGGTAAATATGGAACTTTTGCAAAAATTGGAAATTCTTGCTGGCGCGGCAAAGTATGATGTGTCTTGTTCTTCCAGTGGGGGCTCAAGAACAACGCAAAGGGGAGGCTTTGGGAACTCCTGCCCCGCTGGTGTATGCCATTCGTTCACAGAAGATGGGCGGTGTATTTCGCTGCTTAAAATTTTGCTAACAAATGTATGCCTTTACGATTGTGCTTATTGCGCAAACCGCAAAAGCAACGATGTTCCAAGAGCTACATTCAAGGTAGAAGAGGTTGTGAAATTGACAATTGAATTTTACAAAAGAAATTATATAGAAGGCTTGTTTTTGAGTTCTGGAGTTATTAAAAATCCCGATTATACAATGGAAGCCTTGCTTAGAGTTGCAAAAAGCTTGCGTGAGGAGCATAAGTTTGGCGGCTACATTCACCTAAAAGCAATACCAGGCGCAAACCAAGATTTAATCAACTTGGCAGGTTATTACGCAGACAGAATGAGCGTGAACATTGAGATTCCTTCTGAGCCATCTCTAAAAATACTTGCCCCCGATAAAGATTTTGAATCTGTTTATTCACCTATGAATCGCCTGCGAACAAAAATTTTGGAGCACAAGGGAAATTTAAAAAGAAGGGGATTGAAAAAATTTGTTCCGGCTGGGCAAAGCACTCAGATGATTGTGGGGGCAAGTCCCGAAAATGATTTGAACATAATAACCCTTGCTGCAAGTCTTTACAAAACTCAGGAATTGAAGCGGGTTTATTATTCTGGCTATATTCCAGTAAATGAAGATTCGCGTTTGCCCGTGATTTCTACGCCGCCCTTAAAAAGAGAAAATCGTCTTTACCAAGCAGACTGGTTAATGCGTTTTTACGGTTTTAGCTACGATGAAATTTTGGATAAAAACAATCCTTGGCTAGACCAGGAATTTGACCCAAAAATGGCATGGGCTTTAAGGCACCCAGAGTTTTTCCCCATAGATTTGGATTGCGCAAGCTATGAGGAAATATTGCGCGTTCCTGGCGTGGGAGTGAAAAGTGCGAAATTCATTGTGCACAGCCGCAAGTTTGGCAAAATTCGCTTGGAGCATTTAAAGAAAATGGGTGTTGCATTAAAGAGAGCAAAGTTTTTTATTGTAAATCCCGATGTGCCAACAGAGTGGCAAAAATTATATCCTGAGCAGGTTAGGGCTCAGTTGAGTAATAGAACAATTCTTTAAAATACCTGTCCCAGTAATGGCGGTTTGCATCGTAGCGGAATTTGCGTTTTTCGGCTATCTTTATATCTTTTAAATAATAAAAATCTACCTCTGCATAAGCTGAATAAATTTTTGCGGTATCTCCGTGAAATTCCCTTAAATCTTTGATTACAAAATAAGGGGTATCTAAAACATTTTGCTTGCTAGAGCCTTTGATTATTTGAGCCACCATGCTTTCCAAATCTTGCTGCAAGGTTTTTTCCAAACGCTCATGAATTCTAAAAGCTGGGTCTGCGCAAGATACCAGCAATAATGATATTAAAATTAAGAGCTTATACCACAAAATATTAGAACGAATAAGTTGCAGAAACTCTGCTTATTAAACGACCTTCACCTTGGAATGGATTACGGAACATAACATCTTCGGCTACGGTGAAATCTATTTTCAGCTTTTCTTCTATATTGATTCCAAAACCAAAGCCAACATTATCGTTTTTTGTGCCATTGTTAGACGGATTGGTTACAAAATAATTTCCTTCAGGTGGGCAAGGGGTGTTTGTTGGGCATAAAATGCTAACGCTTTGTCCTTGTTCATCACCATTGTAGTCTGCATAAGCAATGGTTTTTTGACCACCAACGCGGATAACAAACCAATCCCACCAAATATTCCTTTCAATACCAAAGCTAATTGTGCCGCCAATTTGTGATAGAGATGTTGTAGGATCGCCCCAGTCATCTTTTAAGTTTGCATATATGGTACTACCAGTTGAATCTTTTGTCCATGTGGAACCAGCACGCTGTTTATTGTAAAAACCTTTTAGGCCAAGCCAAAAAAAGCCTCTGTCAAAAGCTGCATCAACGCCCATGCCTGCGCCAACATCTAACTCATCGCGGCCTAGTGCATTCATATTGCGAAAAGAGACCACGGGAATTAAATGGCCGTTTATAGCACTGATTCTTGAAAACATACGAGCATCAAAAAAGAAAGAGAGCAAGTCGGAATCTAAGAATTTATGCTTGCCAGGACCGTATTGAATACGCGCAGAGCCAATAGAGGCCTCTATGGCATAATCACTTGAAATTTCAATATTTGTGCCTAAGTCTAATTGTAAAGCAGATACAAAAGCATCTTTAGACATTATGCCATCTCCTGTTAAACCATCTTGATGGGCTATGTATATATGAACGCCAAAGGCTTTATTGTCTAAATTTGCACCCAAAAAGCCATCAAAGTTTGTTACAGGAATAGGGGACTTTTTTATTGAGCCGTCTTTTGTTATATAATAATCTGGCAAATATTTTAACAGTCTTTCTTCTTTACGATTTAACACTCCAGCAATGGAGAGAGAATTATCTGCGCTGATTTTTAGCGAAAATATACCACCGAACCAAGCGTCAAGCGGGTCTCTATTTTCTCCTGGTGCTATACTTGTGGAGTAAAGGTAATTGCCTAACTCGCCTATTAAAAAGTTAGGATAAAGGTTGATGTTGGCAGAATTGTCAAAAATTGAAACGTCGTCCATAATAAATGTGGAATTTTTTCCCAAAGACTCTACACGAGCATTGGTTGCAAAGGCAGACATACTACCAATCACAGCTGCTGCGGCAATAGCAAAACGCAAAGTTTTCATTGAACATCTCCATTAAATGTATTCAGGCCTAATTTAGAAAAAAAATTTGCATATCATTCATTTATGTCTTCTAAACGCACCGAACCCACTTTGCTCACGCCCTTCTCTTCTTGAGTAACGCCATAGAGCCTGTCTGCTGCTGCCATTGTTCTTTTGTTGTGGGTAATAATTACAAACTGGGTTTGAGAGCTAAAGCGGCGTAGCAGTGCCATAAAACGCCCTATATTGGCATCGTCTAATGGGCCGTCAATTTCGTCTAATATGCAGTATGGGGAGGGCTTTACCATGTAAAGAGCAAAAAGCAGGGCAGTGGCGGTTAAAGCACGTTCTCCGCCAGACAAAGCTCTAACACCTCTCATTTTTTTACCAGTTGGGCGGGCATTTATTTCAATTTCTGCTTCTAATGGGTCTAAATCGTTTTGCATGGTTAGCAGAGCTTCGCCATCGCGCATTAAACTTGCGAAAACTTCTTGATAATTGTGTTGTATTTTGCGGAAAGTGTCCACAAAGCGGTCTCTAGCCACTATGTCTAGCCTTTCCATAACGGCAAGTATACTGCTTTTTGCTTTGCTCACATCGTTGTATTGAGCTTCTTTGGAAATTACTCTTTCGCGTTCCGCTTCAAAATCTTCGGCGGCAGAGACAGCCACAGGGCCTATTGCTTTTATTTTTTCGCGCAGGTCGTGTATTTCAACATTTGCTTCGCGCTCATATACTGGCACAGGCGTAAACCCTTGCTCCGCAGGCTCTTTTTCCAAGTCAAATTCATATTCCTGAAAAATTCGCTCCCTTATTCTTTCTAGAGCATTTGAGGAATCTTGCATTGCAAGCTCCAAGTTGTGGGTATTTTTGTCTTTTTCGCGCAGGGAGCTGTTTATTTCGCGGAGTTCGCTTCTCCATTCTTCTATATCACCTGCCATAACGGTATATTTTTCCCTAGCCGCATCTCTCAATTTTTCTTTTTTCGTTAGAATCTCGTTCTTCTCCTCTATGTGAATAGCTTTGTCTTCAAGACCTTGTTTTAGGAGTTCTTTTTTGTCTTTTATTTCTTCTAGCTCGTTTGTGCGCAAATGAGTGGTGTTGTTTATGGCTTTTATCTGCTCCTTAACCGAACCTAGGCGGTTTAGAGAATTTGCCAGTTTGGCAACTAAATCTTCTTGATTTTTTAAAGCCTGCTCCTGTTTTTGCAATTCAGAATCTATTTTTGCAAATTCCTGTTCTGCTTGTTCCAGTTCAAGGCCTGCGGCATTCAGTTCCGTATTTGAGTCTTTGGACGTTTTTAGCTCTTGCAATCGAGTTTCCAATTTTGAAATATCTTGTTCGTTTTTTTCTTTTTGAGCATTCAGGGCAAAAATTCCGGCATTTGCAATTTCTGCCTCTGAACCCGCTTTTATTGCGCGTGTGTTTGCGTTCTGTTTTTCTTCTAGGGAATTTGAGATTAAAATGGAGAGTTCTTGCAGTTTTTCGTTTGCTGTATTAATTTGCGCACTTGCAGACTCTGCTTTTTCGTTTAAAGAATCTATGGAGGTTTTTAATTTTTTCATCTCTGCATTTTGTTGCAAAATGCCCAAATTTTCTTTTTGTTCCCTTCCAACTTTTGCAATGCCCAGCGAGCTAAAGGCTCCACAATTTTCGGTGCAAAACCATAAATCTTTGCCCGCATATTTTTTTGCAAGCTCTGCCGCCGCTTCAATGTCTTTTACCAAAAAATATTTTGAGAGCAAGGAATTCAACAGGGCGTGTGATATTTCGCTGCATTTTATTAGGGAAACGAGCGGGGCAATGTCTGGTTCGTTTATGCTGATTTTTTCTTCAAACGAATTTGTGTTCCATGCGAGCAGTGCGCGGCCAAAATTTTCGTTGTTCAACAGTTTTGCGCTTTCCAAAACAATCTCTTGATTTTGCATTAAAAGGGCTTGCACAGAAGAACCGAGGCAAAACTCAACCAAGGGTGCAAATTTACTTTCTAAAACTTCTATTTGGTTGGAGAGCAAAAGAATGCCATCTTCGGTTTTTTGGTTTAAAAGCCATTTGTTGCCCTCTACATTGTCCATGTTTTCGCTTATGCTTTGCAGGGTTTCTAGCCTGGCTTCTAATCTGCTTTTGCCCTCAAGAGTTTTCATTCTTTGGTTTTTCAAAGATTCTAGTGTTTCACTAAGAGCATCTTTTTCGTTTGTTAAAACATTTATGTTTTCTGCAAGCGTTTCTGCCTTTTTTTTGCTCTCTTCACTTTCGTTTTCTCTGTTGCTTTTTAGGTTTTTTTGCTCTTGTATTTGAGCCTCAAGGTTTTGAATGTCTTTTGTGGCTTGCATGAGTCGCTCTTGTAGCATTTTTATTTCGGCGTTTATTATTTGCAGGTGGCTTTGCAGTTTTCCCTGTTCTTGAACAGAGAGCAGTCTTTTGTCTGAGAGTTCTCTGTGTTTTTTGCGCAGGTCTTCTACCTCGCTTCGCAAATTTAACAATATGTCTGTTTCTTTTTTCCCCTGTTCTTCTATATCTCCCAAATTTTGCATTTCTGCACTCAATTCAGAAATTTTCTTTTCGCTCTCGCTAATTTCGCGCTCACAGCGAGCTTTGTTCTCTTCCAGTTCTTTTTCTCTGTTTTGGAGATTTACATAATCTGAATTGAGTTTTGTTATTTCTGTTGAGGTGTCGTAATAATCTTTTTCACATTCTCTAAAATATTCCTCTTCGCTAGATATCAAAAGCCGTTTTTCTTCTATTTTGGTTTCTAGTTCTGTTTGCTTTGCATTTAGCGTGCTGAGTTCGGTTTCTCCGGCAGATTTAGCTTTTAAAAGTGAGTGCAGAGATTCCTTGCCCTCTTTGTATTTGTGAATACTAATAGAAACATCAAGTTCTTTTAGGCGGGTTTTTAATGTGCGCAAATCTTGGGCACGGGCGAGCATTCTCTCTTGTTGTTTAAATTGATTTTTGGCGTGCTGCAGTTCAATGGCTATGCGCTCCATATCTGCGCTAAGGCGCTCAAGCAGAGACACAGCTTCTTTTTTTTGCTTTTTATATTTGCTCACACCCGCGGCTTCTTCAAAAATGGTTCTGCGCTCGTCTGCTTTGTCGCTTAACAGGGCGTCCACCATTCGCTGGTCCATTTGCGAATATGAGCCTG
>Ga0268262_10001113_pt1 | contig 34316 bp, 30 predicted proteins | sample TergutNc150P3_FD_190354 | JGI IMG/M metagenome (GOLD analysis project Ga0268262, IMG submission 190354) | Nasutitermes corniger P3 segment gut microbial community from laboratory colony in Florida, USA - Nc150 P3 (SPAdes) (version 2) | ecosystem: Host-associated > Arthropoda: Insects >...
TCGCTGACCCTGTTCCTGAGTTTGTTTCTAAACCTAACATGAAGCCGTTGCGCTTCGGTTCCTATGGTTTGATTTTTTAACGTGAGGCATCAGCCCTTTCGGTTTGATTTTTACGTGAGGCACTACGTGGGTTTATTTTTCTTAATTGCAGGGTATTATGTTAAAAACAAGTAAATTACTGCGGCGCCGGGCGCAAATTTATTACCTCGTCAATTTTGCAACCTTTTCAAGCATTTCAGCTTTTTTGATTGGTTTGTGTATGTAATCAACCGCCCCGAGCTCCTGAGCTTTGTCCTTGTCTTTTGGGTCATCCGATGTCGTGTATATCGCTATCGGGGTTTTGTGCAATTTGCTTATATCGCGTATCCTGATAAATGCATCCCAGCCTCCCATTTCAGGCATATTCAAATCCAATAATACCAAATTGGGAACATAGCCCTGGAAGAACAAGTTCAAAGCCTCCTTGCCGGAACTAACCGTGGTAACGTCATAATCATTTTCCAGCGCGTTTTTTGTCAGGGTAAGAACGGTCTGCTCGTCATCAACCACAATGATCTTCTTCCTTTCATTGCCGGATTCAACCTTGAACTTTGACGACTCCTCTTTAAGCTCGTCGAAGTTCCTGCTGTTTTCGGCGCTCATTTCATCAACAAGGGTTACCGCGGCTTTTATCTCTTGCATAGCCCCGTTTACGATGTCGTTCATGCCGTTTACCACGTCGGTGCTGGATCGTATTAATTCACTGGTCTGCAGGTTCAGATGATCGCCGGATTCCTGCATACCCGACGCCCCTTGTTTGACCGATACGCTTATCTCCTTAAGATGTTCCATGGATTCCAGTATATGCTTCCCTCCTACTTCCTGTTCTTCCATTGCGTTACGGATATTTTCTTCATGTGATGATACGGTTTTTACTTTTTCATCAATAACCCCAAAGCGCGAGAGTACCTCATTGGAAGATGCCGTAATGCTGTCTATGGAGGCCTTTATTTTCTTCAACATCGTTGCTGTGGTTTTCGATTGATTACTTGATGATTCGGCGAGTTTGCGAATCTCACCGGCGACGACGGCAAATCCTTTCCCCGATTCTCCGGCATGGGCCGCTTCGATTGCCGCATTCATTGACAACAGGTTGGTCTGAGCGGCGATATTGTCCATAACAGAGTTAATTTCCAGAAGACCTTCGGAGTCCTTAGCTATTTCCTGTATTTTTTCCGCTACCGTTTGAAGCCCGGTTTTTCCGTTTTCGGACGCTTCGGTTAATTCAATAACATTTTTGCTGTTTTCCATCAGAGTGCTGGTTACCGAATGAATATTTGCGGTCATTTGCTTAATTGCAGAAGACGAACTGTTGATTCTTTCAGATTGGCTTTCTATTAGTTTATTCAAGTTTTCAATGTTGCCTTTTATGGCTTCTACCGCTTTCTCCGCTTCGGCGGCGTTCTTTTCCTGTTTGCTCATCTTGGTTTTCATATTGTCAAAATTCGTCGAAATATCGTCTACCGAATTTGACGTTTTTGCCATGTTCGCGGAAAGTTCATGTCCGGTATTGGTAAGCGCGTCAACCTTGTATTTTATCCTTTTAATAAGGGCGCCTATAGCTCCAAGAGTATTATTGAAATATTTGGAAAGATCGCCGATCTCGTCTTTACTGTTAACATTCAGCCTTTTGGTCAGGTCCCCTTCGCCTTCTGATATTTCTTTGAGGTTGTCGGTTACATTGACAATTGGTTTAGTAGTGGCGTGGAGGATGATATACATAATTACTGCGGCTACTATAATAGCTATCGACGCAAGAATAATGGTAAATCTGGTAATCTCCCTGACTTCTTTTAGTATAAATGCTTCGGTGGTTCCTACCAGTATCCCCCAGTTCATGTCCGAATTGCCGATTTGAATAGGCTGCATTTTAAAGTACACATACGTTTTCAATGTAGGATCATACGTGTCGCTCGAATACAGCGTTCTTTCTTTAATCGCATTTAAAGCCGCCGGTCTGCCGTCGCCTATTTCCACATCGGCCTCAGCCAAATTTTTGCCGATACGCTCCGGAATAAAATGCCCCATTATTGTCCCGTCGCCGGAGTATATAACCATTAAGGCGATCTCGTCATAATTTTTTAAAGTATTCGTAACCACGGTCTGCAATCCGTCTATAACCAAAAGACCGCCCACACCTCCCACTATTTCTTTAGTACGTGAGTTAATAATGGGAACCACCATTCTGACAATATAGGTATCTTTCCCGTTTACATTTCTGGCTACGGGGTTTTCCACACGGTCCTTAAGCGCGTTAGGACCGTTGAGATATGCCATGCAAGCCGCTACATCAAGAGAAAGCCGGCTTGTTATTGCTCCGTTTTCCTTGATAAACGTTATGCCATACTGCCCGGTATCGGTGGAACCGGTACGGCCTATATAGCGACTGTCCATGCCGTCAACCGCGTTTGGTTTCCAGATGGTATAGATTTGATATATAAGGCTCTCCGCTTCCACAGTGGCGCGCAGCATATCGTCAAAGTAGTCCCGCCTTTCGGCAGGCGGGATATCCTCGTAATCACCCATAACATTCGCCAATGAACGAAGAATCATTAGATTGGTGTCTTCACGGCCTTGCAGGTAGGTGGACCTGTCCCGCGCGATATACTCAAGACCCCGAAGGCTCAAGGAAAGGGCAATTTCGGAAGCCCGCCGCAATAGTATCACGGCAATACCCGTTACTATAACTACCACAATCGCAATAACGATAAGGCTCAATTTGATTTTAAGTTTCATTTTTTTCCTATAAAAACTGTGTGTTACCCGGCTATGCCGGATAGTTGCGATAAATACCGCAGCGCAATGGTGAAAGGCACAAAATATAGGCGAATGTTACGCTTGTATGGGAAATATTACCATTTATCACTTCGAGTTTCAAGTGAAAGATGGCTCTTTGCGGGAAATATCGGCGCATATTGCGCTGGCGGTTAATTTTAATGAGATAGTACTGGAAAAGTTCCGCAAAAAAGTTATTTTGATTTTAGAGTGCAACGTTTAATGTTTTCATCAAATGCTTCTCTTACTGTTTCAATTACAGTTTTAGTAATTGTTTTCTTTATTTCAATCATTATATCATTACGTAACTTTTCCAGTTCTTTTGCAGGAGAAAGTGACTCTACAAATAGTTCGTACATTTCTATATTTAAAGCTTTGGCAATACGCTCTATAAGGTCAGTAGTAGGAAAGTTTCGACCCATTTCAAGCATACCTATATAATTTGGGGTAACTTTGACCTTTTCAGCAAGTTGAGCCTGTGTAAAACCGTTTTTTTTACGGTATTCCTTCAAATTTTTAATAAATATCATGCCTAATCGTTTCATATTTTTTATATGTAATAATTGCCTAATTGCCCCACTTGACAAACCGATTAATACTTAGTATTTTACGTGTAACTGTCGGTAATCAGGTATTATTTTACGGTTATTAAAAGATTATTTAGTAAAAACAACCCTTTTTTTGGGGGGTCAATTTTGATTTGTAAGGAGTTTTCTATGAGAAACATTTTCAAACTAATCGGAGTTATCGCCATCGTTGCGGTAATCGGGTTTTCAATGACGGCTTGTGGAGGGGGTGATGACGAGGGCGGAACAGCCCCGACAATTACAACTGCCTCATTGCCTAACGGCACTGTGGGAACAGCGTACAGTCAAACATTAACGGCGACTGGAGACACGCCCATTACATGGAGCATTGATACAGGTACGTTGCCGACAGGCTTGAGCCTTGCGACAACAGGCGCAATTACAGGAACGCCAACAACGGCGGCAGCGTCTACTTTTACCGTAAAAGCAACTAACGCCAAAGGTAACGGCACTAAGCAGTTATCAATAACAATCGCCGCTAACAGTAATGGCGGCACAGAAATAGCGGAATTTGCCGGAACATGGAACACAAGCGATGGGCGTTCAATAGTTTTTAGCGGAAGTAACTTTACTTATAAAGTTAATGGAACAACAACATATTCAGGAACTTTCTCTGTTTCAGGCTCTACCATTACCTTTAACGCAACAGGTTTAGGAACGGCAAGCGGAGGTTTCTCATTATCAGGAACTACGCTTACCCTTTCAAACCACACATGGGATAGCAGTATAAACGGTACTTATACAAAAGACGATGGAAGCACAGTAGGAAACGGAATATTTGGTACTACTAATATCACCGATATTGCATGGGGCAGCAACAAGTTTGTCGCCGTAGGATTACAAGGTAAAATGGCATATTCATCTGATGGTATAAGCTGGACGGAAGTTGGGGACAACAAGTTCGGAACTAATACTATTGATAGTATTACATGGGGAAATAACAAGTTTGTAGCCGGGGGCTATGATAACAAAATGTCGTATTCACCTGACGGCGTAAACTGGACGGCAATTGGGGACAGCAAGCTCTTTCGTACAATGTGCATTATATGGGGGAACAACAAATTTGTCGCGGGTGGAATAGGAGCAGATATGGCGTATTCATCATCTGACGGTATTAGTTGGACGAAAGTTGGGAGCAGTAAGTTATTTAATACAAATTGCATTGCGTGGGGCAACAATAAGTTTATCGCCGGAGATAGTGGCGGTAGAATGGCATATTCATCTGACGGTATAAGCTGGACGGAAGTTGGGGACAGTAAGTTTAGTTCTAATCCTTACCAAATTTTTAGTATTACGTGGGGAAATGACAAGTTCGTAGCCGTAGGGCAATTTGGAAAAATGGCGTATTCATCTGACGGCATAAGTTGGACGGAAGTTGGGGACAGCAAATTTACTAATGCTATTCGTGGTATTGCATGGGGCAACAACAAATTTGTCGCTGTTGGTAATTATGGTAAAATTGCTTATTCATCGGACGGTATAAGTTGGGTGGCAGTTGAGGACAGCAAGTTTGGTACTACTAATATCGCGAGTATTATATGGGGCAACGATAAGTTTGTCGCCGTAGGAGAATCCGGCAAAATGTCGTATTCATCAGACGGCATAACATGGACGGCAGTTACCGGAAATTAAGACAATTTAAACAGGTGTAACGGCGATTGACCTGACCGCTTATGAGCAGTCAGATGAAACCGTTACACCTTTTTTTGTTCATCAAACCTCCGCCAGGTGCGGTGTAGGTTGTTTTCCTGATAATATTTTTCAAAATTCGATTAAAGTTCTATTGCAAAAAAATACGGATTGTGGTTATAATCATTTCTTGTCTGTTTCAGGATTTTACTTGGAAAAACAACCGGTGAACATCTTGTGGAAAACTTCTGGAAAAAGCAGGCGTAAAAAAAATAATAATAAGAGGTGCACGGAAAGATAAAAGCATATATACTGGATATGAGCTAACTATATACCAGATAAGGAATTAGGCGAATTATACTGTTCAAACATAAAGTAAAAAAAAGTGAAATTTCAATAAAATTTGCGTTGAAAGTTTTTAAGAACAATATTATTCTTGTGGATAACGTGTTGATAAATTGCTAGAGGGCTAAAATGGCTGACTTGGATTACGAGGGTTTCTGGATGGAAACCCTTATCCAACTGCGGAATGACCTAGGGGAGGAGGAATTCGGCGGCTGGTTTTCTGATATGAAATACCTATGTACCCGGTTTGATGAACAAACGGGAAAAAATAACATCGTAATAGGTGTTCCCTCCGCTTTTCACCGCGATAAGGTAAAATCCCGTTATCAAAACACAATTAATTCAAAAATAAAGCATCTTTCCGGTGTAGAAATTAACTTTGAATACGAAGTAACCGATAAAATAACAAAAAAAGAGCCTGTTGCGCCCCAATCCGTTCAAAACAACGCGGATTTACCCGCAGATACCGTCCATGAAACGCAAAAACCGAAAAAAAAGAAAGAAAAACATCCTCAAATGCAGGATGATTTGACCTTTACCAACTATATTATCGGGGAAAACAACAATTTTGCGGCAAATGCCGCTATCGCAATAAGCAGAAACCCGGGAAAAACCTATAACCCGTTCTTTATTTATGGGGGAGTGGGACTGGGTAAAACTCACCTGATGCAGGCTATCGGCAACAGTGTGTATGAAAATTCCGAAAATGAGGTTATTTATATTACTTCCGAGAATTTTTTAAACGAGTATCTTGAAGGGGTAAAAAGGCAGGAAAACGGGCAAAATACCATGAAAGCGTTTAAAAATAAATACCGGTATACCGATGTACTTTTAATTGACGACATTCAAATTCTAACCGATAAACCCGGCGTTCAGGATGAGTTATTTCATACTTTTAATGCCCTGGTAAGCGCCAAAAAACAGCTTGTTTTTACCTGTGACCGTCCTCCGTCTGAATTAAAAAAATTCTCGGAGCGCCTTCTTTCCCGTTTTGAACAAGGTTTAAAAGTCGATCTTCAGCCGCCCCGTTATGAGGTACGCTATGCGATTTTAAAAACAACAGCGGAAAACAGAAAGGCGAATATTCCCAACGAAGTCATTGACTATGTGAGCAAGAATATTTCTTCAAATATCCGTGATCTTATCGCAGCTCTAAATACGCTTATAGCTTACACGGAGCTTATGGGAAGACCAATAACTCTGGAAATTGCCCAACAGAGGTTAAAAGACGCTTTTAACACTTCAAGACAGACAAATTTTTCAATGGATAACATAATTCGTGTGGTATCGGAATATTTCTCCCTTACTCCGAATGACTTAAAAGGCAAAAAAAGAACTCAAAATATAGTTTTTGCCCGTCAGATTGCAATGTTTATCGGCAAGGAAATGACTGATTATTCAACAACAGAACTTGGACAGGACTTCGGCGGCAGGGATCATACTACAGTTATGCACTCAATCGAAAAAATAAAGGGTAAATTGCTTACAGACCCTAATTTAGACTCAACAATAGAAAATCTTAAAAGATTAATAAAGGAATTCAATGCAAAATACTAGAAAAGATGTTATTATAATGTGGATAATTAAAGCCTTGTGGAAAATGTGTAAATAAATGCATAATTATCCATAATTTTGTGAATTCGTAATTATAGAACAGATAAGGAATTAAGTGAGTTTTCCACATTTCCGACTGTTTATTATTATTGCTATTATTATATATATATAAATAATACAGATTAAGGAGGGTATAAACATGAAATTCACCTGCAGTAAAGAAGCTCTTTTAAAGGAAATTTCCATAGCTCAGGAAATAATCTCATCAAAAAACGCAATTCTAATTTTGTCCAATATTTATATAGAAGCTGATAATGACCGCTTAATAGTTAAAGCAAAGGATATGAAGGTTAATTTTAAAACGGAAATTCCTGTGAATGTTATTGAATCCGGAGCGACTACTGTTTACGGAGAAAAATTTCTTGGAATTATAACTACTTTTCCCTATGAAGAAATTGAATTTTCACAAAAGGAAAATATCATAATTATTAAACCGGTTACCCAAAAGAAACCCGAGTATAAATTAAAAAGCATCGCTTCGGAAAAATTTCCAGAATTTCCGGTTTCTTCTTCGCCTTTTTTTGAAATGCCTATTAAAGATTTCAGGGAAATGATACAGCAAAGCGTATTTGCAGTATCTGACGATGAAACGCGTTATTTCATGAATGGCGTATACATGGAAAAAAGCGGAGACAGTATAAACATGGTATCTACAGATGGAAGACGTCTTGCCTATATAGCGAAACCTGCGGGAAAAAATACGGCAGATTTTTCCGGTATTATTATTCCGCCTAAAATATTAAGCACAGTTTTAAAAAGATCAGGCGACGAAGGAATTATAAGTATTTCAGTTAACGATAAAATGATATTTATAAATTTTGCGTCGTATCAATTTTCTTCCGTTTTAATAGAAGGGACGTTCCCAAATTACAAAAAAGTAATTCCGGAAAAGCAGGATTTTTCACTTTCAGTAAAGCGTGACGAAATGTTGAACGCGTTAAGGCGCGTTTCGCTTATGGTAGAAAAAAAATCACACAAAATTTTTCTTGGAATTTTTCCCGGCAGAATGGCGGTTTATTCGGAAGAAAGCGAAATAGGAACGGTAGAAGACGAAATTCCGTGCAAGTATGACGGTGATGAAATAACTATGGCTCTTAATTACCAGTATCTTGAAGAACCGTTCAGGGTAATGACAGACGACGAAGTTAAAATTCGTTTCAGCAGCGTAACAAAGGCGATTACCATTGAACCTGTTCCGGAGAAGGACTTTTTCCATATTATAATGCCAATGCAGCTGTAATGCTTTTTTCTTCTCTAAGAACATCAGCTTTCCGTAACCTTGCAGACGAGGAAATTTTTACAGGCGTAAAAGATGTTTTCCTTGTGGGAGAAAACGGACAGGGTAAGACAAATTTTCTGGAAGCTCTTTATTTTTGCGCCTATGCTTCCTCTTTCCGCAAGGTCAGCGACAGCGAATTAGCGCGTAACGGAGAGAAAGATTTTTGCGCGGAAGTAAAAATTTCGCAGTCCGTAAACGATGAAATTCTTGTCAAATTTGAAAAAGGCAAAAAATCTTTTTTTATCAACAAAAAACATTCGGAAGACCGTAAAGAGCTTCTTTCCATTGCGCCGAGCATAGTTTTTTGCCATGAGGATATGGAATTTGTCTCCGGCAGCCCGGAAAGACGGCGTTGGTTTTTTGATCAAACTTTAAGCCTTTACGACCCTGTTTACCTTGAGGATTTTCGCCGTTACCGCAGGGTGTTAAAATCACGGAATTCTATACTTAAAGATTATGTTAATAACGGAAATAAAGACAATGTAGAACAGGTTTTGGACGCGCTTGATCCTCAATTTGCCGTATACGGACAAAAGTTGATGGAAAAAAGGGAAATTGCGTCACGGCAGTTTTCAGGCGTCTTTGGAACATTATACGAAGATGTAGCGGGAATTTCCGGCATTAACATACAGTACATTCGGTCGTGGAAAAACGAAAAAGACATTATTGATCATTTGCGGGAACGCAGGACCGCGGATATGTCCGCAGGACTTTCGCTTTCCGGTCCGCACCGCGACCGTTATGTATTTGCACATAACGGCGTTGAATTCGCGGGGAAAGCCTCGACCGGACAGAGGAGACTTTTGGCGTTATTGCTGCGGACGGCGCAGGCGCGCCGTTTTTCGGAAGTAACAGGTCAAAACCCCATACTTCTGCTCGACGATGTTCTTCTGGAAATGGACGGCGAAAAACGGCGCAGGTTTCTTTCCGTTATGCCGGCTTACGATCAGGCTTTTTACACGTTTTTGCCGGAAGAACCGTACCGGCGCTACTGCAAAGAAGACACGTTGATTTACAAAGTAAACGCGGGTATGCTTTTAAAATGAAAACGGCTGGCAATATTCTTTCTGCGCTCTTTGACGAACAGTTTATGAAAAAAGCTGAAGGCGTCTCAAAATTGTTTGATTCATGGGAAGAAATAACAGAAAAGAACGGAATTGCCGCAGCTGCGGCGCATTCGCGGATTAAAGACCTTGACAGGGGAATTCTGTTAGTTGAAATGGATCATCCCGGCTGGAAGCAGATACTTCAAATAAAACAAAGCAAGCTGTTAAATGATTACCGCCGGCGTTTTCCGGAACTGGATATTTCGGGAATATCGCTTATGCTTGGCAGCCGAAATAAAAGTGAATCCGGAGAGGTTGAAATATCCGCTGCGGCAGAAGAAGAAGTGCAGGCAAATGATCAAACCAACGTCATAGAAGAACCTGCCGCAAGAGATTATGACGCTATCATGGATGACGATTTTAAAGAGACACTGAAAAAGCTGGGACAAAATATCGCCGCCGGAGAAAAAAGCAAAAAACGAATCCGTAAGTGAGCTTGTTTCTCTCTTAATTTTTTTGTATAATAAATCATTAATAGTTTTGATTTTCCCATTTTAAGGAATTAATAAGTGGCTAATATAGATACAACTGGCGAATTACCTGTCGGTAAGGTAATTCCCGTCGCGATAGAAGACGAAGTAAAAACAGATTATCTCAACTATGCAATGTCCGTTATTGTAAGCCGCGCTCTGCCCGATGTACGGGATGGTCTAAAACCCGTACACAGGCGGCTTTTGTATGCCATGGACACTCTCGGTCTGCGTCCGGGCGGCGGTACAAAGAAAAGCGCCCTCATAGTCGGCGAGACAATGGGTAAATACCACCCTCACGGCGACTTGTCGCTTTATGATGCTCTTGTGCGCATGGCGCAGGACTTTTCCCTTCGTTATCCGCTGATAAAAGGTCAGGGTAACTTTGGTTCGGTAGACGATGACCCTCCTGCGGCCATGCGCTACACTGAGGCAAAAATTTCCAGAATCGGCGATGAAATGCTTCAGGACCTCCAGAAAGAGACTGTCGATTTTGCTCCCAACTACGATGAATCCTTTACAGAACCGGTTGTCCTGCCATCGGCAATTCCCAATCTGCTGATTAACGGCTCTAACGGAATTGCGGTCGGTATGGCGACAAATATGGCTCCGCACAACCTGACGGAAATTTGCGACGCAATCTGCGCTCTTATCGAAAATCCCGAAGCGGGAAACGATGATTTGATGCGTTATGTGCAAGGCCCTGACTTTCCTACAGGCGGCGTGATTTTCGGCAGACGCGGTATCCGCGAGGCATATAAAACAGGGCGGGGCAAACTCCTTGTACGCGGCAAATTCAACATAGAAACGACAAAGCAGGGCAAGGAAAAAATTGTCTTTACGGAAATTCCCTACAATGTAAACAAAGCCCTTCTGCTGGAAAAAATCGGTCAGTTAATGCGGGACAAGGTAATTGACGGCATTGCGAACGCAAACGATGAATCTGACCGTGAAGGTATCCGCATTGTAATTGAACTGAAAAAAGGCGCGATTGTCAAAGTTATACTTAACCAGCTTTTTTCAAACACGCAGCTTCAGGTTTCATTTAGCATAATCAATCTTGCGCTTGTCAGGGGCAAACCCCAGTGTCTGACATTAAGGGAGCTGGTACACCACTTTGTAGAACACCGTGTCGAAGTGGTAACCCGCCGTACCCGCTATGAATTGCGAAAGGCTGAAGAACGCGCCCATATTCTGGAAGGGCTTGTGATCGCTCTTGCCAACATTGACGAAGTTATCGCAGTCATCAAAAAAAGCCGCGATGTTGCGGCAGCCAGGCTTAAACTTCAGGAACGTTTCCTGCTTTCCGAGGCTCAGTCAGAGGCAATTGTAGAAATGCGGCTCGGCCGCCTTACAAGCCTTGAAATCGAAAAAATCCAAAAAGAACTTGAGGAATTAAAAGTACAAATCGCCTATTATAAATCTCTGTTAGCTGACGAAAAGAAACTGCGCGGCGTAATAAAAAGTGAAACGAAAGAAATTACCGAAAAATACGGCGACAAGCGGCGTACCGAAATAGTTGCCGGGGAAGTGGAAAACATCAACATAGAAGACCTTATAAAAAAAGAAGAGATGATGATTCTCATTTCTAACTTGGGTTATGTGAAACGTGTTCCTGTGTCTTCTTACAGGAATCAGGGACGCGGCGGCAAGGGTATGCAGAGCGCTAAGCTTGCGGAAGACGATTTTGTCGATCAAATATTTGTCGCGTCAACGCATGAACATATAATGTTCATAACAAACGCGGGTAAAGCGTACTGGATGAAGGTCCATGAACTGCCGGAAGGCAGCCGCACCAGCAAGGGTTCGCACATAAAAAGCCTGCTTACAGTTTCACCTAACGAAGATATAACCGCGATAGTTTCGCTCAAGGATTTCAGCGATGACGAATTCCTTTTCATGGGGACCGCCCGCGCAGTTGTTAAAAAAGTAAAAACAAGCGAGTTTGCGAATGCAAAGACAAGGGGTATTGTTGCGATAAACCTTGATGAAGGCGACAAACTGGTCAGCGCTCTTTTAACAAAGGGAAACGACGAAGTTGTGCTTATTTCCCGCAAAGGACAGGCGCTGCGCACCCACGAAGAACATATCCGGGCTATGGGACGCTCCTCACGCGGAGTGAGCGGCATGAAGATAGCCAACGGCGATGAATTAACAGGTATGCTGCGCGTTGATTTACCTGATGACCGTCCGCCGGAAAAAATCGAAAAAATGCTGATTCTCTCCGAATACGGCTTCGGCAAGCGCGTTGATTTCAGCGAATTTTCATCGCATGGACGCGGTACCGGCGGACAAAAAATTTACACAGTTACAGAAAAAACGGGCGAAATTGTAGGCTGTGTAAGCGTTCTTGATGACGATGACATTATGTGTATCACAAGTCAGGGAAAATCAATCAAAATGAAAGTGAATGATATCCGCGTGATGGGACGCTCGGCGCAGGGTGTGCGCCTGCTCAGCATTGACAAGCCGGATTTTGTAATAGGACTTGACAGGATTATAAAGGAAGACGAGGCTGCCGCGACAGTGGGCAATAAGACGCAGGAAAAACTTGAGGATGAAACATCTGCGGAAAAAGATTCACAGGAACAACTGGATTTTAGTGAAAATTAAAAATAAATCAGATATAATAAATTTGTCCGCAGCTGTGTATACAGGTTTCGGACAACTCTAAAGGGAGGTATTTATGAAAAGGATATTTTTTGTATGTTTACTGATCACGGTTTTTTTAATTAGCTGTAAAAGTGTCCCAACAGTTGAAAAAGCCGCCGATGTTGAAAAAGTGTCTTCAGAATTTTCAACCGTTACTGGAAAGGACTGGAAGTTAATCGAAGTCCGTATCAGGAATGTTGACACTGGCTTTAACAGGAGTTCTCTTAGCCGCAGTGAAAACATTGAATATTTTACCGTAAATTTTAATTCGGAAATGATAAGCGGAGCAGGAGCGCCAAACCGTTATTCCGCTCCTTATAAACTTGGAGAGGGCAAGAGTATTAGTATTTCGATAGTACGCGCCACATTAATGGCAACTCTTTTTGAAACCGGAAAACTAAGAGAGCATGATTTCTTTGGTTATATTCAAAATACATCCAGTTGGAATATTGTCAACAATAACCTTGTACTTTCTTCAAAAGCCGAGAACGGCAATGAAGTGGTAATGGTATTTTCTCTATAATTTAATTTTTACCCAATTATTTGTTTTAACGGATTTAAAAAGAGCATCCAATATTGACATATTGGCAATTGCATCGGAAACCGGAGTCGGCGCTCCGGTTTTTTTTATTACAGATTCCGCAAAAGCTTCAAATTGTAAAAGGTACTGATCTGCAATTTCAGACTCAATTACCCTTTCTCCGGCACTGTCCGAAACTGTTATTTTTCCAGGTATATTCGGAGGCATATTAAAAGGTATCTCTATCGAAAGGCTGCCCTTTGTTCCGAAAGCTGTAATCCGCTGATGCGGACACATTTGAGTGCTTACCGTAAAGGTTGATGTTTTTCCTTCGTTAAAATCAAGAATACCTGAAGCTGTTATATCTGTCTTGAAAGCTTTATCTCTGATTAATATACATATTGCCCTTACAGGTTCCATGTTAAAAAAGAAACGCGCGGTAGAAACAGCATAGCAGCCAATATCATAAATTGCCCCGCCTCCTGTTTCAGGTTTATTTCGTATATTATCCGCATCTCTGTTCATATATGAAAAATGGCAGTTAAAAGACAATAGATCTCCGATTTCACATTTAAGGACAATTTGCTTTGCGCGAATCCACTGGGGATGGAAACGGTACATAAACGCTTCCATGAGGAGGACGGATTTCTTTTGACAATATTCAGCCGCTTCTTTCGCTTCCGGGGCGTTCAGGCATAGCGGCTTCTCACAGATTACAGGCTTTCCCGCATCCGCCGCTTTCTTGATGTATTCCAAATGAAGATTATTCGGCAGCGGGATATACACAAAATCCACATCGGGATCGTTAAGTAACTCTTCATAAGAACCGTAAGTTTTTGAGAAATGATAAGTCTTGATAAATTCATTGGCCTTTGCAATATCTCTTGATGCAAGGGCGTAGGGTTCTACTATTTTGGAATTTTTTAGGGGAGCCGCCACCCGTAAAGCATAATGCCCTGAACAACCCAGAACACCCAATCGTAATTTTTTCATTTGGAACGGCGATTATTTATTGTAGCTTTCCAGGAATTCGATTATGCACTTGAGGTCTTTTTTACTGTCAAGATAGGCATACTCTCCGCTTGCGTCGCCGTATTTACCGCGTTGAATACACTTTAGCCCCGCTCCTTCGCAGACTGCAAGAACCTTGTCCGTACCTTCGACTTTAAAAGCGATATGGTGGATACCCTCGCCGTGTTTGTCCAGAAAATCCCGCCATGTGCTTTTTTCCTTGTTTGGCTGAATCAATTCCATTTGCATATTCGGTCCCGCTTCAAAAAAAGCCATTTGGCACGTTGCTTTTGGCGCCGGCTTTCCCTTGTATTGGGTTTTAGTAATTTTATAATCACCTGCGCCTACTGTCGGCGGAACGGGAACGCCGAAAAATTCAGCCCATTTCTTTTTTGTTTTTTCCACATTTTTTACGATGAGCCCGACTTGAATAATTACATTGGTATTGATAATCCCTGCCATAAAAACTCCTGTAAATAATACTAAGTATTTTTTGTTTTTACGTCTACCAAGAAAAACACATTTGAATGACTATTCATTACTTTTCCAAACTGTAATATGTTTAACTTATGAACGATCAGCAGATTTTTGTTGATAGTGCGGAAAAATTTTCTTCCGGAAATAAAAGAGAAAAAAGTGAATATCTAACCAAACAGCTTATAACTTACATTGGCAATAAACGGACTCTGCTGGATTTCATAGGAAACGAAATAAAAAAAATACAAAAAAAATTAAAAAAGGATAAATTAAAAACGTTTGATGTTTTCAGCGGTTCCGGAATTGTTGCCAGATATTTAAAGCAATTTTCCGAACTTCTTATTGTAAATGATCTGGAAAAATATTCAACTGTAATTAATGAATGTTATTTATCAAATGAAGATGAGCTTAATATATTTGCATTACAGAAATATTATTTTGAAATAATAAAAGAAGCGGAAAACCATTTAAAAAAGGGGATAATATCCGAGTTATACGCCCCAATGAACGATGAGGAAATAAAACAAAATGAAAGAGTTTTTTTCACATCAAGAAATGCAATTTATATTGATACTGTAAGACAAATAATAGAAACCATTCCAGCAAAAGAACAAAAATTTTTTTTAGCGCCGTTATTATCGGAAGCGTCAATACATGCAAATACTTCGGGAGTCTTTAAAGGGTTTTACAAGAATAAAGAAACCGGTGTCGGTCAATTTGGCGCTTTGAAAAAAGACGCTCTATCCAGAATTACAGGCAGCATAAAATTACCGTTTCCGGTATTCAGTAATTTTAATTGTGAAACAATTATCTCCAACGGCGATTCAAATAAAATAATAAAAGATTTACCTGAAGTCGATATAGCTTATTTAGACCCCCCTTATAATCAACATCCTTACGGTTCAAATTATTTTATGTTGAATTTAATATTGGAGTATAAATATCCTGAAAGCATAAGTAAAATATCGGGAATACCCGGGAATTGGAATCGTTCCGATTATAATAAAAATCACAAAGCTCTAAAGTCATTGACAGAACTTGTTGAAGGAATAAAAGCAAAATATGTATTGATTTCGTTCAATTCGGAAGGTTTTATTAAAATTAACCAGATGAAAGAAACGCTGGAAAAAATAGGCAAGCTTCAAGTGCTGGAAACAAAATATAACACTTTTAAAGGAAGCAGAAATCTGAATAATCGTGAAATTCACATAAAAGAATATTTGTTTTTATTAGAAAAATAACGATGTTTTTTAAACAGGCTATATCAAATTGTAAAAATATTTTATTCAAAAACCTCATTTTTAAAAGGAATAGACTCCATTGCTCCTTTTCTTGAAACGGTAATTGCCGCTGCTTTGCAGGCGATATTCAGCGAATTCTGAATTGACATTCCGCGCTCCCGTGCAGCAAGAAAATATCCTGAAAAACAATCTCCGGCTCCTGTTGTATCCACGACAGGAACATTCACAATTTTTCCTTTGGCTCTGATTTTCCCGCAGCCGTAAAAAGCGCCTTTGGAACCTGCTGTTAAGATAATTTCAGTTTTCTTATAACGCATACAGAGTCGCTCTAAAATCTCCGCAGCAGGGAGTGCGCTTTCAACGCCGACCAATCCTGCCCCTTCAATTTCGTTTACAAAGAGAAAGTCCGCAAATTCAACCGGTAATTTTCCGGCTTGTTCGTTCCATGGAGAAGGATTTAAAGCTATCCTAAGACCGGAGCTTTTTGCCTTTTCCATTATCAAATCTGTATTTGAAATTTCATTCTGAAGTACAACTAAATCGTCTTTTTCAAAAAATGAAAGGCATTTACTAATTTCATCAGGCTTTATAAGACCGTTTCCGCCTGCAAAGAGAACGATAGAATTCTGTCCGTTTTTATCAACTTGTATTATTGCTTGACCGGAAGGGCCTTCGTACTGTACGACTTTTTCGGTATGTACTCCGTAGCTTTCGAGAAGCTCAAGCAGAAAAACGCCGTCTTTTCCGATTTTTCCTGAAATCCAAGTTTCTGTTCCGGCTTTTGCCAACGCTGCCGCTTGATTTGCGCCCTTACCTCCGGCGTTTTTACTTAAAGAAAGGCTGGAAATAGTTTCTCCCGGAGCGGCAATATGGTCTACCGAAAAAACAAGATCGATATTTAAAGAACCATATACCAAAGTTTTCATGTATGATTTACTATAGCCGTAAGGGAGATATATATGCAACAAAATGATGAATCACTATTAAGACGGTTGAATAAACCTATAGGCATAGTTGATGCTGTAATTGATACCGATACCTGGAATGAAGTAGACGATCAATATGCTCTATCATTTTTAATTAAGTCCGATGCGAAAATTAAACTCAAAGCAATATATGCTGCTCCTTTTTTAAACCATAAATCATCAAGTCCCGCAGACGGTATGGAAAAAAGTTATGACGAAATTTTACATATTATTTCCCTTTTAGAAAGAGATGACTTAAAGTCAATTGTAAGAAAAGGATCGAAAACATTTCTTGTTTCTGAGACAGAACCTGTGGATTCACAAGCAGCTCGTGATTTAGCGCAGCGGGCAATGAACTATTCACCGGATAACCCTCTTTATGTAATTGCAATTGGAGCGATAACCAATATAGCTTCTGCCTTGCTTATCAACCCTGAAATACGGGATCGAATAGTTATTGTATGGCTGGGCGGACATTCTCATTTTTGGCCTGATACGAAGGAATTCAACATGATGCAGGACGTAGCTGCGGCACGTATTATTTTTAGCTGCGGCACGGCATTGGTTCAACTTCCATGTATGGGAGTAGTTTCCGCTTTTACGGTTTCAGGTCTGGAGTTAGAATATTGGCTAAAAGGTAAAAATAAACTGTGTGATTATCTTGTACAATACACGAATGAATCTGCTATTAAAGACGGCGGGTTGCCAAACTGGACTCGTGTTATTTGGGATGTAACAACTGTCGGTTGGCTTCTTAACGAAAACTATATGCAGGATTATCTTGTCCCGAGCCCCATTCCCCAATATGATCATCACTATGGATTCGATCCAAACCGCCACTTTATTCGCTATGTTTACCATATTGAAAGAGACAGGCTTTTTAAGGCTCTTTTTGAATGTTTAGCAAAATGAAGAAAAAGTTTCACGTGAAACATTTTTGACGGATACTATTTTGAAATTAAATATTTCATGTAAAACTTTAATCTTGGTAAAACGTATCAGTCCGCAAAGCCCTGTCCGCTTTTTTCTGCGCTTGACACTTCTTTGTTTGAAGCCGAGCCTCTTTTGCTGCCTTACTTGGTTTTGAAGGACGGCGGCGTTTGGGTAGTTGTGCCGCTGAGGCAATCAGCACCTCCATGCGTAAATAGGCTCTTTCCAGATTGGTTTTCTGAGAGCGTTCTTCGTCAGAAGTAATTACTATTTCACCTTCATTGGAAATGCGATTTGCAAGAAGTGTTTTTACCCTTTCAATCTCCGGTTCTGAAAGCCCAGCCAATTCATCAATACGCAGCCTTAATGTTACCTTTGTATTGACCTTGTTAACATTTTGACCGCCGGGTCCGCCTGAGCGTGAGAACGAGGCTTCGGCGAAAGAGTGTATGGATTGATGCAAAAGTGTAATATTCAAAACATATTTCCCATATTCTAGTTGATAACCGTTACACCATGTTTTTTTGCAGCAAACTTTAACTCTTCATCCAATGTGCATAATATTGCTTTTTTTCGAACGGCTAATTCCAGGTAAACAGCATCATAAGAACTCAGATTATAACTGTTACACAATTTCAATAATTTTTGTGAATAATCAAGACCCGTCTCAAAATCAGTTATTACTTTTATATTGTTTAGAAGAGTAAAATATTTTAACGTGTCCTCATAAGTATAACGCTTTCGGCGGATTGAATTCTTAAAAACATTTGTTATTTCATACCACAATAATTGAGGTGTATGTTTTTCGTCTTCATTATTGATTCTATTGTACAGCTTAATTATATGAGGTTTTCTCTCATCAGGTATAATCAATGCCGCAATAAAAGAGGAATCAAATACATAGATCATAATAGTCTTTCTCTATCAAACATTATGGTCTCCCTTCTTCAATCGCTTCACGGACGTTGAATGATCCCGGTTTACCACGATAATTTTTTTGTAACTTAAAACATTCTTCTACTACTTCTTGAAAAGACATCTCTTTTTCCTGCTCAATAGGGACGATTTTTGCTACAGGTTTTCCGCGTTTTGAAATAACAAAATTTGCGCCATTTTCAACCTTGTTAATTATTTGGGATAAATGGGTTTTAGCTTCAAATATTCCGATTTGTTGGTTTAACATATTTGCCTCCTATAATCGTCCGCAAATTAACCCGTCAATGAAGTTGACGAACTTTACCGGACATACACTAACCAGTTTATCTAACTAGTTAGATAATGTCAATAAAATTCCCGGCCAAATTCATTGTACGAAAATCCAATCCCTTTTTACTGTGCAATAAATTAACTTTATAGTATAATTATCCATCTATTCAGGTGTATTTGTAACATAGGAGCATTCATGGAAAAGTTTAAAATTAGTCTCGTCAATCTGGAAAATAAACCTAAATGGGCAAAAAACCGCAAAGTCCGCATGGAATTCCATATCAACAGCAATGTCCGCCATGAGTATAAAATAAAAGACAGTCTTTTTTCTCTTACCGGAAATGTAATTCTTGCCGACATGAAGCAGACGCGGGAATTAGCGGCAATATTCAATTCAAAGCAGGACCCCGCTCATCCTGAACGGTTTATTAAAGCCGGTCATCTTTACGCAATGGGGTTGATCGACGAAATCCTGCATTATGTGGTCGCTTTATACCGCGAGCAGGTACAGCCTGATGCTTTTGAGACTGCGTTAAACAGGCTGGAAAATAACTTGGGCAATAGTAAAACAAGCGGACTTTTGACTGCGTTTGCCGGACAATTTCCGCCAAGAAAAGTGTACACCGGAGAAAAAATAATAAATGAATATTTAAATAGCACGGAAGAAGGAGAAAGCTGCCGCGCTATCGAAATTGAGGAAACGCTGATGCTTTCTCTTGCAAATCTTAATCCGGCTTTCAATCCGTTTAAATTTTTGTTTGATGATAAAGATTTGTCCAAAAATACCGTTTATCCAAACGCGATTGAGGAACTAAAAGCGCATTTTAAAGAACTTCCTCCTTTTGGTCCTGACGGTATGAATTTGTGGGATCTTCTTCGCTCTCCCGCCCTGGCTTCGCCTGATTCACTTCTTGGTCAGCTTGAATATATGCGAAAGCATTGGGGGATGCTCCTCTCCAAATTTATGGCGAGGCTTCTTATGAGTCTTGATGTAATTAACGAAGAAAGCAAACCAAGTTTCTTTGGACCCGGTCCGACAGAGGTATTAACTTTTGCGGGTCTTGATGAATACGAAAAATTCAGTCCCGATCAGGAATGGATGCCTAGAACAGTATTAATGGCAAAAAGTACGCTTGTTTGGCTTTTCCAGCTTACACAAAAATACGAAAGGCAAATCACGCGCCTTGACCAGATACCTGATGAAGAAATTGACGAACTGGCGCGCCGGGGCTTTACGGGGCTTTGGCTTATTGGTCTTTGGGAACGAAGTCAGGCAAGCAAGACGATTAAACAATGGACGGGAAATCCCGAAGCGGCGGCATCGGCGTACAGTCTTTACGATTACGATATTGCGGAAGAATTGGGCGGCTGGGGCGCGCTTACGAATTTACGTGAACGTTGTATGAAACGCGGCATACGCCTTGGTTCCGACATGGTTCCCAACCACACCGGCATTGACAGCCGCTGGATGATTGAACACCCTGACCGTTTTCTTCAACTTCCTTATCCGCCTTTCCCGACTTACAACTACAACTGCGGCAACCTTTCAGGCAGGGATGATATAACCGTCCAGATTGAAGAGCATTACTTCTCACGAAGCGACGCGGCTGTAGTTTTTAAACGAATCGATAATAAAACCGGAGAAACGCGATTTATTTATCATGGCAATGACGGAACTTCAATGCCGTGGAACGATACTGCGCAAATTGACTTCTTAAATCCCGAAGCGCGGGAAGCCGTTATACGCACGATTATCGGCGTGTGCCAGCAATTTTCGATAGTACGTTTTGACGCGGCAATGACGCTCGCAAAAAGACACATTCAACGGCTCTGGTTTCCCGCGCCGGGCAGCGGAGGAGCGATAGCAAGCCGCGCCGAGCATTCAATTACTACAGAGGAATTTAATCAGCGTATCCCTAACGAGTTCTGGCGCGAAGTAGTAGACCGCTGCGCGGTTGAAGCGCCCAATACTCTGTTGTTGGCTGAAGCTTTCTGGATGATGGAAGGATACTTTGTCCGTACCCTGGGAATGCACCGTGTCTACAACTCGGCATTTATGAATATGCTTAAAAATGAGGAAAACGATAAATACCGCGCAACAATTAAAAACACGATGGAATTCGATCCTGAAATTCTTAAGCGTTTTGTCAACTTTATGAACAATCCCGATGAAGAAACGGCGGTTGCGCAATTCGGCAAGGGCGATAAATATTTCGGTATCTGTACATTGCTTGTAACAATGCCGGGACTGCCCATGTTCGGGCACGGACAAATTGAGGGTTTTGAAGAAAAATACGGAATGGAATACCGCCGTTCATACCGCGACGAACAGGCTGACGGCTATATGGTAGACCGCCATGAGCGGGAAATTTTCCCTCTTATGAAAAGGCGCTATCTTTTTTCCGGCAGCTCAATGTTCAGGATTTACGATCTTTATTGCGGCGGCACGGTAAACGAAAATGTTTTCGCCTATTCCAACCGCGTATGGTACAACGGACGCGAGGAAAAGGCGCTGATTATCTACAACAATTCCTACTACGAAACCTCAGGCTGGATAAAAATGAGCGATCCTGCCATTCAATGCGAAGAAGGCACGCGCAGAGACAGTCTGAGCGAAGCTCTCGCAATACACGGAGAAAACCGGTATTTTACGATGTTACGTGAACAAAAATCCAATTTGTGGTTTATCCGATCTTCCAAGGCAATATGCGAAAATGGATTTTTTGCGGGTCTAAAAGGTTATGAGACACAGGTATATCTGGATATTTATGAAGTAGAGGACGATAATAACGGACGCTGGGCAAGGTTGAACAACGATTTAAAGGGCAAGGGAGTTCCTGATCCGCTGGCTTCAATTAAAGATATTTTCCTCGGCGAACTTTATTACAGGTTTATTGAAATTTTTAATCCTGAATTAATTAGTAACCTTTGCGAAACGTCCTTCAAAAAATCCGTTGTTGAAACGCTTAATAAGCTTGTAGAAAAATTTGTAGAAACAGCGGCTCATTTTATAACAGGCGCGGACGGCGCTTATGACGCGTGGATTCCCGATACAGTTGCAGAGGATGACGAAGAAGATGTTAGCTGCAATTTTACAAAGATTGGCAATGATGTTGTTTTGAAGGAATTTGCTTCTTTAGTTGACAGGCTGGCAAAGATAATGGAAGAGATTAAAAAACCCGGATTCCCGCTTTCCGCTTTTACAAATTGTAAGGAAAAAAGGCATTTGCTTTGTTCCGTTATTCTTGGTTATGGGGTAATTTCGCTTCTGCGTTCTGTAATAGGAAAAGAAGCCAGTGGCAGTCATGCGGCGTCTCTCGCTTTTACACACTGGGACCTTGGCCGCAAACTTAGGGATATTTTCCGCAGCTTTGGAGCTTCTGAGAATGAAGTCTGGAAAATTACCGATATTGCAAGGGCTGTTTTAATAAAGACCGAGCATGAACCTTTCTGGAAGAAGGAAACAAAATTTGACGCTTCTGTTTTTGCCGCGTTGATACTTGAAGAAAATTATCTTGACGATGATTTTAAGCGTATTTTAGGCATTAATATTTTTGATGACGTTATATGGTTTAACAAAGAAGGATTTGAAACAGCCCTGTTTTATTCGTCATTGTTTTTCATGGTAGAAGGCTCTGTATATATTTCCATTGATGAAAGAATAAAGCGCATAACAAATGTTTATGACGTTCTTTTAAAAGCGGAAGTAAAATCCGGTTATCGTTTTGATAAACTTCTGGAAAATTTGACAACTAAAGAAACAAAGGTAAAATCCGGCTCAAAAGCTGCCGTAAAAACCGGCGTAAAGAAAGTAAGTGAGAAGCCTGCTGTAAAAACCGGTACAAAAAAAACAAGTGAAAAGTCTGACGCAAAAACAGTAGTAAAGAAAACGAGTGAAAAGCCTGTTGTAAAAACCGGAGTAAAAAAGGCAATTGAGAAGCCTGTCGTAAAAACCGGCGCAAAGAAAACGAACGGGAAAGCTGCCGTAAAAGCAGGCGTAAAAAAGACAAATAAAAAGCCCGACACAAAAACCGTTAAAAACAAAAAGGTTGATAAAGGCCCAAAGTCCGGCAAAAAAACAGCTGTAAAGCCTAAAGGGAAGAAAAAGTGAGCGTTAGCCGCAAATGCTGTATCTTGTGTATGTTCTGCATCGTTTCATTTCCCGTATTTTCACAAAGTATGTATCTTGAAATAAATTTAAATAATGTATACAGCAATAATTTTTTTGCTCGTACAAATCAGCCGTTGGAAGTATTCAGGGTAATAGAAAAAGCCGCAAACGACGATAAAGTAAAGGGCATTATTCTGAATATCAGCTCTTTTTCCGGAGAAAGGGACTATTCGTGGGAACTGCGAAGCGCGCTGGAGAAATTTAAATACGGCGGGAAGAAAATATGCGCTTTTATCAGCAATGCCGATATAGACGTTTATTGCCTTGCCTCCGTAGCGGATAAAATTGTAATGGACGAACTTGGAACCCTGAGTATGCTTGGTTATTCAATAGGCAGGGGTTATGTGCGGCAAACTCTGGAAAAATTCGGAATAGGCGTCAGGGAGCTTCGTTATTTTGAGTATAAATCCGCAGCGGAAACATACACAAGAGATTCAATGTCGGATGCGGATCGCAGACAGTACAGCGATTATTTGGATGATATTTTTAACCTTACACGCGATACTTTAAAAACCGCGCGGAATTGGACAGATGAAGAATTTGACGTTATTTTAAACAGGGACTTTATTTACTCGGCGAAAAATGCGCTCAACAGAAATTTAGTTGATCGCACGGGCAGGAAGGACGCGTTACGCGAAATAATCGGGGAAATGGAAGGCGAGGAAGTAAAAAATTTTGCCTTGTACGGAGACTTTTCGTCAAGTTTAACCTGCTCAAAAATAAATTATGCTCCGCCGAGGGCAGGCGGTCTTTTTTCAAGGCCCCCTGTAATTGCCGTTGTTTATGCCGACGGTCAAACCGATTTACAGTCCGGCATGGCTATATTAAGCTTGTCCGAAAAAATCCGTGAATTGGCGGATAACAGAAGAGTAAAAGCAATTGTAATCAGGATAGATTCGCCCGGCGGAAGCGCTGAAGCCGCCGATTATTTTGACGAAGCGGTTCGTTATGCGAAACAAAATAAGCCTGTTGTTGTAAGTATGGGTCAGGTAGCGGCTTCAGGCGGATATTGGATTGCAATGAACGCAAGCCATATCATGGCGACTCCATACACAATTACAGGATCAATCGGCGTAATCGGAAGCTGGTTTTATGATAACGGTCTTTACGGTAAAATCGGATTGAGTACGGATACCATTCTGCGCGGAGCTCATTCGGATTTATTAACCGGAGCGTTTGTGCCGTACCGGAACTTAACTCAATTTGAGGAAGAGCGGTACAAAAGTTATATATTGAACACTTACCGTATTTTTATAGAAAAAGTCGCCGCAGGACGCGGTATGGAAGCGGAAAAAGTAGAAACTGTAGCGCAGGGCAGGATATTTTCAGGCAAAAGAGCGCTTGAAGCCGGATTAATTGACAGTATAGGCACTCTTTCCGATGCTCTGCGAATGGCGCAAAAGTTAGCTGAAATACCGGAAGGCAAAACGGTTCTTTACAGAAAATACCCCGAACCGGGTTTTTTTGAAAAACTTGTTAATCGTTTCCCTTTTGCAAAAATTCTTTTCAAAAATAAAAACAGCCAAACAAGTACTGCTTCGTTATTTACAGGACTATTTTTGTCAGATGATATTCGTTACCGGCTTGAAAAGAACGGTCAGGTTATGCCTATTCTGCCGCTGGAGTTTTCTTTGCTTGGGAAATAGAGAAGAAGATAATCATTAAGGAAAGGAATTTTCTGACAAAAAAAATTGCTCCAACCTTTTATCAATATCTTCTTTCATGGAAATCTTGAGTTTTGAAATACGATTATACAGATTGGCCTTAGGATTATCTCCATTCTCTTCGTCTTGAGGTAAAAAAAAGCTGAAAAATGTCAACATTTAAAATTCCGAAATACAAATTTCATTTGACATAAATAAATTATGTAATATAATATATATGATACTATGTATAATAGTACGGAGAAAAACATGTTGGTAGAAACAAAACAAATGGTGCCCATTACTCGGCTTCAAAGAGAACTTACTCAGACGGTTCGTAAATTATCAGATTCCGGAAAGGCTGTATATATTTTAAAAAATAACAACATGGAGGCGGTATTGCTTTCATATCAGGAATATGAATACCTAAAAAATATTGAAGAAATATTTGAACAATATGAAATAAAAAAAATGATAGAAACTCGTATGGAAAAATATAATCCAAAAAATAATCTTTCATGGGAAAATATTAAGGAAGATATATAAACTGTGGATATTCAATTTATTCCGGAAGCCGAAAAAGATTATAGATCACTTGATGGTAGTATTAAAAAATTGGTTAATGAAAAAATTGATAATTTAAAAGTCAATGCATACATAGGTGAAGAATTAGGAAATAAAAATAATATTGATTTGACTGGATATTATAAAATATATGTGGCAAAGAAGAAATACAGAATTATTTACAGAATAGTAAAGGATGAAATTGAAATAATAGAAATATGGGGTATAGGAAAAAGGGATAAATTTGAAATATATGAAGAAGTTGGAAAGAGAATAAAAAAAAGAAAATGATGTAAAAAGTTATATTACACTTAACAGAACTGTTAGCGAATCGTTACCCAGCGGCTATATTATTGTTTAATTTTCCGAAAGCTGTGAAAGCGCGATAGGTTTGGGACTGTCGTTCTGACCTTCAACTTTTGCCAGTTCTTCCAGCAGTTCCCTCCCTCGGCGGGAAAGTTTTTCCGGTATTTGAACCATAAGTTTGATATAGAGACTGCCGCGATGGCTTCCTGAAGGAATCCCTTCGTCGCGGATACGAAGCATTTTTCCGGTCTGGATACCGGCGGGCACTTTAACCTTTATTGTTTTATTGTCCAATGTTGTTACGTGAATATCAGCGCCGAGCGCAGCCTGGCTTATTGAAATAGGAACAGCGCAGTAAAGATCAATATCCTGCCGTTCAAAGTATTCATGCGGTTTTATTCTGATGAACACATATAAATCGCCGGAAGGTCCTCCGTTGGGACCTGCGTCGCCCTGTTTGGGGATTACCACGCGCTTGCCGTTTTCTACGCCTGCGGGAATGGTAACCATTATTTTTTGCCGCTTTTTCTGGGTTCCTGAACCGCCGCAGTCGCTGCATGGTTTTTCAATTATATAACCTTCTCCATGGCAGTTATAACAGGTGGTTGCTACAGAGAATAAGCCCTGACTGTGCCGCACCTGCCCTGAGCCCCGGCAGGTGGGACAGGTTTTTTTCCCGGATCCGTCCGCTGTGCCGGAACCTTTGCAGGTTGTGCAGGATTCGTTATGTGAATATTGAATTTCCACCTTTGTGCCGAAGACCGCGTCCTTAAACGGGATTTCCATGTCGTAGCGAAGATTTTTTCCCTGCCTTACGCCGCCTGACGAACTTCTTCTAAAACTGCCGCCGAAAAAACTTTCAAAAATACTGCCAAGCCCGCCTTCGCCGAATATATCTTCAAACCCGTGGAACACGCTGGAATAATCACCCTGACCGCTCATGCCTTCCACTCCGGCAAAGCCGAATTGATCATAAGCGGCTTTTTTCTGGTCGTCGCCCAGAATCTCGTAGGCTTCGGTGGCTTCCTTGAATTTTTCCTCAGCTTGTTTGTCGCCCGGATTTTTATCGGGGTGATACTGAATGGCAAGTTTGCGATACGCTTTTTTTATGTCGTCTTTCGAGGCATTTTTTTGTACTCCGAGAACCTCATAGTAATCTCGCTTTGCCATTACATATCCTTAACTCAAATTTTTTATTTATGGCGGTTTACGACGTTTTAATGGCGTAAACTCCTATTTGTCATCGACCACTTCGTAATCGGCGTCTTCGGCACTTTTTGTACCGCCTCCCATACCTCCGCTCTGTTGTCCTGCGTTCATGTTCGGGTCAAAACCACCCATGTCCGGACCGCCCTGTCCCGGCTGCTGTCCCGCCGCGCCCTGCTGTTTGTAAAGTTCTTCCGCAATTTTATAAGACACCTGTTTTAGAGCTTCGGTTTTTTCCTTTATGGATTGAAGATCGCCGCTTTCAAGCGCCTTGCGTAAAGCTGCGATGGCTTCTTCTGCTTTGGATTTATCCGCGGCGGTTACCTTGTCGCCTAAGTCTTTAATATTTTTCTCGGTGCTGTAGATCATTGAGTCGGCTTCGTTGCGAACTTCGGCTTTTTCACGTTCGCGTTTATCTTCCTCCGCGTGAAGTTCCGCTTCTTTTACCATGCGGTCAATTTCCTGATCACTTAAGCCGCTTGAGCTTTCGATACGGATTTTTTGTTCTTTGCCTGTGCCAAGGTCCTTGGCGCTTACGTGTACAATACCGTTTGCGTCAATATCGAAGGTAACTTCAATCTGCGGAACTCCGCGCGGAGCGGGAGGAATGCCGACAAGATCAAAGCGGCCGAGCACGCGGTTCTGGTTCGCCATTTCGCGCTCGCCCTGAAGCACTTGAATTGAAACTGCGGTCTGTCCGTCCGCCGCTGTAGAGAAAATCTGGCTTTTGCGGGTTGGGATTGTTGTGTTGCGTGTAATTAGTTTTGTCATTACGCCGCCAAGCGTTTCGATACCGAGCGAAAGGGGAGTAACGTCCAGCAGCAGTACGTCTTTTACATCGCCGCCCAGAATGCCGCCTTGAATTGCCGCGCCTACGGCAACCGCTTCATCGGGGTTTACGCCTTTGTTGGGTTCTTTTTTGAAAAGGTCTTTAACAATCTGCTGTACGGCGGGAATACGGGTAGACCCGCCGACAAGAATTACCTCGTCAATTTTATCAGCGGTAAGCCCCGCGTCCGCAAGCGCCTTTTTGCAGGGTTCTTTGGAACGTTCAAGAAGGTCTTCCACCATTTGCTCGAATTTTGCCCTTGTCAGGGATTTTTGCAGATGTTTCGGCCCGCTTTGGTCGGCGGTGATAAATGGCAGATTGACTTCTGTGGATTGCATTGAAGACAACTCAATTTTTGCCTTTTCCGCAGCTTCACGAAGCCGCTGTAAAGCCATGCGATCCTGTCCAAGATCAATGCCTGTGTCTTTCTTGAATTCGGCAATAAGCCATTCCATGACGCGGCGGTCAAAATCATCGCCGCCCAGGTGAGTGTCGCCGTTTGTGGATTTTACTTCAAAAACGCCGTCTCCAAGTTCCAGAATTGAAATGTCGAATGTTCCGCCGCCAAGATCGTAAACAGCGATAACCTTGTCTTTTTTGGAATCTTTATTAAAACCGAAGGCAAGCGAAGCGGCAGTCGGCTCGTTGATGATACGTTTTACTTCAAGGCCTGCGATTTTACCCGCGTCCTTTGTCGCCTGACGCTGCGCATCGTTGAAATATGCGGGGACAGTAATTACCGCTTCGGTAACGGATTCGCCGAGGTAGTCCTCCGCCGTCTGTTTCATCTTTTGCAGAACAAATGCCGAAATTTCCTGCGGCGAGTATTTTTTCCCGTCAATATCAACGCGGACATCGTCGCCCTGTTCTGTTATTCGGTACGGAACAAGCTTCATCTCGTTTCCGACTTCCGAATAACGCCGTCCCATAAACCTCTTGATTGAAAAAACAGTATTTTCGGGGTTTGTGATCATCTGGTTTTTTGCAGGCGCGCCGACAATCCTTTCGCCCTTGTTTGTAAAACCTACAATGGACGGAGTGGTGCGTCCGCCTTCGGAACTTTGAATAACGATAGGTTCGCCGCCTTCAAGAACAGATACACATGAATTTGTGGTTCCAAGATCAATACCAATAATTTTTCCCATTTTTAACTCCTGTTATTACGGCATTGCCGCTGATTTTTTAAGAGCATTAACACGAAGTGTTATTATGCCCCTTCTTTCTCTGTATTTTCCGGCATTAGTACTTTTACTTTTGCCGCTCTTATTACACGTTCTTTCAGCATATATCCCCTTATTATATCTTCCTGAACAACCGGTTCGGTTATATCAGAGGATTTTTCCACCATAAGGGCTTCATGCAGGTTTGGATCAAACAGCTCTCCGGCCGAGTTATAGCGTTTAAGCCCCCATTTGCTTTCAAGCTGGCTTGAAAACCGTTTTTCTATCATTTTTATCCCGTCTAAAAAGGAAGCTATATCAGTTGAATTTTCTCCCGCAAGAATTGCCCGTTCAAAATCGTCAATTATTGGGATTATGTCCAAAAGCAGGCTTTGATTGGCATATTCAATAGCGCTTTGTTTTTCCTGATTCATCCGCTTGCGGAAATTTTCGAAATCTGCGGCTTTTCGCAGTAGTTGGTCGCGTGTTTCCGCTAATTGAGCTTCTAATTGTGCGATTTTTTCTTCGGGTGTAAGTTCTGCTGACTGTTCTTTGTTATTTTCCGTCTGGTTTTGCGCAGATTCGCCGACATTCCGGCTGTTTTCAGCCTCTGTTTGGAGATTTTCCTGATCCGGCTTTTCAGGATGAGTTTCTTGCTTTGACATCGAAGCTTCCTTATATTGAAAAATACTAAAATTTAACAATATGGTCAAGTAATTAATATTGGTATTGTTTTTAGTTGCTAAATTTTACTCCGTAACTTACTATGTAAGTAATAAGGCGGTAAGGTTTATATGAATATCGGAATTTTCAGCGATACATATACTCCTCAGGTAAATGGTATAGTAACGGTTATACGCGCCCTAAAAACCGGTCTTGAGCGGAGAGGACATAATGTTTATATTTTTACGGTAAAGCATCCAAAAGCAAAAGAAGAAAAGAACGTTTTCAGGCTTCTTTCGGTTCAATTTCCCAAGGAGCCCCAACACCGTATAGGGATGTTTATTTATAAACAGATATATAATATTGCCAAGCCGCTTAATCTTGATATTATTCACACACAGACTGAATTCAGCCTTTATTTGGCTTCGCGTATGTTAAGCAAAAAATTAAACATTCCGTCTATCCATACGCTTCACAGCTATTATCCTGATTATCTGAATTATGCTCCTCCGCTTATGGGCAGAGTGTTTGAAAAAAATATGTCAAAATTTATTAAACACATACTTCGCAGTCAGTTGTGTGTCATTACGCCGTCATATAAAAACGCCGATTATCTATCGGAAATTAAGTACCACAAGCCCGTGCGGGTTATTCCCAACGGAATCGACCTTTCTTATTTTTATGATCGAAGCAATGAGCTGACAGAAAGCGGCAGAAATATTCGGAAACGGTTTAATATAGCCGAAGAGGAAGACATGATTGTCTTTATCGGGAGGCTGGCGTTAGAAAAAAATATTTCTGTTTTACTTGAAAATTTTAAAGAGATTCTCCAAAGACGAAGAGCGAAACTTGTAATTGTCGGCGACGGTCCTGACCGCCGGTCGCTTGAAGCTTACAGCGGCGAATTGGGTATAAGCAAGTCGGTGGTTTTTACGGGTTATTTCCAGTGGCCTGACGAGATTAGGCAGGTTTATGCAGCCGCAGATATGTTTATGAGCGCCAGCCACAGTGAAGTTCATCCGATTACTTTTATCGAAGCTATGGCTTCAGGGCTTCCGATTGTTGCCGCCGCAGACAAGAGTATTGACGGTATGGTAATAAACGGTGAAAACGGCTGGGCTTTGAAAGATGACAGCCTGTTATGGGAAAAAGCTGTGGAGGTTTTAAGCGATTCCGCCGTTCGTGAAAGAATGGGCAACAGATCGGAAGAAATTTCCCGTAATTATACAATAGATCGTTTTACTGAAAACATGATCGCCTGTTACGAGGAATACCGCAGGTAAATCTGTTGATTTATTTCCGTATTCATGTATAATAAAAGCAATTTTTAAGGAGATATCTTTATGCAAATAAAAAAATTAAGCGTTTTTGTTGTTTTTATACTTGTATGTATTGCTAATTTAAGCGCCCAAATGTCGAAACAAGAATTACAGAATATGTATACGTCTTTTCTTAAAGGACAAGGTTATCAATCAAATGTTGATTCAGACGGCGATGTAGAATTTAAGGCGGAAGGGAGAACTTTTTACATTATTGTGGATTCCAGGGATTTACAGTCGTTTAGAATTTTATACCCGAACTTTTGGGAAATTGAATCTGAAGATGAAAAAGCTAAAGTGATAAAAGTTGCAAATTATATAAACAGAACAACCAAAGTAGCAAAAGTCTATCTCAATTCAAGAGAAGATGATGTCTCTATGGACGCAAACATATTTATAGATAAACCCGAAGATTTCAAATTATTTTTCCGCCGTATGGTTGATTTATTATTGGAAGAAAGGCGGGAATTTAGAGAGAAAATGAATGAATAATTAAATAAAGCTGCCGCAAGCGCTCATTTTTTGTTGAAAAGCCCGTCTGTGTTACTTATATTAATTTGTGGAGGTAGATATGGGTTCATCAGCATTGAATATTTTATCGGGTATTGCGGCGGCGGCGGCCGGGTTAACGGGTGAAAAAGTAGCAAAAAGCGGAGCGATCCCGGGTCTGGATTTGGCGGCGATTATTCCGGCGATGTTGGGTAATAAAGCCGGAGGGGCTGCCGGTATTGTGGGTACTATTGCTTCTGTGGCGGCAAAGTCGGGGCTTCTTGACAGTTCCAAGCTGGGAGACTTGGCCGGTCTGGCAGGTTCATTAATTTCTTCCGGCAAGGCGGGGACAACGGCAAAAGCCGCAGGAGGCATAGAAGGCTTGGCGGCGGCAATAGCCGGCAACTCAGGCTCCGGGGCGAACCTTAGTTCTATTGCAAGCATGGCAATTACTCTGGCGAAAACCGTTAAAAACAAAAAAGAACTGACAGGTATGGCCTCCGATTTGGGTTCAACCTTAAACAGCAAATTCGGAGTTTCGTTTAACGGCGGAGGTTCGGCTCTTAAAGCCCTGGATAAGGCGGTAGGAAGCGATGCCAAAGGCGAACTTTTTAAAGCGGTGCTAAAAGGTCTTTCCTGAACTTAATAATAGCCGTTCAACAGGACGGCTTTTTTATGATCTTCTCATACGATTTATTATGTTATAGTTTTTTTGAATTCAAGCGATAAAAATATTTCTATTATCTCAAATATTTTACAGATTATCTCTGCCGCTTTCTTATACTCAGTTTGATTCCCATTGGACTTATCAATAAGCTCACATATTATAATGGCAATTTGTCTCAACAAATCAAATTGAAGTGAATGATGTTCTCCGGTTTTACACCATGTAGCAAAATGATCACAATTATTAAGAAACAGATTGTAGGTGTGTTCGTCTAAACGTGAATACGCTCGGTTAATAGTTTCTTCAGGCGAGAAACATTTTTCAGGCGGAAATTCAATTACAATGACAGGAGAACCGGTTGCAAATTCCGAAAGAGTTGATTTGTGAATAACCGCTTCTTCCTTCACATTGGAGTCGTTTGGCGGCGCGAAATGAATAACAGAATCATCTCCTTCGTATATGCCGCAATGACACGGCAGGCGGATCGCCCAAACCACATCACCTTTATTCGGAGTTTTTACAGTAATACGCTCAATTTCCATTATATTTACTCCTTTTAAGATAAATTCGGTTTGGGCACTTTTATGTCCCGTCCGGTCTTATTTATTTCTTCTTCTCGTCTTTATTTTGATTAGCGTTGTTTGGAATGGGGTTTAATTGTTTTCCCCTGTTTCCCTGATTTTGATCATACGTCCTGTTAGTGCCAGGCGTACCCTTGTTTGCGTTTTGAGTGTCGGCTTGATGATTTGGTTTACTCATAATATTGTTCCTTTACGGTGTTTAAGTCTCCGCAGACTAATTTAAAGCCTAATACAAGGCTTTTTTACTATTACTCACAGATAATGTCGCGGTATACCCGCCCATGCACAAAGCGGGTATAGATAATTTATAAGCCTGTTGACCACGCAATTTTACCGTCTTCGCCAACGGCGACAAACTTACCATTGCCCCAAGCAATTCCATTGACAGTACCGAATGTGTTCTTTATAACAATCCATGTTGTGCCGTCTGATGAATATGCTATTTCGTAATTACTCGCAAGAACAAACTTATTATTACCCCATATGATGACTTTAGACGAATAATCAATAATATTATCGGTTATTGTCCAAGTAACGCCATCTAATGAATAAGCCATTTTATTATACGACCAAGCGATAAATCTGTCGTTGACCCAGGCTATTAAGCCAATATTGTTATTTGTTGAACCGAATTTGCTGTCAGATACGGCGTTCCATGTTGCACCATCAGTTGACCATGCTATTTTACCGCTATCACCAAAGGCGACAAATTTGCTATTACCATAGGCAATTCCACCAATAGTTGAAGTGCCGAATTTGCTGTCAGATACGGCGTTCCATGTTGCACCATCAGATGACCACGCTATTTTCCCATTACCACCAACAGCGACAAACTTGCCATTACCCCATGCGATTCCCTTGATACTGTCGGTTGAGACGAATTTACTGTCCGATACTGCTGTCCATAATTTACCAACCGCTACTGTTTTTTGTGCGTATTCAATGTCGCTTTTGAAAATATAAACCGTTATATTTCCGGGGGTATTTACAGTTACTCTCAAAGTCCAATTATATCCGTAGCCTGTCAGTGTTCCTTTGGTAACAGAGCCGGTTCCATTGGTAATGATAATATCACTTGTGGTTAAGCCATAAACATACTCACCAAAGCTAAAGTTGATGGCGGTTGTGTCAATGGCGCTGTCGGCAGTGGCTGTATAGGTAATATCGTTTCCTACCGATCCTTTAGCAACCGCTACTGTTTTGACCGCACTTTCAATACCGCTCTTAATAATTTTGACTGTTATGTTTCCGGGGGTATTTACAGTTATTCCCAAAGTCCAATATTGTCCGCTGCCTGTCAGTGTTCCTTTGGTAACAGAGCCGGTTCCATCGGTAATGGTAATATCACTTGCGGTTAAACCTAAAACATCAGCGCTAAATAAAAAGTATATAGCGGTTGTGTTGGTGGTATTGTTGTCAGTTGCTGTGTAGGTAATATCGCTTACGACAACTTCCTTAACAACCGCTACTGTTTTGACCGTGCTTTCAATGCCGCTCTTTGTAATATTAACAGTTACATTTCCTGCTGTGGCTACGGTAATTCCCAAAGACCAACTTTGCCCGCTGCCTGTCAGTGTTCCTTTTGTAACAGAGCCGGTTCCGTTCGTAATGTTAATATCACTTGCGGTTAAACCGGAAACAACCGCGCTAAAGACAAAGTGGATGGCGGTTGTGTTGGTGGCGCTGTTGGGAGATACCAAGATGCCTCAAATTAAAATGTTACCGAAAAGACCTGTTGCCTCAAATAGAAAATGTTACCGAAGCTGTGAATCCCCTTTGGAAATGATCCGGTTCGATTGGGCGAGCCGCTGCCTAAGACGGATAATAGCCTTGTTGACATTGTGCTGAAGCTCTACAGGATTGTAAAGAGAA
>Ga0268262_10001114_pt1 | contig 34303 bp, 33 predicted proteins | sample TergutNc150P3_FD_190354 | JGI IMG/M metagenome (GOLD analysis project Ga0268262, IMG submission 190354) | Nasutitermes corniger P3 segment gut microbial community from laboratory colony in Florida, USA - Nc150 P3 (SPAdes) (version 2) | ecosystem: Host-associated > Arthropoda: Insects >...
CGCCGGCGATAATGCGCCGCCTACGGCGACGGAAGATTTTGCGCTCGCTCCGCTCGCGTCAGATACGAAGAGGACAGATGCCAGATTTAGCAGCAAAGCAGGCCGGACCGCGTCACCGATGCTCACAGTGCTCCCAATGGGGTACACAGTGCCATCAGTATAGACTCCCGCGGCACGAGTGGAGTTATCACCGGGCGACCGAAGCCACCACCAAGACCCGGTTGCCCGCACCGTGCTGTGGAGTTGGGCGGCCTCCCCGGCGCTCAGCGGCCAGACCTTCGCGCCCGTGACGTTGGGGCCAGCAATTTTGTCAGCGTCGTAACCAGTCGTGTTCGGGTTGGAATACAGCGCGCCGCCGCCCGCAAGGTCACGCCCGGCCACCTGCGCCTGTTCTTTTGCCGGCAGGGTGCCGTATACCGTTTCCATCGCGGTTTTTAATGTGGATACGGAATAGTGGTTGCTGTTTGGTTGATCATAGACTGGATTGAATGGAGATGTGCCGTAGTCAGTGCTGTTTGCCAGCAGCAGCGTGAGCTTACCGCTTGTGCTTGCTATGCCTGTGCCGTTGTAGCCAATGACGGCCCACTGCTTGCCGCCAAAGCCCACCTTGGTTGGCGTGGCTGAGGTTGTGCCCAGCACTATGGTTGGGAGGGTTGCCTGGATGTTGACGTCCGCCGCGCTGGCGGCGGTGCCCAGCAGCCCGAAGGCCAGGGCCAGGGTGAGTAGGACGGATAGGATGCGCTTGGTTTTCATGCTGATTCTCTCCTTATCTCTTAATTATTTTTGGATAAGACAAAAGGCGGCTCTCCCGGTGAAGGGGAAACCGCCGTTAAGCCATGGGTATTCTGTTCAGGGCATAGCTGCGCCCTAGCTCTGCTCTGCTCTGCTCTGCTCTGCTCTGCTCTGCTCTTTCATTATGGTAGCACATTTCGGCATGGAAGTCAAGACCTTTCAGGAAATTTGAGGGAATTTCACGCCGCCTTCTTCAGCGCGCGCTCCAGCCAGATGGACGCGATGTCGATGGCGTTGTAGAGCCCATGGCGCTCGCAGCGCTGCTGCACGCACTCCATGGGGTTCAGGTCCGGGTCCGTGTTCATCAGCCAGACGTTGATCTTGTCGGCCGCCTGCATGCCCTTCACGTCCTTGGTGGTGGCGATCTTGAGCATCACCACGAAGGGGTCGGCCAGGGAGCCGTAGTAGATGGTGTCGCCGCAGCGCACCAGGGGGTGCCCCTTGTAGATCCAGAAGGGGCTTTTCCCCTCCGCGGCGGCTTCGGGCTTGGTTTTGGTTTCGGGCATAGTCAGGCCTCGTCTTTCTTCTCGTCATCGGCGAGATATTCCCGCACCAGCTCCTGCAGCAGCTCGTCGCGGTCGATGCGGCGCACGAGGCTGCGGGCGTTGTTGTGGGTGGTGATGTAGGTCGGGTCCTCCGAGAGGATGTACCCCACCATCTGGCTGATGGGGTTGTAGCCCTTCTCGTCCAGGGCCTGGTACACCTGGCGCAGGATCAGGCGCATTTCGTTTTCCGGCTCCTGCCTGATGGAGAACTGGATCGTGGACTCGTTCACGGCGCTCCCTCCAATGGATATATACTGTCCACTTTATTATAAACGATCTGCGGAGAAATTTCAAGGGCTTTTTTCATTTTCCCATTCCATTTTTGTTTCAGATGTGGTATGATATGTTTCAGACGATGAAATCGGGGGATGCCAATGAGCTACAAATCGGCGCTGCCGGGCATGTTCGCCGTGCCCGAGGCCCTGGTGGACGAGCACCTGAAGCTCGCCAAGGAGCTGCACCTGAAGGTGCTGCTGTGGATTCTGCGCCGCGGGGAGGCCAGCGGCCTGGAGTCCCTGGCGCAATGGCTGGGCCGCCCCGAGGGCGACCTGGTGGACGCGGCGCAGTTCTGGATCGACAAGGGGCTGATTACAATTGACAATGAACAATGTACAATGAACAATGAAGCTGAGGCGAAAGCGCCGGCGCAGCCGGTTACGGCCGTGCCACCGCCTGTGGAGCTGCCGCCCGTGCGCCCGACGCCCGCGCAGGTGCTCACCCGCACGGATGAGGACTCGAATCTGCGCCTGCTGTTCCAGGAGGCGGACGCCATCCTGAAGCGCACGATCGGCTACGAGGGCCAATGCATGCTGCTGACGCTGCACGATACCTACGGCCTGCCGCCCGAGGTGATCAACATGCTGCTGCACTACTGCGCCAAGAATGAGAAGACGGGCATCAGCTATATCACGGCTGTCGGCCGGGACTGGGGCGAGCAGGGGATCGATACCATCGAGAAGGCCGGCGCGTGGATCACCCATCTGGAGAACAGCGCGTCGCTGTGGAGCCAGCTGTGCCGCCACGCGGGCAGGGATATCCCGAAGGGCAGGACGCGGGAAAAGCTCCTGCTCCGCTGGAGCGGGGAGCTGGGCTTCGGCATGGACATGATCTGCCTGGCCTACGACGAGATGGCGGACAACTGCTCCAAGCTCGAGTTCGCGTACATCGACAAGGTGCTGGAGGGCTGGCACGCCGCGGGCGTGAAGACCCCGGCGCAGGCGCAGGCCGCGAAGGAGCAATTCCGGGCCAGGCAGGCCAGGCCCGCGCCCGGAAAGCCGAAGCAGGACGCCGCGGCGAAGCGCAGACCGTCCTTCGACCTGGAGGCATACGAGCGCAGCACGCTGCAGGTGCCGGTGTTCGAGGAATAGAAAGGGGAGTGCTATGACGCCGCATGAGCTGTACCTGAAGCAGATGGCCGCGCTCAAGCCCGCGCTGCGCCTACGGGAGGGCCAATCCCTGGAGGCGTGGCGCCCCGCGGCCCGGCAAAAGCTGTGGGAGCTGCTGGGCATGGACCAAATCGTGCCCTGCGATCCGGATTTCCAGGCGGAGGAGGCCCTGGATAAGGGGGAGTACCTGCGCACGCGTTTTTCTTTCCAGAGCGAGGAGGGCTTCCGCGTGCCGGGGTATTTTTGCCTGCCTGTAGGGGCGGCGTGCCAGCCGCCCGAAGAGAAATTATCTGTGATGATCTGCCTGCAGGGGCACAGCACGGGCATGCACATCTCCCTGGGGGAGGCAAAATACCCGGGCGACGAGCTCGACGGCGACCGCGACTTCGTGCGGTTTTGTATAGAGCACGGCCACGCCGCGCTGGTGATTGAGCAGCGCTGCTTCGGCGAGCAGGGCGGCAAGCCCGAAGGCGGCACCGACTGCGGCCGGGCCTCCATGACGGCGCTGCTGCTGGGGCGCACGACCCTCGCCGGGCGCGTGTGGGACGTCATGCGGGCGATTGATGTTGCCGAGGCGCGCTTCAGCCCGGGGGCGCAGTATTACTGCATGGGCAACTCCGGCGGGGGCACGGCCACCTGGTACGCCGCCACGCTGGAGCCCCGCATCGCGAAGGCCATGCCCTCCTGCGCCGTGTGTAACTACGACGGCTCCATCGCGCCGATTTCCCATTGTATCTGCAACTACGTGCCGGGCATCCGCCGCTGGTTCGAGCTGGGGGACCTCGCGGGGCTCATCGCGCCGCGCCCGGTGGTGATCGTGGCCGGGGCGGGGGACCGCATCTTCCCCATCGACGCGACAAGGAAGACATTTCAGCTCATCCAGAAATACTACGAGGCCGCGGGCGCGCCGGGGAATTGCAGGCTATATGTTGGGCCGGAGGGGCACAGGTTCTATGCCGAGGCCTGGGAGGAGTTTGTGACAGTATGAAAACCACCGTGGAAAGAATGCGGCAGGCCGAGCGCACCCTGGAGCACAGGCGCGCCGCCGCCGAAAAGGCCCTACAGCAGCACAGGGAGGCCGCCTATGCGGCCGTCCCCGCGCTGGCGGCGTTGGACCGGGAGATCGCGGAAAGCGGCGCGGCGGTGGTCAACGCCATCGGCGCGGGGCGGGACGCCGCCGGGTACCTCGCCCTGCTGGAAAAGCAAAATACTGCGGCGCAGGCCGAGCGCGCCCGCCTGCTGCGCGAAAATCACTTCGCGGCGGATTATCTGCAGCCGCAGTATACCTGCGCCGCGTGCCGCGACACGGGCTTCGTGAGCGGCCTGCGCTGCGCGTGCTTCACCAAGCTGCTGCGCGATTTGGCCTACCGGGAGCTGAGCATGGACACCCCCCTGGAGCGCTGCTCCTTCGGCTCCTTCCGGCTGGACTGCTACGCCACGGCGCCGGACCCGGCCACCGGGGTGGTGCCGCGCGAGAACATGCGGGGCGTGCTGGACTACTGCGTGAAATACGCCGAGCGCTTCGCGCCCCACGCCAAAAGCCTGCTCTTCACGGGCGATACGGGCCTGGGCAAGACGCACCTCTCCCTGGCCATCGCCGGGGCGGTGCTGGAGCGGGGCTGCAGCGTGATCTACGGCTCGGCGCAGAACCTGCTCAGCCGCCTGCAGCGCGAGCGCTTCGCCCCCTTCGGCGAGCAAACCGACGGCACCGAGCGCAGCCTGCTCGAGTGCGACCTGCTCATCCTCGACGACCTGGGCGCGGAGCACGCCACGGCCTTCACGAAATCGAGCATCTACAACATCGTCAACACCCGCATGATGGCCTCCCAGCCGGTGATCATCAGCACGAACCTGAGCACCGCCGGGCTCAACGCCGAATACGGCGAGCGCGTGGCCTCGCGCGTGCTGGGCACCTACACGGTGCTGCGGTTTTTCGGCAGCGACGTGCGGCAGGCGAAGCTGCAAAAGGGCGGCCAGTAAGGCCGCCTTTTTCCATATCTTGTGCCCACTCGCGGAAACCCCAAAAAAATCATCTATATTTTGTGCATTTCGCCTATTGCTTTTTCCCTCCGGATGTGATACAATAGTTGTCCGGCGGAAGGCCGCGGATGATAATTTTTGGAAGGAAAGAGTGGATCGGCATGAAGGTCATCAAACGCGACGGGACTTCGGTGGATTTTGACCGGAGCAAAATCATCGTCGCCATCCAGAAGGCGAACGAGGCGGTGGAAGAAGGCTACCGCGTGGACGCGGCGCAGATCGAGGCGATCGTGCAGAGCATCGAAAGCCGCAAAAAGGACCGCATCCTGGTGGAGGACATCCAGGACGTGGTGGAGCAGAAGCTCATGGAGCTGGGCAAGTACGTCCTGGCCAAGGCGTACATCATCTACCGCTACACCCGCGCCCTGGTGCGCAAGGCCAACACCACCGACGACAGCATCCTCAGCCTGCTGCGGGCGCAGAACCGGGACGTGATGGACGAGAACTCCAACAAGAACGCCGTGACGGCGGCCACGCAGCGCGACCTCATCGCGGGCGAGGTCTCGCGCGACCTTACCCGGCGCATCCTGCTGCCCGAGAAGATCTCCAAGGCCCACGACGAGGGCGCCATCCATTTCCACGACAGCGACTATTTTATCCAGCCCATCTTCAACTGCTGCCTGATCAACATCGGCGACATGCTGGACAACGGCACGGTGATGAACGCCAAGCTCATCGAGTCCCCGAAGAGCTTCCAGGTGGCCTGCACGGTGATGACGCAGATCATCGCCTCGGTGTCCAGCAACCAGTACGGCGGCCAGAGCGTGGACATCAGCCACCTGGGCAAGTACCTGCGCCGCAGCTACGAGAAGTACAGCCGGCAGGTGGCGCAGGAGGCCGGCGATGGCATCACCGAGGAGGCCCGTGAGGCCGTGGTGAACAGCCTGCTGCGCGGCGAGCTGCGCTCCGGCGTGCAGACCATCCAGTACCAGGTCAACACCCTGATGACGACAAATGGGCAAAGCCCCTTCGTCACCGTCTTCATGCACCTGCGGGATGACGACCCCTATCTCGACGAGAACGCCATGATCTTCGAGGAGGTCATCCGCCAGCGCCTCCAGGGCATCAAGAACGAGAAGGGCGTGTACGTCACCCCGGCGTTCCCGAAGCTCATCTGGGTGCTGGACGAGAACAACTGCCTGAAGGGCGGGAAATACGACTACCTCACCAAGCTTGCCGTGCAGTGCAGCGCCAAGCGGCTCTACCCGGACTATATCTCCGCCAAGAAGATGCGCGAGAACTACCAGGGCAACGTCTACAGCTGCATGGGCTGCCGCAGCTTCCTCACCCCGTGGAAGGACGTGGACGGGCAGTACCGCTTCGAGGGCCGCTTCAACCAGGGCGTGGTGAGCCTCAACCTGCCGCAGATCGGCATCCTGTGCCGCGACAAGGGCGAGGACGCCTTCTGGAAGCTCCTCGACGAGCGCCTCGAGCTGTGCTTCGAGGCCCTCATGTGCCGCCACAACGCCCTGAAGGGCACCAAGAGCGACGTCTCCCCAGTGCACTGGCAGTACGGCGCCATCGCCCGCCTGGACAAGGGCGAGGTGATTGACAAATACCTGCTCAATGGCTATAGCACGATCTCCCTGGGCTATATCGGCCTCTACGAGGTCACGAAGCTCATGAAGGGCGTCAGCCACACCGACCCCGAGGGCGAGCGCTTCGCCGTGGAGATCATGCAGCGCATGCGCGCCGCCGCCGACAAGTGGAAGCAGCAGACCTCCATCGCCTTCGGGCTCTACGGCACGCCGGCCGAATCGCTCTGCTACCGCTTCGCCCGCGTCGATAAGGAGCGCTTCGGGACGATCGAGGACGTCACCGACAAGGGCTACTACACCAACTCCTATCATGTCGACGTGCGCGAGCACATCGACGCGTTCGCGAAATTCACCTTCGAGAGCCAGTTCCAGGTCATCAGCTCCTCCGGCGCGATCTCCTACGCGGAGATCCCCAACATGCGCCACAACCTGGACGCCCTGGAGGACGTGGTGCGCTTCATCTACGACAACATCCAGTACGCCGAGTTCAACACCAAGAGCGACTACTGCCACGTGTGCGGCTTCGACGGCGAGATCGAGGTCAACGACGCCTTCGAGTGGGAGTGCCCCCAGTGCCACAACAAGGACCACGCCAAGATGAACGTCACGCGCCGCACCTGCGGCTATCTGGGCGAGAACTTCTGGAACGTGGGCAAGACCAAGGAGATCAAGGCGCGGGTGCTGCATTTGTAGATATTCAGACTTTAGGAGGAATTGACATGACCCATCTCATCGCCATCCTCAACGCGCTGGTGTGCGTCGCGGCGTTCATCGTCAACCCGTTCATCCGCCTGTTCTGGCCCGACCTGCCGGAATTTGTGCCGGAGCCGGAGAACGTCGCCGTGGCGGAGAAGCCGTTCTCCGTCGACGGCTACAGCATCCTCTACGACAGCGGCGTGCCAACGGACGCGGCCGCCGCGGCGTTCCTGGCCGGGACGCTCAACGAGATCGCGGGCGCGGGGCGCTTCACGGCCGTGGCGGACGCCGCGCCTGCCTTCGCGGGGGAAATCCTCGTGGGGAGGATCAGCGGGGAGGATGTCGGCGCCCTGGGCGACGATGGGTACCTGATCAAGCCCGTGGGGGCCGGCGCCGTCGCCATCGCTGGGGGCAAGCGGGGCGTGATCTACGGGGTGCATAAATTTTTGGAGAAATACTTCGATTGCCGCTGGTATACCCGCGACCTTTCGGTGATCCCGCCGAACCCGGAGGCGAAGCTCGCCGCGGTGGCGGAGGAGCGCTACGTCCCGCCGCTGGAATTCCGCGAGACCGACTGGATCAGCCCGCACGACGGGGCCTACAGCCTGGCCAACGGGCTCAACGGCAACGTCTACCGCAGCCTGGCGGAAAGCGCGGGCGGCACGTTCGGCTACAACGGCGGCATGGCCCACACCATCATCAACTACTTCATGCGGCCCGCGGATTTCTTCGCGGACCACCCGGACTGGTACGCCTGGCGGGACGCCGAGAGGAAGCGCGTGCCCAGGCAGCTGTGCCTGACCAACCCGGACGTGCTGGCCGAGATGACGCGCGAGGTGCTGCACCAGCTGCGCAGCGGCAACGGCCAGCCCATCGTCTCCGTGACGCAGGACGACAACCAGGAGTATTGCCAGTGCGCCAAATGCAAGGCCGTGGACGCGAAGGAGGGCTCGCACGCGGGGACGATGATCCGGTTCGTCAACGCCATCGCGGAGGCCGTGAAGGACGAGTTCCCGGACGCGCTCATCGATACCTTCGCCTACCAGTATACCCGCACCCCGCCGAAGCTCGTCAAGCCCCTGCCCAACGTGGTGGTGCGCCTGTGCTCCATCGAGTGCTGCTTCGCCCACCCCCTGGGCGACCCGTGCTGCCCCTTCAACGCGGCGTTCGCGAAGGACATCAAGGGGTGGAAGGCCATCAGCAACCACCTGTATATCTGGGACTACACCACCGACTACGGCCACTACAACTGCATCTTCCCGGATTTCGGGGTGCTGCAGGAGAACATGCGGTTCTTCGTGGCGAACAACGTGAAGGGCGTCTACGAGGAGGGCAACTACCAGGCCGCCGAGTGCGACAGCGAGTTCGCCGAGCTGCGCGCCTACCTGCTCGCGCGGCTGATGTGGGACCCGGACCTGGACTACGGCGCGGAGATGAACGGCTTCCTCAAGGCCTACTACGGCGGCGGCTGGCAGTATATGCGCGAGTTCATCGACCTGACGATCGCCAACGCGGGCACGATGTGCCCCCACCGCAAGCTGGGCATCGGCAACAGCCCCACGGATAAGGATTTGCTGAACCTGGGGATCAACAAGATCCGCTACGCCGACGCGCTCTGGGCCAAGGCCGTCGAGCTGGCGGGGGATACTCCCGCCGGGGCGGAGACCTGCAGGCAGCACGTGCTGCGCTCGCAGCTGAGCTGGCGCTTCTGGAAGGGCTGCAACAAGGCCGCGGAATTTTGGCGCCTGCAGCCGGTGGCGGACTGGCAGGCGGCCAACGAGGCGCTATACAACGATTTCAAGGCCTTCGGCATCACCCGCTACAGCGAGGGCTGGAACGATACGGACTACCGCTGGCGCTTCCTGCCCGAGCCGCCGGGCAACTGGTGGGGCACGCCGATGGATTGGCGCGGGTGAAAAAAGCTTTGAAGCAGCCGGTGCTTTTGGCCCGTTATGCAGGTGGAGGCAATGTGGGGGTTCTATCATGAAAATCATGCGCTTGCTTGTCCTTGCGCTGGTTCTGTGTATGATCCTGCCATCGGCGGGCGCGCTGTCCGGCGCCGCGGAAGCCCCGCAGGACGCCGCGTCTCCCTTCGGCTTCAGCGGCGGCATGGGCCGGGAGGTGCTGCGCAATTACGCCTCCCGGGCTGTGACCTACGCGGGGCTGTGCGCGGAGGGCACGGCGCCCGACCCGTATTTCGAGGACGGCCTGCGCATGATCCGCGATACGGGCGCGAAGCTCATCGGCCGCGCGGCATATTACGACTGGAGCGGCGACCTGGACGCCGGGCAGGTCGAGGCGCACTACCGGCTGGCGGCGGAACGCGCGGCGCTGGCGCACGAGGCCGACCCGGAGCTGATCCTGCAGGCATGCGTATTCGAGATCGTCTTCCGGGGCACGGCGGAGAGCACCCCGGTCCCGCCGTGGGTGTTCCGGGCGTTCTGCCTGCCGGCGCGGCAGCGAAATTTCCGCTACGACAGGATCCGGTGGTTCCGGTGGAGCGACAAGGGTACCGGCTTTTGGGGCACGCAGACGCCCTCGGCGGTGCCCTGCATCGCCCGGCTCGAAACGCAGATGTATTTCTACTGGAAAATCTGCCGCTACATCGACGCGGGCTACGAGGCGATCCACCTGGGGCAGGCCGAGCTCATGGCGGGCGGGTGCAGGCTGAGTACCCTGGCCTGGGGCCGGGTGCTGCGGCTGGCCCGCGCCTATGCGAAAACCCACGCCCGACGCGGGGTGGTGCTGTTCGACGGCCACGTGGTCAACCTCGGCGCCATGAAAATCGGCGGCCGGCTGCTGCTGGACCTGCAAAGCGCCCCGCTCTATCCGCAGGAAACCCGGGCGGAAAACGGCGCGCTGATGGCTGAGCCGGTGCGGCACAGCGACGACGCCAGCAAGCACATCGGCCGCGAAACCGGCGGCGTCCACCCGCTGGGGTTCCGGACGGACGCCCAGGTCAGCATCTACGAGTTCGACAACTGGGACGGCGGCAACGGCAGGCCCGGCGTCGCCTCGCCCGGCGAAATCTATTGCTGGGGCTACGACGATATCACCTGGTTCGCCCTGCAGCCCGCGTGGTACCGCGACCAGTTCCTGCTGGAGTGCGCCGCGTTTTTCAGGCAGACCCGCCCGGACGCGGACGGGAAGCAGGTGCATTTCCTCCAGCCGGCCATGAGGCGGGTGGTGCAGGGCGCGCCGGGGATATACGAATACCGGGCCAATAACCCGGGCCCCGCCTGCCCGGACGGCTTCGGCCAGGAGGATACGATCCGGGCGATCTTTGCGGGCTGAGTGGCTGAGTGGTTGAGTATGGAAAGGGAGGTCTTCTATGAAATCCAAGCGTTTGTTTGCCCTTGCCCTGGCATTGTTTTTGGCCCTGTCCCTTGCGGCGTGTAATTTAAAGCCCGCCGCGCCCTGGCCGGAGGCCCTGAAGCCTGTCGAAGGCCTTGTGCGGGGCAGCGGCAGCGTGGTGGATATGCGTACGCCGCTTTCGGCGGACGGGCGCGGCTTCGCGCTGCGCGTGGGCGGCTTTTCCTTCCGGGGGAGCGGCAAGACGGAGCTGTCGCTCGTGATCGACGAGAGCCTGGAGCGCGAAATTGTGCTCACCGCGGACGACAACGTCGCCGAGCGCATCCGCGTCCAATATGACGCTTCGGCGGGCAAAATCACGGTGGAGCCGGACGGCCGCGTGGCCTTCGCGCCGACGAAGCTGGCCATCGCCGTGGGCGCGCCCGTGCGGGAGCTCGCCGTGGAGGGCCTGTGGAAAATCAGCTATGACTGCCCGAGCGTGACAGAATGCAAGCTGGCAGTGGACGGCACGGCCAACGGCGATTTCATCTTTGGGGAACTGGACAGCCTGGACATGCGCTTCGGCGGGCTCAGCGAGATCGAGGTGCGGTGCGCGGGCGTGAAGCAATGCAAGCTGGAGGCGGACGGCACCCTCAACGGCAAATTGGCCCTCGGGGAGATGGACAGCCTGGACATGCAGCTCAGCGGGCTGAGCACGCTCACCGTGAGCGGCGCGGCGCAGCGCGCGGTCCTTTCCCTGGGCGGGGGAGGGGTCATCTCCGCCTTCGGCCTCACCGCGCAGGACGCCGACATCACCATGGGCGGGCTGGGCCGCTGCGAAATCACCGCCGAGCGGAGCCTGAACGCCGTCATTGAGGGCGGCGGCAGCATTGTCTACGCGGGCAGCCCGGCGGTCACCAAGCGGATCGACGGGCTGGGCATCGTGCGGGCGAGGTAAACAGGTTGTGAGAAGGAGAATTTTCATGAAATACAGGCGTTGGCTTGCTTTTGCCTTGGCATTGTGTTTGATGCTGCCCCTGGCGGCGTGCAATCTAAAGCCCGCCGCGCCTTGGCCGGAGGTCCTGAAGCCGGGCGCGCGCCTGGTGCGGGGCAGCGGCAATGTCGTGGAGGTGAAAACGCCGCTTTCGGGCGACGCCGGCGGCTTCGCGTTGCGCATGAAGGGCATCTCGCTGCGCACCAGCATCCACACCGAGGTGGAGCTCGTGATCGACGAGAGCCTGCCGCGCGAGGTGGTGGTCACCGCGGACGACAACGTCGCCGAGTGCGTCAGCGTCAAATATGACGCCGCGACGGGCGAAATCACGGTGGACATGAGCCGCAGCCTGGTCATCTCCCCCTCGCGGCTGCGCATCGCCGTGGGCGCGCCCGTGAAGGCCCTCGACATCAACGGCGCGTGGGATTTCACCTACGACTGCCCGGGCGTGCGGGACTGCGGCATCACCGTGAACGGGGCCTGCGACGGGGAATGCGCCTTCGGCGCGCTGGATAGCCTGCGGGTGCAGGTCAACGGGGCGAGCGACATCACCCTGAAGGGCGCGGCGAAGCGGGCCGATTTCACCATCAACGGCGCCGCGGACATCAGCGCGTTCGGCCTGGCCGCCGAGGACGCTTTTGTGGCCCTCCACGGCGCGGGCAGCTGCGAGCTCACCGCGACGGGGACCCTCGACGTGGAGATCAACGGCGTGGGCGACGTGACCTACGCCGGGCACCCGAAGGTGAGCAAGCGCATCCACGGGGTGGGCGAGGTCAGGGCGAAATAAATGCAGGCGGGCGGCTTGCTAGCCGCCCTTACAGATTGGATTTTCATGAACTACTCAAATTTCAAGCCCTACGACGTCGCCAACGGGGTAGGCGTGCGCGTGTCGCTGTTCGTCAGCGGCTGCGAGCACGCCTGCCCGGGCTGCTTCAACCCCGAGGCCTGGCAGTTCGGCTTCGGCGAGCCCTACACCGAAGACGTGGAGCAACAGGTGCTCGAGGCCCTGCGGCCGGCGCATATCCGGGGGCTCACGCTGCTGGGCGGCGAGCCCCTGCACCCCCGCAACCGCCCCGCGGTGCTCTCCCTGGTGGAGCGCGTGCGCCGCGAATGCCCCGGCAAGGACATCTGGTGCTACACGGGCTATCACTTTGATAAAGAGCTGCTGCCCGAAAGCGCGCGCGACGACACCCTGCGCCGCCTGCTGGAGGCCATCGACGTGCTGGTGGACGGCCGCTTCGTGCTGGCCCGCAAGAACCTGAACGTCCGCTTTCGCGGCAGCGATAATCAGCGAATCCTGCTGTGCCGGGAGTCGCTGCATGCCGGGAAGGCGGTTTTGGCGGAGGAGTTCAACTAAACTGTAGGGGCGGCTTGCTAGCCGCCCGCATTATCATCAAGCATAGGAGATATCACCATGACCACACCCACCCTGCGCGTCAAAGCCCTGCGCGAGAACGCCATCCTGCCCGCCTACGGCTCGGCCTATGCCGCTGGCGCGGACCTGTGCGCCTGCATCGAAGAGCCCTGGGCCTTCCAGCCCGGCGAGACCCGCCTTGTGCCCACGGGCCTGGCCGTCGAAATCCCCGCTGGCTACGCTGGGCTGATCTACGCCCGCAGCGGCCTGGCGGCCAAGCGCGGCCTGGCCCCGGCCAACAAGGTCGGCGTGGTGGACGCCGACTACCGGGGCGAGGTGATGGTGGCCCTGCACAATCACTCGAACACAGCACAAGAAATCCAGCCGGGCGAACGCGTCGCCCAGCTGGTGGTCACGCCGTTTTTGCAGGTGAGCTACGAGTGGTCCGGGGCCCTGGAGGACACCGCGCGAGGCGCGGGCGGGTTCGGGTCCACGGGGAGATAGGAGGCACTTATGAAATGCGAATCTTGCGGCATGGAAGCCGGAACCGCGACGCTTTGCGCGGCCTGCAAAGAGGCGCTTGGGGCGGGCCGGGAGCCGCAAAAGGCGGATATCCAAAAAATAAACAAGCAGATTGCTCGTTGGAGCAATGCGGTGTTTGTGACGGGCTTCCTGGCGATTGCGGGTTTTGTGCTGTCCTTCCTGGTTCCATATGCTATTTTTGTGGAAGGGCTCGTGCTTCTCGCGTTCCTGGCCTGCGTCATCGGCTGCGTTTTTTTGCGGTTGCGCAGAGCGGAAGAACGGATTGCAGAATTGGAAGAGGCGCTGCAACAACGGGAGAAATAAAGGGCTTTTTCGGTTTTTTGTGTTTGTTGCGGCGTGGCAATGCCGCGCCCTACAGGGATTCGGCCCGAGGCCGGGAATCTCTCGCACAAAACTTTGGCAAAACCGCTGAAAAGGGCCTTTGGCCCACTCCCTGTAGGGCGCGGCATTGCCACGCCGCAACAAAAATATGAGGGGGTAAGGTTACCCCAGCTTCCCGCTCTCCCGGTTCTCCAAATACTTCGACCCCTTCGGCACCACGTAGCACACGGCCTTCTCCTTCAGCGCGAAGGTGATGTCGGTGGCCATGCGGATCTCGCCGTCGATGTTCACGGCGGCGGGGGCGTCGGCGCGCACGCGCATCACCTTGCCGCGGCGCATGGTGGTGAAGCTGCTCCACCGCGGGTCGTCCAGGTAGCCGCCCTGCTTGAAGGTGCCGATCATGGAGATCAGCTTCAGCTTGCTGATGGCCTTGCTCACGGTGATGCAGTCCATCAGGCCGTCGTCGGGCAGGGCCCTGGGGCACGCCTTGAAGCCGCCGCCGTACCAGCGGGAATTGCCGGCCAGGGCGAACGCGAACTCGTTGGTTTCGGGCGGGTTGTCGTCCACCTGCACGGTGAACTTGCTGAAAAATTTCTTCGGGATGCAGGACAGCAGCGCCAGGTTATAGCCCGCCGCGCCCCCCACCAGGGGGATTTTTTTCGTCACGGCCTGCCGGGCGTTGACCTCCGCGTCGAAGCCCATGGACACGATGTTGACCGACACGTCCCCGCCGCACTCGATGGCGTCGATCCAGTGGGGCGTGCCGTAGATGTGCCGGCGGATGTCCCGCAGGGGCTCCTTCGGGCCGAAGAGCTTGATGAAGTCGTTGCCCGAGCCGTAGGGCACCGCGGCGATCTGCACGTTCCGGTGGCCGTAGGTGGCGTTCACCGCGCAGAAGACCGTGCCGTCGCCCCCGCAGGCGTAGATGCGCACGGGTTCGCCGCTCTCGGCGGCCTCGCGCATGAAGGCCAGCATGCCCTCCTTGTCCGGCTCCTTGTAGATTTCCGGCGTGATGCCCGCCCCGGCGCAGGCCTCGTCGATGTCGGCCAGCAGCTCCTCGAGCCAGCTGCCCTTGCCTGAATATGGGTTGATGACGAAGATGTGGCGCATGGTAATTCTCCTGTCTAACATCTAAAATCTAACATCTAATGTCTAAAGTACATATACGCCTGGCATTTCATCATGCCGTTGTACAGCTTCCTCCTTGCGTCGGCCTTGCGCCCGAACTGCTGTTCGAAGTCCTCGGCGGGGGAGATCACCGTGTAGCTCCACCCCTTGCGCGGCGGGAACACCCGCCCCATCGCGGCGATGAGCGCTTCGGCCTGCTGCATGTCGCCCAGGCGCTCGCCGTAGGGCGGGTTGGTGACGAGCGTGCCGTGCTCGGTTGGGTGGGCGAAGCCCTGCACGTCCGCCTGGCGGAATTCGACGCAGTCGGCCACGCCCGCGCGCGCCGCGTTTTCCCGGGCGATCCCGAGGGCGTCGGCGTCGGTGTCCGAGCCAAAGGCGCGGAATTCCGGGGCGGGGGAGGCCAGCCCGCGGGCCAGCTCACGCTCCTCCCGCCAGGTTTCCCGGGGAATCTGCGCCCAGCGCTCGGCGGCGAAGGGCCTGTTCACCCCCGGGGCGGCATTGCGTGCCATGAGCGCTCCCTCGATCAATATCGTGCCCGAGCCGCACAGGGGGTCATAAAGCGTGTGCCATGGGCGCAGCCGCGATATCTGGCACAGCGCGGCGGCGAGGGTTTCCTTTAATGGCGCGCCGCCCGCTTGGAGCCGATACCCACGCTTGTGCAATCCCGCCCCGGAGGTGTCCAGCACGAGCAGGACCCGGTCCTTCATGATGCTGAACTGTATCTGGTGCACAGCCCCCGTCTCCTCGAACCATTCCAGCCTGTACTTTTGCTTCAGGCGCTCGACAACAGCTTTTTTGATGATCGCCTGGCAGTCGCTGACGCTGAACAGCGCGGAGTTCAGGCTGTAGCCCTTCACCGGAAACGCGTCGCGGGCAGCGATCCAGTCCTCCCAGGGGAGATTTTTCGTCCCCTGGAAAAGCTCCTCGAAGGTCTTCGCCTCGAATTGCCCGATCACCACCTGCACGCGCTCGGCAAAGCGGCAGCGGATATTCGCCCGGGCCAGCAGGGCAAAACCGCCCTCGAAGAAGACCCGCCCGTTTTCCGCGCGGACAGCTTCCGCGTCCATGGCGCGCAGCTCCTCCGCGATCAGGCCCTCCAGGCCCAGCAGGCAGGGGACGACAAAGGTCATGTCTTCTGCTCCTCCGCTTCCTTTTTCGCCTCGGGGCCCAGCTCCCGCGCGCTGCGCTTGATCTCCACGGAGTTGTACAGCTTCTTGAAGCTCACCATGGCCTTGGCGCGCGCGCCGCAGTGCGGGCACTCAAACTCCGCCTGGAAGCCGCGGCTGGCGAAGCGCCATTCGCTCACCTGGCGGGCGGGGCGGCCGCAGCCGCGGCAGATGTAGTACAGCTGGCGCTTGTCCACCAGGGGGCTGTCGATGTCGCTGACGACGCGGGGCTTATACTCCAGCTGGGCGTAGAAGGCCGCGTCGCAGGGGCGCACGAAGGCGGGGAAGTCCTCCGGGTCGAAGATCGCCCGGAAGCACTGCGCGGCGAAGCGGCTGTCGTCCAGGGCCCGGTGGAGCGCGAAATCGGCCGTGTGCAGGCCCAGCAGCTCCCCGGCGGCGGCCAGGCCGATCTGCTGCGAGCGCGAGGTGTGCATCCGGTGGCGGAAATAATCCTGCAAATCCACGTAGCTCTGGATGTAGCCCAGGGCCCGGCCGGCCGTGTGGTAGCGCGCGTTGGACAGCAGCACGCGGATATCGCCGTCGCCCCAGGAGAGCACCACATGCTCGCGCTTGCCCACCCAGCCGCGGAACATGTCGATCGCCTCGGCGTAGGGGTACCCGCCCTCGAGATCCTTCTTGCTTAAGTTGGTCATCTCCTTCACGTGCGCCTGCAGCCGCTTGCCGATCTGCGACTTCACCAGCACCGAAAAGGAGCTGACCTCCCGGAACCGCTCGTCCAGCATCACCGCGCCGATCTCGATGATCTCGTTGATGAAGCCGCGGATTTTCGAGCCGTAGACCGAGTTCCACTCCAGGTCCAGGATGATGTAAACCATGCAAATGTTCCTTCAACAAAACTTTTAACCAACAAAATTATAACACAAAAAAACGCTCATTGCAAATGATTTTTCGCCAGCTCCTCCAGCCTTTTCAGCCTGTGGTTCATCCCCGAGCGCGTGACGGGCGCTGCCGCCAGCCCGCACAGCTCCTGCAGGGAGGCCTCGGGGTTGGCCTCGCGCAGCAGGGCGGCCTCCCGCAGGGGTTCCGGCAGGGTATCCAGCACGAGGCGCGCGCGTAATTTCGCAATCGCGAGCAGCTGCGCCGCCGCCGCGCCGGAGGTCCGGTTGACGTTGGCCAGCTCGAAGTTCACCGCGCGGTTGACGTTGTTGCGCATGTCCTTCTCGATCTTGGCGTTCACCAGGTCCAGCATCGAGAGGCGCGCGCCGATGAACGTGAGGAGGTCCTCGATCTGCGTGCTGTCCTTGTAATATACCAGCCACACGCCCTTGCGCTGGCAGAGCTTGGGCGGCAAATCACACTCCGCCAGCAGCGCGCACAGCTCCCGCGCCAAATTCTTATAGCCCACGTAAAACTCCAGGTGGTACTGCCGCTGGGGGGCGCTCACCGCCGCGCAGGAGAGGAACGCCCCGCGCAGGAACGCCGCAAGGCAGTCCTCGCAGGTGAAATTTTCCCGCACGATGCGCAGCGTCAGCTCCTTGCCGCCGTGGCCGAAGCGCTCCAGCAGGCGCAGGCGCTCCTCGGCGCGCGGCACGGTGACCTCCCACTTGCGCCCGCGGGGCTCCAGGTGCGCCGCCGCCAGCGCGACCTCCCGCAGCTGCGCGCAGGCGTACTCCGCCAGGGCACGGTTTTCCGTGCGCAGGCACATCCCCCGGGCAGAGAACTCCCGCCCGAACAGCAGCATGCCGTATAACTGCGCCTCGGCGCAGCAGGCCCCGCGCTCTTCGGAGGCGTGGAGGAGCTCCTGTTTGACTTCGGTGGCGAAACTCATGGCATCCGCTCCCCCCATAAAATATGCCGCTCGATCCACGCGGCCTCGCCGTCCTCCTCGTTGGAGCCGCAGACGAAATCCGCGGCGGCCTTCGCCTCCTCCAGCGCGTTGGACACCGCCACGCCCACGCCGCAGCCGCGCAGCAGCTCCACGTCGTTCACGTCGTCGCCGAAGGCGAGCACATGCTCCATACCGATGCCGTAACGCGCGGCGAGCCAGCGCGCGGCGTTCCATTTCGTGGCCGTTTCGTGCATGATGAGCACCAGGCGGTTTTCGCACAGCTGGGCATAGCAACCGCCCGGCAGCAGCGCCTGTATTCGCGGGTATTCGCCCTCCCCCGCGCGCACGACGATCTTCTCCGCCGGCAAATCGGGCAATTTGTCCAGCCCGAAGCGAATTTCGCCCTCCCACAGGGCATCGCCAAATTGGCTGCTGTGATAGGTCACATCGCCGTATTCGCACGACAGCCGCAGCTCCGGGAAGGCCTCTTGAATCGCACGCGTGACCTGCTTCGCCGCATCCGCCGGCATGCCGAACTGCGCCACGCGCACGCCCCGCTCATAGACCGCCGCGCCGTTGCTCACCACCACGGCGTCCGCCAGCCCGGCGAAGGGCAGCAGGTCCACCCGGTTTTTCGGCCGCGCCGTGGCGAACGCGATTTTGATCCCCCGCGCGCGGCACCGGCCCAGCACCCGCGCGGTGTACTCCGAGATGGTCTTGTCCCCGCGCAGCAGCGTGCGGTCCAGGTCGGTGACGAGTAATTTCATATATCCCTGTGCCCCACATGCACCGCGAACCCCGCTTCCTTCAGCGCCCGCCCGGTCTCCTCCGCGAAGAGCACCGAGCGGTGCTTGCCCCCCGTGCAGCCGAAGGCGATAGTGAGGGCGCTCTTGCCCTCCTTCTGGTACAGCGGCAGGAGGAACAGCAGCAGGTCGGTCAGCTTGCCCAGCAGCGCGCGCGACTCCTCGTGCGCCAGCACCCAGTCCCGCACGCAGGCTTCCTGCCCCGTGTGCTCCTTGAGCTCCGGCACGTAGAAGGGGTTGGGCAGGCAGCGCACGTCGAAGAGCAGGTCGCAGTCGCGCGGGGCGCCCGCCTTGAAGCCGAAGGAGGCCACGCGCACGTGCATGGCGCCCTGGGGCCGGTCGGCGTAGAGCTCCACGATGCGGTTCTTGCAGTCCGCGGGGCTCATCTGCGAGGTGTCGAGGACGACGCCCGCCCGCTGGCGCAGGCCGCCCAGGCGCTCGCGCTCCGCGGCGATGGCCTCGCTGAGGGACAGCGCGGGGTTCCGCCCGCACAGGGGGTGCTGCCGGCGGGTCTCCTTGAAGCGCCGCTCGAGCACCTCGTCGGCGGCGTCGAGGAACAGCAGCTCGCAGGCGAAGCCCTCGTCCCGCAGGGTGTCGAGGGCCCACGCGGCGTCCTTCAGGCCGCCCCCCGCCCGGGCGTCCATGACGACCGCCGCGCGGGGATATTCCGCGGCGGTTTGCAGCAGCGCGGCGAAGGTGGGGGCCAGGCGCGGCGGCAGGTTGTCCGCGCAGAACCAGCCGATGTCCTCCAAGGCGTTGACCACCTTGGTTTTTCCCGCGCCGGAAAGGCCGGTGACGATGAGCAGGCGCATGATAGATAGACCTCAGACGTTCAATTTTAGACGTTAGACCATCTCACAACGATTTAACCATGATGTAGTCCTCATGCCCGGCATGATCCTCTTTTTCATCGGTGATTTCATAGCCCAGCCGCTGGTAAAGCCGTAGGGCCGGATTGCCTTTTTGCACCGAAAGCGACGTGCGCCGGTAGCCGCGTTCGCGCAGCAGCTCAAACAGCCGGCGCATCAGCCGTGTCCCGATGCCCTGCCCGCGGCAGCCGGGCAAAACGGAAATGGCGAGCTCCGGCGTGGCGTCGTCGATGTGCCCATAGGCGGGGATGATGCGTGTCCATGCCGCGCCCACGATCTCGCCGCCGGCCTCGGCCACCACGCCGCAATCGTCCGCGCCGCCGAACTCCTGGATGTAGGCGTAGAGCTCGGGCCGGAAGATCACCCGGCGCGGCGGGGCTTTTTCGCCCGGCGGCAGGAAGATGGCCTGATAAAGGAAGTTCTCCAGCAGAGGGTATTCCTCCGGCTCAATCGGGCGGATGACGATGTTCATTGGCCGCTCCTTTTTATGCTCATACAAATCGTATCTCCGGCTCCAAAAACACCCCGGTCTCATTCTCCACCACGGTTTGCACCAGGGCGATCAGCGCGCGCACGTCAGAGGCTGTCGCGCCGCCCGCGTTGACGATGAAGCCCGCGTGCTTCTCGCTCACCCGCGCGCCGCCCACGCTTTGGCCCTTCAGGCCGCACTGCTCGATGAGCGCCCCGGCAAAGCGCCCCTCGGGCCGCTTGAACACGCTGCCCGCGCTGGGGAACTCCAAGGGCTGCTTGTCCCTGCGCTTTTGCATGGTTTCGTTCATTTTGGCCTTGATATTTGCGGGATCGCCGGGCGACAGCTTCACCGTAAGCCCCACGATCACCCCATGATTCCGCATGAATACGCTGCGCCGATAGCCCAATTCGAGCGCATCAACAGGCAGTTCGCGCATCTCGCCCGCCGTGTCAATATAGCGCACGGAATGCAGCACATCCTTCATCTCGCCGCCGTAGGCCCCGGCATTCATATACACCGCGCCGCCCGCGGAGCCCGGGATGCCATAGGCGAACTCGAGGCCGGAAAGCCCGTTTTTCTGCGCGAAGACGCACAGCTCGCTCAGCTTCATCCCCGCGCCGCAGGTGATCAGGCCATCGCCTGCGAGAGCGATGCCCAGCAGCTTTTCCGTGGAGATCACCACCCCGTCGATGCCGCTGTCCTTCACCAGCAGGTTGCTGCCGCAGCCCAAAATAAACGGCTTTACGCCCTGCTCCACGCACAGCTTGAGGCAGGCCTGCAACTGCTCTTCGGATGCCGGGAAGAGCATCAGCTCCGCCGGCCCGCCGATCTTGAACGACGTCTTGGCGGACATCGGCACGTTTTCTTCATAGGCGACGCCCAGGGCTTGCACCAGCTCAATCATGCTTCGTATTTGCTCCTATCGTCATTCTCAGGGATTCCCGCATGCCGTCCTCCTCGTCCTGCCGGTAGGCGAAGCCGAAACGCGCGGCCACCGGCAGGGCCAGGTCGTGAAACAGATCGCACATAGTATATATAGCCACCCTGATGTCGCTGTAATCGCCGCCCGCATATGTTTTTTCATAGCGCGCGTAAATCTCCGGCGGCAGGTATCGCTTGAAATACTTGCCCTGCTTGCCCGTGGAAAGCCCAAACCCGTGCAGCGTGCCGATGAACCAGCCGATCATGTCGTGCAGCTCGGCGCGCACACAACTGTTCAGCATGTGCATCATATAGGGCAGCTCGTCCCGGGCGATGCCCTTGGCCACGTTGTTCAGGCACCACCAGAAATTGTTGCAGCAGGAATCGTAGTCCAGCGGCGTTGGCTCTTGCAGCCAATAGTCCCTGTCCGTGGGCGGCGGATAAGCGGGGACGATGCCGTCCTTGTCAAGCAATGTGACAGTCAGGCAGTCGTAGCGCCGCAGGCTTTCCGCGCTGATCGGCACCAGCGACAGGTCAATCCGGTTTCCGTCCGCAAAGAGCATCAGATAGGTAAAATGCCCGTCCCCGTCCGCGCCGCGCATGGCCTCCGGCATTTGCAGCAGGAGCCGCTTGCCGAACACGTCGATCCAGCTGTGGTCTTGCGTAAACGAACCGACCTCCGTCACCATGTACGCGATGTCAAAGTCCCGGTATTTGTCCTTGGGCGCGTTGGGGTTCGCGCGCGAGCCGCTCAGCAGCACCGCGCGCACGCGCTCGTCATCCCCCGCCACTCGGAGGATCAGCGCCATCATTTCCTGCTCAGACCGCATCTTCCATTGTTCATTGTTCATTGTCAATTGTTAATTCACCAGCGCCGCCGCGCCCACGATGCCCGCGTCGTTGCCCAGCACGGCGCTCACCAGCTCCGTCTGTTTTTCGGCGTAGCGCGTGTACCGCTCGGCCTTGACGAGCTCGCGCAGGGGGGCGAGGAGGTTCTCGCGCTCGTGGCCGATGCCGCCGCCCACGCAGATCTTGTCGGGCTGCAGGGCGTTGATGAGGTTGCCCAGCCCCACGGCGAGGTAGTGCAGGTAGTCCTCCACCAGCTTGGTGCCCACGGGGTCGCCCGCGCGCCAGGCGTCGAAGGAGGTCTTGCCGTTCACGGCCTCTATGTCCCCGCCGGCCAGCTCCCAGCACTTGCTCTCGGGGTGCAGGAGCATGGCGGCCTTCGTCTGCGCGATGAGGGCCGTGGCGCTGGCGTAGGCCTCCCAGCAGCCGCGGCGGCCGCAGTTGCAGGGCGCGCCGTCCATGGCGATGACCATGTGGCCGCACTCGCCCGCGGCGTCGTTCACCCCGTTGACGATCCTCCCGCCGATGACGATGCCGCTGCCCACGCCCGTGCCCAGGGTGATGGCCACGAAGGAATCCACGCCCTTGCCGCAGCCCGCCAGGGCCTCGCCCAGGGCGGCGCAGTTGGCGTCGTTGTCCAGGTAGACCGGGCAGCGCAGGCGGTCCACCAGCATGGCCCGCGCGGGCACGTGGTGGAAGCCCAGGTTGTTCGCGAACTCGATGGAGCCCTTGTCCTTGTCCACCGAGCCCGGCGTGCCGATGCCCACGCTCTCGATGTCCGCCATGGTGAGCCCCGCGTCCGTCACCGCTTCAAACACGGCCAGGGCCAGGTCGTCGAAGAGCTCGTCCGCCGCGCGGGGTGCGCGTGTGGGCCGGATGCCCCGCCCCACGATGTTCCAGTTTTCGTCCGCAACGCCCACGGAAATGTTGGTGCCGCCCAGGTCCACGCCGACTTTGTACATGATGCTTCTCCTTGTATGTTTATGATTATTGTATGCAGTAATTTTATGTGCTCATTCCCACAGCGCACCACCGTCCTGTTCCCCGTCCAGCCCGATAACCCTGGGCCATTTGCCAGCCTGCTGCATCGTCACCGCGTTGATGTTGCCCAGGTGCGCGTATACGTGCCGGAACTGCCCCAGCGCCAACTCCAGCCGCGCGAACGCGCAGCCCTCGGGCTTCTGTGCCCACCGCTCATCCGTTATGCTCGGAATGTAAGCAAGCACTTTTTCGCGTATCGCGGCATGGTAGGCCAGCAAATCCTCGCGGCTCAAATGCGGCTCGAACACCCGCTCGTCCAGGGAGTTCAGCCCGGGCATGTGGAAGGGCGGCTCACTGTAGCACGCGGGATTGATGAACCAGCGGTCGGCCGAGTGCAGCAGATGATAGGCGTGCTTCCACAGGGGCATATCGAACAGCACGGCCTCCGGGTCGAAGGTGCGCAGCATGATTTCCACGTTCGTAAACAGCACCCTCGTCCGGCCCAAAATCAAGGGCGATAATTCATTCATGATTCGCCTTCCCGAAAAACCCCATATAGAACCCCCAGTCCTCCCTGCTCATATAGTGCGTGCCCTTGCGCAGGCTGTAGCCAATCCGCCCCTCCGGGAATTGCGCGCCCACGGGCGGGTATTCAGCAGGGGCGGCGAGGCCGGGCACGCCCAGCAGCCCGTAGGCCCTGCTTGCCTCGTACAGCGCCATGAATTCGCTCTGCGGGTCGGCCCAGGTGTCCTCCTCGGCGTTGCACACGGCCAGCAGGCGCGGGGCCGCCAGCGCGGCCAGCATGTGCTGGTCGAAGGGCATTTCCGCCTCGCGGTCCACCCAGCGCAGGAAATTCCCGCAGAACCAGCGCTGGATATGGCACGCGTGGCACATCTGCTCGCCCTGCTTGCCCCGGGTAATTGCCATGCCGCCGAAGCCCGAGTTGTTGACCCCCGCGCCCGCAAAGCGTTCGTCCTGCGCCGCGCACCACAGCGCCGTTTTGCCCAGGCGGGAGTGCCCCGCGATGAAAATACGCTGGCTGTCCACCTGCTCCAGAGTTAGCGCATAGTCCAGCACGCGGCTGGCCCCGAAGGCCCACATGCCGCACTGGCCCCAGTCGGTCCCGTCGTCCCTGCGGGGGTACATCGCGGCCAGCCCGTGGGTCAGCCAGCCGTCGCGCTCGTCCAGCGAGACGTCGTTGTAGTGGAACGTCGCCAGCGCGAACCCGCCGTCGATGACCTCCTCGATGGGCATGTAATAGCCGTCGATATACGGCTCGAAGGACATGTAGATGATCATTGGCAGGGGAGCGTCGCTATAGGGCAGGACGACGTGCGCGGGGAAGGAGAACTCGCCCCCCGGCGTGTCGAACGAGAGCTTCACCTCCCGCTCCTCGGCCTTGCCGGCCCACTCCCGCGCGGAGCCTATGATTTCACAGCGCACCTCGCCGGGGGGCGGGGGCGTGAAGCCGTACATCTCCCGGGAGAACAGCTCAAGCAATTTCGCGCGATAGGCGGGCCACTGCTCCGCCGTCATCCCCTCGGGCAGCACGGGCGGGAGCCTGCGGGCTTGCAGGTCCTGTAGGAATGTCATAATGCTTGCCTCATTTCTCAATACTCATGCCAGATATCCAGCTCCCTTTGCTCGGGCCGTACCTCGTTTTCCATGCCCAGCTGGTGCAGCAGCTCGCGGGCGGCGTTGTAGCCCATCATCTTCTGGCGGTTGTTCATGGCGGCGGATTCCACGATGATGGAGAGGTTGCGCCCGGGCTTCACGGGCACCACGCTCACCGGGATGCGGATACCGAGGATCTCCACGAACTGCTCGTCCAGGCCCAGGCGGTCGTAGACCTTTTCGCTGTCCCAGGGCTCAAACTGCAGCACCAGGTTGATCTTCTCGGTGAGCTTCACCGCGCCCATGCCGAAGATGCGCCGCGCGTTGATCACGCCGATGCCCCGCAGCTCCACGAAGTGCCGGATGTTGTCGGGCGCGGAGCCCACGAGGGTCTTGTTGCTCACCTTGCGGATCTCCACGGCGTCGTCGGCCACCAGGCGGTGCCCCCGCTTGATGAGCTCCACGGCGGTCTCGCTCTTGCCCACGCCGCTGGCCCCGAGGATCAGCACCCCCTGGCCGTAGACCTCCACCAGCACGCCGTGGCGGGTGACGCGCTCGGCCAGCTCCACGCCGAGGTAGGAGACCAGCGCCGCCATGCACGCGGAGGTGCTCTCCTGCGTGTGGAGCAGCGGCACCTCATAGGCGACCGCCAGCTCCAGCAGCCGCGGGGGGATCTCCAGGCCGCGGGTGACCAGCACGGCGGCGGGCTTCAGCGCGAGAAAAGACTTCAGCCTCTGCGTGCGTAAATCCTCCGGCAGGCCCGCCAGGTAGTCCAGCTCCGTGAGCCCCAGGAACTGCACGCGGCCGGCGTCGAAGTGCTCGGTGTAGCCCGCCAGCACCAGCGCCGGGCGGTTGACCTCCCGGGAGCCGATGGAGATCAGCGCCGCCTCGCGCGGGCAATGGATGCATTCAAAGCCGTTGTCCTCCACCAGCTTCGCCAGGGGGACGGTATAGGCGTCCGGCATGTCAAGCCCTCCAGGTATTTTTGAAAATTTTCGTTTTGTCCAGCAGGACGGCCAGCGGCAGGCCCAATATGCATACGACGGCGGCCTCCCCCAGCGCGACCTCGCCCGCCGCGGCCCAGAAGGGCAGGCGCAGCGCGAAACACAGCTCCGCGCCGATGATCAGCCCGTTGAAGAGCACGGGCGGCAGGGCCGAAAGCACGGGCGCGCCCTTGATGCGAATGTTTCTCAGCATGTAACTGCACAGGGCCGCCAGCAGGGTGGCCGCGCTGCCGACGAGCACGTCCCACGCGCCCGCGGCGTTCACGCCCAGCAGCAGGCCAAAGCCGTTTGCCAGCACGCAGCCGAGGGTCAGGCCCGGCACCGCGGCAAAGGTGAGCGCGGGCAGCACCGTCAGCGCCTCGGCGACGCGGAACTGGAAGGGGCCGAAGGAGATCGCGGAGATGCCGGGCGCGAGGGTCACGGCGGCGTAGAGCGCGGCGATGGCGGCGGCCCGGGCGAGGAACGTCAGGCTTTTGTGCTTCATATGTATTCCGCCAAATCCGCCAGGCTCTCCACCACCAGCCCTGCCTTCACCTGCGCCTGCGCCTCGTAGCCCTCCCGCGTCGTCACCCCCGTGAGCACCAGCACCGAGGGGATGCCGTGGTCCGCGCCGATGGCGATGTCGGTCTCCAGGCGGTCGCCCACGAAGGCGAGCTCCCCGGGCGCGCAGGAGAGCAGGCGGGTGAGGTAGTCCACCGTGGTGCGCATGGGCTTGCCCAGCACGACCGGCCTGCGCCCGGCGGAGGCCTCGAACAGCGCGATCATGCTGCCGGTGTCGGGCCAGAAGCCCTCTCCCATGGGGCAGTTTTTGTCCGGGTGGGTGGCATAGTAGGGCAGGCCCGCGGCGATCCAGTTGGCGGCCTTCGTGATTTTTTCATAATTGAGCGTGGTGTCGAAGCCCAGCAAAATCAAGTCCGGGCCCTCCTGCACCAAGCGGATGCCCGCGCGCAGCATGTCGGCGGTCAGGCGCTCATTGCCCAGCAGGTAGACCCCCGCGCCGGGGCAGTGCGTGTTCAGGTAATCCGCCGCCACGTCGCTGGAGAGCACCACGCGGCCCGGCTCCACGGGGAAGCCCATGCGCGCCAGCTTGGCCATGCAGGCCTCCTCGTTGTTCGAGGAGTTGTTGGTGAAAAACCTGTAATCCAGGCCCTTGCCAGCCAGGCTCCGGGCAAAATCACCCGCCCCGGGGACCATGCGGTCGCCGAGGTAGAAGGTACCGTCCATGTCGAAGATGAAATATTTTGTGCGCGCGAAGAGGGGGTGTCTCATGTATGCAGCCCTTTACTATCCCAATTTTCCCAGCAGCCAAACGATGTTCTCCCCCAGGCGCTGCAACGTCTGCACGCCCTCGGCGTCCTCCTCGCACTCCCCGGGCTGCAGCGCCACGCTCAGGTTCCAGTAGGTGCTGCCGGGCACGACCATGTCGTTGATGAGGAAGAAATGCTGCATGCTGTCCAGCACGTGGATCGCGCCCGCGCGGCGCACGGGGGCCACCGCCGCGCCGATTTTCCGGCTGAAGCGCATGCCGTCGCGCCGGGAGACGAAGCCCGTGCGGTCGATGACGGCCTTGATCTCCGGGGTGAGGTCCGCGAAGTACGTGGGCGAGCCCAGCACGATGGCGTCTGCTTCGGCCATTTTGCCGTAAACCTCGTTGACCCAGTCGTCGATCGCGCAGCGGCCGATGTGGCTGCCGCAGCCGCCGCAGGCCACGCAGCCGCGCACGGGCCTGCCGCCCGCTTGGTAGAGCTCCGCCTCGTGCCCCGCCGCCTCGCATACGGCCAGCACCTGCCGCAGCATGCGCGCGGTGTTGCCCTCGGGTCTGGGGCTGCCGTTGATTGCCAGAACTTTCATATGTACCTCCTATTATCAGCCTAAGCCGTATATTTTGATCGCCGCCAGGTGATCCTCATAGCTCGTGGTATAGTGGTTCGTTTCGTCCTTGCCGAAGAAGTAGTAAAGGTAGCCGCTCTGCGAGGGGTGCTTCGCGGCCTCAATGGCGCGGCGGCCGGGGCTGCAAATGGGGCCAGCGGGCAGGGCGGCGCACTGGTAGGTGTCATAGCGCTCGGCGTACTGCCCAGGGTCCGGCACCAGGGGGTCCTTTTCGATGTGGTCCCGCACGTAGGCCCTGGTGGCGTCGGCCTGAAGGCGCATGCCCTGCGCCAGGCGGTTGTGAAACACGGAGCTCACCATGGCCATGTGCTCGTCGCTGCGGGTCTCGCGCTCGATGACGGAGGCCAGGATGAGCGTCTGGAAATCCGGCAGGCCGGACTTTTCGGCGTAGTTGTTGAGGAACCTGCGCAGCACGGATTCGGGGTTTTCGCCCAGGTAGAATTCGTAGGTGTCCGGGTAGAGCATGCCCTCCATGCGGTAGCAGCACTGCGGGTGGATGGACGCCGGGAAGGACTGTATCTGGTACGTCTGCGCCGTGTTCGTGAAATCCGCCGCGCTGCACACGCCGTTGGCCTCCAGCCGCCGTGCCACCTGGTCGAATGTGAACCCCTCGGGGATGACCACGGCGACGGTTTCGGTGCCGGTGGGCACGGCGACAGGCGGCTCCGTCGGCTTCGGCCCTGCCGTTGACGTGGCGGGCGGCGCGACGACAGGGATATCGGGGAAATCAATCCCGAAGGTGGTGGCTTCCCCTGCGGTGATATCCCCGGAGGTCCCCGCGGGCGGGTTCTCCGCGATGGGCCCGCAGGCCGCGAGGCACAGCAGGAGCACGATCAGTATGCCGATGCGAAAGCGTTTTTTTCTCATAATAGTTATCATACCATGTTTCAAATAAAATTGCAACTTTAAGAGTACAAATAGTCGAAGTAGCTCTGCGTGTCCTCGTGCTCGTTCTGGTGCCGGAACACCGTGAGCACCAGGCCGATGGTGAGGTAGAGGCTCAGGTTCGACGAGCCGCCCGAGCTGATGAACGGCAGCGTGATGCCCGTGACGGGCAGCAGCTTCAGGCACACGCCGATGTTGATGATCGCCTGCGCGCCGATCATCAGGGCCACCCCGGCGCACAGCAGCCGGGCGCGCAAATTGCGGGTGCGGCGGCTGACGAGGACCAGGCGCACCACCACCAGGGTGATGCACAGCAGCACGGCTATCGCGCCGAGAAACCCGAGCTCCTCCCCGGCCACGGAGAAGATCATGTCGCTTTCGCGCACGGGCACGTCCACCGTGCCGTTGAACAGGCCCCTGCCGGTCAGCTGCCCCGCGCCGATGGCGTTGACGGCCTGCTGCTGCTGGTAGATCATCCGCGCGTAATCGGCCTCCGAGAGGAAGGGGAATTTCGGGGGAGGGAAGTAGACGGCGTAGATGCGGGCCTTCTGGAAGGGCTTGATGAAGTAGAACCACACCAGGGGGGAGGCCGCGCCCAGCAGGCCCAGCAGCGCCGCGAACCAGCGCAGCTTCAGGCCCGCGATGAAGAGCATGCCCGCCGTGATGGCCAGGAACACCATCGCGCTGCCGAGGTCCCCCGTGACGGCCGACAGCCCGAAGGGCACCAGGGCGTGCGCGCCGAGCGCCAGGATGGTCTTGAGCTTGTTGATGTGCTCGCGCTCCCGGTGCAGGTGCCACGTGAACGAGATGATGAAGCCCAGCTTCAGCAGCTCCGAGGGCTGGAACAGGAGCTTGTCGGTGCCGAAGAGGTTCAGCCAGCGCCTGGCGTCGTCGCGCAGGGGGTTCTGCGCCACGCCCACCTTGGGGATGAACAGCATCAGCATCAGCAGGACGCAGCCCCCCGCGATGACGTACCAGAATTTCAGCAGCAGCTCGTAATCCAGGAAGCTGATGGCAATGGAGAGCGCCAGCCCGGCGAGCACCCCGCCCGCCATCGTGAGCACCTTGCCGGAGAACAGGCCGAGCACCAGGTCCTCCTTCAGCTGCGCCTCGGCGAAGGTGGCCGAGTGCACCAGCACCAGCCCGAAGGCCGAGCAGGCCAGGCACAGCCCGATGGTGAGCCAGTCCGTGCCCGCCGCGGCGTTGCGCAGGCCCGTGCCGCTCCCCCCGCCGTGCAGGATGCTCTTCTGTTTCGCGCGGTATTTGGCCATAAATGCCCCTCCTGCCCGTAATCACCTTCCAGTATAGCCTAACCGGCGGAGAATTTCAAGAAAAAGTTCTTCCCTCCGGAGAATTTTTGTGGTATAACAGAGGGGAAAGCCGGATGGGAGGCGTATCGGATGAAATATGGGCTGGCCTCCGTCACGTTCCGCGGGCGCGGCTGGCGGGAGGTCCTGGCGGTCGCCCGGGGCTGCGGCCTCGGCGGCGTCGAATGGGGCGGCGATATCCACGTCCCCCCGGGCGAGGCTTTGCTCGCCCGGGAGGTTTCTCAGGCCACGGCGGACGCCGGCTTGGCCGTGCTGTCCTATGGGTCCTACTACCGCCTGGGCGGCGGGGAGCCCTTCGGCCCCGTGCTGGAGACGGCGCTGGCCCTGCGGGCGGGTACCGTACGGGTCTGGGCGGGCGCGAAGGGCTCCGCGCAATACACCGCGGGGGAGCGCGAACAGGCAATTTCCGACGCGCGGGCCGTCGCGGGCATGGCGGCGGCGCACGGCGTCACCGTCGCGTTCGAGTACCACCCGAACACGCTCACCGATACGGCGGCAAGCGCCCTGGCGCTGCTGGCGGCGGCAGGGCGCGGCGTGCGCACCTATTGGCAACCGAATCCCCGGCTTACGCACGGGCAAAACCTCAATGCGCTGGCGGCTGTGCTGCCCTGGTTGGAAAACGTGCATGTGTTCCACTGGGCGCCGGAGGGCGCGCGCCTGCCCCTGGAGGACGGCGCGCCGCAGTGGCAGGCGTACCTGGAACTGGCGGAGGGCCACGCGCGCGCCGCGCTGCTCGAATTCGTCCGGGGCGACGACCCCGCGCAGTGCGCCCGGGACGCCGCGTGCCTTACGCGCTTACGTACCTTATGATCTTCAGCTCAAACCCGTGGAATTCCAGCGGCCCCTCCACGGGCCCGCGGCCTTCCTCCATCACGCCAGCAAATTCCAGCGCCCGGTGCCCCGTCATTTTAATCTCGCCGCGCTGGGCGTCCCCGCTGCTGTTGTAGGCCCGCACGAGCAGCCCGTTGCCGTCCTCGGGCACCTTCACGCTTTCGACCACGATGCTCTCGTTGGAGGAGGCCAGGAAGGGCAGGGGAGCGGCGGCGGGCTCTCCCTTGGTCAGGAGCACGGGGTTGTTGAGGAAATACGCCTCGCGGTAGGTGTCCGCGCCAAGCGGGCCCTCGTGGGGGTAGAGCGCGTATTCGAGGGTGTGCTCGCCGAAGTCGACGTCCCGGCCGGGGCCGCTCCGGGGCGAGCGCAGCAGGTCGATGTCCAGATAGCCGTTCTTGCAGCGGAAGCCGTACTTGCAGTCGTTGAGCAGCGCTACGCCGAAATCGCCGTCGGTCAGGTCCACGAACTTCTGCCCGCTGACCTCGAACTGCGCCGCCTCGACGGAATTGTTTTCCGTGGTCGCCCGCTGGATGTGCCCGAACGGCAGGTTGAAGCTTGCCTGCGGCCCCATGTGCAAATGGAAGCCCACGCGCAGCATCGCGCGCCTGCCGCCGTTCCGGGTGATCGTGGTGGAGAAGCGCAGCAGGGGGGAGCCGTCTGTCAGGCTGATCTCCTGCTTGACGACGTCCTCCCCCACGCGGAAGACGGCCCGGGCGCAGGCCCGCGCGTCGATGGCACAGGTCCGGAAGGCCGCGCATTTGGCCGTCTGGTGCGGCAGCCTGTAGTAGAGGCGCGGGTGGATGTCCCAGCAGTCGCCCTCGTCCCGGTAGAGCTTGAATACGTTCAGCGGCCCCTCGGCGATCTCTCTTCCAGACTGCTTGTGGACGTACGAGACGATCACGCCGTCCCGGAACACCACGCGGGCGCAGTCGTTCTCAATGGCGTCCTCTTCGGCCCTCGCGAAAAATTGCGTCACGGCGGGGGCCCGCGCCAGGTCGGTGCTGCCGAACGCGGGGATCTCCGCGTCGCGCCACTGGTGCTGATAGCGCATCAGGCCTTTATAAGCATAGCTGTTGAGGTTCACCGCGCGGCCGCCGCCGTAGATTTTTTCGGCCAGCGCCGCGACGCCCTCCTCCAGCCGCTTGGTGAGAATGGCGTAGCGCGCCTGCGATTCCTCATACACCCGGTTGATGGACGAGCCCGGCAGGATGTCGTGGAACTGGTACAGCAGCACCTCCTTCCAGATTTCGTCGAGCTCGGCCTTGGCAATCGGCACTGTAGGGGCGGCGTGCCAGCCGCCCGCCATAGAAACCAGCAGCTCATAGTTCCGCAGCAAAAACTCGATTTTGCGGTTGTACTTCTTGCTGCGCGCCTGCGTGGTGTAGCAGCCCTGGTGCTTTTCGAGGTACAGCTCGCCCCGGTGGGAGGGATACTTGCCTTCGGAACCAGGCTCCGCAGAGCCTGCTTCCGTGTCCTCCGCCGCCAGCTTGCGGAAGAACCCGTGGATGGTCCCCTGGGTGTACTTCGGCACGCCCTTGAGGTCGGCCATGCGCCGCGCCTGCTCGTAATGCTCGAAGCCCGGGCCGCCGCCGCCGTCGCCGATGCCGAACAGCGACGCCGCCCGCCCGGAGACCGCCCGTTCCTTGTAGCGCTTCTCGCCCTGCGAGGCCATGTCGGGCCGGGCGGCGGCGTTGTAGGTGTTCTCGGGCAGCATGTGGGCCAGCACGGGGGTGCCGTCCAGGCCCTGCCAATGGAAGGTGTGGTAGGGGAACTCGTTGACGGTGTTCCAGCTGAGCTTCTGCGTGAGGAAGTACGGCACGCCCGCCAGGGCCATCACCTGCGGCCAGCACGCGGAGTAGCCGAAGCTGTCCACCAGCCAGAGGATCTCCGGGTCGAAGCCGAACTCCCCGCGGAAATACTGCTTGCCGTAAAAGAACTGCCGGATCAGCGACTCCCCGCCGATGAGGTTCGAGTCCGGCTCCACCCAGGTGGCCCCTTGGATTTCCCAGCGGCCCCGGCCGATCAGCTCCTTCACCTGCTCAAAAATGGCGGGGTAGCGCTCCTTCATCCAGGCATACAGCTGCGCCTGCGAGGCCCCGAACATGGCCTCCGGGTAGGCGCGCAGGTTCACGATCTGGCTGGCGAAGGTGCGCGCGCCCTTGCGCAGGGTCTCGCGGATGGGCCACAGCCACGCCAAATCCAGGTGCGAATGCCCCTGCGCCGTGTATTCGAACACGCCGGGTGCGTCGTTTTTGGCCTCCAGGTAGGGCTTCAGGATTGCCCTGTCCCCGGCTTCGAGCGCCCCTTTGACCGCCTCGTACACCTCCCGCGTGTAGGCGTCGCGGGGGTTGCAGTCGTAGACGCCCATGAGCACGTAGCAGTCGTAGAACAGCGCGCGCTTTTCGAGGTCGCAGCGGGCCAGGCACAGCTTGCGCAGGGTGTACCTCGCCAGCCCGGCGAGGTAATAGTTGCCCAGCAGGTCGTTGGCCGCCGCGTCGATCCAGAAGTCGATGCGGCCGCTCTCCCGGTCCAGCAGCCCGTCGGCGAGCAGCACGCGCTTGCCCGCCACGCCGCCCCGGAAATCCCCGAAGCTGGCGTAGGAGGTGATGCCCTGCACGGCCTCGCCCTCATTTGTGTAGGCCAGCCCCTCGCCGGAGATATCCGCCAGGATGCACAGCGCGGGGTCGGCCGGGTCCACGCCGTCGGGCGCCTGCCCGGTGACGTGCATCCACGCGCAGTCGAATTTCGCCTCCGTCCACGCTTCGCCGAGCTTCAGCTCCTTGTATTCCCCGGTCCTGCGCTCGGCGAAGGGCACGGGCTCGCGGGTGAGCCACAGCTCGCATTGCAGCTCGCACAGGTCCGTGTAGGCCTCGCGCATCAGGCGGTAGATGCCGCGCTGCACGCGGTCGCGCTCCAGCCGCCGGTGCGGCAGCCACGAATTTTGGAACGTGCTCAGCTTGAGCCAGGTTTTTTCCCCGAGCTTCAGGATCTGTTCAACCATGGTTACGCCTCTTTCTTTATTGTCTGCCTAAATTATAACAAAGCCGTACAAAAATGTCAATTGACAAAAAACACGGAACCTGCTATAATGCATCCTGGTAAAGATAAGAGAGAGAGGGTTTTGTTTATGAAGCAAGCAAGCAAGCGGCGGCTGTGGGTGGGGCTCGTCCTCGGCATCGGCCTGCTCGCGCTGGTCTCGGCGGGCATGGCGGCCCACGCGGCGCCCGCGTGCCCCTTCCCGGCGGAGCTGCGCCAGGCCGACGGCACGGTCATTTCCGTCCTCAACCGCGGCGACGAGTTCTTCAGCTGGCAGGAGGACGCGGACGGGAACGTCGTGGCCTTCGACGAGGGCAGCGACAACTGGTGCTACGCGGCCATCGAGGGCGGCGAAATCGTGCCCGGCGCGGAGCCCGTGGGCGCGAGAAGGCCCGCGGGCGGGCGCAGGCTCAGGGCCGGCGACCTCGCCCCGCTGCTCGCGAGGGTGGACCGCAGCGCGGGGAAGGCCATCCCGGGCCCGGGCGATATGGCTCCTCCCGCCTTCCGGGGCGCCGCCGGCGAGCCGGAGGTCGGCGAGAGCGACGTACCCCCCATCGCGCAGAGCCAGAACCGGCAGGCCCTCCTGGTGCTGCTGGTGGAATACAACAACCAGGCGTTCAACGAGTCCTACGGGGACGCGAACACGTATTGGTCCAACCACTTTTTCAACACGACGGGCAAAACGGTGAACAATTATTACGCGGAGGTCTCCGGCACGTTCAATTTGCAATATATCAAGCCGACGTTCACCTCGGCCGCCGCCGGCGTGAAGACCACCGGCCTCCCCTCCGGCGTGTCCCGCGTCGAGATCAGGGACGGCGTGGCCCGGGTGAAGCTGAACAAGAACCACCCCAACACCACGGACAACTCCCTCGTCAAGCCCGACATCAAGCTGGCGTTCGACGCCGTCAAGGGCTATATCAATTTTTCGGATTATCCGCGGCGTTCCGGCGGCTATATCTGCACCGACTATTTCACGGTCGCCTCCGTGGTCGCGGGGTATGACGCCTCGGCCGCCGGGTCGGCGGGCTTCAACAAGGTCTGGGGCCACGCGAGCTATTCGTTTTATTCCACCGACAACCCGTTCCGTTACCTTTCGATCGGCGGCGCGGGCGGGAACTATACGTCCGTGACGGCGTCCATGACGCTGGCGACCTACACCACGCAGGGGGAGCTGTACAACAGCGCCCCCACGCCTATGCCGCTCGGCGTCACGGTGCACGAGCTGGGGCACATCCTGG
>Ga0268262_10001115_pt1 | contig 34284 bp, 28 predicted proteins | sample TergutNc150P3_FD_190354 | JGI IMG/M metagenome (GOLD analysis project Ga0268262, IMG submission 190354) | Nasutitermes corniger P3 segment gut microbial community from laboratory colony in Florida, USA - Nc150 P3 (SPAdes) (version 2) | ecosystem: Host-associated > Arthropoda: Insects >...
CAGCAACATGACCGAAACCGCCGCCGCGGTCAATCAAATTACCTCCAACATCCAGAACATCAAGGGCCGCGTCATTAACCAGAGCGCCAGCGTAACCCAAACCAACGCCACTATGGAACAGGTTATCGCCAACATCAACAAACTCAACGGCCATGTTGAAAATCAGAGCAGTAATATTTCTCTGGCGTCATCCGCCATTGAGGAAATGGTCGCCAACATCAATTCAGTTACCAACACACTGGTCAACAACACCGCCAATGTAAATACGTTAAAAGAAGCCTCTGAAATAGGACGGAGCGGGCTGCAGGAAGTTGCTTCGGATATTCAGGAAATATCCCGCGAGTCCGAAGGCTTGCTGGAAATCAACGCGGTAATGGAAAACATAGCCAGTCAGACCAACCTGCTTTCGATGAACGCGGCAATAGAAGCCGCCCACGCCGGCGAAGCGGGCAAGGGCTTTGCCGTTGTCGCCGATGAAATCCGCAAATTGGCGGAAAGTTCCGGCGAACAGTCCAAGACCATTGGCACCGTGTTGAAAAAGATAAAGGAATCGATAGACAAGATAACCAAATCCACTGAAACCGTTCTCGCCCGATTCGAGGCGATTGACTCAGGCGTCAAGACGGTGGCGGATCAGGAAGAAAACATCCGCAACGCCATGGAGGAACAGACCGAGGGAAGCAAACAACTCCTGAAAAGCGCCGGCGGTTTGAATGAAATCACCCATCAGGTAAAGACCGGTTCCGAGGAAATGCTTGAGGGCAGCAAGGAAGTGATGAAGGAAAGCCATAATCTGGAAGGGGTAACGCAGGAGATCACCAGCGGCATGAACGAGATGGCAACCGGCGCGGAACAGGTAAACATAGCGGTAAACCACGTCAACGAGATAAGCTCCAAAAACCGCGAGAGTATTGAAACTTTGATGCGGGAGGTTTCGCGGTTCAAGGTGGCGTAGGGTAGACGCGATGTATGCCTGAAGGATTTACTAGGCGCACATACGGCTGACTAAAGTCAGCCTACAATAACTGTAATAGATGCATTTTCTGGTGCTACGCCATGTTGAAGTTATTGAAAGGACAGTCCTATGGACTGCATTAGTTTGGCGAGGGTAATTCTTCGGGCATACATCTGCAAGCGCATAACGCATGCCCGACTGGTAGTTTGCGTAATCCTCCAACCCTGCGGGTTGATGGCCGAAGACGGCGAAGTTGTTCCGTACATTTTTACTATTCTATTGTTTTTTTCATTACAGTATATTTTTCTTCCATTCCCGCTTTTTTATAAAATTCTTTTGCTTTTTTATTATATTCATAAACATTTAATTCTATTGTTTTACAACCTTTTATTTTTGCTTCTTTTTCAATATGATTAAATAATTTATTTCCATATCCTTTTCCAATAAATTCCTGTTTTATAACAATTGAATATATAAAGTAAATTTTTTGATATTTCATTCTATCATCATCTTCTATTTCAATAATTCTTGCCCAACAAAATCCAATTATATTATTATTTACTTCTATTACATACATATTACCTTCCGATATTTCATTAAGATATAATTCTTTTGGTATTGATTCTTTTGTATATTTAAACAAATATGGACATCCTTCAGAATTTTGCTTGCTCATAAATGTTTCTAATTCCGCCACAAATTCAAAGTCTTTTTCTGTTGCCAATCTAATATTTTCCACTTTATTCTCCTATAAATTTACTAAAATATGATAATTTATTTTCAAATATTTGTCAATTATTACTTAATTCTATTTATTATTATCTTCAAACAACTTTAGGAACAATTACGCATAACTGTTTATAAATGATATAAAGAGCCATCTATATCCCGGATTTGAGATATAGACGACACTTTACCCCTGATTGGTAATAAAATGTAACTGAGGTATGATTTATTACTCCACCTTGAAGCGCGAAACTTCTTTCAACAAAACGTCAATGGCGTCACGGTTCTTGCCGCTTATCTCATTGACGTGGTGTACCGCAGTATTCATCTGATCCGCGCCTGATGCCATCTCGTTCATGCCGCCCGTTATTTCCTGCGTTACCTTTTCAAGGTTATGGCTTTCCTTCAGCACTTCCTGGCTGCCCTCAAGCATTTCCTCAGAACCGGTCTTTACCTGCATGGTTGTTTCTTTCAAACCGCCCGCGCTTTGCAGGAGTTGTTTGCTTCCCTGTTCCTGCTCTTCCATCGCGTTACGGATATTTTCTTCCTGCTGTGTTACCGTCTTTACGCTTGAGTCAATCGCTTCGAATTTGGTCAGCACGTTCTCGGTGGACTTGGTTATCTTGTCTATCGATTCTTTTATCTTCTTCAACACCGTGCCGATGGTCTTGGATTGTTCACTGGAACTTTCTGCCAGCTTGCGGATTTCATCGGCGACTACGGCGAAGCCTTTGCCGGCCTCTCCGGCGTGCGCCGCCTCAATCGCCGCGTTCATCGAAAGCAGGTTTGTCTGGCTGGCGATATTTTCCATGACCGCGTTAATTTCCATCAAGCCTTCGGACTCGCGGGATATTTCCTGAATGTCCGTGGCAACTTCCTGCAATCCTGCCTTTCCTACTTCGGAGGATTCTTGTAATGTCTTTACATTGGCAGAGTTGTTTTCCAGCGTGTTAGTAACTGAATTGATATTGGCTACCATTTGCTCAATGGCGGATGACGCCTGGGAAATATTGCGGCCCTGGTTTTCAACATGGCCGTTGAGTTTGTTGATGTTGGCGACAACCTGTTCCATAGTCGCATTGGTTTCAGTAACGCTGGCGCTTTGGTTTATGACGCGGCCCTTGATGTTCTGAATGTTGGCGGTAATTTCGTTCACCGTTGTCGATGTTTCGGTCATGTTCTTGGACAGGTCGGCGCCGATTTCCGATAACACGCCCGCCTGTTTTTTAATGAGAAGAACCAGGCTTTTGATTTTTTCAAGTGTTTTGTTAAAGTACAAAGCAAGGTCGCCTATCTCGTCTTTGGAACTGACGGCGATGCTCCGCGTCAGGTCGCCTTCTCCTTCCGATATGTCCTTTAGGGTGTCGGCTACCCTGACGATTGGCTTGGTAACGGTACCCAGGGCAAAGTAAACAATTACCACCGCCGATACCAGGGCTATCAACGCCAGAATAATGACAAAATTTCTCATCGTGTTGACTTCTTTCATAATGTACGATTCCGTTGACGCAATCATTACGCTCCAGTTATTGTCTGAATCGCCTATCTGGAAAGGCATCATTTCAATTCTCACGTTTGTCTTTAACGAATTCGAATAGCTTTTGCAGCTAAACGGCTTGCCGTTAAGAACAGCCTGGTTGGCTTGATCTTTATAAACGCCGTATAAAGCCTCCACATCGGGCAGCATCTTTCCTATTCTTTCAGGGCGCAAGTTCCCCATTATAAATCCGTTGCCTGAGTAAATAGACATCTGGGATATTTCATCGTAATCTTTAATGGTTTTTTCTATCGCGGGCTGTATCGGCGCGATGTCCAAAAGAACACATAAGTGCCCGACTACTTCGTCGGTTGTGGTTCTGGTTATGGGAACCCCCATTCTGACAATAAAGGTGTCTTTTCCGTTATTCTGAAAAGGCGTGGGATGTTCAACCCTGGCTTTGAGCGCGTTGGGACCGTTCATCCAGGCGTTAATTTCATTGATTATAAGGTTAGGCTTTACTTCAATCGGACCGGTATCCCTGCCCAATGTCATTGCGTACTGCCCCGTTGGCGTTGAACCCGGACGGCCTATATAACGGGCGTCCATGCCGTCCATGGCGTTTGGTTTCCAGATGGAAAACACGCGGGCAAAGCCGGGATTATTATTCAGGATAGCCAGCAGCATATTGTCATACAAGTCCCGCCGTTCTTCCGGGCGAATCTTTTCATATTCACCCATTATGTCCGCAATTCCGGTTAACTGCTTTATATAGGCATTTTCCCTGCCCTGCCAGAAACAAGCTTGCTGCTGGGCTAAATAATTTATTCCCCGGACACTTAAATCCATGCTGATTGTGGAAGCCTTCCGCAGCTGAATTAAGGTAAGTCCGCCTGCCACGACCACCACGATGGCGATCATCATAATGCTCAGTTTGATCTTTATTTTCATTCCTTTTCTCCTGTTTTAGCGAAAATATTGACCAGTAGAAGAGAGGGTAAACTATTAATCATAGTTTTGTCCTTTTATTTGGAGTATATTACTATTTTAAGGTAAAAGCGTCAATGTGATAGATAAAAATGGGTATATTTTGTCGTTGCCTGCTATCCGGCGCAGCCGGACAGCGCAAGAATTTTGCCTTTGGCAAAACTCCTGACATTTTTTATATTGTTGTGTATCACTCCACCTTAAAACGTGAAACTTCTTTTAACAAAGTTTCAATGGCTTCTCTGTTTTTGCCGCTTATCTCGCTGACGTGGTGTACCGCGGTATTCATCTGATCCGCGCCTGATGCCATCTCGTTCATGCCGCCGGTTATTTCCTGCGTTACTTTCTCAAGGTTATGGCTTTCTTTCATTACTTCCTTGCTGCCCTCAAGCATTTCCTCGGAACCGCTCTTTACCTGTTGGGTAATATCGTTCAAACTGCTGACACCATGCAGGACTTGTTTGCTCCCCTCGCCCTGCTCTTCCATCGCGTTGCGGATATTTTCTTCCTGCTGTGATACCGTCTTTACGCTTGAGTCAATCGCCTCGAATTTGGTCAGCACGTTCCCGGTGGATTTGGTTATCTTGTCGATAGATTCCTTTATCTTCTTCAACACCGTGCCGATGGTTTTGGACTGTTCGCTGGAACTCTCCGCCAGTTTGCGGATTTCATCGGCGACTACGGCAAAGCCTTTACCCGCTTCGCCGGCGTGCGCGGCTTCTATTGCCGCGTTCATACTCAATAAATTGGTCTGGCTGGCTATGTTTTCCATTACCGCGTTAATTTCCAGCAAACCCTCTGACTCACGGGATATTTCCTGAATGTCCGTGGCAACTTCCTGCAATCCCGCCTTTCCTACTTCGGAGGCTTCTTTTAACGTGTTTACATTGGCGGCGTTGTTGACCAGCGTGTTGGTAACTGAATTGATGTTGGCTACCATTTCCTCAATGGCGGATGACGCCTGGGAAATATTGCGGCCCTGGTTTTCAACATGGCCGTTGAGTTTATTGATGTTTACGACAACTTGTTCCATAGTCGCGTTGGTTTCAGTAACGCTGGCGCTTTGGTTTATGACGCGGCCTTTAATGCTCTGAATATTGGAGGTAATTTGATTGACCGCGGCGGCGGTCTGTGTCATGTTGTTGGACAGGTCGGCGCCGATTTTTGATAACACACCCGCCTGCTTTTTAATAAGAAGAACCAGGGCTTTGATTTTTTCAAGTGTTTTATTGAAGTAATTGGCAAGATCGCCTACCTCATCTTTGGAACTAACGGCTATAGTCCGTGTCAAGTCGCCTTCGCCTTCGGATATGTCCTTTAAGGTACGGGTTACGCCGATAATCGGTTTAACAATACTGCCGGAAATTAACAGGGTAATAACCGCCGCTACCGCTAAAAGCGCGAGAGCGAATATAATCGCAAAAGATGTCATGTCCTTTATCGGTTTGTCAATTTCATTCACGGGAATGCCTAATTGCAGAGACCAGGGGGTTGTTTCAAAACCCGCAACGATAATAGGCTGAAAAATAAAGTATACGTCTGTTTTCAGGTCAGGGGAAAACTTTTTCAGTGTAACGGGATTTCCGCCGTTCTCGCCGCCATGTAAGATCGCGCCGGTTATGCGGTCAATGTCTTTTCCAAAAAGCGCTTTTGTTTTGGCGTTGGTTCTGATATTTTCCCCGACCCTCTCTTTGTCCCAATAAGCCATAATCGTGCCGTTATCGCTATATACCCCGGCCATTCCTTTGCCGTTGTAAATTTGTTTTCCCAAATCATCAACCAATGGCTGAAGTGTGCTGATAAAGTTGATTCCAATCAGGCATACAATTTTGCCTGAACTGTTTTTAACCGTAAAAATAGCGGGAACGATGGGAACGTTCCCTTTGCCGGTTACATTTGCCCAATAGGGGTCCGCAATTTCCTGGAAAGCAGGTTCCGCCCCTGTTGTAGAAATAAGTCCTTTTGCCGTTACTCTCGCCAGATGATCCTGCCAGCCTTTATAGCCGGCGGGGTCTCTAACCACAGGACCGTTCATTCTATGGAAATAGGTTTGATACTGTCCCAGTTTGGTGTCCTGATTGTCTATGGTTTCGGGAAACCATGCTGTCCAGATGCCCGTAATAACATCGATCGTCGAGATAAGGCTGTGCAGAATATCATCATAAGTATCCCGCCGCCTGTTCATGTCCATATCTTCATAGCTGTTGAATATCTGAACGAGTACGTTTCCGTAATCCGTGAAGACTTCCATTTGCCGTTCAGCTTCCTTTGCCGCGAGTTTTGCCATCTCCCCGGTGTACTTGTGGGTTGTGTCATCCTGCAAAGCCGCGGACCGGGTAAGGGTGAACATGGATAAAACCGCGACGGATACCAGTATCATCACGAGGATAATCGTAGTTAATTTGATTCTCAGGCTCATCTCATTACTCCTTCTCATTTATGACAGAAAAAACCTGCTCTAATTTTTTTGTTTGGTTCACATAGTTTTTGAGCATACAATCAAGCTTGTTAAGACTTTCATAGAGGGTATTCAGGTTATTGGATAATGTGAGCAGAGATCTCATGTCATCTTTTGTTTCTGGTTTTTGTATGTGCAAGTCCTTGTCTGTTTGTACTACGACTCCCCATGAACGGGGTTGTACTGTTTCGGTCATAATGATACCTCCCTGCTGCCTGTTGCCGATCACTCACAAAAAATGTCTATGGCATTTTTTGTGTTAGATTTTGGTTATGATGGGCAAAATTCCGGCTCATTGAAGTAAAATTACTATACCCCAAGCGACAGTACCAAGGGGAAAAATACTTTTCTTTGGAGCATTTTTGGAAAATGTATCAAGAGGGGAATATTTTACGCGCCCGCCCGTCAAACCACTTGAGTATGGCTTTTGCGCGGTTGGTAAATGAAGCGCCGATACGATCCCCCATTCCGGGAACGGAAGCCGCTTTTGCCATGCCTGCGGCATATATCAAAAGGCAATCTCCGGTATCGAGTACCGCCAGTAAACTGCGGAATTTATTTTTGCCAACCGCGGGAATAATTCCCGCGGTCATGGCGGTTAAATTTTCCTGAACAAAAAAGACGGAATCACTGTTTATATAATAAACAAAACGGTAAATATTATCGCCAAAGGTAAGGTCTTTTTGCCGGGCATACAGCGCCAGCGAGTTAGGCAATGCGGTAAATACCGGATCGGGCAAAGGTTTTTTATTCGTGGGATTGTCTATCGCGCAGGAAGATTCATAAAAAGTGCGCATGGTTTTGCGGCTTGCCGAATAATACTGAATTCCGGCAAGGGTGCTTAAAGCGGTCAACTGATTTAACAGGCTAATCTGTTCAGCTTCATTCCATACCGCCGCGGAAGGTTTGCGGTACAGGGAAAGGGTTTCCACAAACAAAGTAGGGTCAAGGCTGCCCAGAGTTTCGGAGACCAGAGCGGCAAGCCCCGTATGCCGGGGCTGTAAACGGGGACTGATTGTTTTATGCTGCGCTTCGGTGATGGGTTCAACCGCGGAACGTAAAGCAACCGCCCGCTCAACGCCGACAAGTTCCTCCAGAGAAGCGCCAAAGGTTGGCGCCGCAACAGCGGCAATAAACAACAAGAATAATTTGTTTTTCATTATTTTCCTGCGGCTTATATCTCTTCTTTTACCTGATGCCTTTGTAATACACTCTTACCTGCTTATATAAACCGTCACCTTCGCTTTTGGTTTCCACATCGCTAATGTCATTCAATGTGGTGTGAATAAGGCGGCGGTCAAAGGGATTCATCGGCTCAAGCAAAATTGAAGTGCGGCTTTCCCGAACCCGGTCGGCAACGGTATAGGCAAGGCGCACCAGGGATTCTTCGCGGCGGATGCGGTAATTTTCGGTATCCAGAATAATCCGCATATTCTCATGACCCTGCCGTCCGGCGTAGATATTTGCCAGTAATTGAATGGCGTCAAGGTTTTTACCTTTTTTGCCTATCAGTATCGAGGAGTATTCCGAATCAATTTTAAGACCCAGTTTGGATTCTTCCCGAAACAGAACCGAAACCTTGCCGCCGTAACCCATGTGTTCAATGAGTCCCTCAACAAAGTTTGTCATTTTTTGCTCAAATTCATTTTGGGCGGACGGATCGCCAAACACCTTCTGATGGGATGGGGCCCGCCGGACAGTTTCATTTCCTTCAGCGGCCTCCGCCGCGCGTTTGCCATACGCGGGTGAAACCGTCCTGTCAGTATGCACCTTGATCCTCACATGGCCTTTCTTGAACAGGCCCTGACGCTGTGTTTCAATAATTTCTACATCAAAATCGTCTTTCTCAAGACCCAGTTCTTCCGCCGCGTGGTCAATGGCTTCTTTCTCGGTACGGCCTTCAAATTCATATATCATATATATTCTCCTTCGGTTTAACGCTTCTTTCTCTTCTTCGGTATATTGACGGCTGCCGCGGAATTTGCCGACCGCGCCGCCGTTTCCGCCGCCATCTGCGCCGCCCGCCTGGGAGCAAGGTACTTGTTAATCGCCATCTGCTGAACCATGGTAAGCAAGTTGGAAAAAATCCAGTATATCAACAGACCCGACGGTACATTATACAGGATGAAGAAAAAAACTATCGGCATAACGTATAACATCATCTTCATCTGGGTATTGCTTTTCTGATCGGGGGTCTGGGTTACTTTGCCGTAGAGCAGTTGAGAACCAAGATAGATAAAGGGCAAAAGACGCAGCGCGGTCCAGTCAAGCAGCGGCAGCCGGAAACCATCCGGAAAATTCAGAATTGACTCAGGCAGTGAAAGATCGGGAATCCAGCCGGGGATAAACATCGCGCCCCGCAGGTCAAAATGATTGTTAAAAAGATTATACATGGCAAAGAAAATGGGAATCTGGAGCAGCATGGGAAGACATCCCGAAAGGGGGTTATAACCTTCTTTTTTGTACAGTTCCGTCATTTCCACATTCATTTTCTGGCGGTTGTCCTTGTATTTTTCCTGCAGCTCCTTAATCTTGGGAGCGACAGACTGCATACGCAAAGTCGCCTCGGATGATTTCTTGGTAAGAGGAAAGAAAAGTATTTTTACCAATAATGTTAATAAAATTATGGCAATACCGTAATTTGGTATCAGCTTGAAAAAACCAAGGAGCAGCCATTTAAGGAGATTTTCCAGCGGGCTTAATATGCCTCTGGTATTGGCAACTTCAACAAGCTGCATATCGGTAAGGCCAAAGCCGTTGTTTCCGTTGTTATAGACGTTAAGCGCTTCCTGATTTTTGGGACCCAGATAGAAACGGTAGATATCTATTGCCCGCGGGCTGTTCAACACCGGACGTACAATATTAAGCCGCGACGCGGAGGCAATGCCGGGTTCGGGCTTTTCGGAGAAATTTATATCATACTGGGCAAGCAGCGGAATAGCGATACAGGTAAAATATTTGCCGGAAATTGCCGCCCACTTGGGATTTGTGCTGATAATTGCCGTTTCACTCGCCTTTTCCATCTTTCGCTTCTGGCTGTTAAATGTAATATATTGACGGTAGTCGTAACGGTTATCAAGTTTTTCAAAACGCGGCCCTATTTGAGGGCCAAAAGAAAGGGTATAAGCGCTGCCGCCAAAGTTGAAGCCCGGTACGGTATAACCGCCGTCCAGAGAGACGGTAAGCTCAAACATATAATCTCTGGGCTTAAAATCGTACCGCTTTATCAGGCGGAATTGCGCCGCTTCATTATTGGGAATGGAAAAATCCCGGTAAAATTCCACCGTATATTCCGAGATACGATTCACATAAAACAACGATGAAAGCGGCTGGGCGTTCAATCCGCCAAAGGCAACGGTAAACGCGTGAGCCTCATTGTTTCCCGAAAGAACCATCTCTACAAGATCATTATTATCTTTGTGATTTTTAAGTTTCCATGAAACAACATCGCCCCCGGCGCTGGAAAGAACCACAGTCAGTAATTCTGTTTCAATGGTTACCCGCTGTTCCCATTCGGGGCCGCTGTCCGCGCCTGTATTCGCCTGATTGGCCGCGGTAGTATTGTTCGTATCAGGAATCATGGGAGGTGAATTCGGGGGAGCCTGCTCGGTAAGCGGGAGCGATTGATCCGCAATCGGAGTAACCTGCTGTCCGGCCCTCTCCGGAGAGGGTGTCTCCCGCCGGGGCGGAGAAAATAATCCCTGCACTATATAAAAGACAATGAGTACCACAACAGAAAGAACCACTGCCAACACCGTTCTTTTTTCCATAAATATTACTTTCCTTTCAAATCAAAAATTACATTAAAATTCTGTTACGATGTTCTTACGGAACCGGATCGTAACCGCCGGCATGAAACGGATGACAGCGCAGTATCCGTCTGAGCGCCAAAAATCCACCCCGCACAAAACCGTGTTTCTCAATCGCTTCAATGGCGTAAGCTGAGCAGGTCGGATAATACCTGCAGGCCGGCGGCAGCCAGGGAGAAATGGCTTTTTGGTAAAAGCTAATCATAAGTAAAGCTGCCTGTTTCATCACAATAACCCAGCCCTGGTAAGCAGATATTCCATCTGCTCCATACGCCCGGCAAAGGTTTGGTTTGCATCTTCGGGGTATAGCAACAAGATCAAATCATACCCGCAGCGCAGACGGGTCTTTAAGTTCCGGTATGCTTCCCTGCCAAGCCGCCTGGCGCGGTTCCGCTTCACCGCGGTTCCAAAGCCGCGGGAAAAGGTAAAGCAGATACGGTTGCGGGGCAGATTGTTTTTCAGCGCAAAAAGTTTTGCACCCCGGCAGCCGGTACGCCTCCCTTTATCAAAAACCTCCCTAATCTCATTCCTTCTCTTTAAGCGCTCCATGCGCCCAAAGCGTTCACGCGCGTTAATAGGGCTTTTTCTCGTCAGAAGCAGTCAGTTTATACCGGCCCTTGGCCCGGCGGCGTTTCAGCACCAGCCTTCCACCCCGTGTTTTCATTCTGGCGCGGAATCCGAATTTACGGTTCCGCTTAACCTTACTGGGTTGATACGTTCTTTTCATACAATTTTCTCCTAGTCCTCATCGTTATCTTCAACGGTAATATCCGCCGCCATAGCCGCCTCGGCAATAACGGCGGCCTCAAGTTTGCGCTGTTCCAGAATTTCCTGCATCTGCTTGTCCAGATCCTGGCTGTCCTCATCGTATAACTTAATTTCCCGGTAACGCTTCATGCCGGTACCTGCGGGTATGGGGTGGCCGATGATGATGTTTTCCTTGAGACCCCGCAGGTAGTCGGTGCTGCCGGCTATGGCGGCGTTGGTCAGGACGCGGGTGGTTTCCTGGAAACTTGCCGCCGACAGGAACGAGTCAATGTTAAGCGACGCTTTGGTAATACCCTGGAACATGGGCTGGGCAATGGCGGGCTGACCGCCTTCGGCAATGACCCGCGCGTTTTCTTCATGGAAGCGGTACTTGTCCACCATTTGTCCGTAAATAAACCGGGTATCGCCGACAGAACGTATTTCAACCTTGCGCATCATCTGACGGATTATAACGCCGATGTGTTTGTCGTTAATCGACACGCCCTGCAAACGGTATACCTGTTGAATTTCATCCATCAGGTAGCGCTGAAGGGTGCTTTCACCCAGGATATGCAGTACGTCATGGGGATTGACCGCGCCGGCGCAGAGAGCTTCTCCGGCTTCCACCGTGTCGCCGTCCCGCACCAGGAGCCGTTTGGTCATGGGAATAAAATGGGGGTACTCGCGGCCAAACGCGTCCTGAACGGTAACTTTGCGCTTGCCTTTGACAATTCCCTGGAAGAACACTGTTCCCGAAACTTTGGCAAGTTCCGCCGGGCTTCTCGGCTTGCGGGCCTCAAAAAGCTCGCTGACGCGGGGAAGACCGGAAGTGATGTCCATTGCGCGGGCGGATTCTTTCAGTATCTTGGCAATGGTGCGCCCCGCCTTGATCTTCTCGCCTTCGTCAACCTGAAGAATCGCCCCGCCGGGAAGGTGATACGAGGCAAGCTCATTGTCATTTTCGTCCATGATATGAATACGGGGCTGCTTGGTTTCAAGCTGGAATTCGGTAATGCGTTTTTCGGTATGGCCCGTGTCCTCATCAATTTCTTCTTTAAGGGTTGTTCCGGGAATAATATCTTCGTATTTAACTATCCCACTTGCCTCGGCAATGATGGGATCAGAGAACGGTTCAAAAGTGGCTATGGTTTTTTCCCTTTCAACCACTGTTCCTTTTTTCGCAATAAATTCCGAGCCGTTGCGTATTTCAATTTTCTGTTCCTGCCCGATAAGGCAGAGGGAACTGGACCCGTCGGGATTTTTCAGAATCATGGCATAAGCGATTTCCGGCGAAATTATTTCTTCACGACCGCGTTTGATAATGGGATCGCCCCGGATGATACGCTTGCCGTCTTCCGCCAAAATTTTGTCACCGGCTTCGATTTTGTACTCTTTCATTACCTTGCTGACCATGGCGTAACCCCGGCGGGTGAACAGCCAGCGTCCGTCTTCAAGCTCTACGTGAGCGCCGACCACATCGCGGATAAAAACCGGATATTTCAGGAAGATGCGGTTTTCTTCGCTCATCTTGGTAGCGGTACCGCCGATATGGAACGTCCGCATGGTAAGCTGCGTACCGGGCTGACCGATAGACTGGGCGGCAATGGTTCCCACCGCCTCGCCAATGTCAACCGCGCGGTTGGTGGCAAGATTGCGCCCGTAACATTTGCGGCACACGCCGTGTTTTGCCTCGCAGGTTAAAACGGTTCTGATCCGCACGGTATCAACCCCGGCGGCGTCAATAATGGCGGCTATCTGTTCGGTAATTTCTTCGTTTACATCAATGATCAGCTCGCCGGTGATGGGATGTTTTACCCGCTCAAGAGTATAGCGGCCGACAATACGGTCGCTCAAAGGCTCAACAATGTCTTCGCCGTCCTTGATCGCCGAATAGGAAATTCCGTTAATCGTGCCGCAGTCATCCTCATTGACTACCACGTCCTGCGCGATATCTACCAGGCGGCGGGTAAGATAGCCGGCTTCCGCGGTTTTAAGGGCCGTGTCGGCAAGACCTTTGCGCGCGCCGTTAGTTGAAATAAAGAATTCAATAACCGAAAGCCCTTCCTTAAAGTTTGAGCGAATCGGCAGTTCAATAATGTCGCCGGAAGGCTTTGCCATAAGGCCCCGCATACCGGCAAGCTGGCGTATCTGGTTGCGGCTTCCCCGCGCGCCGGAGTTCGCCATCATGTACACCGAATTGAAACCGTCGCGGTCCGCTTCCAGCGTTTTCATCATAATGTTGGTAAGGTCTTCGTTGGTTCTCGTCCACACTTCAACGACTTTATTGTAGCGTTCCTCCTGGGTCATAATCCCCTTGCGCCACTGCGTCTGTATGGCCTCAACTTCCTTGTTGGCCTTTTCGATCATTTCGGTTTTTTCTTTGGGAACCACAATATCATCAATACCGATAGTGGCGCCAAAGACTGTCGCATAACGATAACCGGTAGCTTTAATGGCATCCAGCATTTTAACCGTAGTCCAGGAACCTTTCCCGTCAAAAATATGCTCAATAAGGGCGCGCAATTCTTTGTCTTTCAATTCATAATTGATAAAAGGAATCTCTTTCGGCATTTCTTCGTTAAACACCAGTCTTCCGGCGGAGGTTTCAATGGTTCCGTCTTCCAAAATTTTCGCCTCATGGCCAACCTTGTCCCAAATGGGAAACTTCAGCGGCTTGACGCGGATAAGGGCCTCCCAATCCAGAAATTTGTTCTCCACCGCCATGAGAATTTCTTCCATGGAAGAATAATAGGGAACCTTATTTTTGTTTTCCGGTTTGGAAGAGCCGGGGCGTTTGGCGTTAGGTTTAATGCGGGTAAGGAAGTTGATGCCCAGCACCATGTCCTGAGAGGGAAACACGATGGTTTTGCCGTTCGCGGGGTTAAGAAGGTTGCGGGCGGAGAGCATCAGCGTCCAGCATTCCATCTGCGCCGCCTGAGTCAGGGGCACATGGACCGCCATCTGATCGCCGTCAAAGTCCGCGTTAAAGGCGTGGCACACCAGGGGATGCAGCTTAATCGCCTTGCCTTCCACCAGAACCGGCTCAAAAGCCTGAATACCCAAACGGTGCAAAGTGGGGGCGCGGTTCAGCAGTACCGGGTGTTCCTTCACCACCTCGTCAAGAATTGCGTACACTTCCGGGCTTTCCGACTCGACCAGCATTTTCGCTTTTTTGATGTTGTAGACCACGTCCTTGTCAACGAGCTTCTTCATAATAAAGGGCTTGAACAGTTCCATCGCCATTTTGGTGGGAAGCCCGCACTGCCACATTTTAAGGTCCGGTCCCACGGTAATAACCGAGCGGCCTGAATAGTCAACGCGCTTGCCCAAAAGGTTCTGGCGGAAGCGGCCCTGTTTTCCCTTGAGCATATCGCTGATTGATTTAAGGGGCCGGTTGGAAGAACCTTTCACCACTTTCTTTTTCTTGGAATTGTCAAAGAGGGCGTCAACCGCTTCCTGCAGCATACGCTTTTCGTTGCGAATAATGATGTCGGGGGCATTGAGAGTTTGCAGCCTTTTCAGGCGGTTGTTCCGGTTGATCACACGGCGGTACAGATCGTTGAGATCGCTGGTGGCAAAACGCCCGCCGTCCAACTGAACCATGGGGCGCAGTTCCGGCGGTATGACCGGAATGACATCCAGAATCATCCATTCGGGTTTGTTTTTGGAATTGCGGAAACTCTCGACAATATCAATGCGCTTAAGCAGACGTTTGTCGCTTTTTGCGCCTTTCTCAATCATCTTGTTCCGCAATTCTGTGGCCATTTGATCCAGGTTGAGGTTTTCCAGCAGGGTGCGAACCGCCTCCGCGCCCATGCCCGCGGTAAAGCCGCCGCCGTAGCGTTCCTGTTCCTCAAAATATTCATCCTCGGAAAGCAGCTGCCCTTTTTTCAAATCGGTATCAGCCGCGTCAATGACAACGTATTTTTCATAGTACAGCACCGAGCGCAGGGCCGTCATGGACATATCAAGGAGCAGCCCCATACGGCTGGGAACTGAGCGGTAGTACCATATATGCGAAACCGGAGCGGCCAGCTCTATATGTCCCATGCGCTCACGGCGCACCTTAAAGTGGGTTACCTCAACGCCGCAACGGTCGCAGATGACACCCTTGTAACGAATCGACTTGAACTTTCCGCAGTAACATTCCCATTCCTTGGTTGTTCCAAAAATCCTCTCGCAAAAGAGGCCGTCTTTTTCGGGGCGGAGAGTCCGGTAATTGATCGTTTCCGGTTTTTTCACTTCCCCGTATGACCAGTTTCTGATCATTTCCGGAGAAGCAAGCCGAATCATTATTGAATCAAATTCCTGTATATCCCGCATTATACGCTCCTAGAAGTTACTTCCTGATTTTGCAATCAGTTCCTCGTCTTTTTCTGTAAGGGGAATTTGCTTATTCTTGTTATCAAAAATAGCCAAGTCCAGCGCAAGCCCCCTCAGTTCCTGCACCAGCACGTTAAACGATTCCGGTATGCCCGCCGTAGTGGAAGGCTCTCCCTTTACAATAGCCTCGTAAATCTTGGAACGCCCGGTCATATCATCAGACTTAATGGTCAGAAGTTCCTGTAAAGTATGCGCCGCGCCGTAGGCTTCCAAAGCCCACACTTCCATTTCGCCCAAACGCTGTCCGCCGAACTGGGCCTTGCCGCCCAACGGCTGCTGGGTCACCAGCGAATAGGGGCCGGTGGAACGGGCGTGCATTTTATCATCAACCAAATGGTGCAGTTTCAGGAAGTAAATCACCCCGCAGAAAATGGGGTTCACAAAAGCCTCGCCGGTTCTGCCGTCGCGCAGTATCGCCTTGCTCGTTACCGGAAGGCCCGCCTCTTTCAGTTTTTCCTCAATCTGATCGGTTGAGGGAGACTGGAATACCGGCGTGGAGTACCATTCATTGAGGGTCGAACCCGCCCAGCCCAATTCAGTTTCCAGAAGCTGTCCGATGTTCATACGGGAAGGAACGCCCAGCGGCGTCAGGCACAGATCCAGCGGAGTGCCGTCTTCCATGTAGGGCATATCCTCTTCGGGAAGAATCCGCGCCACGACGCCTTTGTTGCCGTGCCGCCCCGCCATTTTGTCGCCTTCACGGAGTTTGCGTTTGGTAGCGATAAGCACTTTGACCATTTCGTCAACGCCGGGGTTAAGATCATCGCCCTCAGTTCGCTTCAGCCGCTGTATGTCAATAACGGTTCCTTCAATGCCATGCGGAACCCTTAAGGACGAGTCCCGCACTTCTTTGGCCTTTTCACCGAAAATGGAATTGAGCAGTTTGAATTCCGGCGTTGTCTCGGTTTCGCTTTTGGGCGTTACCTTTCCGACCAGAATATCACCGGAACGGACTTTCGCGCCGATGCAAATAATGCCTTCCTTGTCCAGATTGTCCAGGCTTTTTTCGGATGTATTGGGAATTTCATCGGTTATTTTTTCCGGCCCCAGTTTTGTCTCGCGCACCTCGGTCGCAAATTCTTTTATATGAATCGAGGTAAACATATCTTCTTTAACGACGCGCTGGGAAATGAGTATTGAATCTTCGTAGTTGTAACCGTTCCAGGGCATAAAGCCCACGAGAATATTCCTGCCCAGAGCAAGCTCGCCGTCCTGGGTAGCGGGGCCGTCGGCGATGACCTGCCCGGTAACAATCTTGTCACCCACCTTAACAATGGGCCGCTGGTTGTAGCAGGTATCCTGATTCGTCCGCTGGAATTTCACCAGTTTGTATACGTCATTGCCGTGTTCATCGACAACTGCCTGGGTAAGCGCCTTGGGCGTATTGGGCTTATCCGGTTTTATGGTAATTTCACGGGAGGTAACCCGCAGCACCGTTCCGCCCCGGTACGCTTTAACCAGCACGCCGGAATCATAGGCGCACTTTCCTTCCATTCCCGTGCCAACCCGCGGCGCTTCGGGAAATACCAGCGGAACCGCCTGACGCTGCATGTTGGAACCCATGAGGGCACGGTTGGCGTCATCATGCTCAAGGAAGGGAATAAGGGAAGCTGAAACCGAAATAATCTGTTTGGGTGAAACATCCATGTACTGAATATCTTCCGGCAGACGGGTGGCATAATCGCCCTGTTTGCGGCATGAAATTTGATCATCCGCAAATGAGCCGTTGTCTTTCAGTTTTGCCGAAGCCTGGGCAATAAAGTAACGGTCTTCGTCCATGGCGGAAAGGTACTCAATATCCCTGGTGGCGATACCCTTGTTTACCTTACGGTAAGGAGTTTCCAAAAAGCCGTATTCGTTGACCCGCGTGTAATTTGCCAGCGACACAATCAGGCCGATATTCGGGCCTTCCGGCGTTTCAATGGGGCACATTCTGCCGTAGTGGGTGTAATGTACGTCGCGGACTTCAAAGCCGGCCCGTTCGCGGGAAAGACCGCCGGGGCCCAAGGCGTTGAGCCGCCGCTTGTGGGTCAGTTCCGCAAGGGGGTTTACCTGATCCATAAACTGCGAAAGCTGGCTGGAACCAAAAAATTCCTTGATTGCCGCGACTATGGGCTTAATGGAAATTAAATCCTGCGGTTTGATGGTGTCGGTTTCTTTCAGACTCATCCGCTCTTTGGCGATACGCTCCATGCGGCTGAAAGCGGTCTTCATGGCGACAGCCATCAGTTCGCCGACAGAACGCACCCGCCGGTTGCCCAGGTGGTCAATATCGTCAAAGTTTTCATCGCCCACATAAACCTTGATAAGGAACTTCATCGTGGCGATAATGTCTTCTTTGGTCAGGGTATAGTCTTCCAGAGGAGGATTAAAGTTAAATTTTTTATTGAGTTTATAGCGGCCCACCCTGCCCAAATCATAGCGGCGGCTGGTAAAAAACATTCCCAGCAATTCCTTTTCCGCGGCGTCAACCGAAATGGTTTCTCCCTGCATCAACACCGCGAATACCGCCATAAGGGCTTCTTCCCTGGTAGGCTCGTCACTCCCTGAATTTTCTTTGGTATATTTTATTTCTTCCCGTTCAAAGCAATTAAGCAGCATGGTTGAATCCAGGGAAAAATTCGTTGACTTGTCATCGGTCGGGTCTTTAAGGTCTACAAATTTAATCAGTTCAATAGATTTGATTCCGTGCGCGAGAATATCATCAACATTATGCTGATGCAGTTTCTCCCCCGCCCGGTACAGTTTTTTCATTCCTTCGTGTTCGTTGGTTGATTTACCGTTTTTCTGACTGGTCTGTTCAGCGGCCTGCGCGGCGGCTTCATCCGTTATCCACACCGGAGCAGCAAGCACCCGGCCGGAAATTTTTTCTCTGGTCTCACGGTCATCTTTAATCTTAATGGTTTCGGTAACGTAAAAAGCCTTGATAATTTCTTCACGGCTTTCATAACCCAAAGCGCGGAGGAAGATAGTTCCCAGTATGCGCTTTTTCCGGTCTACTTTGGCGTAAATCAGTTCGCGCTTCTGGTCAATTTCAAATTCCAGCCAGCTTCCCCGGTAGGGAATAATCCGGGAAGAATACACGCCTTTTTCGTGGCTGAAAATAACGCCGGGGGAACGGTGAATCTGCGAAACAACTACCCGCTCGGCGCCATTGATGATAAACGTCCCCCGCTCGCTCATGATGGGGATATCGCCCATGTAAATATCTTTCTGCCGTATCTCACCGGTCTGCTGGAAGATCAAATTGACCTTTGCTTTCAGGGGAACCGCGTATGTTATGCCTTTTTGTTTGCAGTCCAGTTCAGAAAATTTGATGCTGCTTTCATCAAGAGAATAGCCGTCATACGTCAGCCTCATGTCCCCATTGGGGCTGTCTATCGGAAAGGTAGACTGAAATACATCTTCCAATCCCTGCGGGGCCACTTTTTCGCCGTTTCTTACTTTTTCTCTTTGCAGAAAGCGTTCATAGGAGCTTAACTGAATATCAATAAGATCCGGCAGCTCCATGACATCTTGTATGTCCTTCCCAATATATACGCGCTTGCTGGCTGACTTTTCTTTCGTCATCGGTCTCCCCTTCCTTCGGACTTGTATCCTGCGTCAGGAATCCTGCCGCGGACAGTAAACAAGACAATCTCATTCTTGAGCAAACACCTATCCGGCGCATAATAAAAAACTACGCGCCGGATAGCATTCAACGGCGGTTACTGAATCTCTACCGTACCGCCCGCCGCGGTAATGGCTTCCTTGATCTTGGCGGCCTCTTCCTTGGAAACATTTTCCTTAAGCGGTTTGGGCGCGCCTTCAACAAGGTCTTTGGCTTCTTTAAGACCAAGGTTCGTAACGGTCCGCACTTCTTTGATGACCGCAATTTTCTTGGATTCCTCAAAAGCCTTCAGAATCACGGTAAATTCGGTTTTCTCCTCAGCCGCCGCCGCGGGAGCTCCACCGCCGCCGCCAACAGCCGCTACCGCCACGGGAGCCGCCGCCGAAACGCCGAATTTCTCTTCCATCATTTTGACCAGTTCAGAAACTTCCAGAACGGTCATTGAAGCAATCGCTTCCAAAATTTCTTCTTTTGTGGCTGCCATATTATCTTCTCCTCAAACAAGCGTTACGCGCTTCATACGAAGCGCTTGTAAAGAGAACTACGTTGTAGTTCTCTTTATTATCAAAACCGACAGGAACGGCAGCATCCGAAGCCTGACGGTTTTTAATTACTAAATATCCGCCGCTTAAGCGGCGCCGCCGCCTTTTTTATCGGCAACAGCTTTGATTGTCCGCACCAGCCGCGACGGAACATCGTTGAGCGCGGCGGCAAGGTTCCGCGCCGGGCCGTTCATAACCGACATGAGCATGGAAATAAGTTCCAGCTTGCCGGGCAGTTTGGAAAATGCCTCGGTCTGGGCGGCGTTGTATACCGTTCCCCCCACCAGGGCGCCTTTTACTTTCAAAGCCGGCGTTTCTTTGGCAAAGTCAAAGAGTATCTTGGCGACCTCGTTGGAATCTTTGGGCGAGATCGCCACTGCCGTAGGACCGATTAAGTACGTTGACACATCCGGCGAGGAAAGCTGTTCAAAGGCAATCCGGGCAAAATTGTTCTTTACCACCTTGTACTCAACCTCTTTGACACGGAGGTTTTTGCGCAGATTGGTAATCTGTTCCACGGTCAGACCGCGGTAATCAGTAAAAACAAAGTCGTTCGCAACGCCAAAAGAATCTTTCAGCTCTCCGATAGCTTTGGTTTTCGTTTCCTGTATTTTCTTCGCTATGATAGCCATAATTCCTCCTTACTCCTGCTCCGGGACGGAAATCCACACGCCGGGCCCCATGGTTGAGGCTATGGAAATGGTTTTAATAAAATCACCTTTAGCGTCCGCGGGACGTTTCCGTTTGATTTCATCAAGAACCACCCTGACATTTCCGGCAAGCTGCGCCGCTTCCATGGAAACCTTACCAATGGCAAGATGCACAACGCCCGTTTTATCGGCGCGGAATTCGGTGCGGCCCTTTCTCAGTTCCGCCAGCGTACCCTTCAGGTCGAAGGTTACCGTGCCGGTTTTGGGGTTCGGCATCAATCCCTTGCGCCCCAGCACCATACCCAACTTGCCAACGTCTTTCATCATGTCGGGAGTCGCGACGGCAATATCAAAATCAGTCCAGCCGCCTTTTACCTTGTCGATAAGGTCATCAGCGCCCACAAACGCCGCGCCGGCTTCCTGGGCTTCTTTTTCCTTTTCAGGTTTGCAGAATACCAGTATTTTTTTCTCGCCCCGGAACTGGTGGGGAAGAACAACGGTATCGCGCACAGTCTGACTCTTTTTCAGGCTCAGTTTGACTGAAAGGTCTACGGTCTCGTCAAATTTGGCGAAGGCCAGAGATTTAACCAGTCCCGCCGCTTCGTCAAGGTTATAGATGGTGGTGGGGGTGAATTTTTTCAGGCTCTCCCGGTATTTTTTTCCGTGCTTCATTTGTCCACCTCAACACCCATTGAGCGGGCAGTACCGGCGATGATCCGCATAGCTGCTTCAACATCATTGGCGGTAAGATCCGCCATTTTCATCTTGGCAATTTCCTCCAGTTTTGCGCGGGGAATTTTGCCAACCTTGGTCTTGTGAGACTCAGCCGATCCCTTGTCCAGCCCGATAGCCTTTTTGATCAAAACCGCGGCGGGCGGCGTCTTGAGGATAAACGTGAAGGATTTATCCGCATAGACGGTGATAACCACCGGGATGATAAGCCCCGGCTCCATGCTTTTGGTTCGATCATTAAACTGCTGAACGAACTGCGGCGCGCTGACGCCGTGAGGTCCCAAAGCAGGTCCAACCGGCGGGGCAGGCGTAGCCTTTCCCGCGGGGCATTGCAGCTTAATGAACGCCGCAACTTTCTTTTTTGCCATTTAATACTCCTTCGTGGTATGCCGGCGGCAACCGGCTAACGTCCAGCCACATACCAAATTATGCGGCCAAACTCCCACTTGCTATAATTTTTCCACCTGCAGAAGATCGACTTCTACCGGCGCGTTTCTGCCAAAAATCCCCACCATGACCTTTAACTTGTTTTTCTCCGGGTATACTTCATCAATAGTCCCGGTAAAGGACTCAAACGGCCCATCGACAATTTTGACCTGCTCGCCAGGTGAAAAACTCTGGCGGGTACGGACCGGGCGTTCCCCTTTTATCTCGCCTGATTTCTGCAAAATGGCGCGGGCCTCATCGCTGGAAAGCGGCTGGGGCTTACGGCCCGCCATGGTTCCCACAAAACCGGTAACACCCTGTATTTTTTTAATTTTGGAACAGGGTATCTTCCAACCCATATCGGCATCGGGAAGGTCCATCTCTACAAGTATATAACCGGGGAGAAATTTCTTGGTTAAGGTGCGTTTCTTGCCGTCCTTTACCTCAACAATTTCCTCGCTGGGAATCTTCACATCGCGGACGATTTCCTTGTCGAGCTCTCCCATCTCGGTCATCATGCGGATAGTTTTTTCTATTTTGTTCTCATAGCCGGAATAGATATGAAGAACATACCAGCCTGTAGCCATTCTTTCCCTTTATTGCCCGGGACTATGCCCTTAAAATACTGCCCTTATACCAAAAAGCAGAAGTACATCTATCAAGCCCAAAATTGCCGCTATGATGATGGTAGAAACAATCACGACCTTTACCGAACTGACTACATCTTCCTTGCTCGGCCAAATAACCTTGCGGAGTTCAGCGTATGATTCCTTGGCAAATTGTATTATCTTTTTCATGCTTACTCCTCGTTATCACGCCAAATTCACTGGCTTTTCGCCGCCAGTGCCTCTTTTTGGGGGCGGCATTTTCAGGCGCAGTAGGCTTCGAACCCACGACCTGCGGTTTTGGAGACCGCCGCTCTACCAACTGAGCTATACGCCTCGATTCTACTTTATTTTTGTCTCTTTGTGGAGCGTATGCTTCCGGTCAAAGGGACAATATTTCTTGAATTCCAGCTTTTCCTGGGTATTCCGGCGGTTTTTGCTGGTGGTATAATTACGCCGTTTACACTCACTGCATTGCAGGGCTATCAATTCCACCACTGTTTTCTTACTTGCCATACATTAACCTCTCTCAAAATCAAAATTCACCCAAAAACAAGGTTTTTTGACGAAAGCCCCGCAAGGGGTTTCATCAGCCCTCGATCAGAATCGAACTGATGACCTTATCCTTACCATGGATATGCTCTGCCAACTGAGCTACAAGGGCTAAGCCTTAGCACCCCGTCAAGGGGTGTTAATTCACATAAGTTAGCAAGCCCAGGCGCCCATAAATGCCACCGTGACCCACCAAGCAAGCTCACCTTTAGGTGAGCGACAGCGCCGCTTCGAAAAACGGCATGACCGCCGCAGGCGGTCATGGGTTCCCGCAGGGAACCTGCCTTAGCACCCCGTCAGGGGTGTTAATTCACATAAGTTAGCAAGCCCCGCCAAACAAACGCGCTAAAACCTGGGTTTTGGGGCATATTACTGCGAGTTTATATAGTTCTCAAAAACATACAAAAAATACATAATTTGGTCAAGGGGATAAGGAAAAAAATATCAAATTTTTACTCAATATGCGTCCACTTGACTTTTACCTAAAAAAAGACACATACTGGCTGCACAAGCCCGGATGGTGGAATTGGTAGACACGCTGGTTTCAGGTACCAGTGCCGTCACAGGCATGGAAGTTCAAGTCTTCTTCCGGGCAGAATACTAAAAAAAGACCCATAAATGTCCTATAATTTACATAAATTCATCTCCAAATAGGTTTTATTTGGTAAAAACGTCGCAAGTATGATAAACTATACCAAAATACTAAATATTGGAGGGATTTGAATGAATTTACAAACACCTAATGCAAATGATGCGACACGCACGGCTAACCGCTCAAGAAGCGTTGTACCATCAAGCGGTCTCTGTTCCCGCTGTGTTGACGATTGTCAGGGGAACTGCGAGATTTTTAAGGCAACGTTCAGAGGCAGGGAACTCATCTATCCCGGTCCCTTCGGCAATATTACCGCCGGCGGAGACAAGGATTACCCGGTCGATTACTCCCACTTGAACATTCAGGGATACGCCACCGGCGCTAAGGGCTTGCCTCCGGGCGTTGCCGCGGGGTCGGACGCGGCCCTTTTCGCGTCGGTCAACACCGAAACCGAATACGGCTGGGAGAAAAAAGTAAAAATGCGCGTGCCTGTTTTTACCGGCGCGTTAGGTTCAACGGAAATTGCCCGTAAAAACTGGGAACATTTTGCGGTTGGCTCCGCGTTATCCGGCGTTACGCTGGTCTGCGGTGAAAACGTGTGCGGCATCGATCCGGCGCTTGAACTTGACGGGCAAAAGAAAGTAAAGAAAGCCCCGGATATGGACCGCCGCATTGAAAATTACCGCCGCTACCATACCGGCTACGGCGAAATCCTTATCCAGATGAATGTTGAGGACACCCGCCTTGGCGTTGCGGAATACATTATTGACAAGCACGGCATTGATACCATTGAGCTCAAATGGGGACAGGGCGCCAAAGATATCGGCGGCGAAATTAAAGTCGGTTCCCTTGAGCGCGCTCTTGAGCTCCAGCGCAGGGGCTATATCGTTACGCCCGATCCGTCCAACCCCATCAATCAGGCCGCTTTTAAGGCGGGAGCCATCAAGGAATTTGAGCGCCACAGCCGCATTGGTTTTATCGATGAGGAAGGCTTCTACGCGGAAGTGAACAGACTGCGCAAATTAGGCTACAAACGCGTTACGCTTAAAACCGGCGCTTATAACCTGCGCGATCTCGCGAAGGCCGTCAAATGGTCGTCAAAAGCGCATATCGACCTGCTTACTATCGACGGAGCATCCGGCGGAACCGGCATGAGTCCGTGGCGCATGATGGAAGAATGGGGCGTTCCCTCGATTTATTTGCACAGCGCCGCTTATGAATTCACGTCCATTCTTGCCGCGAAAGGCGAAAAAACCACCGATATCGCCTTTGCGGGCGGATTCAGTTCGGAAGACGGCGTGTTTAAGGCTCTTGCCCTCGGTTCACCCTACATTAAAGCCGTATGTATGGGCAGGGCGCTGATGATTCCCGGCATGGTCGGCAAAAACATTGAACAATGGATAAAAGACAACAAACTGCCGAAATCGGTCAGCGACTTCGGAAGCACGGTCGAGGAGATTTTCGTCAATTACGAACAGGTAAAATCCCTGGTGGGTACGCAAGAAATAAAGAACATCCCCCTGGGCGCCATTGGTATTTACAGCTATGCGGATAAACTTAAAGTCGGTCTGCAGCAGCTTATGGCCGGCGCCCGCTGTTTCAACCTCCCCTCCCTCGCCCGGACCGACCTGATGTCGCTGACGGAGGAATGCGCCAAAGTAACCGGTATTCCTTACCTGATGGATTGTTACCGCGAAAGCGCGCTGGATATTTTAAACGGGTAAGTAGTGAGCCAATCGGCGGGCTTTGGCGACTCACATAACATCGTAAGCTTAAGAAGAATATAACCACGGAGTACACGGAGTACCACGGAGTTTTGATACGAAAATCACCTTTCCCTCCGTGAAACTCCGTGTACTCCGTGGTAAAAATTCTTAAGTTTATGATGTTGGGTCAGTCACCGTGTGGTTTATTTTTCTATACGGCAAGACTCTAGTTCCCTCAAGCGCTTTTCATCGACTTTTACATGCAGATTTTTTTCCTGAGTGGGAATGACCAGCCCTTTGGGGCCGTTTTTGGCGCGGCGAAGGTATTTTACCGGCGTGTAAAACAAATCCCCCTCGCCGTTGTTCCGCCCTTTTGAGTAAAAAATCGCCAGGTTTCCCGCATCCAGAAGAATTTCCAAAGGAAAGGTTTTGCCGGCGCGCTGTTTGATAAACACATACGAACCGGGGAAATCCCGGGCGTGCAGCCACAGGTCGCCGCCCTTGACATGACGGCGGAGTAAAGCGTCATTTTCCGCCGCGTCCCTGCCCACGATGATCAGCCAATCGCCGCGCCTGAAACTCAGGCCGGGGCGTTTTTTATCCTGCGCGGCGGCGGGACCGGGTTTTGTTCCGCCTGTTTTGAGGAGTTTTGCCAGAACCAGAGGATTGGTTTCGGCAAGCAGCGTTTCCAGCTTTTTTTCAACCTTTTCAAGTTCCCGCTCGCCGGACTCAATTTCAGCGCGGACATCGGCAAGCCCTTTTTTTGCTTTGGTGTACTGTTCGTAATAATGTTCCGCCTGGGCGGCGGGGTTTTTATGGGGATCCAGTTCGATTCGAATCGTTTCGGTGACGATATTGGCGGTGTAAAAATTATCAGCTTCAAGCCAGGTATCGCCGGGCTTAATCGCCGCAATATTCGCCAGAATAATATCCCCATACTCCCGCAGGCGGTCCGCCGAGGCAAATTCCGCTTCTTTTGCCCGCAGCCGCTGGAGAGCCGCCTGCAACCGCCCCATACTGCCCTCGCAGTCGCGGCGGGCCTGTTCCCTCAGCGCCTCCAGTGAAAGAGCGCCGCCCTGTTCCGCGTATAAAGCGTCGATTTTTGCGTTAAAGGAACCATCACCCGGCAAATCCCTGACAGCGTATTCGCGGCGGCTGCCGCTTTCATCTGTTTCAGGCACTTCCGGGGCGTAACGCCCGCCTGAAATTTCCCCTTTTTTGGGCAGGCGGCGCATCGCGTCCAGCACCGCGCCGTCTTCATCGGTGACAATAAAGTTCGCCGCGTTTGACCATAACCTGATGTACAGGCGGAAGCGGTTTTCCCCTCTTTTTACCAACAGCCGGATAATGCGGTTGTCCCCCAACTGCGCCGCCTCTTCTATCCAGCCGTTGACAACGCGGGAATTGAGGAATTGGGCAAAACGCAGCGGCTTGTCGCTTTTGGGAAAAGATCGAAAAGTTTCATGGAAACGGCAAGCGCCGGGGCTTAATGCGATAAGTAACTGTCTGGTTGCGCCATCAGAAGATGGCGTGCCCTTTTTATGTATCCGTAAACCGATAACGTCAAAGGCGCTCTGGACCGCGCCTTGAATCTGAGAACCCGGTAAGTCCAACTCCTCAAGAATCAGATCAATTTCTTTCCAGTTGAGGGACATGGATCTTCAAACTATTCATTGGGCAGGTTGAAAAACCGGTTGGCGTTTTCCCAAAGCTGGGCGGCTACCGCTTCCAACTCCATATCCAGCATTTTTGCGAGGTGCTGGGCGGTTTCCGGCAGATATTTGGGCATATTCCGCTTGCCTTTTTGCCCGGTCGGCGCCATAAAGGGGCTTTCAGACTCAATAAGAATGCGATCCAGAGGTAATTCGGGAATGGTTTCATGGAGATTGCGGGCATTCTTGTAGGTAAGATTGCCGGCAAAGGAAAAATACAGGTTCAGTTTTTGGGCTTCCCGCGCATAAGCGGCATCCTCGGAGTAACAGTGCAGCACTCCCCCGCGGGGCGGCAGGCGGTCGCGGAGAATTTCCAGCACATCATGGCCCGCGTCGCGGTTATGGATAATTACCGGTAAATTCAGCTTGGCGGCAAGGTCAAGCTGGGTAATAAACAGCTCAATTTGGGACTTTTTGTCCCCAAATTTGCGGTAATAGTCCAGACCTATCTCCCCTATGGCAATAACCTGGGGAAGCTGCACGCTCTGTTCGATGGTTTGCAGCCAATTTCTTCCCGGATTCTGCACTTCCGACGGGCTGACACCGACAGCATGGTATACACTCGTTGTTGATTTGAGATTTTCATACACCCTGGCAAAGTCATGGAGACTGTTACAAATGGAGACAATACGGTTTACCGAAGCCTGACGGGCTTCCTGTATAATAATAAGTTGCTCAATGGGGTCTTCAACAATAAGCCCCAAATGGGCGTGAGTATCAAAATACTGCATCGCTTTAGTCCAAAAGATAAGTGATATAGAAACTTGCCTCTTATATGACTTCACTCTAAGGCAAGCGGCGGCAAACCGTCTTTTTCCAAACTGGATACTTCATTTTAGTACAACTTTTCAGCGGAGTCAATAAAAAAACGCTGTTTTTCAGACTGTAAAAGCCTCACAAAACCTTTCCCCACCCCTGTATCTCATTAAACTTTTCCGGTTTTTCACCGACAATTAAGTACATGACCTTACATTCCATGCTTCATAGGGGAGGGATGGCGGCATTACTGGGTATTGCCCTTCTCATTCTCTTTCCCGCACATTCAAACGCACAGGTTCTGAGTCTGGCATCTCTGGAAACCGCGGGCAGCTACGAGGCTGTCTGGAAAAACAGGGGCGGATTCTTTCCCGGAGTGTATTTTACCGAAGTGATTAACGCCGCGTGGACGGCGGAAGACTCCAGCCCCTATTGGGTGCATACCCGGACCGAACAGGAAGCCCTCAGCCGCATTGTCACCGATTATACCTCCCTGCTGCTCAATAATGACATTCTGGCGTTTTATGGTCATCCCCGGTCGCAGATAATGGGCATTCTGGGCCGTTTTCCGATAGAAACGCTGGATGAAAAACTTACCGCGCTTGCCCGTGAATATGAGGCGGAAAGCGGGGGCCGCAAGGTACTCAAGGCGTTTTATATCATCTTTGGAACGGTGTGGCCGGAAGGGGAAATCGGCATTATCGGGGAGGATACCCTCAAACGCTATGTAGAATATGCCCTGCAGCACAATATGCTTGTTTTTATCGACCACCAGATTGGCCGTTATGACCCGATTAATTCCCTGAAACGGATGCTTCCCTGGCTCAAGTATCCCAACATACATCTTGCCCTTGATCCTGAGTGGCGCACTACCAAACCCATGAAGGAAATCGGAACCGTCACCGCGGAAGAGATAAACCGCGCCCAGCAGGTAATGGAAGATTACATTATCGCCAATAATATCCCTGGCGAGCGTATGCTGGTAATTCATCAGTTTAACTGGAGAATGATCAGCAACCGGGAAAAAGTAAAAAGTAATTTCGGGCGCGTACGGCTGGTTCACTGCGCCGACGGCTTTGGCTCGCCCCACCTGAAACGCGGTTCTTACGCGTTTAACGCTGAAGCGACCAATATGCCGATTAAGGCGTTCAAGCTGTTCTACAATTTTGGTATTCCCGGCGCCGGTTACGACAGCCCCCTGTTAACCCCCAAAGAAGTCTACGCCCTCAAACCCCGGCCCTATATCATCATGTATCAATAAGTTTCCGTTTAACCTGACGCAAATACTGCGTTTTATATTGAATATTTCCCTCTTAAACCATTATACTATAATATGAGGGTGTGTACCCTTTCGCATACCATTCAACAAGAAGGAAAAGCCAAGCATGACAGAAATATTGAAATATCTGCTGATTTTTTCACTATTATTTGCCTCATGCTCCTTCGACTACAGCGATCAAGCGGGCAGCAATAAAGACCAGCCTGACATTGTTATGGAAAATGTCGAGTATGTGCGGGTACGATCCGCGGACCCTCAGGCGCGGTTTTTGGCGGAACGGGTAGAACGCTATGAAGAACGCCGTGTCATGGAGCTGCGGAATTTTTCCTTTGAACAATTCGGTAACCACGGCGAAGAGATAAACGCTTATGGACGGGCCGGAAGCGCTTCTTTCGAGATGGATTCCGGAGATATACGCATGGACAACGGGGTACGCATCGACGTTGATTCTGAAGAACTGGCCATTGAAACAAGGCGGCTTAATTGGAAAGACAAAGACCGTATCCTTACCGGCGGGGACATGGATGAAGTAAACATTTATCAGGAAAGCGGCACGTCTTTTACCGGCATAGGCTTCCGCGCCGATGCGCGGCGGCGCACCTGGGAATTTACCGGTAATGTCAGCGGTACTTATGTTCACGATGATGATAAAGAAGAAGACACCATTGAAGAATTTACCGTTGATGGAGAAACGGTGGTAATCCCCGGCGATGCGGAGCCTGTCATTGGCGGGATAGGCCTATGATGTTGAATCGGAGCGCCGGGTTTATATTTGCCCTGTCCTGCCTGTGTTTTACCGCCATTTGCGCCAATGCGGCGGATAAATTCAGTTTTAAGGCGGATAAAATGTCCGGCACCAAGGCTCTCGGCAAGGAAACTACCATTCTGGCGGGTAATGCCGAGGTTCGTTCCAACAACCTGGTACTCAAGGCCAACCGCATAGAGCTTCAGGGTGATGATAATCAGTTTATTGACTGCGTCGGCGGGGTGTGGGGCATTGAGGAAGAGAAAAATATCCTCTTTCAAACTGACCGGCTGCGCTATGACCGGAAACTGAAAATTGCCCGGCTGGAAGGCAATTCAACCCTTGAGGACAGAAAAAATGAAATTGTAGCAAAGGGTAATTTTATCGAATATGATGACCAGGCCGAGGTAACGGTATTTCAAATTTCAGTGCGGTTGTTTAAGGACGATATGGTTTGCCGTTCCGAATATGCCGTGTACCGCCGCAACGAAAAATTGCTGGACCTTTCCGGCTTTCCGGTAGTTTTTAAAAAAGATGATGAATTCAGGGCCGACCGTATCCAGGTTGATTTGGATACCGATGACGTAACCATGGAAGGCGACGTTTCGGGAACAATCAAGAATTAACCAATGATGATGGAAGAAAATATCAAACCAACTGCCGAATCCGCATTGTTGCTGCCGCCGCCTGCCGAATTATCCGCATTGCTGCCGCTACACGCCGAACCGGAACAACATACTTTGAGTGTAACGGATATTTACAAGCGCTTTGGCAAAAAAGAAGTGGTTCGCGGCGTAAATTTTACCATGTGCAACGGCGAGGTTGCGGGCCTGTTGGGGCCAAACGGCGCGGGGAAAACGACCATTTTTTACATGATTGTCGGCTTTTACCGGCCCAGCGCCGGTTTTGTCAGTATGGATGGCACCGACATTACCCTCAAACCCATGTACCGGCGGGCGCGGCAGGGCATTGCCTATCTGCCGCAGGAAGCCTCAATTTTCCGCAAATTAACCGTTGAACAGAACATCTGGGCCATTCTTGAAAGCCGCCTTGATATTAATAAAGAGGCAAAAAAACAGCGGCTGGAAAGCCTGCTTGAAGAATTTGGCATAGCCAGAATACGGAGCCAGTACGGCTTTACCCTTTCCGGCGGCGAGCGGCGGCGTACCGAAATCGCCCGCGCCCTTGCCACCGAACCGAAATTCCTCCTGCTGGACGAACCCTTTGCCGGCATTGACCCCATTGCGGTTTACGAAATCAAACAAATTATCCGCCGCCTTGCCGAAAAAGGCATCGGCGTTCTTATTACCGACCACAATGTCCGCGATACGCTGGAAATTACCACCGAAGCGTTTATCATTGCCGAAGGTTCCATTGTGGCGCGGGGCGACCGCGACGTAATTCTCGCCAACGAGATGGTCCGCCAAGTGTATCTGGGTTCTGAATTCAGAATGTAGGAATTATAGCCGCCGCGCTATATTGCCCGGGTGCCGCCGGTTCTTAAACCAGCTTCGTAGAGTTTGCCGCAGGAAATAAACAGGGGGTGTTTGGTACCGCCCAAAATAATATCCGCTTCTTCCGCCATATCAATCATATCGCGGCTGGGCGCCTTGCCCCGCACAAAAATAATGACGTGAATATCAAGCAGCGACGCGGTGCGGATTACCTGAGGATTTACCAGCCCTGTCAAAAGCAGCACCTTCTCCTTGACAAAGGCCATAACATCGCTCATCAGATCCGATCCGCAGGCCGAAGCCACTTCGAGACTTGCCTTATCCTCTCCGCAAAAAAACTGTCCATCCAGTAATGAAACTGCTTCCGCTACGGTCATGGTACCCCCACTCTGTCCCCAGTATAGCAGGAAACCAATGTGTTATACAAGAGAGGCAAACGCCATGAAACAGACCCTGTTTTTAATACCAGGGCCCTTTTTTCATTATATTAAATCCTCCCGCAATCCCATCACGAAATGTTATTATATCATCATCAATACATTTTATATTATTTAAGTATTCCGTTTTAAAATCCCAATCTTCCTCGGTAGATGTCTCCGCGCTCCATGTGCCATATAATTCGATTGTTTCATCATCAATTATTTTCCATGTTCCAAAGAACCCAAAACCTGTCGCGTATTGTCCATATACAAAACTCCCGTCTTCCATAAAGTGAAAAACCGTAAAAAACAAACTATTCTCATTGTAATCTTCATCTTGATCTATAATACGCCATGGGCCTATAAGAATCTTTTCCATTGGTAAATTTTCATGTTGTTTTTCCGCCAAATAACCGCTAAAAACCCATCCTCTAATTGGAAGTAATATTCGCACCCATTTACCGTCAATACCATCGATCTTTACCATTACATCCTCGTCTATTATCAGAACATCTGTTAAATTGGGTAAAAGATTTATTTTTTCCGCGTTAATGCTTGGGGCATTTCTGACATTCAGCCCTTCCGGTGAATTGACACGCATTACCGTATACCTGAACGTATATATATTTTCAGAATAAGATACATCCGGCTCTATGGTTTTTTCTTCAATTTTGATTTCATTTTCAGGCTTAATATCATTCTTTTTGGTACAACTTGATAAAAGCGTCATAAAAAATATCAGGCTATATATGGCATTCTTCAATGCTATATATTCCTTTTTGGTCTTAAATTCAATATAAATAAAGGTAATTTATTTACAATATTTTCATCTATTTTTTTTCTGTTTTTCTGAAAATATATTCCCGATAAAATCAATAGCGCTCCTATTATTGTTAAAGCAAACGGAAAAAATACGGAACCCTCAAAAAATTCCCATGATAATCTGCCCAGAAATTCTGTTAATCCGATTACTCCAAAAACCAGGAACACATTTCTGTTAATAAATAAAGAGAACAAAATAAAAAGTGCATTTACAACGCCAAGCATAATAAATTTAAATACATTAGTATTATAAAATATTGATAAACCCGATGAAAGCGTTATCATACCAAAAAGATACAGCCAAAATGAATAATCTTTTTTAAACTTTATATCCGCATAGTAACCAATGCCTATCATGAACAAACCGAATATATTGGAAATGGTTGCTCTTTCGGTCCATGTTATTTTTGTTTTTTCATATATTATCGGTACAATGTCCATAGAGAAAAACCATAACGCTCCCGCTATTAAAAAAACATGGAATGGGAATTTAGTTTCGTAAAGAATCGGTAACGCTACCAAAATTGTACAGATTTCGAGTATTATCCATTTTCCTTTTATCCATACATAATAATCACCATAAGTCCATTCTATCGGCCAAAAATCAAAAACCCATAATATAGAAAAAACCAAAAGGGGCGTTATGGCTATAGCGACAGAAAACAGCATACCGCCGGCAAATTCCAAATTTTTCCTGAAAAACAATAAATAACCCAGAAACAGGAATATCAAAAAATACAATCCCGAGACCGTCGCCATACCTGGTTTTCCAAAACTATCCCAGCTTGTTTTCATTAACCAAGTCATAGCGGAAATGATTAATAATCCGCCTCCGTAATAAAGGACTTTCTGAAATTTTGTAACTTGATTATTATCACTGTTTTGAACAAATTCCTTAAATTTCTTAACCTGTTCATCTGAAAAAATAGCGTTTTTTACCGCTTCATTTAATTGCTCTTCCGTATATTTCATATTATCCTTTCTAAATATTATTTTACCATAAACGCCATAAAAAAATAACGGTGTATGGACAAACGGTATTTATACCTGGGAGGACAACGTAAGTATGTGTTGCCGTTTAACGAATAACATAGTACCATATACGAACCAACGAGGCAAACATGAAAAAACTTTCCGTATTGATTGTGCTGGCGCTCGCGGCCGGCTTTTGTATCTCCTGCAAAAAAAAGGATACTCACGCCAAACCTGTTTCGGTAGATGAATATACCGGGCGGCAGGTAAGCGCGTCAGGCGATACGGAAGAAACAATACAACTGGCAAATGAAGCGGCCATTGAAGCCGCTTTTACCCTGGATTACCGGCCCCAAACGGCGGAAGGCGGGGATGAGGCGGAAGTTTTAAGCGCGGCGGCTCTTTCCGGCGCGGCGGCGGAAAGTTCCGGCAAGGGAACCATTCTTGGCGGAGGATTGCGGAAACTGTCCGATTATAAAACCGTCTATTTTGATCCCGTAAAAGAAAAAAGCAGAATCGAGGCAATTCGCGCCGCTCAGGAAAAGGGCAGTGAAGGACAGCTGCAAAAGGCAAAAAACGCCGGCCCTCTTACCGTGATAGACTGGGGGCCGCGGGGAAATTATTCATCCGCCATACAACGGCCCTCGATTTATGTAATATTTTCCCATCCCATGACCGCCCTCGCGAGTTTGGGCGAGCAAAGTCCAACATCGCCGCTGGTCAGCATCAACCCGCCCATCAAGGGTTCCTTCCGCTGGTACGGGACAAGTTTTTTGAGTTTTGAGGGAGACGAACCTTGTCAGAGCCAACAGCTCTACACCATAACCGTAGCGCCTAACGCGGTTTCAATCTATGGCTCGCCCATTTCAGGCGAACGGGCTTTTAGTTTCTATACCGAAACATTGAGCATAAAAAACATATCCCCCGGCGAAGAATTCAGAAAACAAACCAATTTCCGTTTTGACAACAGAAATGTGCCCCCCGCGGCGGCGCAGCAAATCGGCATAGAATTTAATTACCCCGTGCAGACAGCCGCCATCAATCAATATCTCGAAATAACAAACGGGAAAACCCCCTACAAATTTACCCTTAAACAGGAAAACGAATATAAAGTCACCGCCAGCCTGAGCGATCCGGTGGAATTTGAAACGACGGTGACCATCATTCT